>OGPT01000083.1_pt1 | contig 85609 bp, 134 predicted proteins | sample 1552951 | NCBI WGS metagenome assembly OGPT01 (sample SAMEA2580224, study PRJEB22360) | human gut metagenome | biome: human gut; feature: human-associated habitat; material: faeces | place: Denmark | collected 2008/2010
GAATACCGAGACCGTCCGGCTTGGGGCGGAGTGGCTGCCGATACGGCTGTCCGCGTATTGTGCCACCTGATCGAATGTGTCCCTACGCAGGAAGACCTTACGCCTGATAAGAAGGTAGGGACGGCGAAGATATTTTACGAACGTCTTAAATTTTGGTGTACACTGTTAAATGGAACTGAGAAGCTATAACGTCGAGAGAATATTTAAGGACTGCACTACCTGTGTACTGGGAAACCTCGTCGGTACCCGAAAGGAGGAACTCGAAAAATACGCTGCCGATATTCTCGACATGATCCGACAGATACCCACGGAGGAAGTCGACGGTAAACAGTGTAACGTATTCGGGTTGTGCCATAACCGCAGAGACGGTGAACAATGGACACCCTATTTGCAAATCATTAGGATGCTGCTGTTGCTGGCTCGTCGCCTCGACTATGTGTATTGGGAGGGAGAGCTCAAACCAGATACGGTTATCTGGTTCAAGATTCCTGCCGCATAATTATTTTAGGTAGTTATATATATATATAAACCAACGCTAAAATGAATTGATATGGGAAAGAAGAAATTTTTAGAAAAATTGGTTTTTGTAAAATGGAAAGATAGCTATGGAGTTGATACTGGATGGAAAGATATTTCAGAGTATTCAGCTTCATTATTGGAAATAAAGAGTTTGGGAAAAGTTATTTATGAAGACAAAGAAATAATATCATTAGCTCAAAATTTTTCCGATGAAACGGATTATAATCCAGAGCAAGCCAATGGAATAATGGTAATACCAAAGGCTTGCATCTCGGAAATCATTTCTTTTTCTTTCAGTCAACTGCTTGAATTAGAGCAGAAGTAGCTACTTGTTTAACACGTCTTGAAGTTTTAGAGTCTCTCAAAAGTTTAGAAGCAATGCTTGTAATTTTGGGAGACACTTTTCATTTTACCCATATATATAAGTCTGGAAAAACTTTGTTACATTTGTACCGAGGGAGCTTTAATATTTTCGGATATGAAGAAGGAGAAACAGATAAAATCGTATACTCGGCGCACTAAATCGGGAAAGACGGTTACAGTACGTGCGCACTCTGCGAAGTACGACGCAGCCGATGATTTGGTCAAGAGCCTGCTCAAAAAGAAAGGTTCCGGCAAGGAGTTTGAACTTGCCGTCGATACGAAGGGCGTCGATAAACTCGTTAACGAAATGGCCGATTCCGGCAGACTGATAGTACCGGTAAGTAAGGAGGAATTCCGTGCGTGGTACCACGAACCGGACAGTATTGCCGGTAAAGCCGCCGGTAAGAAACTTCGCTCCGTACTCGGTAGCAAGGAGTACAAGAAACTCGATGAAACTGCCAGCAGTGGGTATTCCACCAAAGGACACTCCAAACTGTACGGTACGCTGGATGGCATCATCAACAGTGAGGCCAATGTGTCCAAACGTCTCGACGCGCGTGGGAAGTCTGGTAAGTCTGCGAAACCCGCTGAAAAAGCTACCTCCGAAATAGGGCGTAAACCCGTCTATTCTCCGCTCGAAGAAGTTCGCCTCAGTAAGGCAGGGTACCGTATCGGTAAAGACGGTGAATCCATCTACAAAGGGAGTCGGAAACTTAGCAAGGATCAAGTCGCCGACCTTCGTAAGATGCTGTCTCGCGGTGGACGTGCTTCCGATAAGGAGGCGGCTATGATTCGGAAAAATCATCTTCACCCGACGTATAAGGATCACGAAGGCGTTGAACGGTATGCCTCGGGTGAGTGGCAGCACCTTCCTGTAATTAAGGGCAAGGGATCGACAGAAGCTCCCGTTCGTCAGAAACGCAACGCTAATAAGGACATCCTGTACAGTCGCGGAGAAAATACTGGGGACTCCTTCATAACTGCGGCGCAACAACTTGCTCGGAGTGATTCGAAAGGTCGTTCGAACAAGAAAGCTCTGCAAACGTTGGTTAGGGCCGGTTTTGTTAAAGACAGCGGCGACGGTGAGTTTCAATTTGCAGACGTTCACGAAGTACCCAGAAGGAATAGAAAATTCTTCGATAAAGTGTTCTCGGCATACGAAGATGAGAGCGATAAATACTGATTTTAGGAGGATTTTCTAAATAAGTTTGTATCTTTGTAGGTGAGCATCGAGGAGGTGCCCACCTATTTTTGTGTCTATGCAGATCGTTTCGTCCAATATTCGCACGGCTGACTATGATCGTCGTAACAGAGTATTGCGAATGACTTTCGTAAACCGGCCGAACTGGTTGTACGAATACTTCAACGTACCGGTCAAGATATGGACGCGCTTTTTGCAGGCAGATAGTAAGGGGCAGTACTTTTCGGCGTACATCCGAGATGCTTATCGTTATCGTAGGTCATTCACACGAAAATAATGGAAGCAATGGCAGTAGTTACGCGAGTATTCGAATTCGATGCGGCGCACCGAGTTATGAACGAAAGAGTGAAGTGCTACAATCTTCACGGACACCGTTTTCGGTTGGAGGTTTCCTTCGGAATATCTCCCAAGTTCTACGATCTGGGTTATCCGATCGACTTCAAGGAACTTAAACGAGTGTTCGGGGCTTACATAGATGAGTTTCTGGATCATGCGTGTATAGTCAATCCGAAAGACCGTGAAGTCATTGATCTGTGCACGCGGAATAAATGGAAACTCTGGGTAATGGGACACGGTGCCAACGTCGATCGAAACCCATCGGCGGAAAATCTCGCCGAGGAGATATTTACGGTGTTCAGGGAACTGGCCCGATTAAGTCCTGAGGAGTTCGATGTGCGGTCGGTTAAACTGTACGAGACACCTAATTGTTGGGTGCAAGTTTCCGAGACACAGGATTACCTCGACGTAGGTGTAAAAAATGCGCTGTTCATGTGGCGCGATAAAAAGGGTACCTTTGAGTACGACAGCAGACGATGCCAGTAAAGAAGAAACCTCTCAAAGAGGACGGTTTTGTATTCGAGACTACCGGTGGTAGTGTTACGGATATTGATACATCGGACATGGCGGGTCGATCCGTATCGTTCGATGCGCACTTCATTACGGGTAAGATCATGGACTTCGGTAAAGTGCTCACCGGAATCCCGCTGTACTCCTATCAAGAAGAGATTGCCTATCGGATCATCTACTCGGTTATAACGTTCGAAGGATCGGTGCTGACGGTGCTACTCTCCCGACAGAGCGGTAAGTCCGAGACTATGGCGTTCGTCATAGATACGCTTACTGTATTACTTCCGGCACTCGCTAAGATCATTCCCGATCTGGAACAATTTTCGAACGGTTTCCGCGTCGGTTTGTTCGCGCCTCAATCCGATCAAGTAGTCACGACGTACTCGCGCGCAATGACGCGATTAACGTCAGCAAACGCCGAAATGGTGCTATCCGATCCCGATCTGCTGGTTTCGCTTGAAAGTGAGGTACGACTTAACCTCAGTAACGGGTCGTTTCTTGCCGGTCAAGTCGCCAGCAAACAATCCAAGATAGAATCGAAGACGTATGACCTTATAATCATTGAGGAGGCTCAGGATACGGATGACTTTTTGGTCACTAAGAGTATCGAACCTATGCTCACGGCCACCGGTGGCACCCTCGTAAAAGTAGGTACTACGGGTGTTACCAAGAATCACTTCTGGTATGAAATTCAGGCGAACCGAAACCACGATCGGAAGATACCCGACAAACGGCTTCGGAATCATTTCGAGTATGCCTATAAGGAGATCATTTCGGCACGCCGACACCAGTTCGAGATAGACCATAAGAAGTTCCACCTCAACTACGAGGCCGATATTCTGCGTAAGAAGGAACGTTGGGGGGAGGATTCTCAGGCGTTCAAACTCGCGTATGCTCTCGTATGGGATTTGGAGAGCGGTATGCTTATCTCCGACAAGGAGTTCAACACGCTGTTGAACAGGAAACTCGGTTTTCAGGAACCTTCCACGGGAGATTATGTGGTCGCCGGTCTTGACATTGGTAAGGCTCCGGCCGAAACGGTTCTTACGATCGCTAAGGTATGGTATACGGACGATCCATTCGAAAAACCGTACAAACAAATTCTCGCGTGGGTATGCCTCGGAGGTCTCGACTACGAGGCGCAACATCATGAGATTCTGAACTACATTGTGGAGTACAATATTTCCACTATATTTGCGGATTATACGGGTGTCGGCAAACCGGTAGTCGATCGTCTGGTGTACGCTTGCGGCGAGTACGTGAACATAGAGCCGTATACGTTCACCGCTCAAAGTAAATCGGATATGTGGTACAATTTCACGTCCGATATACAGACGAGGAGATTGATCGTTCCGGCTAACCGTATGGTCAGGGGTACTATCGAGTTCCAGAAGTTCGAGGAGCAGATGAAAAACTGCCAGAAGTACTTCAACGGTGCCTACATGGTGTGCGAGAAGTCCGAGGGGTACTTCGACGATATGGTAGATAGCTGCGCGTTAATGTGTCTTGCGGCTAACGCCCAAAGGGAGGCTGAATCCGAATTGGAAGTCGATGATAACCCGTTGTTCTCCAACTTGACGAGCAATGCGTTTGCCATGCACAGAAACTCTTACTGATATGGACGCAAGGAAGACAGTAAAGACGCATATCCGGAGATTGAAGTCCGGCAGGGTGATTACGGTTCGTGGGTATACTGCATCCTATAAGGTCGCTGCACGGAAACAGGGTTCCGGTACTGAGCTGTCCGATCTTGCCCGAAAGAAGGAACAGTTCCGAATCATCCAGCGAAGCAACCCCATGTTCGATGACGTACACACTGGAATACGAGCTGTGGGTGACATAATGACGTTCCGAGAAGCCGTCGATACGCTCAAAGATTATTCGGATAGTGACTATGTGTACCCCGATTTCACGAATAAGGATGCTCGGGAGGCTCTCAAACGAGGAACCGTAACTATATACAGCAGCTACCCGATAAAAGCGGGTGTGTTTGTGTCCCCGAGCAGGATGAATGCCTCAGACTACGCAGGCGGTGGTAAGGTATACTCTAAGGAGGTGCCGGTTAACAGTGTTGCATGGATTGCAAGTGATGAAGGGCAGTACGCCCCTATAAAATGATAATGCTATGGGAGTTAACGTAGGTGGAATGGACCCTACCGGTATGGGTTCCTACTCCGGTTATCCGGGTTCTAAATACTGGAATGTGGACAGTCGTCCGCTCTCCGAAGCTACGAGCGTACTGCGTTCGTTCGTGGTTACGAATATCATTCAGGACAGTCAGTGGGAGATCGACCGTATAACGCGGTACTATCTTTTCTGGAAGTTCTACAAGGGCCTTCATTGGAAGGACTTCAATGACGGCCTTATTTCGTTTAACTATGTCCGCGCCTTTATAGATAAGGTATCGATGTTCCTGCTCGGTAACGAGGCTTTTTCGCTACAAGTGAAAAGCTACTACTCTGATCAGATCGATCCCCGTCTCGAAAGGGTCGCTGAACAGCTTCTTATGTACCATTGGGGGAAATCCGATAAATTGCAGCTCGCTTATGAGATACTGCAAATGGGCGGTATTACCGGTGACTGTTGGATAGGTGCTTCGTGGCAGGACGGTGAGGATGACAAGTTCGTCAAGGTTCAGGTATACGATTCCCGTCAGTGCTTCCCCCAGTTCGAGAACGGTGACTTCGACAAGATGAAAAGTTTTCTTGTCCGTCAGCCTCTCGATTCGAACAAGAACCAGCCGTACAAAATGTACGTGATCAAGATCACTAAGGATACCTACGAGACGTGGTATCAACGTGACGTGACGCTGAATGAATCCGAGATCGTTAAGTATGAATCCAAAAAGACCAAGAACAAATATGGATTCATTCCGGTAGTCCATATCAAGAACCGCCCCAATTCCGAAGGTTACTACGGTGTGTCCGACGCAAACGACATATTGAAGCTGAACAAGGTGTACAACGAGATGAACCAGCAGGTAAAGGCCATCATCGACTACCATGTTACGCCTACGACGGTCATAACAGGTGCCTCGGCGAAGTCCCTTAAAAAGGGTCTCGGTCAGATATGGTCTGGTCTCCCTGCCGAGGCCAATGTGTTCAACCTCGGTCTGGATGTCGATCTGTCGGCTACGATCGAATTCATCAAAGACCTCAAAACGGCGATGCACGAATTGTCCGATGTGCCTGAAAACGCACTCGGTAAGATTCAGGCCATAAGCAATACCTCTGCCGCCGCATTGCAGATAACGTATCATCCGCTCATCCAACAGGCCAACCTGAAAGCCACTACCTACGGCGAGGGGATAACCGAGATGAACACGATGATTCTGCGGATTCTCGAAATCGAAGACCCGCGGAACAAACGTCTGCGCGAGCTGAAAAAACTCGCTCCCAATTTCCGCTCCGAGATGCGTATCGTACCGGTGTTCGCCTACGGTTTCCCGAAGGATCGAATGGATGAACTCAACCGTGCCGAGATCGAACTCCGATTGCAGCTCGGTTCCCGCAAGGAGATCATGGAGCGTATGGGCAAACAGAACATCGACCAGCTTCTTGAACAGATCGACGACGATACGCTGCATAAGGCACTGTTGCAACAGAAGCTCCAAGAAGCCCTCGGCGGCGGTGTTCCTCCGCCTCCGGGGTCTAACCCGGATGACGATCCTTATTCTGTCGACGACGGAAACATGGATGAATTCTCGGAATAACGAATAAATTTTGTTTTTACCGAAAATCTGTTTACTTTTGGACAGGCTATCAGTAGTTTCTTTTTGTCTAACTTAAAACTTTTGCGCTATGGCAGGTTTGCAAACCCTTGATAAGGGCAATCCCGAAGCTCTGCATGACATCGGTCAAAGCAAGGCTCCTATGGTCGGCGAGAAGTTCGTGAATCCGGGTACCCCGGAGGCGGCTCTCGTTTCGTATGACCAGCTCACGCAGGCCAAAATCCGTGGTAACGGGTCTGAGGTTATGCGTACCAACATCATCAAGTAACGAGAAAATCCAAAGAACTTAACAAATCCACCGTAGAAAAAATCGTATGGAACCGAACGAAAAAACTATCGTCATCCCGGAGAGTATTGAGATCGATGGCCACTCTTACGTGGTGAAGGAGACTCCGGCACTTATGGAGTTCCGACAGCTCGTTGAAAAGGCCGAGAAGAACAAGCTGTACTCCACCTTCGCAACGCTGCGTCAGCAGATCAACGACCTCAAAGCTACACAAGTCGTCCAACAATCCGCTCCCTTTGATTTGGGCGCCCTTGTCGAAGCTCTTAAAGGTGAATTCGCTACCCGCGAAGATTTGCAGGACATCGTAAGCAAGGCCGTACAACCGGTTAACAACGATCTTGAACAACGTAGACAGCAGGAACTCGCTGAGTATCGCGAGCGTCTCATCAAGGACAACGAGGGGAAGTGCATTCCCGAACTGGTCAAGGGTGCTACGAGAGAGGAGATCGACGCCTCCATGAAGGAGAGCATCGCGCTTCTCAACAAGTACCACGGGCCGTTTATCGACCCGCCTCAGGGAAAGACGGTTGACCCGCTTCTCGTCAACGCCGAAAGAAGGGCTGTTGCAAGTGGTGAAGTCCTCGAAATCCCTGCGAAACCGACGCCGGTAAAGGATGACGGTAAGAGTCCGATCCCTGTCGTGCCCACGCGGGCAATGCCCGAAGTTTCAACTGCTCCCGCAACACGGAAGATGACTATGGAGGAGTTCGCTCAACAACGAGAGGCAATCCTCCGTAACCTCGAAGCCGAGTACGGGGCACAATAACAAAACGTCTAAACTTTTATAAGATGCTTACTGTATTTATTTCGTTTGTAGCGTTCGCGCTCGTCTGCATGACGGGGTTCGCGTTCGGTGAAACGACCTCGGCTATCGCCAACAGCGGTGGCTACACTTCGATTCCCGAAGCCGTCCGTGACTTCTACTCGCGGGAGGTTCTGTTTCAGGCCCAGCCTCGTCTGCGTTTCGCCCAGTTCGCAAAGGTGAAACGTGACCTTCAAGCCATTCGTGGCAAGTCAATCGTTTTCGTTAAGTACAACAACCTGACCGGTGGCGGTTCTCTGGAAGAGGATGACGTCCTTACTCCCGAGGCAATGTCTACGGCCGAAGTTGTGGTTCCAGTCAAGGAGCAAGGCAACTCTACTCAGGTTACCGAATACCTTCTGCGCACGTCGCTGCTGGATGTCCTCGGTGACGCATCGCGTCTGCTGGCCAACAATATGGCGGTAGTCCTCGACGGACAGTTCCGCGACACGGTATTGCAGACGACCAACGTTATTTATGGTAATGGCAAGAAGTCGCTCGCAACGCTTACCGCTACGGATTACTTTAACACGGTCACGGTTAAGGACGCTGTTGAGATTCTGGCTACTAACAACGCACCGCGTATCAATGGCGACTTCTATGTATGTATCGCCCACCCGCACCAGCTGCGCACGCTTCGTGACGACAAGGAGTGGATCGAGGCCAATGTATACATGGGCCGTCGTCAGCTCTATATCGGTGAGGTAGGTATGTACAACGGTGTTATCTTTGTCGAAACGACGCAGATGCCCGTTCTGGATTCCGCCAAGATTCAGGAGAAGTACGGCTCCGGTGCCACGATTACGACCGGTTACGAGGCTGTCTTCTTTGGTGAAAACGCCTATGCGTGGGCTATCGCTCTCGACGTCGAGCTTCGTGACGACGGCGTTATCGAACTCGGTCGTAAGCACACGCTCGGCTGGTATGGTATCTGGGGTACCGGTATCATCGAGGAGAAGAACATCGTCAAGGCTCTCACCGCGTAAGCGGTGGGGCCTTCCCCTTTAACTTTAACAATTCACTATCTATGGCAAGACAAGTAAAGTCCAAAGGGACTGAACAGCCCGAAGCAAAGATCGAACCCGAAGTTACGAAGGTTGAGGAAGCAAAGATCGAACCCGAAGTTACGAAACCCACCGCTGCCGTTACCGGCAAGGTGACGAAGAAGACCCGGATTCACTGTGTGGAGAACGTCGATTGCATCGTTGCGGGCAATCGGTACAAGTTCCCGAAAGGAAAAGAAACGGAAGTGCCCGATGATGTGGCGGCCATTTTGTCCTCCGCTAAAAAGGCATTCAGAATGTAAAATTCATGTCTGCGACACAGGTAACTTTGAACGAAATTATGACAGCGGTTCGGGAGTTAACTTTCGACCGCTTCATAATTCCTGCATTCGCTCTTAAAGCGATACCGGGGTATATCGTCGAGGTGGTTCCTCCGGTTATTCCCAAGAACATATTCAACCGTCACATGGACGGGGAGTATGCTGATGCCGAACGCGAAAAGGGGATGCCGATATACGGCGATGTGGTTATCAACGGAGGCGATGCCGAGACTATTCCCAGTAGTTACGAAATTCGCCCCGGGACTACTAACCCGACTTTCGTTACACGGCTCGATGCAGGAGATGCTGAACCCATTGAGAAAGGCGGTTATCTGGAAATTCGCAAAAATGACGGTAGCGACACGAAGCGCTTCTATTTTACAGAGTACTACACGTTCAATCTGTTGTTGGACGCGCTTATCGCAGAAGGAATCGTAGTGGCCTACACGCCGTATTTCAAGGGTGACGAGCTTACGAGTACGCTTATCAAGGTCGCCGCACGTGACGCAGACGAGGATGTAACATTTTTCCGCAGATACTTTTTCTCCGACTGGGAGATCGCTAAGATGATCTCTTGGTACTATTTCAAGGTTCTCGATATAAAGGATGTTGACCTTACGGATGAAACCGTGGGTAAACTTATCCGACCTTCCGAACAACATTTAGCCATTTGGGTATCGTATCACCTCGTCGACAGACGGCGCGTATACGAGAATGCCGCAGGTTCCATAGGCCAGTCGTTTACTGATGGCTCTGATTATACTGGCTCCGGTTCCGCGGGTACCCCCTTACAAACCACCGTACAGATAGGTTCAGTGTTCACCATTACGGAGGACGCTACGCAAGGATTCTTTTACGAAGATTTTAACCGTGTCGGCTCCGATAACGTATGGGGCGACAGATACTCGTTCTGGTACCGTCTTATGCTGTACCTCAGAGGTCTGCTTGAAGAACAATTCGGTGATTACTCCTTGCGGAAGGACAATGTTATACCGGGTTATATCCAGCTTATTCGAGAATACGATTTCCGTGCCTATTACGATTCGTACCCCTTCACTTTGTCACCTCTTTCGAGAGGTATTCTATCGAGAGTTCCATAGTTGAATTCAACGTAGCACGGAAACACAAGAGTCGTTTATACAGTTGAGCTATGCTTGTATCTAAGGCCAAGTTTTTACAGTACCAAGCTATGTTTTATAAGAAGTTGCTCACAACACCTTATAAGATACAGCTTGAAATCGTGACTGTCCGAAAACCTGACCAAACCGAAGAATTTACCATAGAATCGTTCGTCGGTGACAGCGTAAGAGAGTCGACATTTTACGAGTTCAGAGCACTGTACGAAAAAGAAATACCCGAACGTACCCGTGAGAAGTATGGCCTACCGAAGGAAGTAAATGGAGTTGTCTATCTCTCCCCGAAACAGCTTGTGCCGAAGCTGGGTGATTATCACCTCGATTGGAACAGGACGAAAGTCCACTTTGAAGGAAGAACCCAAGTTATCAATAGAATAATCTATCTCGAAGATTTTAAGGAGTACGGAAGCTGCATCGGTTTGCAAATATTCGTCAAGGATGATTTGAAAGGGGGTTGATATGACTACCGTAAAAGAACATCGACGCAAGAGGCGGAACAAAGTTTCAGTTGTAAGACGCCACAATCGAAAGGATAAAGTATCTGCATATCGTGGGGCTAAGGAGTTTTCCGATGCTTCGCGTGAAAAACTTTCTCAGAAGGGGGAGGCGCTTCCTGACGGTTCGTTTCCCATTACGAACAAGAGGGATTTGGCGAATGCCATATCTGCATACGGCCGTTCCAAGAATCCCGAGATAGTCAAACGTTGGATCATCAAACGGGCTAAGGCTCTCGGTGCCCGGGATATGCTCCCCGAAAATTGGTAGTATGGCCAAAGCGAAAAATACCAGTGTCATTCCGAGGTACCCGGAATACCAGAGGTTGATCGTTCGTGAACGAACCCCCGCGAAACCTTTCCGCGAGGAGAACGAAGTTCTGGCCGCCTACGAACAAGTAGGGAACATTCCCGACCGTAGTACTACGAGCTGGACACCCGGATTGCTCGATCCGTATTACAGAAACGAGTGTTGAGTATGAAACCGTGCGACAAACGTCCCGGAAAGGTCAAACTTAATCCGCGGACACATCTTCCCGAGATGACTTCATGGGGTCTCGGAACTGGTATTCCCCCGCTGACGACCGACCCGGAGAATCCGATCAAGCCGTTCGCCGACTACGTTATGGAGGACGACGATCGCTACCCTTACGACCGCAGATGATACCTTTCGCGATAGGAGCTGTTCTAAGACTTGCGTCGAAGGTGCCTCGTAGACTTACGAAGGTGCCCCGAACGTTGCTTAAAGCGCCCAAGTCGAAGATACCGAAGACGTACAAGTTTAAGGAGGACATGGACGCACTCGGTGCTCAGATCGCTGAGGAGTTCAAGGAGACTGTAAAGAGGAATATCGAGACCAACAAGTTCAAGTATACTCTTGCGGAATCCACACGAAAGAAAAAACACGGCGGCGTTCCTCTTATAAACAGCGGCGTTATGCTCGACGCCATCTATCGGGAAGGCACCTTCGTATCTGTGGAGGACACTCCACGTACTGATAGCCCACTCACGAACTTACAGCTCGCTAAGGTTCACGAGTACGGTACGAAGGATAAACACATTCCGGCCCGCCCCGTATGGCGAGATTCATTTGCGGCGTTCAAACCCGTTGCGCGAAAGCGCATCGAACAATTTTTTAAGAAACATGGCAGTAAACGTTAAGTCCTACAAACGTAGAAGCTCCAAAGGAAAAGTCTACACGGTTCGTGCCTATTCCAGAGGGGGTAACAAGAAGGCGAATCTCGACGGAATGGAGATTAGCCGAAAGGCTCCTACCATGTCCGACGAGGAGTTCGACCGGTTGCAGGCTAAACAGGATCAGGAGATGCGCGAGTTCATCCAGAACTTGCAGGGTGTCGCCAAAGCGTACAACGTCAAAGGAGGCACCGAAAAACTAATTCAACCCCGCTCCAAGAATCCTATTGCGCAGGCTAAGGCCGACACCAAGTCCGAGACCGCCCGTATCATGAAAGAGATACGTCCGACGCTATCCGGCAAGCCTCCCGTTGACACACCGCGCAAGGGCGGTTTCCTCGGTAAGCTCAAAGCGCTGTGGAACGAAGAACTTGCCAAAGCCGCCAAAAAGTACGGCACCTACGACGAGTTTTTCGGTACGGGGATGCCTAAGGGGAATACGAAACAGAAACGGAAGAAGTAAATGGATCAGCTTATCGCACGTCTCATGGATGTATTCTCCGTGGGGTACATGTTCTGCGTCATAGCCGGTTCGTATATGGTCATACGGTTCATCGACCATTGCAACGGTACGCGAAAAGTTCCTACGTGGCAGAAACGCTGCGTTACGTGCGTTGTCGGTGCGTTGTTCTTTGCGGTGTTTCGCGAGTACACGGAGGAATCCTTCGAAAGTCTGTTAACCTCGTTTTTCGCGTCGTTGTTTGTGTATGACAGCGCTATAAAGTGGCTGCTGAAAAAACTTAACTCAGGGTACAAATGTTAAGCTCCGTTTCACAGGTTAACGAGCAGTTTTTCGCTCTGTTCTCCGGTATCAAGATCAAAGATCACGGTACCGGTGCACTTATCGATGTACCGGTACGGTACGCACGGAAATCCGCTTATGACTACACGGAGGAGCAGGAGAACCAAGTGTATCCGTGTATAGCTATTCAGGATTACGCCCCTACGCTCAGAGACGAATGGTGGGTCGAGTTCAAGGAGTACTCCGGTGGATTATCCGATGATGATGAACTCACGGCGTATCTGTATCGAAGACCGGTATGGATGGATTTCCGCTATGACGTCAGCATCGCCGCAAAAAGTTACTTTCAGATAAATGCTCTCAAAGATGTATTTACACGGTTCATGCTGGAACCGTCGTTTCTGTTCAACAAGAGCGTTATCGATGACGAGGATTCCGTAGGTGACGTCGTTCCGTTCACCGTCAGAATTACTGACGTACCGCGCACCGATGGAGTTCAGGAAGTGAACTACGAATTCACTTTGCAAGTGTGGCTGTACGCGGTCGAACCGAGAGAGGTTGCGGTTATTCAGAAAGTTATTCTCAATGCCGAAGCCGTTACGGTTATTGTGTGACGTATTTTTGCGTCACAACTTGCAAAATCGGAATAATTTTCGTTATCTTTGAGAAAAATTAAGGACTATGGCTAAGACGGTAGAGACCAAATCTTCTGAGGTGAAAACCTTGATGAACGCCGGCAGTATGCGGGTCGAACTTCGTGTCGAAGGGAAACTCGTCGTGCTTATGCCCGGACAACGTTGTACGGTTCCGGCTTCTATGAAGGTTCCTCGTATCTGTGGGTTGTTCGTAAAGTGATTCAGAACGGATGATCGACAAACTGAAACTCGTCTGCGACAAGAATGATCCGGCCGACAGGAAACTTCTCCTTCTGGCCGAATTGTTCGACGAAAGATGTCAACTTCTCGAAGAACATCAGACGGAGATGAGTTCCCGTTTGGAGAGCACCGACCGAAAACTTGATGACATACTCAAACAGTTACAGACGATAACCAATGCCGAGGAAACGTGTCCGGTGCGGAGGAATACGGAATCTTTCAACCTCCTTATATTCTTCATGGAGCACCCGAAACTGGTTATCGTTTTAATGCTCGGACTGGTTTTCATCATTTCAGGATTCGTAAGCCATGACCTCTGGTCGATATTAAGGGGTATTTTTAACGTATGAAGAATATCTGTATAGTTCTCGATCCTGCGCACGGTAAGGAGGTTCCCGGGAAACGAAGTCCCGATAACTCGCACAGAGAGTATTTGTGGAGCCGTGAACGCTGCCGGAATCTTGCGATCGCACTCAGATCGCTCGGTTACGAAGTGTTTTTTACGAATTCTACCGAGTACGAGATCGGTCTGTCCAAGAGGCAGCGAAACGCTCTTTCGGTAAAGACCGACAAACAGAAGTTTCTCCTATCCCTTCACAATGACGCCGTGGGTTCCGGTACGTCGTGGAACAATGCCCGCGGCTGGTCTGTATGGACTACTAAGGGGGTAACGAAGTCGGATGAATGCGCGAGCATCATTATTGATCAACTTTTGGAAGATTTTCCGGGGTATAAATTCAGACAATACTCCGTCCAAAAACTCGACAGGGACTTTGAAAGCAATTTCACGGTTCTTATGGGAAGTGGTTACATGGCCGTTCTCGTCGAGTGGCTGTTTCAGGACAACAAGTATGATGTGGCCGAACTGAGTAAACCGGAGGTAAACGCTCGTTTCGAGCGATCGATCATCGAGGCTATCGAAAAAATTAACGACCATTTCAGTAGATGAAAACCTTTAAGAGCATAGCTTTGTTTTTTCTTATCGGCATAATAATAGCCCTTACTTGTACCTGCGTGCATTATGCCAGTAAGTGCAAGGCGCTCGAAAGGACGAGTAACGTAAAGGAGTACATCGACAAGATTCATAAACTCCAAGATTCCGTTAATCGGCTCGTTGTGGTTCTCGATGAATCCAAAAGAATCGTTTCGCTGCTTGAAGCTGACAAAAAGAGACTCAAAACTCAGGCGAAAAAAATATTGGAGAACTATGAGAAGCTCGATTCTATGCTTTTGGATTTTGGTATCGACGATAACATCGAGTTTTTGTCAGAATACCTATCCGAGGAAGATGATCCTGAACCAGACGGACACCGTAGTAGTGATAACTCCGGTGCAGCTGGTGAAGATAAATAGAGGACTGAATAAGGTTCGGATGCTGGAAACCCTGAACGAGAATTACCTTGCGCGTCTCGTCGTTTCCGATTCACTGAACAAGGTTCTTACCGGTACGATCGAAACTCAGGAAACGGTCATCTTACTGTGGAAGGAACACGGTAAGACCTCTGAGGAGATCATAAACACGCTGGAAGATTCCATGCGTGAACAACAACGAAGAAACAAACGTACCCTATGGGGTGTCGGTGCCGGTTGTGCGGCCGCCGGTATTCTTATCGGGTTGATTTTATAACGATAAAACAGGGAGCAAACTTAATTCGTATAACAATGGCAGATGTAGGTATCTCTATCAAAGAAGGCGTAGCGAATGGTGCGTCTCCTTTCAAAGACCCCTCGATGCGTAACGTCGGATTACTCGGTATGTTCACCCGCGGGCCGAAACTGGTTCCCACGAAGGTATCGAACATGGAGGAGTTCAACGAGATGTTCGGAGGGCAGAATTCGAACTACTTTGGGCCGGCGGTAGTCAAAAATCTGTTCGATGAAGCCGGTGAGGCTCCCGTTACGCTGTACCTGTCTCGCGTAGTGTCGGCGGACAGTGTTGTAGCGTCTAAGGAGCTGTCGGCTACTACCGCCGTCACGTTACAGTGCAAGGCCGGTTACAAGGGTACTCCCGATCCGGGTGCATGGGCCAACAATAAGGTCAATCTTACGTTCTATCCGTTCGGTGTGTATGCTGACGAGAAGTACGCGCTCGCCGTTTCCTATAACGGTTCTACGGAGACGTACATCGCGGGTACCATCGCGGAGATCGTAAGTCAGGTCAATACGGCCAGCAAGTGTATTACGGTCGCTATGGAGGGAACCGAGGAGACCGGTAACGCACGCTACAAGGTTACTTCGGTCGGTTCTTTCACGGCAAAACAGGGTGACACGCAACTCACTGGAAGCGCTGCTCCTACCGGTGCGAAAGCCGGTGACACGCTGTATTCGGCTTCCTATGAGAAGATCGGTGTCGTGGCCAGCGTATCCGGTAACAACATTCTGTTGCAGGGCATGGCTCTCGTCGATGTTTCCGGTACGGTCAGCAAGTTGACCGGTACGCTCGTTACGGGTACGCTTACGGGCGGTACGGACGGTAACGTTACGGAGGACTACTTCGGTGACCAGTTCAACAGTTTCGACGGTGCCGACGTTCAGATCATGGCTCACACGGAGTATCATTCGCTCGACGTCGAAAAGAAGTTCAACGCCTATCTGAACGAACAGAAAAGTCCGATCGGCGTTATCACGTTCCCCGTCGACTTCTCGGAGAGCATGGCCGAACTCTACTACAACGCGCTGCGTTCGAACGACAAGAGTTTCATGGCCGGCGGTTACGAGGGTTGGATAACGGTTCTCGACAGTGACGGCAATCGTGTGACGATCCCCAACATCGGCGCGGTTATCGGTGCTGCGTATCTGCGCACGCCGTATGCGAGCGGCAATTACATCCATATTCCGCCGGGCGGTCTTGATTCGCTGTTTACTACCGTCGTAGACGTTACGCCCCGTAGCTTCACGCAGGCGACTATCAACCGGCTCGTTCAGAACTACCTCTGCAACGTGCTGCAATACGTCGAGGATACCGGGTGGTACGTCGGGACGTCGCGGTCGTACTCGACGAATTCGCTGTACCAGAGTATTCACACGCGGTTGCAGACGTCGTATTACGTGCGCGTCCTTAAAAACAAGCTCCGCTTCATGGAGCAGAAACCGAATACTCCCAGTATCCGGCAGGAGGCTCTGGTGGAACTCCGTACCTATTTCAAGGGAGAGTACGATGCCGGTGCCCTCGAAAACAGCGTTGCCTTCGACAAGGCATATCAGGCGATCTGCGACAAGAGCAACAATCCCGCCGGTCAGGATCGCAAACTCGTTAACATTACGGTAATGTGGATTCCTACCGAGTGTATCGAGAGCGTCGTGCTGTCGCTGCAAAGAAACGATGGAATCCTGTTAATTGAGGAGGAGTAAACTATGGCAAAACCGCAAAAACCGCAGGACGCTTTCGTAGCGAATGGCTGGTACCTGAATCTTCCCGTAGCGGGGATTCTTTCCAATGGCCTTTTCGAAACGTTGGAGGGTATGGGCAAGTCTTCCGGTAACGTAGAGATGGTTGATGCAGGAAGCAACCACGTCTACAACTTTACCGACCAGCTTACCCGTTATGACGAGATGACGCTCACCAGAACGTATCAGGGGAATTCCGCCGACCGTGCTATGGAGGCTCTCGTCAGTACGATGATCGAAACCGGAATGAAACTTCCGGCTACCGCCGTCAAGATGCACCACGGACAGGAGGTGTTCACGGTGGTATTCGAGGGATTCCGGTTCACGGCCGCACGTTACCCGACGTTCGACAATGGAAGCTCCGAGAAGTTCACCGTCACCTATACGGCGATGTGCGACGGCTGGGAGATCGTTCCTACCAGCGTGTAACGACAAGTTCTTTTAACACTATACAGGATTATGGACAGTTTGATTTTCGATCTTCCCATCGGACTTCGTTCCGGCGGGGATGTATTGAAGGAGGTAGAATTACTTCGTACTAATGGTGTGGCAGAAAAAGTTTTCGTGACCAAGATTCCCGAACGCCCCTACACGTGGCAGGGAAATGTCCTTGCCGTAGCGATCAAGAGAATCGGTAACATCGAGATCGGTGCCGAGGCCCGCAGATCATACGTCAAGGACAACGCGGTTACGATACCCGAGGCGGTTAAGAATCTCACGATGGCGGATGTAAATACGCTTCTCGTGGAGATTCACCGCCGGTTGTGGCAAAGTTTCATCCCCCGTCAGGAGGTTATTTGCAAGTACTGCGGGAAGCGTCTTCTCGCGGATATTGATCTCGATAAGATCGATTACCGCGACGAGACGAAGGAGTTCATGGAGGAGTGCCCGAATTACGACGAGATCGTGGTCGACCTTGTTTCCGGTTTCACCCCTCCGTCGCTCGGTAAAATAACGGATAAACCCGAATACGCCGACGTTCTGCAAACCGAATACAACCGTATGACGTTCCGTGCGCCGCTGCTGCGCGACGCGATAAAAAACGAACGGAAATTCTCGGATTCGATCGGTTTCTGGCGCTGCATCGCGAAGGACTGCCTGCTGCGCGTCGAATCGGTGGAGGACGGTACCGTTACGAGCGTTCTCCCGACGGAGTTCCACACGTACTACGGAATGAAGCTCTACGACGAGTATCTTTCCGGCAAAGACCTCAAAGCGATCCGCTCCGCTCTGACGGAGTACCTTCCTACGCTTCCGTTCGCGTATTACGACCGGTGCGGATGTGACGAGCAAAGAGAGATACCCTATTCGATGGAGGCGTCTTCTTTTTTCTCGGAATGACGTTAAACATCGGAATCGCTAAGTTCGTCAATAGAGAGTACCCGATGTTCGGCCTTTGGGCTTTACGAAGGGATACTCTCTTTTTGCCGAAAGATATTTCTCGCGACGAAGACGATCCGAACAGTGAGGAATATTATAGTTTAACGTCGCAGGTGTACTTTCTTATGAAGCGTTTGCGTCAACAGTATTCGGAGATCATGCTCATGGATACCGAGGATCGCGAAACGTTTTTTCACATGGAGATGGAGGTCTTGAATAAAGAACTCGACGCCTCCAAAAACAAGTAGCTATGGCCGGTAAATTGAGGGGTGGAGACCCGCAGTTTTCATACGATTTCGGTGTAGCCGTATCTACGGCTACTCTAAGTAAGATCACCAGACTTACCGGTGTCACCTTGTCACTGGCGGGTGCGTACTACGCGCTGCAAAAAACCGCTACGGAGTACGTCGATACGCTTAAACCGAATGCGATGCGCTTCGGCGGGTACCTCAATACGATGCAGACGATGGCCAAGTTACAGGATCGTATCGCCAAAGGACAGACGTCGTTCTCCGTGCAACAACAGATGCGCGGAATGAACGATCTTATGTCGGTCGGCATCAAGGCCAGTGAAAACCTCGACTTCCTCGACAAGAGCGCTCACGCTATGGGCGTAAGTTTCGACGAATTCGCCGGAGCTATCGCCAATGGTATCCGTGGAAACATGTCGGGACTGGTTCAGATGGGACTTCTTACGGAGCGCTCTACGCGCTATTTCGAGAAGTATCAGGCTAACACTATTCAACGACAGCAGGCGATCCTTAACTTCGTGAAGGAGCATAAGGGATTGCAGACACTCATCAAGAACGACTTCCGCACGATCAAAGACGGTACTGCACAGATTTCCGGTATATGGAAGACCTTCATGCAGAGTGTCGTCGGTGATCCGAGAAATCCCGACAGTCTGTACGGAAGCGTAGTCGGTGTGTTCGACAAGATCGGCGGTGGACTGTCCAAGTCTTTGGAGTACATCAAAAGGGCCGGTTACATGGTCGGCAGAGTTCTCGGATGGTTCGTCAAACAGATCGGTGAGTTCGTCATGTGGGTCGGAAGGGTCATAAACAAAAGTCTCGACGGCTCCAAGAAGATTCTCGACAATTACAGGGAATCCACGAACTCGCTTATCGTATGGCTGGAATTCATGAAGCTTCGGGTGGTCAAGTTTTTCCAAGACTATCAGGAACCCATAAAGACCACTCTCAAACTGCTGCTGGCGTACAAGGCGCTTAAAACGGTGTTCCTTATCTCTAAGGCGGCGATCAATTCCGCATGGGCGTATGCTGCGGCGATAAACAGTATCGGAGGCGGTTACAAGGCGCATGGTTTGCAGAAGGGTTCGAGAAAGCGCCGCTGGATGTACATCAAGAACATGTTCATGAAACCGAAAACGCAGACTAAGATCGCTGCGTCGTTCGGTATGCTGAAACGTTTGGGGCCGATCATCAAGACTATCAGTGCTGCACTGCTCAACGTAGGAAAAATAGGTCTTAAAGGTATCGTAGGAGGTACGTTAGGTGCCATCCTTCTCGGTTTCGAGGCTCTCAAAATCTACATCAAGGATATTCTCGGTCTTTCCGAGGAGTGGGACAAGTACATGCAGAGCATCTGGCGATTCGTTAAAAGTATCGGAACGCTGGTATCCGACGCGATCGGCAGGAAGTTCGAGAAGTTCAAGACTAATTGGGACATCATGGGAAACCGGCTGTTGACTGCGTGGAACAATCTGGTTTATGGTATCGGTAAGACGTGGCGAGACTTCATGCGTACCGACGTCGGTAAGATGCTCGCATGGTTCTTCGGTATGAATAAAGCTAACGCTGCTGCGGGTCTTGCCGGAATCACCAACGGTTTCGATTCCGCGGCTGACTACATCAACATGGTCAACGAAAACAACAATGGGGCGCATCTTACCGAGATGGAGAGGCTACGCCAACGTCAGGAGGAGACCAAAATGCTCAGCGACATATCCGCCTTGCGCCGGCAGGCATTGAAGGCCCGTTCGATGGAGGATATAAGCGCATTGGTCAAGGCTGCCAAGTCCGACTTCCAGATAACGATAAACCTGCCGGAAGGCGTTACCGACGTCGTGGCTCTGTCGGATATTATCATCGACCGCCTCAGCTACGAGATGGAAACCAAAGCTACTCGTAACGGAGAAATTTATTAACCAGCCGTGTTACCCAGTATTTATGGCAATAATTAATGACGCAATAGGAGGTTTGCAGAGGCGGTTCCGGTCGTTGTTCAATACGAATACGGGGTCGGCTAACGGTCATTATTTTTTCCGCACCTCAAAGAACAGAGGCTATCTTATCCGCAAAAGGGATACGCTCAATACGGTAAACCTCGAAAAGGGGTACGTGTTTCAGTTCAACCCTCAGCAATTGATGGATACGAAGTCTTCTACGTGGAGTACGCGCAACTACCCCGGGCTGTCGTACAACGATTACGTGTGGGCCGGAGGCGGCGAGCGTATCGTGACGTTCGAGCTTATGCTGGACGATACCCCCGGATCGCATACGACGTACTTCCTCCCCGATACGGTGGCCGCTACGATAAAGAATACGCCCGTACCCGCTGCCGTGGTGGAACAAAAACGGAACCGCGATACGCTTGCCACGGCTTTCGGTGTTCCGACGATACCCACCAGTAAGGAGACCGCGAAAGTCACGCAGATGGTCGATTTCGAATGGGACATGAACGGGGCGTTCAGTGTTACGCGCGTCCATGAACGCGGAGTTCTCGACGCGGTGGAGTATCTGCAATCGTTTTTGTACCCGGAGCCGTTGAAGGATGAAAATACACCCCGTTTCGCCGAAGGAGGAATCATATCGCTCAACCAGTTCCGGCCGCCCGCTACGGCGGTATTCAGTTTCGGGCCTATCCTTTTGCAGGGGATCATAAAGTCGGCTCCGGTAACGTACCAGCTGTTCGACAGAGACCTCACCCCCATACGGGCTTCCGTATCGGTGGAACTCGGTGTTCTCGAATTCGAAGATTTGACCAGTTCCTCTACAATGACACGCAAGATATGATAAGCAACGGATTCTACAACTACCACAACCTCAAACAGGAGTACCTCGGCGGTAAAGTGAAGCACTACCCGATAAAGGATGCTTCCATTACGCTGGAATGGTACGAGTACATCGTAAAGGCGAACGAGACGCTGTATACGATCGCCGCCCGTGTGTTCGGTGAAGTATCCGTTCAGAACTGGACGTTCATCGCCGATAACAATCCGCCGCGCAATCCCGACGACTGGAACGTCGGAGACGTAATCAGACTTCCCAAAATCATAGTACGAGATATAATCCGATGAACAACCCTACACAACCGTCATTCAAGATTCGTCTGTATATGAAAGGAGAGATTCCTGCCAATACGGACACTTACCGTGTACGCGGAGGGACACTTGCCAATATCGGGGAAGCGAGGTTCATCGATATTGAACAGTTCGTAACGTGGCCGGTCGAGTACAAGGAACAGATGTCTCAGGTGAACACGCTGTCGTTTACGGTGGACAAATATGCCGAACTTCTGTTGCAGAGAACGTATCTCGGTCAGTGGGTCGTGTTTTTCGGCGGATACTACGATGAAACCGGCGACGGTGTGCGGAAGATATTCGGTGGTACCATAACGCGGATACGAACCCGCTTTCAGGACGACGGACGAGTGTCCTATAACGTCGAGTGTTTCGCATACGGGTTTACGCAGATGGGTAAGGATACCGGTCTCAATTACACGTACCCCGATACCGGTTCCGGTGCGCGCCCGTGCTTCGCAGGAAAGAGTTCGATAACCATTACGGAGCTTATACAGGGAATCATCGAATCGGACGGCATGAAGCTCGGTATGCTCGCCTTGCCGAAGAAAGTCGCCAAGACCACGTTCACGCTTAAAAATGTCCGCCGGCAGGTCAACCAGTCGGACTGGGCTTTCCTGAACAGTTTGGCGCACGACTTCGGTTGTATCATGTGGAGTGAAACGGTTGATGGCGTTGAGACCATCAACGTCATAGAACGCGAATCGAAAGAGCTGCGAGAGGACACTAATATACAGTTCCTATATGTTCCCGAGAGGGGTGATATAAAATCCGCGCGATTGCAGGAGATACAACAGTTCGATGACTCGGTGTGGAACAGACCTCGAATCCTTCGGAGCGTTACGGTGGACGAAAACATCAATGCGGCCTACTCCGTAAGACGCTCCGCCGTGAAGTTCAATCCTCAGACTGGTCAGCTTGAAGACAACGTAGTCGCCGAAATTACGGAGAAGGACGGCAAGAAGGTAATCACGATGTACGAGTTCGATGCGGAGCGTGTAAAGGAGGTCGCAGAGACGCAACCCGAGATCGCTGCTACGATTCGTCGTCTGGGGCCGTTCGGTGTCGAGTGGAGTTCCGGCAAGGAGCCTGAAAGTCCTCTGTTCGCACGATACTACTACCGACAGGTCACGAAACCTCTGGACGAGAACGTCGCGGTGTTCGATATGAGTTTTTTGGGTATCAAGATCAAGGCCCGCTGCAACCAAGACCTCAATATCCATACGCAGAGAGTGTACAACGTGCGCGGGATACTGCGGTACAACTCCACGGATCAAGTCGGTAAGTACTACCTTATGGGACTTACCCATACGTGGGACGGTACCGGTACGTGGACTGACTTAGAATTCATGAAGTAATGACCGAGTTCGCACAGATAACCGGTGAGCTTCTCGACAACAGGCTCAAAGTACGTGTCCGCACGGGGAACGAGTTTTTCGCCCCGATGGTCATAACGGGCACTACGGGGACACTTCCGTCGGCCAAATGGCTGTCTGAAAACAAGGACAAGTTCCTCGCCCTTGTTACTTATGAAAAAGATTTGTATATTTCGCCTATGATAACGGGGTTTTACCCGTTGGAGAGTGCTTCGTCGGCAAGATACGATATACAGGAACGCCTTCTGGCGGTGTGTACGGAGCTTCTCGAACAGTTATTGAAGGCGAAAGTGAATACGATGCTCGGCCCTCAGCCGTTCATGCCTGACACGATACAGGTGTTCAACGACTTGAAGGCGCGGCTCGATGAAATTAAGGAACTTATTTTACCGATAGGCGATGCTCAATAAGACTGCACTGAAAAATTCTCTGTACGATGGTTTCCGTCAGATCATGGAGGATCAGGCGGCCAATGCCGTCAACGGTGACGAGCAGGCTGATCCGGCGGACATAATCGCGAATATCTGCGAACGGATGTCTTCGGTGGTTTCCGATGCAGTGGAGCAGTACGTCAAGTCGGGAGATATACGGATAACGAGTGCCAACATTACCGTAACGGCGCCGAACGGTGCGTGCACGGTAACTCCGGCCGATCCGGCAAAATTGCAGTGACTATGCGGGGACTTTCTTGCAGATTCAAGATGGACAACGGTAAACTGGGTTTGTCGTCCGGCTCTACTAAGGCTTCGGACGATATTTGGTTCTACTGTACCTTCGACCGGATGCGCGTGTACTCTCCGAACTACGGGTTCAACTTCCACAGTCTCGTGCAGAGGCCCGCAAGTTTTTTCATCGTAAACAGGGCGCTTATCGTGTCGACGCTGCAAAATGGAATCGAACAGAATACGAATGATCTGCGTGTCCTCGGAGTGGACGTGGGATACGATCCCTCTGACAGCCGCCGCGATCTTACGCTGCGCATCGAGTATGCGGCCGTCGAGGAGAGCAAGACCGAAGTTCAAGGTGTAACGTTTGTTTAGTATGGCTGATAATAAGGAAACACTGCTCGCGTATTTTTCAGGACTTCCGCTGTCGACGCTTCAAAAGCTGCGCCGATATTCGGAGCTTCTTATCATACCGGAGGAAGACTTGCTGACGAATGCGACGATGATACAGATGGTCGACAAGGCGCACCTTCTGGCCGACTCGCTGTTCCCCGAGTGGACGGATCGAAGCAAGTCCGACTTCGGGGAGTTCCTTGTCGAACTGTTCGCATTGTTCTCGGAGAAGGACTTCTGGTACATCAACGCTTTTGCCAACGAGAGTATCCTCAGGAAGGCCCATTCGTATAGTAATGTATTCGCGCAAGTGTCCGCACTCGGATACACGCCGACGTTGTGCAAAGGGGCTACTGCGACGTTCTCGCTGACATTCGCTGCCGGTAATGCGGCGACGTACAAACGCGGTGATCTCACGGTTATGGTCGGAGACATACCGTTTACTAACGACGAGGATTTCAACGTACCGGCCGAAGAAACCACGCTGACACTGCTACTGCATGCAGGGACGTTTACATCGGAGGACATTACATTCAACGGAAACAGTATCTTCATACGGCAGAAGAACATCGACGTGGACAGTGTGTTCGTTCAGATAAACAACGTCGAGTACACACGTGTAGGAACGTTCGGAGAATCCGATTCGGACAGTACGCACTTTATGGTTCTGCCGGAGGAGGATGGTTCCGTGTCGATCTACTTCGGACATAACGGTTATGGTGTACAACCTTCGCTTGGAAGCGGTATTCATGTTGACTTCCGCACGTGCGACGGTTCGAAACAGAACTTCGACTTCCCCACTACGATGGAGGTACGTGTTACGGATGATTTGTCGCAGAGAGAGGTCACCGGTGTTACACTTATGACGGCCGCTACCGGAGGTTCGTATGCTGAGAGTCTTACGTCTATTCAGGAGAAGGCCCCGCTGATGATCGGTGTTCAGGGTACGGCCGTAAATACAGTATCTACCGAGGGACTGCTCAATACGCTCAACTTCGTTAAACAGTCTAAGGTTACGCTGGACGGTACCACGGTGTCGTACAGGGTTATTCCTACGTCCGGTTCGGATGAACCCACGTCGGAGGAACAGTCCAAGATATTCGATTTCCTCTCCGGCCGACTTATCATGGGGTACTCTCTGTCGTATACGCCGAACACGTATGTGGATTTGCTCGATGTGGCCAGTGAATCCGGTGTAGCTTCTAACATCATTCTGGATATAGTCTATCTGAAAGGTTACGACACGTCGATCATCGAAGGACAGGTCAGACAGGTTATTCAGGATGTTACGAATCCGCTGATAAAGGCTACTTACGGTTCGGGATTCGACCTTACGGACGTAGACGTACTTATCCGCGGTTCCGTTCAGGGGGTTCAGAGTGTAAGTTTCAAGGCTACGGTAAACTCTCAGGAAACACCTATGCGCAGTATCACGATCGCCAAGACTTCCATCTTCAAGCAAGTCGATGCCGGAGATATAATTTGTAGATTCGATGCAATTTAGCAAGTTCATACCCGTTTCGGTCAAGGAACAGGAGTTATCGCACAAGCTGATCTCGGTATTCGACGGCTTGCAGGCGTACAAGGAGGAAATCATCTACGGTTCCCTCCGCACTACTAATTTCGCGCTGATCGACAACAAGAAGTGGCTGCTTAAAAAACTCGCCGACTACGGATTCTCCGGCCTTCCCTACGAGATGCCTCTACTGGTACTTCAACAACTCTTGCTCAATGCTGTAAAACTCAATAAGTTACGTGGGAGTTACGATGGTGTCAGACTGTTCGTCAGTATCATTACGATGGGAGAGGTCACTATCGACACAGACGGTTGGCTGAAAGATTCTGAACAACTTATCCCCGATTCTACGATACAGGGGTACATTACGGAGGATAACGCGAAGCCGTACTTTTATGTCGTAGACGATACTGACGTATTGTTTCAGACGAACACGTTGACGATCCATGTAAAGACACCGTATTTCGGTTCAGATTACGTCATTGCCGAATATGACGACGTGGTGTCGACATACAATGAGAATAAGGCGGGTTTCTCCGACGGAGGTTCTACGATGACGTGGAATATCCCTGAGATCGAAGAGTACCTGATCGGTACTGCCGACAAGGAAGGGGCCATAAATGAATTCGTCAGCTTCTATTCCGAGGCCCAGATAACATGGGACGTCCAGCATCGGGACAGCCCCTATTACGATAAACTATTAAACCCGTATTTCAGAAATGAGTAGTATTAAGGACAAGGTGTATAACGCCTCGCAAAAAATTATTCGGGCAGTCTTTCATGGCGCCCCCAATCTGTTTACGGCTCCCGATATAAACCGTCAGCTGGACGTGTTCGACCATCGTTTCGGCATGTTGGAGGGTTTCCTTCCTGCTACGTCGGATATGACTTTCAGTGTTGCTAACGGTGAAGCGAAGATGACTTACTCGTACCTCGAAGTCGCTGGGGTACAGTTATATAAAGGCAGTTCCAAGACGGATGTCATTACCGACGGTTTCTACAATGACGACCACCTGATCGGACTGTACGTCAAGCGTAAGCTCGTCACGTATGCGAACGACGGAGCGGATCATCTTATCTCGGGCGCCGTATTCGTCGACGGTACCTCTATGGCAGCGGCGGATCACTACGTCATATCCGACTACGGGTTCGTCGTCGGTACGGCTCAGTCCGGTACGACGCAGTGGGTGTCGCTTCCTTCGGATGCCGAGGTCGTGTCGGTGGTGTATTCGTTCAACGTCCTTCTCGGCGCAGGATTGCGTTCGAGAGTTCCCAATACGCTCCCGAAGGGATACCCGATGGCGACCAAGATCATCAATACGGTGGTAAATCTGTTTCAGTATCAACCGAGTACGGTCAAGTACGAGATTCCCACCGAACAGCTCGGTTCCTATGCTACCGGTATAGGAGGCGTCGCTTACTTCTACATGGACAAGGATATGCTGATGGTATCCGTCGATGCGCAGGTGGCGTTCAACAATACGGAGGTACCCCAATCTCAGAAGGTTCTTACGGCCAGTATTCCGCTGTCCTCCGTATTTTCGCAGACGTTGTGGAACGTAAACGACGTACTTATTGCCGGTGGTGCCACGACGACGAATACGGGGGAGGCTCAGAATCCGTTCGTCGTTGTATGCCCGGCGGATTTCATGCAAAAACCCGGCAATATCGCGCACACTGAGTACCGAACGTATGTAACCATCGAAACGCAGGGAGAAACGTCTCTAATGACGCCTACGGTCAAGCTGTGCATACGGCTCGCCGCGCAGTCTGTTGTCGGGACTTATTCGTGCCGGTTCCGCGGACAGCTGATCGTACCGAATAAGGGCAGCCGTGCGTAGGCGGTTTTGGGACGTTTGCAAGAGTCGAAAGTTTTTGCTATATTCACGTAGTTTTTAACGGTCGAAAACGACCTCGGTTCAGGGACGATTTTTGGACGGTTTTGGACGAGGTTTTGGAGTTAGGTCAGACCAGATATATTTAATAACAGCTAAATACAGAAGTAGAATATTATATAATTATATATAATAGATATATGGGTATACGGAGTATACCCGGGTATTAGAAGTTATTTACCGTATTGTAGATATAAATTGCGTGGCCAAGCATTTGAAGCATGGGAAAAACGACGATTTTTCAACCTGAATCAGCGACCATCGACGAGCAGGGTTTTCGGCTGATGCGATCTCCTTTCCACGGGAGGACGATCCGCGGTTTCTCAATCGAGGGTCTTGCGCGTCATTACTACGGATACTTTTCGCGGCAAATCGACGCACTCAACGAGCGGATGAAATTGCTGGGTGAATCTCCGCGTGAACTTGTCGAACTGCAACAGTCGCGGGATGTTTATCTGAGGAACTACTCGGCGAATGTTTTCAATCATTGCTTCTGGTTCGAACAGCTTACCGAACGGAAGGTCGAAATGCCGGAATCGCTCGAAGCGCTTTTCCGCAAACATTTCGGAGACTTCCGCGCTACGGTAAGGGAACACGCCGCGACGAATATGGGTTCCGGTTTTCTGTGGGTGTACGCACGCGGTTCGGACGTATACATGCGCATGTGCCCGAATGCGCTTAACCCGCTGTGGAGGGATACGCCTGCCCCGTGGCAGGGATCACCGCTGTTCTGCATCGATCTGTGGGAGCATGCGTGGTATATGGACTACACGTCGTGCGACGAATACGTGAATGGAATTCTTGACGACTGCACTGACTGGGAGGTCGTTACCGAACGAACTATCGAATATGGAATATTGCAGCAACCTCCTCGCGACTGAACGCGAGATCATCGAACATGGAACCTCAGTCGAGGAAATATCGGAGACGCTCACACTCCCGAATCCGAGATACCAGAATATCGTCCGGTTCGGTAAGGGAAGGTTTTATTCGAAGGTAGACCCTACGATCTGCTATCTCCGAAAAGAGGGAGACCGGTATGTGCTTCCCCGCTACTACTTCGGGCAGCCGAAGTCGACGGACGGTCTCGTCATGGGAAGACGCACGTCGTTTAACCACAGGATCACCCTCAGAGACTACCAGAAGAAGTTTTTCGACGACAACCCCGCGATGTATGATTCGTCGGGGGTTCTGATCGAGATGCCGTGCGGTCACGGGAAGACGGTCTGTGCGATTTACCGCACCGCACGACTGCAAGTGCAGACGCTCGTTTTGGTGCCGACGTATTATTTGGCGCGACAGTGGGAAAACGTCATCCGTGGTACAACTGATGCCTCGACGGTCGTTTTGACGTCTAATGCGACGGAAATGCCCTTTAACGCCGATTTTACGATCGTGGTTCTCGACCTCTTTACGGTTCGCGTGCTGCCGGAGGAACTGGTGAACAATATCGGACAGGTTATCTTAGACGAGGCGCACAGGATCGGTGCCGACACGTATATGCCGATACTTGATGAAATCCCGGCGTATTATCGGACGGCTCTTACGGCCACGTTCCGACGAACCGACGGTGCGCATAAAGTGCTGGCGTATCATTTCGGGGATCGGTTCAGGATGGAATACCAGTTCCGCAAGCCTTATGTGTACGCGCTCGATACGGGTGTGGAGGTGCGCGGTGTCACGTCCAAGAACAGGCCGCATTCGACGATTCTGAAATATCTGGAACAACACGACTATCCCTACACGGAGACCGCATCGGCGATAAGTTTCGATCCCAAACAGTGCAAGTCCGTAACGGATGAGTATATGGCCGGTCACTGGAACAAGACCGAGTACAGGGAGCTTATGAAGACGCTCGAACGCGCACAGGATATGTCCTACACTACGTTGGAGAGTTATCTGTCGGAGAACTGCGCGCGCAGGAAGATCGCCATACGCGCTATTCAGGAGGCGCTCGACAAGGGACGCACCGTGCTGTTTCTGTCGAAACGCAAGGAGGTGCTCAAAGCACTGTACGAATACTTCTACGACTACGGGCCGATGCTGGTCATATCGGAGACGAACCGGTTCACGGAGGATGAGACACGGTATCTCGAAAACGAGTGCCCGCTCGTGTTCGGTGTCACGCAGCTGGCGAAGGAGGGTTTGGACATTCCCCGTCTCGATACGCTTATTATACACCTTCCGCTCAAAGATACGGAACAGGCCATCGGCCGCATATCCCGCGAGTTCAGCGGCAAGAAACCTCCCGTCGCGCTGTACCTTCTCGATAAGTGTCCGTACACATACGGAGTGTTCAGGGCGGCCCAGAAGACGATCGCGATAAATGCCGAATACAGAGGGGCGACGACGATCCCCGAATTGAAGAAGTTACTCTAATGACGAAAAGAAACATGAATTTTATTACCATTGTCGCACGAGAGATCGTTAAATTGGCTATATTTGTAGTGCTCGTGCGGATGCCTATCGAACTCAGCAGGATATTCGATGACGCCAGCTATCTGTGGATGTACGCGCTGTCGATATTTCTGTTTATCGTTACGATTACGCATTACGAGAACCTTTCCCGTATAGACGCTATCGAGAGGACATTTGACAAAGACGAGGATGATGACACAAGAGAGTAACATACGACCCAACCGCAGGGAGAGACGACTGCTTCTCCGCAGGGGAAAGACCGGTGAGCGGTGGACTACCTTCGCCGACAACAAGGGATTCGAGTACGACTACAAGAGCGTGGCGAAGTTCGCTTCGCTGTGTAATTTCATCCTCGGGGGACTTAAAAGGGGATTCCCCGTCCTCGCACGCAGGCTGCACTATCCGGCATGGGCCTGCTATCCGTTCTTTTTCGTCAAGCGCGACCTGAAAGTGAAAGACCCGATTCCGATTCTCAATCATGAGAGGATACACGTAGTCCAGCAAAGAGAGCTGCATACGGTCGTAAGTATTCCCGTAGCGGTCGCAGCGGCGTTCACTACGCCGTGGCTGCTTCTGGCGGTGCCGTTCGTGCCGACGATCGTATACATGGCGGATTACGTCAGGGTGTGGGTGAAACTCTCGCGTATGAAACGGGCGGGTGAAACCAAATACGGGAAGATAACCGCGCAGGTAATCCGCGCCAATACGTGCTTCGAACTGGAAGCCACGTCGAAGGCTCCCAATGCGAACTACCTTCTGGAACGCAAGTTCATGGCCGAACTCGCGTGGACTGGTTGGAAAATATTCCGCAGCTATGGGAAGTAAATGGTATCGTTTCATCAATGGAGTGTTCGGGGTTATCTACTCGTTCGCACTCGGGATGCTGCTGTTCGAAGTGTCATTTACGGAGGACGACGTGGCGATGTTCGTCGTAAGCGATTTTCTGTGCGTGGTCTGCTTCGTTGCGGCTACGGCGTGTTTCTACCAGATGTATACAGGTAAAGATTTGTTTCGATGAACTACGATTTCGACAGGGATACCCCGCAGAGCGCATACGATGCGCTGTACGAGAAACCCATAGGACATGTGTTCTCGGTAAACCCCGACGACTACGAGACGGTCATTGGGAGAATCTCCGAGGGTGCCCGCGATGGATTCGCGGTGTTCCCGATAATGCCCGGGACGTCGCTGTACGTGCAATACGGGTGCGATCATTGCGTAGTAACGGCCAAGTAGGACGTTTGGAAATATCGTTTGCAACGTCTATATTTGTTCTCGTTCACAAAAACATTTCTCACAACTTAATTTTACAAAACTATGGTAATCGGAAAAATCAAACCGACGGCTACTCTTGTAGCGCAGTACCCCGCCAATTGCGAGGTCGATGCAATCGAACATGACGACAGACTGTTCCTGCCGGTCGTATCGCTCGGAGCTTTCACACCGACGAAGGAGGAAGACCCGAAACCCGTTAAGAAATCCGCTCCGACGTTCGAGGAGGCTACGCGGGAGCCTGCCGCAGCTTCCCCCGCTCCTGCTCCCGCCGCATCGGGGGCCGAAGTTTCGGAGGACGACGCACAGGATGAACTCCCGGTGTACGCTGAACGCGATCTGATGGAGATGCCCACGAAGGAGCTTCTCGCTATCTGCGACAAACTCGGTATCGACCCCGACGCACAGGAGGGCAAGAACACGAACAAGAAATTGCGTTTGCTGATCCTCGACGCACAGGAGGGTACGAAACCTTCTGCGAAACCTGCTGCGAAACCCGTAGCGAAGGCGGATGACGACGACACGGACGATCTTCCGTTCGAAGATTCCATGCCGAAACCTGCCAAGAAGGGGAAGGACTTCACGCACGATGTGGCCAAAGTCCTCGAAGCGTTCGACAACGGGGATATGAACGAGAAGAAGTCCCTCGCTACGATCAAGGGATACGCTCCGTCGGACGACTATGACGAGGAGGGTGTCGAAAAGGCGTTCCGCGAGTTCGCCGACAACAGCGAGGCCGACATCATGGAGATCGCCCAACAGATTTCCGACGCACTCAACGCACAGTCTGGTGAGGAGGCTGCCGAGGAGGGGTCGAAAGATGAACCCGCCGGTGAATTGGTAGAACCTTCTCAGCTCCATGTAGGAGACCGTGTGTCGGTGTACTGGGCCGACGAGGCGAACAAGTGCTGGTATTCCGGCGAGGTGTCCGCGATGCGACGCGGTAAGCCCACGATCAAGTACGACGACGGTACGGAGTCGATGCTCGGGACGCACAACACGAAGATCATGCTGATCGAGGAGTAATCCGATTACCATTCAGCGGACGGGGGAGGGTGACGCTTGTTTGCTCTCCCCCGTTTTTCAAAAACAGGATACACTATGCCTACATTGAACAACAGCGAAGACGGTTTGGCGCTGACCGCGCTTAACTATCACCAAAGGAAACTCGAAATCAAGGAGATCGAAAAGGAACTCGCTTCGATGCGTCCGGTACTCGAAGATGGTGTCGACAGGCTCGGTAACGTTACGGCCACCGGAAGCCGTGTGGCGGTCATTCCCTATGCTGACAAGGAGATTCAACTGCGGAAGGACTTGCGTCTGACCGCCGTACTCGTTCCCGAAGCGGAGGACATACTCCGCCGTCATAAACTTACGGAGTGTTTGGAGACGACCACGATTATTCGGGAGGACGTCATTCAACGCATGTACGAGAGAGGGGAGATTTCCATCGACGTAATGAAGGAGCTTTACGTCGAAAAGGAGACCCGTGCGTTTTCTGTCAAAGTAAAGAAACGTTTTCATGAGGAGTAAAAAATTCACGGTTTCGATCAACGGGAATCTCACGGAGGTGTACGTCATTTCCGGTTTCGCCCGTGAGTGCGACCGGTCGATCGATACGATACGCCGGTACGAGAGAAACGGTGTTATTCCGCCGGCTTTTCTCACGTATCGCGGTGCCCGCTGCTATCCGGTCGAGTTTACGAAAAAGGTCGCACCGCTTATCCGACGAATTCCGTGCAACAGGAAGTGCCCGGCGGAACTGATTGTAGAAATAAACCGAATCTTTTCGGAGGAAAGGAGCAAATATGCCTAAAATTGCAGAAACCGACACCAAGAAAGTTCTCCGTGACGCAGGGTGTACGGTGTATTACGAAAAGTCGCTGACGAAGAATCTCGGCAACTACGAGAGTGCTAAGGTCACGGTCGGTGTAACGCTGCCGATCGAACCCACGAGGGAGGAGATCGCATTGGTCAAGACCACGATCGAAAAGGCCGATACGATCATTACCGAGGAACTGGAAGTGCAGTTAAAAGAACTCGACGGTAAGTGATGAACGGGTTGCACAAACTGCGAAAGGAGTTTTCCGTCAGCGGTATCGTGGACTTCAAAATTCTGTTGTACATGGCGCTTATATCGAATGTGTCTTCCGGTAAAGTGGAGGGAGACGATACGGTGTATGCGCTGTGTTCGTGCAAGAGGGATGATCTGTACGATATTTTCGCTACGTGGGATGAATCCGAGATCGACAAGGCGGTGGATGCACTCCTTCACAAGGGTCTTATCTTCATGGACACCGAAGGAGGCATCTACGCCGGTGAAATACGCGGGTCTCGGTTCTTTCCGTTCAATGCGGAGAGTTCCATTGCGGATGCCGCTATCGAAAAACTCAGGGAGGCTATCAAGTCGTTCGAAAAACCTCGGTCGGCGCTGCGAAGAAGCCGCGGAAGGTTCATCGCCGAACAGATAAACACGTATATAGACCGCGGTATCTCGGAGATGACCCCCGGGGACTTCACTACGTTGTTCACCTATCTGTACGAGATATTCACCGGCGGTGAAACGTATACGGTGCGCAACAAGACGGAGTACTACCAGACGACTAACATTCTCAAAGCTTACGATAAGTTCACGACGTTCGCCATATTGGTGGAGGGTACGCTGAACTATCCGGCGTATGATCGGAGGGGTGCGCCCACACTCACGCGGGTTTCGGTAATGAAGGACACGATCTTCGGTGCTCTCAGCAGAGGTGACGGAAGCAAGGATTACATGAGGGAGGTCGACGATGAAAGAGAAGGATTCTAAATTTACGCAGTATCTTCTGGACTGCGGCATACGCTCCGGTTGGCACGACAAGGAGATCGATGAGTTCACGAACGATCCCAGAGCGCTCGAAACGGTCATGCAGTACGTGGACAACGTGGGGGAGATGCTCCGAAACGGTGTCGGTCTGTACCTGTGGGGAGCGAACGGTACGGGAAAGTCCCATTTGCTGAACACGGTATTCGTAAGATTCATCAAGGAGCGGTACCGGTGCAGAGTCTACTCGATGGACGATATTGTCAGTAACGTTACGGCGTCGTGGTACTCCGACGAACAGAGGGTCATGTTCCAGCGCATGCTGTGTACGGTCGACTTTCTCGGTATCGACGAGTTCGGGAAGAACGTCGATGCGAACGGAAACGCTATTCCGCTGCCCGATCTGGTGAAGCGGGTGGTGGAATCCGTGCTGCGTTACCGCATACAGATGCGACGTCCGGTGTGGATTACGTCGAATACCGACCCGAAGTATATACGAACGGTGTTTTCGGAGGACGTCGGGTCACTTCTCAATGAAGCGGTGGTGCCGGTGGTGGTCCGTGGACAGGATTATCGAACGGTTATTCAAAAGAGACTTAAAGGATTGCTATATGACTGACGGAGAGAAACTTTTGCTGGCCATCGTAAACAGGAGAGACCTGAAAACGCTGTCCAAAGTCCGAAGACACTGGCTCGACGGTTCCGAGGTGGTCCAGCATCGGTTCATTGTAGACTACTACAAGGACAGCGGTGAGTTCGTCGGTGCGAAGGCTTACTGCGAGAAGTTCGGTTTGGATGCTTCCGAAGTGGACGCACGTCCGACGTATTATTTGAGAATCGTTCGCGAGAGGTATCTCTTTACGCGAATATCGGAGGAGATACCGAAAATCGTAAAGGGCCTGAAAGGAGACCCGAATAAAAAACTGTCCGATCTCCGTGCACTCGTTTCGTCGCTGTCGAACGACGGTATGGAGACGAAGGATGTCCTCTACTCGGACGATACTGACAAACGTCGCACCGACTACGAGGAGAGGGTCGCCACGAAGGGTGTCACGTACCTCAGTATGGGTGCGGAGGCGTTGGATTCTACACTGTACGGTTACAGGAACACGGACTTGATTACGATCGGTGGTCGCGCCGGTCAGGGAAAGACGTTTCTGATCGTATATCTGGCCATACTCCTTAACAAGGTCGTAATGAAACTTCGCGAGGAGGGTACGTCGATCGGGGACATACTGTTCATCTCGAACGAGATCGGGGAGGACGAACTTCGGGAGCGGTTCGATGCGATCATGTTCAGACTCCCCTACGGGAGGTTCCTCAAAGGAGAACTTACGGAACGTGAAAAGTCGAGGTACTATCATGGTCTGGATGCCTTGAAGGAATCTTCGTCGGCGATACGCATCGTGTACAGCTGTGCGACGATCGACGAACTTACGGCGTTGGTCGGTCTGTATAATCCGGCGCTTATATTCGTCGACGGTTCGTATCTGCTGGAACCTTCCATTCAGGAGGGTTGGGAGAAGATCACCTACATCACACGTAATTTGAAACGTTTGGCCAAAGAGACGAAAACGCCTATCGTGAACACTACTCAGATGCGTCGCGGAAGCGGTACGAAAGCCTCTAAGGACGGTTTATCCGGTCAGGATGATTTCGCGTATGCGAGTTCGTTCGTGCAGGATTCCGATATTGCGCTTCGAATGTTTCAGGACGCGGATATGAAGTTCTACGATCAAGTCGGTCTGGAACTCGTAAAGGGAAGACGTGCGGCGGCAGGTACCACGTACATCTTCCAGAGCAATCTTGAAAAAATGGACTTTTCCATAAAACTCAGCGCCTCGTATGAAGACGATACCGCAACTGTTACAACGGTTAGACCCGAAATCGGAATATGATACTACGGTGGGTTATGGAATTGTGTCTGTCGGCAAGGGGGTTCCTTACGATGTGCTGGTTGAAGGTAGGTTCCGGTTTTTCGGCTGGACTTTCATGGTTCACCGAGACCCTAACAACCCTGAACTTTACGCTGTCTCTGAGGCTAAGACGGGGGCTAACATCAGCTGTTACGGCTGTGCTACGCCCGAGAAGGCGGTCAGGGAGGCGGTGAACGTACTGTGGAGAAGACGATACATGCTTCATACGAGTATTATGGACGTAGTAGTCGGCAGGCGTATCGACTTCGAGGCTAAAAACAGAGGGTTGTCCCTCGGTATCGACGTAATGACATGGAATTTATAAAAGAAATGGGTACACACCGTACCTTCTGCGAAATTTTCGGGTGGTACGCCGTGCCGATCCACTACGACACGGTATTCTGGGTGGACGGTATAAAGTACTGCATTGGAAGCAGGGATGACGCTCCCGAATACCGGTGGGTGTTCGAGATGGAATCCGGTGCCGCATGTGCACCTGCTGCCGAAGATAACTACAAGGGAAAGCGGTACACCGATATGGAACTCGTCGAGATATTCCTGCGTCGTAAGAAGGAGGCGGAGGACTCCGGCGACTGTATTCCTTACAGGGTTGCCGACTTCAATAATGTAAACAAAGCATTCATGACCTTATGGGAAGTAACGATTCTAAATTAGGAGACCACATGCTGATAACCGGTATCGTAATCGGTGCGGTCGCGGTGGTTACGTGGGTGGCAGTGCCGTTGTTCTATTCCGCTCCGTTGCATTTTTACGCGCGTTTCGCGCTCGTATTGTTCGCGGTGCTGGTGTTCGCGGTGCTGAGGATGTACAATGCCGTAGTAGGAAATACGCGGTATAACATCCATTTGATAAAAGCTATCACGGAGCTTAGGAAGTCGCTCGTTCCGCTCGGTACGCTGATACAGACACACAAAACGGCGCTCGGTGTCAATGGTACGAAGGTAAAGTCGGCGGCCGATTCCGTGGAGCGCCTCAGGGAAGTTCTCGAAAGTCTCAGGACGAAACGATGACCGAGCTTCTCAAAGTATTGGAGGACTACGACCCCGTAAGGATGTCCAATGGACAGATACGGTGCATGTGTCCTTTCAGGGAGAACCACCCCGACGGCAGCGGCAGAAAGTCGTTCTTTCTGTCTCCTGAACTCGGGGTGTTTCATTGCTTTTCGTGTAATGCGAAGGGGAGTGCCGTAAGACTGCTTACGCGAAGATTCGGTGTGAACTACTTTGACGCGATGGAGATGGTCAATTTGGCCAGCGTAGTCGGAGATAAACCCAAGAAACCCGAATTCGAGCTTGACAAGTCGTTCACGGTGACACCTCCGAAGTATTTCCTCGACAGGGGATACAAGGATGAAACGCTCAGACACTTCCGCTTCGGCGAAACCGATGACGGGTGGATGATTATCCCGTTTTACCGCGGTAGGGAGCTGGTCGGTTTTCAACAACGAAAACAGACTCCCGATAGAATCGTTCGGAACAATATGGGGTTCAACAAAAAGGAATATCTGTACAACTACGACGACGGGTACGATTATGTGGTAGTCGTGGAGGGTTATTCGGATGTGCTTCGGTTGTACGAACACGGGTACAACGCCACGGCTGTACTCGGTGCCGACGTAAGTCGGTGGCAGGCGCAAAAAATTTCCGAGTTCGAGCACGTATATCTGGCATTCGACAACGATGACGCCGGAAGACGCGCTACGGAGATCGCCTATTGGCAAGTGTCTCCGCATACGGACGTAAAATTGATACCCTACCCCACGAAAGACCCCGGTGAGTGCGTGGATAAACGAACGTGGGCGGAGAGTTTTCGCGATGCCACGGACTACGCCGAATACGCTACCTACATGGCTATGTATTGGGACGGTTACATAGAGATGCGCGAGAAGGTGAAACGCGATCTTAAACACAGGGCGGAAGATGATAGTCGATAGTTTGTTCGTCGAAGAAGACAGGCTGATATGTGTCGTCGCTACGTCGAAACTTACCGATGAGGACAGGGATTCACTGGTACATTTGTACGGAGAAGACAATATCGAGTACGTGAGTGTCCGGTATCCGGGTGCCAAGAAATCTCGAAAACTCGTAAATTACGCATGCGGCGCCGCTGTTATTGAAGCCACGTTCTCAGCTGACGGATCATCGAAAGTGCCCGCGAAAATCTCCGTGGACGACCTCGACCAGTTCTGCCGACAGTTTCCGGGAGTGTGGTTCGACTGCATAGACGCTACTGCGAGAGCCTTCGACGAGGTGTCTCCCAGTATGGACGAGGACTTTTCGGTTACGACGTACGATGCTGGAATCATGATGGATGCTATCGTAGTTTCCTCGGAGGTGCTCTTTCTGACACCGCATACGCAGAAGTCGGTATGCAATCTTATCGCACGGAGGTTGTACGATAATTTCAGTAGGTACGTTGAGGAGGTGCATTCTGACGGTAAGACGAAATGCGTGCTGTATGTGAAAACCGCGTCGAGTGAACCCGAGTAAACTTTGGACGTTTGGAAATAATAGTTACTTTTGCTATATTTATAACGGATGCAAATCCATGTCGGGTTATAAGTAACCCCGCAGGTAATACAATACCAACTAATAACAATTAAACACTATGCCATCATTGGAAGGGTCTCCCAGAAGGAGACGTGTTGTGGAGGAAACCCCCGAAAGAAGCACCTCCGGTTGGGGTGCAGTCGCTCGCCGTCAGGCTGAAATCGCCGAACGACGGAGCGAAATGGAAAACCAAGTAAAGGAGTTCTATTTGAAGGACGGTGAATCGGCCACGATTCAGTTCCTTCACGACGAGCCGTATTGCTACGACGCACACAGCGTGCGTGACAAGAACGGTCGCTTCTCCGTAGTTCCGTGTCAACTGAACACGCAGAGACGTTGCGAGATGTGTTCGCGCGGTATCAAACAAACGTGGAGGGCCGCGTTCAAGATTCTCGACTATCGCGGTTCATGGGACAAGGACAAGAAGAAGTTCACCTACGACAAGCCGGTCGAAAAAATCTGGAAGGTCGGTGCCACGATCGCCAACCAGCTCAAATCGATCCGTGACCGCCGCGGTCGTGAACTTACGGAGATGGTTCTCGAAGTCACCCGCTCGGGTTCGAACACGGACACGACGTACAATTTCGAACCGGCGTTCGATGACGACGATCGCAAGAGAAGTCCTATTCCGTGGAAAGAGGAGACGCCTCCCGTCGAGACGTTGTGCCAACCTCCCACGGATGACGAAATCGACGCCTCGGGCTATTCCGATTCTATGTAATGACAGGGAGCTTATCGCTCCCGTCTTTGTCTTACTATCATGAGAAAACTCGGTCTATATAAAGGTAAGGGTCTTCTGTTGTCCAGTGCCCGCGAATTGGAGGAGTACTTCGAGGGTCTCGAATCCGGCGGACTTCTTACGTGGGACTGGGAGACTACCGGTTTGGAGTACGACAGTATTCCTTTGGGTCTCGCGCTTCACCAACGCGGTAAGGAGCCGTGCTTCTGTCCGGTCGACTACTTTTTCACGGAGGCCGTTTCTATCGGAGACGTCGTAGAGCTGTGCAACAAGTATTTTCCGCGGTTCCGCATGATCGGACACAACACGAAGTTCGACAGCATGATAAACATCATGCAGGGAATCAAGGATGAGAACTGTCCTATCTTCGCGGATACGCTTACGATGGTTCATTTGTACGATCCCGCACTCGATATGCAGCTCGAAACTCGTGTCGCCGAGGACTTCGGTTACAGGAAGCCTACGTTCTCGCAAAAGTGCGAGGAGGCTTTCCCCGGGAGTAAACGCGGTCAGTGGAAGTGGAGCAAGATAAACTGGTCGGTGTCCGGTAACGATCTGTTGTCGATTCTTGCGGCGTACGCCTGCGAGGATGCCTATTGGGAGACAAAAATGTACTACCACTACCGCCCGAAACTGGATGGTGACGCGATGTGGGTTCTCGAAAATATCGAGATGCCGCTGGTAAACATTCTTCGCGATATGAAGATACGGGGTGTCCTTATCGACGTTCCGTTTCTGCGGTCGCTGGGAGAGGTGGTCGATGTGAAACTCGCCGAACTTAGGGAAGCCATCTACGCGGAGGCCGGTTGCGTGTTCAATCTGCAATCGTCACCGCAGAAACAGAATATTCTGTACGACAAAATGGGACTTCCGGTTCTCAAAGCCACCAAGTCCGGCGGGCGAAGTACGGATTCCGACGTTATGGAGATGCTCGCTGACAAGGGGTACAAGATAGCCGAGTATTTCGTGAAGTATTCCGAAATCCAGAAACTCAATTCGGGGTATATACAGTCGATTCCCGCACTGGTCGATCGACACAACGTGTTGCGTGGAGACCTGAATTCGAACGGTACCAAAACGGGAAGATTCTCGTCGCAGAATCCCAATCTGCAAAACCAGCCGAACAATCATGACTTTCCGATACGGAGGGCATTCATACCGCGTCCCGGGATGGTTTTCCTGAATTACGACTACTCGCAATTGGAGCTTCGCGTTATGGCGCACGTAAGTCAGGACAAACACTTTTTGGAGGTATTCCGAAACGGTGAAGACCCGCACGGGGACGTGGCTCGACGATTGGGAATCCCCCGAAGGGGTGCGAAAGTCGTAAATTTCGGAGTTCTGTACGGTATGGGTTCTGAAAAACTTGCCAAGACGATCAACGTTTCCACTAAGGAGGCCGACAAGATCATCAACGTCGACTATCTGAGAACGTATGCGGGTTTCGCTGCATGGAAGGTTCAGACGGAGAACTTCGTCAAACGACACGGTTTCGTAAAGAACATCTTCGGTCGCATACGCCGGTTGCCGAACGCTACGAAGGGGCCTCTCGAAAGAACACCTAAGGAATTCTACGGTGCCCTGAGGCAGTCGATCAATTCCCCTATTCAGGGAAGCGGTGCCGATATGGTGAAACTGGCCATGATTAAGATGGCTACCCGTTTCAAGGAGGAGGGAATCGACGCGCATCTGGTATTGCAGGTGCACGATGAAGTCCTCGTCGAAGTGTCGATACCGGATATGTATCGTGCACAGGAGATCGTTATCGACAGCATGGAGAACGCAGTAAAACTGAGTGTTCCGATGCTGGTAGACGGTAAGATTATTACGAACTGGGCCGAAATGAAGGATGACGATACGCCGAGTTTTCCGCTTCGGTTCGATTATTCACTTTACGCTACGCTGTTATGATCTACGAGGATGAGGAAAACCCCTACGAGGGGGAGGATTACGAAGACGAATATTTCGACGATGGTACTGACCAGAACGATCCCGATGACGGAGATTACCCGGATGACGGTACCGACGAGGAATATGACGAAGTGGAGGATGCCCTGTCGGAAGCCGCAGCTATCGACGGTGGTTTGCAAGACGCTATTCTAACAACCATTAACAGTTTTTTCTAATGCCTAAGAAAGCCGTCTCGTCATTCGCGGCGATGTACGAGAAATTCAACGATACGATGGGATCGGGTGTGATACATACCGCATCCAAGATGCCTCCGTGCCGCAAGATAAAGAGCGTTATCCCGATGTACAACTACGTGACGACCGGTGGGTTTCCCATAGGACGCATCATCGAACACGTAGGGCCGAACGGTTCACTGAAAAGTTACGCCGGTTACGATGCGTTGGCTAAATTCCAGCATTACGACTGGGCGAATCATGTGGAGAACGCCTTCGCGTCGTTCGAATGCGACGGAGAGGGTGAGATCAAGGAGATCAAAAGTTATACCCTGCGCAAGGGATACAAACCCGAGCGTGAACCCGAATTCCGGTACTGCGTGCTGGTCGATCTCGAATCGACGTACACGCCCGACTGGGGGAAGCGATTGGGAATAGACAATGACGCCTTGATACTGTTCCGTCCGTCGTCGCTGTCGCAGGCGGTAGACGCCATGCAGATATTTCTGGCCGATCCTAACATATCGTTCGTCATGCTGGACAGTCTTTCGGCGATCGGTACCGATGACGAGATGGAGAGTTCTATGGAGAGTAACCAGATGGCTTCCGGTGCCCGTTTTTGGAGCCGCGCGTTCAGAAAGTTTCTGTCGGCGATGATCGAAAACCCCAACAAAGGGGAATCCACGCTGTTATACATAAATTCGCTGTACCAGAAGACCGGTATCCCCTACGGGAATCCCGAAATGATCCGCAACGGAGACCAGATCGCACGTGCGAAAACGTTGTCCGTGAAGTTCAAGGCGTTGAAGGAGATTCAGGGAAAGACCGACACCGGGGATATTGTGACGGGGCAGAACATCGCTTTGGAATGCCTCAAAAACAAGGTAGGCATCGGTAAACGAAAGGGCAGTTTCTACTACGCCTACGTGGATGACGGTGTGGTACCTGCTTACACGACGGACGTAAACAGTCAACTGATCGATCTGGCGATGCGCTTCGGTCTTATCGAACGCAAGGGAGCATGGTATATCTGGGGTGACTTGCGTGTGCAGGGCCTCGATAACTTCGTGACCGAGGTGGTGTCGAAGGGAAAACTCGCGGAGATCGAATGTGAGATCGATGCCAAGATAAGCGACACTTCGTTATGACGTACCCGAACTTCTACTTAGAAGGAACCTGTGCGACGTTTACCCAAGAGCAGTGCGAAAGACTGTTCAAGGGTAAACGTCCTATTTCGTGGAACTGGCTCCGCAGAAGAATAAAGTCGCAGATTCCCCAGCTGTACGATGCACTGTCACTCGACCTTTGCACCTTCTACGAGGACAAGACGTATTCTACAAAGACGCATTACATCTTTACGCATTCCGCGACGGATTACTTCCTTCGCAAGGTCTGATTAAAACAACGGCTATGTTCGTACATGCTTGCAAGTGCAGGGTATTCATTCCGTGTGCCGGTTTCAAAAAGTACTTTCTCCGTTTGGGATATTCTGTGTTCTCCGGTTCAATGGTCAATACGACGTTGTATGCGCATCCGACGGAGGACGGTGCGGTTCTTACGGATGTTCCTGACGAGGCTTACATACATACATACATAGACTGCGGCAAGAACGTAAAACTGTTCAAGGCTATTGCCGCGATAAATGATGCTACGGACTATGGACAGGTGTTCGTGTCGACTTCCGGCTGGACGCTTTGTCCGTTCAACGTGTTTCCGGTGACACCCAAAACCGAGGGTTTCCGAAAGGCTACCGCGGAGGAACTTATTCAAAGAATCGACGAAATATGCTTTTAGGAATTATCATTACGTTTCTTGTCATCTGGTTTCTCTTGTTGCTCGGAGAGACTATTATATGGAGTGACCGATTCAGGTGTTTCCCCAAGATTACATTGATCCGGTTCATGTGGATATACGCTGAGGTATTCATGATGTGTTTGTCGGCGTTAGTCCTTATTTTCTCGTTTCTGTTTTTATGATTGCTCCGTATTTGCTTCCGGTGTCCGACACGCTGCCGCGGAATGTCCGCGTGAATGAATGGGGTGTAGTCGTCAATCCGTACAGAATCCATATTTCGGACAGTTCCCGACAGGAGGTTTCGCTGCGGTTCATCCGTGTAGACGGGTGGTGGTTCGGAGATGTAGATTATCGGTTGCGCGTTACTGGTAACAGACTTTCCCCGATCAAATACGATATACCGAAATACGAAAGTCTGCAACGATTCATAGAGGTCTGTGCTGACAGTTTAGGGTACACACTGTCCAGAATCCTCGGAGTTCCTTTCTGAGAAAGGTTCTTCCGATGATCCGCAAATTGTCGACGATGACCGAAAAAGAGATCATGCAATATGCCGAACAAGAACTTCCCTTGTAAACTTCCCAAATACGCCGGCAGATTGTTCGGCGAGGAACAAACTACTCGTGCGCGTTCCGGCAGACAGGAGAGTAGGATCGCACGCGAACTGAAAGGACGTGTTACGATCAATTCCGGTGCTACGTTCGGACAGAACGACGTGTTCACGGACTACTGCGAAGTAGAAGCCAAGACTACCGGTAAGGAATCCTTCTCGCTGAAATTGTCCGACTGGCGGAAACTCAGGAAGAAGTGTTCCACGACTAAGATTCCCATACTGGTTGTCGACTTCGAGAGTTCTAAGGACAGTCTCGCGGTTCTCCCCTACGACGATTTGCGATACCTTATAGAGAAGGTGAATCGTGAAACGGACTGAACGCGAGACGTTTGGATAAGTAAATCCGAATCCCTATATTTGCTACGAAACGACAAAAACAATCCCCACAATGAAGTACTATTTCGTAAAGACCCTTGAAGATAAGGGTCGCCCGCGTGTCCGTGCGTTATCCGGGCAAACTTTCGAGGATGGAACACCGGTTGACACCACGCTCAACGTCAGAGCCGACCGTGAGATTCGCACCCACTATCCTATGGGAACCGTCTACGGTGTCAAATCCCTTTCGATGTCCGTAGGGTTCCTTGACGTGGAACTCGACGGAGACTCTCGTCCGATGTGGCCGCTCAACGTTAGGTCTTACAAACTGGACTCCCACAAACCTCCCATCGAGATGGTAAAGGCATACAAGGAGTTCATAGGTGTCTCGACGAAGACACCCAAACCCTCTACCGACAGGTCGGTCTCTGTAAAGAGCTATCTGGGCCGTCTTATGGGAAACAAACGGTTCGCACCTCCTACGATCGAAGGACAGGGGTTTTTTGTAAACTCGTCGCAGTGGTATCTGTTGCTTCGGAATGTCCAGAATCAGGTAAACACGATTCTGCTCGGTGCCACCGGTACGGGAAAAACCGAATTGGTCAGACTTATCTGCGACAGACTGGGTATCGAATGCCACGTGTACGATATGGGCGCCATGTTAGACCCTATAAGCGGTCTTTTGGGCGTGCACCGTTTGTCGGAGGGCGGTTCGGTGTTCGACTACGCGAAATTCACGCAGGACATCCAGAAGCCGGGGGTGGTTCTCCTCGACGAGCTGTCACGCGCTGCGGTGTCGGCGAATAACATTCTGTTCCCGTGCCTTGATTCCCGCAGGGAGCTGCCCGTTGAAATAGCAGGAGGAGGAGGAATGCGGTCTATACCGGTGCACCCGGACTGCTGCTTCGTCGCTACGGCGAACGTCGGTGCGGAGTATACCGGTACGATCGCTATCGACAGGGCGCTTATGAATAGATTTTTTCCGATAAAGCTCGACTATCTGCTGCAACCCGATGAAGTTCGGCTGCTGGTAAAACGTTGTGCGGTCGATACGGACAGTGCCCGAAAAATCGCTGCCGTGTGCAAGGAGATACGCGAGGCGTTCGACAAAGGGGAGCTGTCATGCGCGATGTCTACGAGAGAATCCCTTATGGCGGCTGATCTCGTCAAGGACGGTTGGTCGCCTCTCGAAGCTATGGAACTGGTGTTCCTTCCGCTTTACGAGGGAACGGACAGCGAGGGTGAACGCGGTATCGTGCGTAGACTTATAATGAGCCGTTAATATGCGACACGAAACACTGACACGCGAGGAGGTCGACGATCTTATAAAGGACTGGTTCCAAAGAGATGGTGATGCGTTCGTGCACACCGGTACGGTCGACCGCGTAGGCTGGGAGAGCACACTCGACGCCGGTGAGAGCTATTCCGCATACCTTATCGAGGCTCCTACGCTGAGCGATCTTATACGGAGGGCATATCCGTTGGCTAATGATATGCTGGTGGCTATGAACTTGCCTAAGAAGGTTCACGTGAAGATACACAACGGTGGAACGCACTGTACCGATCTTAAAACGGTATGTTTGTCGACGGACTTTTTCGACAATAAGGAGCTGTCTGTTGGTGAGAAGCTGGACATATTCCTCGGTGCTGCCGTGCACGAGGGGTGCCACGTACTGTATACCACGACTCTACATGCGACTGACAATAAGATTATACATTCGTTGTGGAACGTCATTGAGGACGAACGTATTGAGCGTCGGTTAGGTGACGATAAGCCGGGTTTTTCACGATTCCTCGAAAAACTTCGCTACTACTATTTCGATTATGTCTATTTGGAGGGTGGCGTAGAGAAGAAAGATGACGCGGGAAGATTTCTCGATCTGCTGCTGCGCATTATCCGTTATCCGAAATACCTGAAAGAGTCGGACTTTGAATATTTCGGTGCCTACCTGATGGACATTAAAGAGATTTTGTCCGAGTTTCCCGACAGTACGGAGGAATCTCTGCGGTGCGCTCGTGAAATATACGAGGTCATAAAGGATATGTACAGGGACGCCGATAAGGAGTCTACCGATAAGGAACTTTCGGAAAAAATCGAGAAGGATGCTTCTGAGGTTATCGAGAAACTTCGTGATCTTCTCGGTTCCGCTACTGCTGACGAGAAACCTGCGGGTGAAAGTTCGATAGATGACACGAAAATGTCCGATGCCGTCAAGAAGGACGATGGTCTTCTGGGTGATCTGTGCGAGGGTACTGTCGAATTGGGTTCTGCGAGGGAAACTTATTTCTATCCGGTAACTCCGAATAAGGAGAAGTATTTAGAGGCTCTTTCAAAAGTTCGCCGTTATGTACCAGCCATCTCTAAGATCATACGCGGTCATTGCAAGGAGTACAAATACATCCATCGTGGAATGCGTAGCGGTACTCTGGATACTAATAAACTGGTAGAAGCTATTCAAGGGGTTCCTTCTGTATATATCCGTGAGGGGGAGGTTCGTTCGGATCGTGTCGCTGTGTGCGTACTGATCGACGAAAGTGGATCGATGTATGGTTCCCGCATAGAGGCTGCACGGGAGGCTGCCGTACTTCTCAACGAAGCCATAGGGAGTATCCCACAGGTTGAACTATTCATATACGGTCACACGGGAGATGTGCGTAGTGGTCATTCTACGGAGATGCACGTGTACCGTGAAGGTAGGAATGCCCCGAAGTACGCGCTGGGTGCTATTGAGGCACTTTCTCAGAATAGGGATGGTATCGCTATTGTCGAATGTGCCAAGAGGGTTCGCGGTCATACGAATTTACCGGTATTGTATTTCATACTGTCAGATGGTTCTCCGTGTGCCGCCGATTATGGCGGAGATGCCGCGATGAAGCATGTACGACAATGTGTGCAGGAAGTTGAACGTATGGACTTCACTGTGGTTCAGGTGTGCATCAATCATAGCTACCCACCTGAGAAAATGTTTAGACGATATATTATTCTTGAAGATATGTCTACGTTGGCTGTGTCTTTGGGGAGAGTTCTTAAAAAGGCGACCATGCGTGCCACGACTAATAGGGTGTACTAATGCCGAGAAAAAGTCCTATATTTGTAGACGAGATTAGGTATTAGTCAGGGGGAGGAGTGGTTTCTTTCGTGGGGATTGTGACCCCCCCCCCTACCGGTTCCGTAGCTCAGTTGGATAGAGCAACAGCCTTTGGATAAGGAGCTTGTATGTGGAAGATTGAGAAAGTCATAAGTAAAGGTGACTATAATTACGCCTTAGTGCCAGAGCATCCCTTCGCTACGAAGAATGGGTATGTTCTGTTTCACAGGGTTGTGATGGAGAATCATCTTGGTAGAGTTCTTAATCGTAATGAGGTGGTGCATCATAAGAACCACAATAAAAATGATAATCGAGTAGAGAACCTCGAAGTTTTTGATGCTTCTGAGCATTGTCGTAAGCATGCCTTAGAACGTGGACGTAAGATGGTCTCTTTAAGATGTCCTATTTGTGGTAGAGTATTTTGCAGAATGTCAAATCAGATACATCTTGCGCGATACTCAAAATATGGGTGTACTTGTTGTAGCTCTAAATGTAGAGGGAAACTATATAGAGCTATACAACTTCATGGACTAACGCATACGATGGAGACTGCTATATCGGCGAATATCTTAGCCTCGTATAGAGATATTAGAGGAGAGACAACGCCGAGGAAACCCACTTATGAGGGGTTCCGTAGAGACTATACGCAGTCCACCTGTAATGGTGAAGACATAGTCCAGACCGCAACATTAGTACTTCTAATGGTCACGGAGACGTGATGCGGTAAGCTAAGCTGTGGGTCTTGGGTTCGAATCCCAACGGAATCACGAAAACAGTATGACATGGGAGAGATAAAAACCACTCGACGAACGAGTATCGCAAGGATGCTCCGAAAGGAGACCGGTACGGACGGTCAGAAGATAACGAATGCAATCGACAAGGCGTTGACTATGGATGCTGCGTCGGTCGGTGTATTTTCGTTGCGCGGTATACGCAATGCTGCGAAGGAGCTTATGGAGGCTACCGAGGATTTCGACCGAAAAGAGTTTTTCGATGCGTTTTTTCGGCTGTATGGTCTGTGTATTGCACCTGACGTTCGCGCACGTGGCGTATTTCACCCTTCGTCGCTTCAATCTGCGTGCCCGCGTTCGCTGGTGTACGAATTGTCCGACGTACCGCGAGACGCTGTGAAATCGTCGATAACCGGTGCCCTGCAAAGGACGTTCGATCTTGGGTCGTGGTTTCATTTATACACGCAGAATATACTGCTGAAACTCGGTTATTTGGAAGCTGCCGAAGTACCGGTAGTGAACGAGGCGCGTTACATAAACGGTAAGGCCGATGGTGTGTTCGCATGGGACGTGTTCGGTGAGAAGGTCGTTCTCGAAATAAAGACCATGAATGATATGGTATACCAGAGGGCTATTTTCAAACCGTTTCCGAAACACGAGTTTCAGGCTTCTCTGTACGCACGGGAACTCGGTGCCACGAAGATTCTCTATCTGTACTTCAACAAGAACACTTCGGCCATGAAGGAGTTCCTGCTTCCCCTTAACGAGACGATGCTCGCGCAGGCGGACAAAATAATGGGCGGTACGATCGAACACGTAAGAAACGGTACGGTTCCCGACCGAAGCTGTCCCGACAGCTGTTGCGACGCCGCGTTCGACTGCCCGTTCAGAAGCCACTGCTTCGGATTGTAGACACCTAATCTCAAAACAATATGAAAAAGATTCTTTTATGCCTCGCGGCATTGCTGTGCGTGACGGTAGTCTCGGCACAGGAGGACGACCTCACACCGGTAGAACTGGCGCTTATGGTCGGTAAAACGAACGACGCTATCAAGGCTCGTGCGGAGTACGTCGATACGATGCCCTCGGGGGTAGAAGTGTACCGACGCATCAATGCGTATGACAAGATCGAGGTAGCCTATTACTGTACGTTCGACAGTAACGGGAGACTGGAAAACGTATGGTACAATACCCCGCATGCGTTGGGTTGGGAACTTAGTTTCGTTCTCAGTGATTACAAGGATGAGATCGGTAAGAGCAAGAATGAAAAGTACGACCCGATGTTGGATATTTACATGCGTCACACGTTCCCTTTCAGAAATACATGGGTGGTGTTCGACCACGCCGAACAAAGAGTGTACGTCTACAAGAAGAAGTAACCATGCCACGCCGAATGCCGGAGAGAGTTATGAACCCTCTTGACTTGTTCAGAAGACAATTTACGGAGGTACCTTCCCCCGTGGGGGGACTTCCTACGATGTCCACGCGCATAGCGGATATTGCGTCGGACGATCTCGGTGATCTTATCGCACGCTATACCGCGTGGAGGGAGTTCACCGAAGACCGCCATCTGGAAGCGTGCGCGGTATACGCACAGGTGAAGTCGGAGTACGATTTGGAGATCGACCGCTTCATTGCCGAAAGTCGCAGGAGCATATCCGCGACGGACAAACGTGCGATGGCCCACGTACATGTTACCGAACTCGGACTTACCAAGAAGCTCGATGAGGCTGGTATCTATCGTGATCTTTTGGCCGGAAAACTCGATTCTTTCAGTAACGTTCTGGCTATGCTCAGCAGAGAACTCACCCGTAGAGGGGTTATGAACGGATAATTATGGAAAATCTTGCATTTTCATTCGACGCAAGTTTCGGCGATTTTCTGACAACTCTCGCACGCGAGAAGATCATGACGGAGTACGATCTTGATGCCGCCGTTAAGATTTTGACCGATTCCCTCTCTGGGATGAGTAGAGATCAAGCGTTGCACATTCTCAGTGGCGAGTGCGATCTCTCTGTTACATCTGACGGAAGTCTTACGATCGTGGCTGCATCGAAGGATCGCAAATTCTCTCTATTCGACTGGTTGCGCTCCGAGAGATCGTCGTTGGAGGATTCATGCGAAACATGGTGGAAGACTGCCACCACGTATCGAGACGACTTTTCTAAGCAGACGATACAGATAACGCTTTTGCAGGCGTGGTCGATGTTGGCCGGTTATCCTGCCTACGGAGTACTCAAAGAATTCGACGAAGTAAAGTGGCTCAGGTCGGTTCAGAAGCAACTACACATGTTTCTTAAAAAGTACTTCGAATTCGGTGTTCTGTGGGACAAAACGATACAGGCGTACCCGGAGATGTTTCAATTAAGACCGTGGTGTAATTGTGAGGAGTTTTCAAGACTACTCTTGGAAGTCGAATCACTGCAACATGGCCGTACCCCCCAAAGTGGATTATGAATTGGATCGTTACATCTCCTCGGAACTCATGAACCGGACTATCAAGATAGAACCCGTCGATATAACGGGAGACTACGACGCCGGATGGCTTTCTCCGAAAGGAGAGTTCTACGGATTGCGCGGTACGAAAGCGAATCTGCTCCATATAACCATAGCGAATGCACTTATCGAGAATGGGGTGCTCCCTTCGGAGTTCCCCGACGGTGTTACTTCGGTTGACAGACTTCTCGAAGTTCTCGGATGGGTGAAGACGGAGAAGAACACTGTTATGTACGGCGGTTATCGCACAGACCCGATCGTGCCTGTCACCGATGAACAGATAGAGGCTCTGTGCCGGTATGCAGACGCGGTGTACGGTGGTTTCGTTATCATCGACGGGAAATCGATAAGCTCCTACACGCTGCGAAGTACGGAGCCGCTTATGCGCAGAAGGTGGTTCGAATAATCGGTTTGCATCTTTGAGGGAAATGGGTTATATTTGTCGAAGACCATCAAATATGAGACCATGCCCATTCTTAAAGAAGTACTACATCGAAAACGACCGCCTAAGGAGCAGGTACGAAGCAACGGTATCGTCGTAAAACATCCGACGTCTAAAAATACGTGGAAGGAATTCGAACGCCGGGTTGCAAGTTTCTTTGGAACTCGGCGCGTTCCTTTATCCGGTAGCAACAGTGGACACGGTACGAACAGCGATTCACTGCATCCTGAGCTGTACATAGAGTGCAAAGTACGCCAGAAGTCGTCGTTGTGTACCTTGTTCCGGGATACCGCATTCAAGGCGAAGGCCGAAAACAAACTTCCGATCGTTGCAATAAAACAGAAGAACGAACGGGGGTACCTGCTGGTAATGCGTCCGTGCGATTTGGAGGAGATCGTCGAAATACGCATGCGAAGTATAAAAGATGCGGAATAATTTTTCGGAAACGATTTTCTGACTATATTTGTAACGTTCAAGGTTATTTGGTCGAAGGCTTTACGGTATCAATTATGGAGATCGATATTGAAACAAAGACGGTAACTCTGAGGTGTAAATCGTCCACGGATGCCAACAAACTGGCCGGAAGTATATTTTCCGTCCGACAGGTAAATTCCGAATCGAGGATCATAATCCGTGTTATCGGTGCAGGTGCCCTTAATCAAGCTACGAAAGCCTGTATTCTGGCCAACAAGTATTTCATCAAACAGGGTGTAACCCTTGCACTGCAACCGTCGTTTCAGACGGTAGAGGATTTCACTGCGATCGAGTTGAAGATCATCTTCATCAAAAACTGAGAAAGTTTTTTGGAGATAATCATTTTTTAACTACATTTGCAGTAGCGGTTATTACGGCTAATCGCTTTACAAAATAATACGCCGAACGTAAAATAGCTTTCAACTATGTCACGTAGAGCAGCAACTCCCGCTCCGGCACCCGCTCGTGGTGGTCGTCAGGCAGCAGCCCCCGCTCGTGGTGGTCGTAGAGCAGCCGGTGGCGGCCGTGCCGCTGCCAGCACCGCTTCGAAGTCGTAATTCGAGACGGGCGACACCAAGATACCCCTGCACGCTATGTTGTAGGGGTATCGTTTTTCAAAGACTGATCGTAACACACTGAATTTATGGAGAAGAAAGTACTGTTGTTTTCCGGTGGCTTCGATTCCATGTTGCAGGAGTGGCTGATAAAACCGGACATTCTTCTGTATGTGGATATGCGGACGTCATATTCCGACCGTGAGGTAGAAGCCCTCCTTCGACTTCCTGACCACTATACGCACAGGATGCGTGTTATTCATTTTCCGCTCGGAGAGTACGAACGTGATAACAAGTATCTGCCGTATCGGAACATGTTTTTGGCCGGTCTCGCGATGCAGTACGGGCAACATGTGTACTTCGGTTTCAATGAAGCAGATGATGCACCGGACAAAGACGATACGTTCATCCGAAGACTTACGACGTTGTTTCGCCACCTGAATAAACACTGCATCGGAGATATGGGGTGGGAGACTACGAATTTCAGTTTCTCGGCCCCGTACAAACACCTGACCAAAACGGAGATGGTGGCGGAGTGTCTGAAACAGGGTATGCCTGTCGATTGGATTCGCGGTATTCGTTCCTGCTATGATTCCGAGAGCGTCATCGGTTGCGGTGTGTGTCGTCCGTGTGTGAATCGCGCCGTAGCGCTTATCAATAACGGAATATACTCACCGGAGCTGTTCGACACTCCCATAACTGCGGATCGAATAGCCGATCTTATGAAAGAGACCAGAGAATACGACGGGGGAAACTATTCCAAGAGATATTATGCCGATCTCCAAAAGGCTAAGCGACTACTCCGCTGAGAATAACAAGGCGGTATTGTTTTTCTCCGCTTCGTCCACGGGTGATACGGAGCAATTGCTCGATTTCGGAATCCATGAGATTCTCGTGTCGTACTATTACATGCGGAAAAGTTTGCCGTACTACGAGAAAGTTCTCGATGAACTGCAAAAATGCGGCGGATTGTTCATGACAGACTCGGGAGCATTCTCCTTCATGGGTGGTGTAGGTGCTGATATTTCGGAGATGACTTCTGAAAAGTACTGGATTCCCTATCTTACGGAGTACGTCGACTGGTTACGTGCGCACAAGGATAAGATATTCTGTGCCGCCAACCTCGATCTGGATAAACTGGTCGGCAGGGATGTAGTACGCCGGTGGAACGAGGAATATTTCGAACCTCTCGAAAAGGAAGGTTTGCAAATAGTATACGTCGCCCATGAGGACGAGGGAGACCCCCACGCGATCAAACATTTCAGGGAGTACTGCAAACGATACCGATATGTTGGAGTAAACCAAACACACAAAGACTACGCCGCTAAATTCTACCAAGCGGCGAAGGAGCATAACGTGCGCGTGCACGGTTTCGCATGGACGGAACTTAACATACTGAAACACAATCCTTTTTTCAGTGTCGACAGCACAACATGGTTGGGAGGTGTTCGATACGGCACTACCTATGATTACGACGGTAAGAATTTCAGAACGATCGACTACAAGCATAAACATATAAGAAAGCTGCGCGCTTTGAAATATAAAAAAATAGGTGTATCTTTGGATGACGTTCTTGGTGAGGAGAAACGAAAACCGGTTAACCGAATGAATCTACTGGGTTGGATGGGTTTCCGAAAAGAATTCCTTAAAATGGCCAACCTCAAATTGCACAACAGGACGGTAGCACATTACAAGTAGTTATGAGCGAGGATGTAGTAAGGGCACGAATCGATAAAATCCGGGAAGCCGGTAACGATGAGGAGAAACTCAAAGAGTGTCTGTGTTCGTTTTTCCTGCGGGGGGATTGCCCGACCTGCGTCGGGTGTCTTCAAGAGATGGCCGATCTCAGAGAATGCCGAAAATTCTACTTCGACCACATACGGGAGAATCCTATGGATATATGGTCTCCTGAATTCGAGGTAGTGAAGGTCATTTCCCGTGACAAGGTTTCTACGGGCGATCTGGTCGGTATCGGTATTCGCTGCGACAATTGCTATATGTCGGAGAAGTGCCCGTTGTGCAAACCCGGGTACGAGTGCGGAATCGACTGGGGAAGTGAGAAACCCGCTACGCCGGAAGCGTTCTACGAATTCCTCGTGACGATTCAGTACGAACGGGTAAAACGTGCGAGCGTGTTCGAAAAAGTCGATGGCGGTGTACCGGATCAGTTCCTATCCAACGAGATGGATCGTTTGTCCGGTTATATTCTGAACAGACTCGACCTTAACAGGGAGCGTCTGTCGGTTAATATAGAGGCTACCGGTTCGGCCGGTGGTAGTGCCGGGGGCGGTATACTCGCCAAACTGTTCGGCGGTGGCGGAAGTACGCTTCCCGCTTCGGAAGCTCCGAAGGAGATACCCGCCGAAGTCGTTAAACACGGAGAGATACCCGTTGCTGAGATCATAGAGGAGACCAAACGGGTTCCTCGTAAAGTTCCGAGAGTGAATGACGACAGTAAGTAAACATCTGCGCAAGGGGCGTAACAAAGTATCGGCTGTGCGACGACACTACCGAAAGGGTTCTACGCACAAGACCGTTAACGGGAAGAAGTTCGTGTACGTCGACGGTTTTTGGAAACACGATGACTACCCGAACGCTCCGAAACCGGGATGGTCTTACGAGAGACTCCTAAAAGAGAGGGAGAAACTCGTAACCGATCTGCAAGACGGTTTGCAGGGACGCGATATTCTGCCTGCACGGAAATACGGTTTGCTTACGCGCAGAATCCGAAAGATAAACCGAATACTCGAATCAAAGAAATAACTATGGAAGCGTTACTGAAATCATTAGTGGGAAGCTCGATAGAGTACCGGGGTTCGGTACGGACTATCGAAGATGCGGCGTTCAAGTCCCGCACACTCCGTACCGAACGCAATCATATCAGGAAGTCTTTGGAGATGGGAAGTTCCCTGCCGGAGGATGTTCGGTTGATTCTATATACGGAACTTCTCGACTATTACCGGAATCAGCCGTACTATTTCGAGGTGCGCAGCAGTATCGTTTTCGGACGTGATCGCGCTAAGGTCATAGACATGCTTTCCCGACCGTCGTCCGAGAGACTCGACGAACTCGAAGTAAGACTTAGCTACGGTAGCAAGTATCCGTATCGTGAAGCCATTGTGTGCGCCTGCGGTTACTTTCTGCGACTGCACGAGAGATACTTAAACGTATTAAAACCGTATTTGACCGCCGGAGAACTTATAACTTGTATCTAAGATGTATAGAGTGAACACGATTTACCCCGCATTCATGGGGGAACAGAACTGTTTCGGGATCGGGCAACGCTGTGTGTTCGTTCGGTTCAGCGGATGCAACATACGGTGCTACGAGAGTACGCTCGGTGTGACGTGCGATACGCCGGAGGCACTGTGCGGTACGTGTGGTACAGATATGACTACGAAGGAGATCATTGAACGCCTCAGGGAGTATAACATACGGACGATATGTCTTACGGGCGGTGAACCACTGCTGCAAAAACCGATAGAGCTTCTGTCGGCTCTGAGCAAGAATGGCTTCGCCGTAGTGGTCGAGACGAACGGTACACTGTCTATCGAACCGTACAGACATGTGGAGAATATAAGTTTCGTGATGGACTATAAAGCACCGAGTGCAGGTGTTAAGAGTTTCTGTCACGAAAATTTTTATTACCTTCGCAAGAGAGACTACATCAAGTTCGTACTGTATGACGATGCGGACTACGAGGATATGAAGATCATCTGCGAACGGATGAAAGGAAAAGTGAATCTTGTTGCCGGCCTGTTTTGGGGAGCGAAAATAGGATATGTAGAATTGGCTAATCGTATTTTGCGCGACAGATTACCTTTGAACCTCAATATGCAGGTTCATAAGATGATGGTGCTCTATGATGAGTACCCGGAAGCGGTAAGGACGCTTGCCGTTCCCAAAGAACTGTAAAACCTTAAATTTATCAGACTGATGAAAGAGAACGCTTTGGTTCTGAACGAGGCCGACAAGACACTTATGTATCTCGTAGGCTGCGATGAAGGCGAGGTAACTAACTTCGCTAACATGATGTCGATTAAGACCCTTCCGGGAAGTACTTATCTCGACAAACTCAACAAGGGATTCTACCAGAAGGTTGCCGTTGAAGGTAAGGCATCCGACTGGGTTCGGCTTGCGGGTTCCAAACCCACGAAGTGCGCCGTATTCGCGATGGCGGAAAATACGTCGTACCTCGGGAAACGTGCCGTCGACTTGCAGGATCATATTGAGATCGGGGCTGACGACAAAGTTACCGGCAACCTTAAATACGTTGCCAAGTTCGTGAAGTTCAACGAGACGGTGAAGGCGGAACAGTCGGGGCACTACCTGTTTCTGTACATTCCGTTGTCTCAGGTGGCCGACGTGCTGAAAACGCAGTCGGTGAAAGTCCAAGTGGACTCCAAGAGCGAAAAAACGTTCCCGCCCGAAGGGAAAGGACTGCCTCTGATCGTTCGTATTGCCGAAGGAACGAAGTCGATCAAGCTGACAGTCGTAACCGGTTCTGAATCCACGACACGTACTTTGGATGTTTCGGAGCTGAATCTCCGGTAAACCGACACGTAGAAGATAATTTATCCAGAAATTTGCAATATTTAGAATCTACATTTATATTTGCAATGACTGGGTAATAGATGTCGAATCTAAAATTTTAAGCTATGGCTGCAATCAAGAATCTGGTTATTCTGAATCCGGCGGACAAAACACGGTTTTACTCCGTGGCTTCCGGTGAAGGAGCACCTGCTGACGTTACCGATGAGCTGATCGTGAACGTTAAGGATTTTCCCGTCGGATCGCAATATACCGACGTCAGTGGCAAGAAGTTCTACGTCCGTATGGCGGAGGACAAGGCTGTCGCCGATTGGGTGGCTGTGAACGCTGGCGCATAACAAATCGGGAGGGAGTACGAGAGTGCTCTCTCCCTTTATTCGTTTTAGATGGCCTCTTTTATTCAATTACGTGGTGACACGATAGATCGGTTTCTCGAATTCGATCCGGTTCTGGGTCTCCGGGAACCTGCGCTGGTCTCTGTCGATGCAGAGAATGCGACGTTGTATACTCACATGAAAGTGGGTGATGGCGTGCATAAGTTCTCGGAGTTACCACTTCTTGACTTAGGAGGGAACATAGTAAGCTACAACGACCTTAACGATCTGCCCTCTATCGGCGGGATTCAGATCAAAGGCGATCTTTCTCTTGAACAGCTCGGAATCGCATCTTCGGATTCCCTTAAAGAGCTTGATAAACAATTCGTTAAATCGAAGTCCATCAGGGGTGTAGAAGTGCTGTTTGACAGTGAGGCACCCATGCAGAACGATGACGTTATGTACATCGAGGTTGCTCAGACAAATGGCGAATGATCGGAGAATACAACAAATAACGCTCAATGGGAAAACGATACCTCTCGACCGAATCAAGAAGATAACTCTCAACGGGGAGGTTCTTTGGCCAGTAGAGGGTTTCGAACGACACGTCCAGAGGGTTATTTTCAATGGGGAGGTCATTTGGGAACTTATAACGCTTTACCTGAATATTGAGAAGGAAATCGTTTGGCTCACCGAATACAACGACTACGAGGACACGAATAAAGTTATGACGAATACGACATTTGAAGTCGTATAATAATAATAATAATAATAATTAACTGTTATGGCAGACGTAACAAAAGGTCTTATTATAGTAAGTCCCGGTAGCGGGTCGGGTGACACCACCTTACGGGTGAAGGCTAAGACCGCTAATATTGGAAACCGTGTCGCACAGGATTCTACGTTCACGGTTACGGCTCCGGGTGTTACTCCGAACAAGACTTTTATAGGCCGTCTTAAAGCGGCGGCGGAGTTCGTATCATTCGATAATGGTGCGTCGATGTCGGTTGACAAGACCGGTGGAACTGTGACTATCACCGGTTTGTCCAACTCAACGAAGCTCGCCTTCTCGAAGGGGTCGGGAAGCATCATTGCGGCCGACATTTCTACTATAAAGTATCAGGCCAATGGTGCCGAGGCTACGTCCGGTACGGCTATTCCCGGAGACCCGGGCGCCAGTGCTAAGTACGTGTTTACGCTTACTCTCAGTGCCTCTGAGAATACTACTATCGAGGCACGTACTCAGCAGATAACCGTCACTGCTGCGGGTTCGCAATCGGCTACCATTACGCTTAATCAGACTGCGGGAGAACCGTATCTGGAACTCAGTGCGGAGGTTGTCGAAGTCGAGCAGGATGGTTCGGAAGAGACTCTGCAAGTCACTACGAACACCACGTTCACTGTTTCGTAATCGATCGAAGAATCGTTCACACAATCCATACGGGGGTGATTCCCCGTATGGGTACTATTTGGGGATATGGCTTCACGGACGTTTTCTAAAAACTGGGGTGACGGAACCACGGATAAGTTCTACGTGACGTGGGACGATTCGACGCTTCCGGGGAGGGCTTCGGTCAAGGTTACGTCCGATCCCAACTACACGGGAGAGCAACGAAGTGCACAGGCTATATTCTCCACTGTCGGTGGTAGCCCTAAGGTTACAAAAACATTGACAGTCATTCAAAAAACGGATAATCTCGTCATTGCGTACTATGGGGATACGGTCGTTTCGATGTTCTCCGATACGAAGGCAGGTTTTCCTAAATCGTAAGACGTATGCCGCAATTCAGGGACATAAACGTATTCATAGAGAAGTCTTCTTTGGATGGTTCCGAGGAGGTTCAGGTATCCGGTACCCAGAAGGCTAAACTGGTGAAACTCCTCGAACAGCTGGGGGAGAACCTTCAAATGTCTGTGCCTGACAAGGATCGTCAGACGTTCCCCGCACTGGGTACCACGGGTAAAGTTCAAGCGTGGCTCACGGCTCTTGCGTATGCGTGCGGTATCAGAGAGCTTTCCGATTCGGAACAGGATACGTTCCGTTTTCTGCATGGTGACAACGGGGATGCCTCGGTGTTCGGTGTTGTATTCTGGGACAGAGTAAATGCGGTAAAGGTCGCCGTGTTGTTCGCGGACTATGGTATCGGTGCCGATTCTGGAAATACATTCCCGTTCGCTATCTACGAAGGAGGACAGGAAGCGTCTGCTATTCAGGCCGATATTACGGATAACACATTCATTACTGAGATAACCGAATCCGGTAAATGGACGCGGATGTTCAAAGTAAGCTCCGAAGGAGGTGGTTCCACTGCCGAACAGATAGTGGCCGGAAGTTCTGGAAGTCCTCTCGATGCCCCATCCACTTATGTAGGATGGAACCCTACGTCGATGAGTGTAGAACAGGCGTTGTCGATACTTGCGTATGCTGCGGGTATCCGCAGTGTCAATGAAGACGCTCTGTCGGCACCGTTCCGCGTTATTACGCAGACTACGGGTGGTTCCGGTATTACTATCGTGAGCTACATGCCCGCCGATGAGGAATCCCTTAAATGGGAATTCGGTTATGGGTTCATCCGCATGTTCTACGCCTCGGGAAATCTTCTTGCGAACAATCCCACGGATAACGCATTGCTCAACAACGCTGCATGGGAGAGTTGCCCGATAAGAATTTCCGAACTTCTCGGGGTTACTCCGTTCGATCAACTGACCAGCGTGTCGTCGCTTACGGTCAAGGCCGGTGACAATATCAGAGCTTCCGCCTCGACGTTAGCTGTATCGGTGGGCGGGGCTAATGAGTTCTCACAGAATAACGAGTATATGAGGGATGCCGTTATCGTGGCCAATTATGATGCTACGGTAAGTTTTACGGCTAAGGATTCCTCGGTAGTCGTAAGAAAATCCGCTGACGTAGGTACGGTCACGGCTACCTCCGGTAAGAAGGTATACACACTGCATTGGGCGCCCGCTGCCTTGCAGGGTGGAAAGGTCTCGAACTGGGAGGTATTCGTGAATGTAGCTGTATACGCATGATGGTATAGGTAGAGTTCCGAAAAAAAAAACGATGCCGAAATTTGTAGACATTGCTTCTCTTTCCGAGAAGACAAATCCTGACGGTAACGAACAAATTCAGGTTTCTGCCACACAGAAATTAGTGTGGAAAAACGCTCTTATGAATTCAGGTGAATCCATAGGGGCTATTTTGTCGTATGCGACGCAGTATGCGATGGGTGACACCACTAATCGAAAGACTATCATGTCTATGCTGGGACAACTGTTTTACAACACAGGTTCCAGAGCAGACAGTTTCTTTCGTTTTGTCTGTGGATCAGTAACTATTCCGGGTGGCACACCTAAACAAGAATATTTCGGAATAGTGTTTTATGATGCATACTATACCCGGACGTATGCCGTATTCTTCGGCTTCGAGAATAATAGCGTTCCGATTACCTTCTTTCAGAGACAAGGAAACTACGTTACCGACTCTCCGATAGATGATAACTTCGTTACGAACATAATAAACGGTACGGCGTGGACTAAATTAGGGACGCTCGATTTTGACGCTCTCTTGAAACAGACTTACGGAACCAACACGCAGTTCTTGGCTCCGGTACAGGGGAGCGAAACACTACTGACGACGACCGTAGAACGTATTCTGTACGCACTGGGTTTCCGCGGGACGAATACCAATTTCCGTTTCCTGACGGGAGTGAACAGTACGTCGGAAACTTACTGGGGGGTTGCTTTCTACAACTCCGGCCAGAGCAAGACGTTTACGGTACTGTTCGGTGTCGGAGGAAGCTCGCTTCCGGTCGGTATGTACCAAAAGAGCGGTAATGTGACCGCGCAAAAATCGGTGGACAGCGAGTTCATTCAGGATGTGCTGTCGACATGGACTAAATCGTGGTCGCTGAATAGTCAGGGGACTATCTATACGTCTGACGTAATAGCAGCTACTTCCGACAAACCGATAACGCTGCCGGGTCAATTCGCGTTTCCGAGTTTAACGGACTTGAAGACGGACGCCTTCGTAAAGCAGATGATCTACAACTCGGGGTATCACCAGTCGAACGCTTGTTTCAGACAACTTATCGCCTCCTATGTTATCGGAGGCACCGGTTCGCAGGTTCAGTGCTACTACGGAGTCACGTGGTATAACAGCTACTACGGGAGAACGTACACGATGCTGGTGAACATGGAGCTTGCCAACGGGAAGTATATTACGCTGTACCAGAAACAGGGACGCCATATCGAAAGCAATCCTACGGATGATGCGTATGTAAACGATGTGCTGACAGGAGACTGGTTGAAAGTCGCCGGTATAGGTACCGGTGGTTCGGAGCCTACGCCAATAGAGTCTCTGGCGGCCGAGAAGGTTAACGTAGCCGCTCCTACGCTGTATGATGAAACCACGGCAAGTACGTGGCAGCCTGACGCAGCGAACAATTTGCAGGAGCTTCTCAACGGACTTCTTTACAGAACCGGTCTGAGAAGTACCTCTGACGGTCTGAATGTAGGATTTCGCGTTGTATGCGCTGCCGGTAAGATAGCGATCATAGCGAATGATTCGTCGTCGTCGGACTACTCGGTGTTCCTGTTCAGCGGAGGCTCCACGATACACACCTACCTTATTGACCAGCAGTACGTCATGGAGTGGGTGGGTGGTTATTCATCCGATCAAGATATAATAAACAGTATAGAGAACGACGGTAATGAAACGGGTATGCTCGATATGGCAGGTATCTCTAATTTCGCTACGAAGGCATACGTCAAGCCGAACGATGCTGTACTGACGATGTTCCCCTCGGGTTACAGAACTGTTATCCCGGGAGAGAACCTTACGACTAATCTGACCTCTGGGACGCTGAAAATAAAGGTTCCCGACCTGTTGACCGCACAAGTAAAGAACGGCCCGTTCAGGGATGCTGTAATAGACGTCCCTTACGGTGTGACGGTGCAGTTTGCGGATCAGGTAGAACTATTGTACAAGGCCGACGGTGTGGATAACTTCACGGCTACGTCCGGTCGCAAAGTGTATACGATACACTACGTCCCTACCACGTCGTCGACCACTAATATAACGTTCAGAGCTTTCGTTAACGTGGCAAACTACAAATAACATGCTTACGAGTTTCTTTGGTGCGCAGAACAAGACAGTTGATTCGACACCTGCTACGAGGAACCTTACTTATCGGTTCGAGAATGCTTCTGGGATGAACTTTACAATCGTTCAGAGCGATCCCGAGAGTCCGATAACTTCACGGAGGGTAGCGGTGTCGTCCGATTGGACTTCGCATGAAATGTCTTCGCGGTTGTCCTCGGAGGGAAACATCTCGTTGTTACAGACGGTTCAGTCGGAGTGCAATTGGGTGCTCCGCATACGTGTGTACCTCCAAAAATCCGGCAGCTCTACGAAGACGCTTCTCGGCGGATTGAACGTAGATGATGCTAACTACGGGAAGAACACGCTCAGCGGTACCACGAAGGTAAACTACGGAGATACGGTCATCTACGAAATATCTCAGAACGTAGGCGTAATGACGTCTTCGGCCGTGTCGAAGGTGTTCCCCGAAGGAGATACAGACAATTGGAGTATAGGGATCAACAGTCTGTACGGTACCAATTACGTGGGGGTTACGCTCACGTATGACCAGCCCTACATATATTCGCTGAATCTTTCGGCGAAGGCTGCGACGAGTATAACATTAGAAAACTGCAACGCATTGATCGATATTTACCAGAGCTACAAGGGAAGGGTCGCTTCGGTAAACTGTACGCATGCCGTCGAGAAAAATATCGGCGGGTATCTCGTCAATGCTTCGCAATACAGTACGTCGTTCTCGTTGTATATGCAATACGTTACGGAAGCGAGTGTGACGCCGCCCACGCCTTCGAAGGAGCCTATTTCGTTTACGATAGGTGTAACGGCCCACCCCGGAATGAGCGAGGTAATGATAAGTGTCTGGAACAAGGCCAAGACGAAACGTCTCGCATCGGTTACGTTCGAAAGCTCCGATTTAGAGACTGGTGCCTCTCAGGTGCTCAGTAATATTCCCAACGAGGACAACGGTCTGTACTTTTTGGAGATTACCGGAGACTACACGCGCAGTGAGGAATTCTGGTTCTATGACGGAGGCACCTTCTTGTTCTGACCCTGAGGAGGCGAAAGCCCTCAACATATCGTCCCGTTTTCGAAGGGTGCCTCTTTTGCGGAGGCACCCATTTTCGTTTCGGCCGTTTGGAAATTAAATCGCTTTTGTCTATATTTGTTCAATGCCAACACGAAACAACCTATGGACGACAAGACCAGATTCGGTATCTTGTCCAAGTACGGACGGATGCCTTCGACCGAAAATTCTGCGAAGCAGAAACCCGCGGGGTATCGATTGGTCGCTGTTACCGGTACCCATGAGGAGGTAATACAGTCGGCTTTGCCGCATCAATACGGATTACTGGTGTATAAGAAGAAGGAACTTATGCGTCAGTCTTGCTATGCCAGCGGTCAGATACGTCTGAAAATAACACCTTACTACAATTGAATACGTGTACGAATGTCCCCGACTACGCCAGTGGGGAGAACATAAAGCAGGTGCTCAAATCCGAATACCGGTATTTCGGGACGATCGACGACGTTATGGAGTACATCGCCGAGAGAAAGGAGTTCGAACGAAAATTGATGAAGAAGTCCTACCGGTTTCCCCATTTGCACGGGATCATCTCCGATGATTACTTCAACGAGGACATATAATCCGAGGGTGGGGAAGAAAACGAACCGATTTAACATTCTCTGCAAGACCCCCAAACGGCTATTGAATGTTCCGCAATCGTCCGATACCCTCGGATTTTTCAACGAAATTTTCTATCTTTGACACATGGATATACGAATCAGGGAAGGGTTGTACCTCCGAAACATAGAGACCAAGACGGAAACTACCATTCGTCCCGCGACGATCGGGGTAGAGACGAAAGGTATCGTTTGGTTTCACGACGTGTCCAAGACGGTCAAAATCGGGTTCAGCAAGGACTACTGCAAGGAGGACAAAATGCTGTTCTCGGTTATCCCTACGATAGAGGACAGGGAAGTGTCCGCGAAGCAGGTATCCATGATCCTTAGGAAATCTCTGCAAGGAAAAGACGTCGACGTCGATTCCATCGTAGAACAAATATATGCGTTATGAATCTTAGAGAGAAGGTCAATGCGTGGATCGAATCTTTGAAAGGGTTCGACTTGCTGAAAGGAAACCGCTGGGAGGGCATGCTCGCTACTTTCGTTCTGTCGTTCATCTGGGGCGTATGTGTGGGTATATCGTTCTGCGTGGGGTACCAGTTCAGAAACTACCTTCTGTGCAAACAGATAAACTGGTACGACTTATACGCACAGGCGATAGGATGTGCCGCAGCGTTCCTTCTGGTAAACGGAATTCTTCTCGCAGTTAAGATATTGGTCTGACCGGAGATAACAGGTGCATTTGAGTTACAGCGTTTTTCATTCATGGGAATTTTTCGAGGGTGCCGTCTATTGTGAAATCCGCGGTATCCGAATCTCCGGTCTTTATTGAGCTATGGTGTAATGGTAACACGTCAGATTTTGGTTCTGAAATTTTGGGTTCGAGTCCCGATAGCTCGACTATTTAAGTCTGTCTCGTTTTATAAGCTGTGAATATGCCTGCTAAGGAGAGCTTGCTTTTCATACGTAAAGACGTTCACTGGAAGTATGAAGACGAACCGACAGACTTCTTCGACAAGGGGTAGTATAAGAATAGTGCTTGCCCGTCAATGACGGGATAGGTGAGGGGTGAAATGCTCCCTCCCCCTTTTTAAGGGCCTTTAACTCAGTCGGTTAGAGTAGCTGACTCATAATCAGCAGGTCACAGGTTCGAACCCTGTAAGGCCCACCACATTCAACAAATACACTATGGACAAATCGTATGCTACGCCCGACCTCGCCAAGATGGCGATGTACTGGGGTTTCGACAGACCGTGTTCTGCGGGAGTAACCGTTAAGGCTCCCGTTTTGTATGCCGAGAGAGAAACGCTTGACAGTGTTCCAGACGGGATTATTCCGATTCCTACATTGGAACAAATTCAACGTTGGCTTCGGGAGGAAAAGAAGGTGAACGTGTACTGCGCACCTATATTCGCTGACCCTGAATGGCTGTGGATGGCCTGTATAGATGACGAGGCCGTCACCGATTCTGAACCCTTTATTCGGAACGATCGTGAAGTTCTCAAAGTTCCTGCTTGCGTGCATACGCAATTGTTTAAAGATTATTACGATGCACTGACCCACGGCATAGCTTCCCAATTCGGTATTTGGCGTTATCAGAAACGGTAGCCATGCATATCGCAGTCATAACGGCAGCCGGTCAAGGTACACGTGTGGGACACCCTCTGCCGAAACAGTTCATCAAAGTAGGCGGCAGTACCATCGTGGAGTACTCCATAAAGAAGTTTCTCGAAATCGGGTATGACCGTGTAATAGTAGCGCTTCCGGCTAAGGGGTTTGCCACGTATCGTGACATGCTTACGGATGATCCGAGAGTAGACTATATACCGGGAGGTCTTACGGCGAATGAATCCCGCTACATCGGGGTATCCCATGCTGCGGGGTATATTCGTGACGAAACCACATTTGCGGTTGTTGCCGTGCACGATGGTGTACGTCCATTGTTTTCCCCGTCGATCGCGATTAAATGCACGAGAATGTGCGAAAATGACGCTAACCGCGCCGCGGTGGTTCCGTACATTGAAACGGTCGAAACGATACGAAGACCCGATGGTCTGTATATACGACCGGTATACGAACGGGAGGTTCTGTGGAGACTGCAAACTCCGATGGTGTTCGATCTTTCGAGATTGAACGAGGCATACGAGAGGGTCGTTCGCAACGGAACCTTCGAGACGTATCTGACCGCCTCGGACGTGTACGAAGCAATGTACCACGATATGCGTTTCGTAGAATCCACGGTGCGAAACTTCAAGATAACTACGGCGGACGATCTGTCTATGGCCGCAATATTGCTTACACATGAATAACATGGAGAAGTTAACGTTTCCCGCGAATTACTTCGAAGGGGAGATACGACATGGGTTCTTTGTATCGGAGAACCGAAAAAAACTGTGGGCTACGGAGCTTGAACTGCTGCACAACCTCGCACGGATATGCAAGAAACACGCTATACGGTGGTTTCTGGATGGCGGCAGTCTGCTCGGTGCCGTAAGGCATGCCGGTTTCATTCCGTGGGACGACGATATAGACGTGGTTATGTTCAGAGAGGACTACGACGAGTTTATAAAGGTGTGCCTGTCGGAATTACCGGAACCGTTGTTCCTGCAAACGAACGAGACGGATCGGTCGATCTATTGCCACGCGAAACTCAGGAAGACCGATACTACGTGCATTCTGCGTGGTGACGCAGAGGCGCATTTCCCGTTCAATCAGGGTATCTTCATCGATATTTTCCCGCTGGACAACGTACCGGAGGATGCTAAGGAACAGGATCGGTTTCTGTACCAGCTATCTCTTATCCAGATAGAGATGAAAATGCTCATGAACCGCTGGTGGAAGTTCTCTCGGGACGACTATCATGAGCGCGGTCGTATAGACTATCTCAAACAGACATACGAAACGCTCCGAAAAACGTACAAATACGATAGAACATCGGTGGCGGCTACTCTTGCCTTTCCCGGGAATAAGAACAGCGTGAAACGCAAGGATCATTACGAGATGGTGGAGTACCTTCCGTTCGAAAACATGATGTGTCCGGTTCCGGGATTGTATCAGGAAGCGCTCCGTCTTATCTACGGGGACAATTTCATGACACCTGTAATGGGTTCAAGCCAACACGGGGAGCTGCTAATCAATTTCTCCGAATCCTATAAGAGCAACCCTAAAACATACGACAGATTGTAATGGAAAAGTTTGCCTTGCATGGGCCGAGAACGTACTGTTCGCCGATCTGGGACAGCTGCGGTGTGAAATTATGGATTCCTATCAGATAACGAGCGCGCACGATATGCACCGTATCATAGAGGCGCTTCGAGAGGGTTCCCTGCCGTTCAATGCGGTATGGACACGAACGGAGAAGTCGCTGGTACGTGAGTGGAGAGCGAAGAACCTACTGTACTCGCTCGGTCTGTTCCGGTCGAAAACGCGGTCGATTACATTCCGTGAGAAGCGAAGCTGGTACTGGATCATTTGCGATTCTGTGTTATCGTCGCTATATTTGCATGTGTAGCTGCACATACAAAAACTTCTGCCGGTTCTCGTCCGCACAACAGAATCGGGGTCTTCATGTCATCGGGTGTTACGGGTTTATACGGTGCGGCTAAGTTCCCGTATTTTTAACCGACCCCGTTATGAAGAACGAAATTCTGGAAAAATTCCGAAGGCGCTTCCCCAATGAAAGAGCCTGCCGAAAGTATCTTATCGACGAAGTGTGGAAGGGGAAGGTGAAGTGCCCCTACTGCGGGAATGACCGAAAAGTCTATCGGTATACGAACGGGCAGTTCCGATGCGCTGAATGCCGAAAACTGTTCAGGATATTGACCGGGACAGTCTATTCCGGTATACGTCTGCCGCTGCGGAAGATATTCATGGCGATGTATGTGTTGTCCGTCAAGACGGATATGTCCGCACGTGCACTGGCAGCCATGATCGAAGTAAATAGAAGAAGCGCCGGTAAACTGCGCCGAAAATTCAATGAACTATACAACCATGAAGGAAGTAACGAAGGATGAATTCTTTGGGATCATCAATGAGGGCAAACTCGACGTACTGGTACGCCCCGAGACGAAGGAACCGGGACACTGGTACCCACACACTACGGAATTCAAATTCCGGGACGGTACCGTGTTCGGTAAAGTAGTTGAAGACTTTCACGACGGGGAGCATTATCCCGTGGTCGAGAAATACTACATCAACGAGAATCGATAGCTATGAGATCATCGGGAGGACGACAAACCTACGCTGCGGTATTCGCGATGGATTTGCGGAGCGGTGAACGGTTCAAGACGAGTAGCGGGTTCGCTGTGTATGTTTGTGCCTCGGCGGATATGTTCGGTGTGACGTACTATTACGAGGGTGACGAACATAGAAAACCGAATACTCTAAGTCCCTACGCACTGGTGTTTCCGCTGGGAAGTGACGGAGATTATATCTACCACAGTAGATAGAGAACAAATAATGACTATCTTTACGGTGTAAGTCTAACCAAAAGATAACGACTATGCCACAATTCGTAGACATCGACTCTCTCTCTCTCTGAATCGTTAACCGGTGACGAAACGTTACAGGTCTCGGACACTGAAAAAGTTTCCCTGAATCAGATAGCACGATTGTTTCTGAATCAGGATGTGTCCTCCGAGGTACCGGTTCCGACGGACTCCAACATGGCGTTCGATGCGTCGACTACGCAGAACTTGTTGAAGTATCTGTCTTCGGCGGTACTCGCCGGAAGGGCGCGGTTCTTTGATATGTCTAACAAGCTTGGGGTCTTCGAGACTGGATACTCCTTCGGTGTCGCTCTGAAAAGTAAGACGAAGGACGGGGTAAAGTACGTCATCATATTCGATATGACGACACTAACCAAGCCCAAGATAAACTTCTACGGCGCTTCGTTGAATACGGTATTCATGCCGTGGGATGAGTTCATGGGATACACGGAGGCGCAAATACGTTCTAATCTGTCCAAGTTCGGCACTGCGGTAACGATCAGTGTCCCGGAAAACATCGATTGGAGCGACGTGTGGGCTGTCGCTCCGATAAGTAGTGTCACTACTCCGTATTCGGGTTATAAAAGACCTGACGCCTCGGATATGAACCTCGGGTCACTGTTGGCGATAGCTCTTAACTACGGAGGTTGGCGACCTGACCACAGTGGTTCTACCTCACAGGAGAGGTTCAGGATACTGTGCGCTAATTGTATCGCAGACACAACGTTCAATGACAATCCGGCGGATTACAAGACGTCTTATGTTACGGTGTTCGGATTTATGTTCGCTACTGCTCCCTTCGGCTCGGAAAGTACGTTTGCGGAGAAGAAGGTATTCGTCATCGTGTTCAACGGATACCGGAAAGTATGCACCCCGGGAAGAATCGCCTGCGTGTCGAAGCCGTTTACGACGTGGGACGCTCTGGGTAATACTACTGACGGAATCATATTCAACGAGATACGAATGGACATATCCGGTAGGTCTTCATCTCCGGAATGGACGCTTGAATGGCAAATAGACTAACCAAATTTACCACAATGGAATCAACGAAACAGATTAAAATCGAAATCCGCAACCGTTGGACTGGCTCGGTCGTATTTGAATACACGAAAGAGGGAAACACAATCACCGAAACGGTTTTGGACGCTATTAGGCGCGGTGCTGACCTGAGCGATGCCAACCTGTACGATGCCGACCTGCGCGATGCCGACCTGCGCGGTGCCAACCTGTACGATGCCGACCTGCGCGGTGCCGACCTGTGCTGTGCCAAGGGATGTTATCTATCATGTCCGACTGAGGGTAGTTTCATCGGTTGGAAAAAAGCCTCTGGGCATATCGTAAAGTTACGGATTCCGGAAGATGCACGGCGCAGTTCGGCAACGGGACACAAATGCCGTTGCGATAAAGCATACGTCATGGAGATTCAGAACATGGACGGCACCAAGGCGACTGAGGATACCGTTCGTTCCGACCATGACAAAAACTTCGTCTACACCGTCGGTGCCACAGTCGAAGTTCCGGATTTCGATGATAACAGGTGGAACGAATGCGCACCGGGTATTCATTTCTTCATCGATCGCAGGGAAGCGGTGGAGTACTAATGACGCACGGTTCTCTATTCAGCGGCATCGGCGGCTTCGACCTGGCGGCCGCGTAGGCCGGCTGGACGAACGTCTTCAACTGCGAGATCGACCCGTTCTGCCGGCGCGTATTGAAGTATCATTTTCCCGAATCGGAACAATATGAAGACATACGAACAACAGACTTTACCGTTTGGCGCGACCGCATCGACGTGCTCACCGGCGGTTTCCCGTGTCAGCCGTTCAGCCTCGCGGGCAAACGCAAGGGTACGGCCGACGACCGCTACCTCTGGCCCGCAATGCTCGGAGTTGTTCGGACTGTTCGACCGCGCTGGGTCGTGGGCGAGAACGTTCTCGGAATCGTTAATTGGTCGCAGGGAATGGTTTTCGAGCAGGTGTGCGCTGATTTGGAAGCGGCAGGATACGAGGTGCAAGCGTACCTTATACCAGCTGCGGGCGTCGGTGCTCCCCATCTGCGATACAGAACATGGTTTGTTTCCCACCGTGGTGACGCAAGGGCTGAAAGTTCATGGCAAGAGCGGTTCGGAGCCATTGCCGCCGGCGATGCTGCCGACACCGGTCGCGTCGGATTGCGGGAGCAGGCGTGTGAACAGGAGCTTGTCGAAGGGTGCGACTGCTCGGCCGACGCTCGCGCTTGCAGCGCGGATGGGGCTGTTGTCGACGGACGGCCTGCGATGCGAAAAACAATTCGTTTCCTCTCAGTCATGCGAAGCGGAAGAGCGGAGTCGTCCACGACGTCATGATTTCGTATCCGTCCCGAACTGGGAAGGGTTCCCGACTGAGTCCCCGATATGTGGCCCAGATGATGGGCTTTCCGCCGGACTGGACGGAATTACCTTTCCGGCATGGCGCTGCGAGTCGATCAAAGCCTACGGCAACGCCATAGTCCCGCAGGTGGCGCTGCGGATATTCGAAACGATAAATGAATACGAAAAATTATGAAAACGGTAACATTGGGAATCAGGTGGAGTGAATTATTCGGTGAGCATAAAGGAGATATGTCCGATAAAATGCGCCGTTCGCGCTGGGAAACATGGAAACAGTTGAGCCGAGATCACGGTCATTTTGAAAGCATTGCCTGGTGGAGTACTCCCGAGGAACTTTGCTTTAATTGTGAACATTGCGACGGTGACTGGTGTAGATTTCAGTCGCTTCCTTGCACCGTAAACCCGATAACGACATTCTCGAATAACGAAATCGGCTTGGCTTGTATGGGTGTAGGTTATCGCAATAAACAACTACAATTTGAATTCATATGAAAACGTGTCCTCAAAAACGGTTGGCCTGCTGATGCAATCATCGGGCGATTTTCAAGAGTGTGGAATTCAAAAGTTATAGAGGATGAAAAAGATTATGTTCAACGACCGCTACGGCTTGACGCAGGCGGTCATCGAGGGTCGAAAGACCATGACGAGGCGATTAGTCGATCCCAAATCGAAATATGAGGAATTGCGATTTGTGCAACCTTGTATAGCAACTGAATACGGCTTATATGGCTATACCGAGAATGACGAATGGGTGATTATACCAAAATACAAGGTCGGCGAGGTCGTGGCCGTGGCGCAGAGATATCAAGATATTTTCGACTACTCCAACTGTGTCAATCCGTATGCTTGGGAAGATGATGATAAACCATCTGGTTGGACGAACAAGATGCTTACTAAGGCCGAGTTGATGCCCCATCAAATCCGCATCACCGGAATCAAGTGCGAACGGTTGCAAGATATTTCGGACGCGGAGTGCATGAAAGAGGGAGTAGTAGGCGGGATAATTGGGTATTATGTTCCAGGCATAAAATGCAAGGATTGGAGCAAAGAATCGTATGTAGATACCGAGGACGGCAGAACTTGGAAATTATTCCCTACTCCCCGCGAAGCCTTCGCTTCGCTGATCGACAAGGTGTCCGGCCGTGGAACATGGGATCGGAACCCGTGGGTGGTGGTTTACGAATTCGAATTGGTGAAATAGTATGGAGTTTACAACACCGTGCTTTGTCCGTGTCGAGGATGCGGAAAAGCGAAAGGAGCTGACCGAATGACTGAAGGGAATCGGGTATCACGTCTGCTCCTGCTGCCTATTTGACGGCTGTAACACCCTGCATTGCAGAGGGATTGATCGGCTTAAAATCGCTTACGAGGTGCACGGGATCTGCGACTACGACGAGGAAACCCGATATTCCATCGACCAGTTCAAGGCTGAAAATGTTGCCAAAGGACACCCAGCCATAGACTGCGGCGAGAATATCGAGCTGTTTAAGGCATTGGCGGCGATGAACGACGAGAACGATTACATGCAGTGGTATGTAAACGAAATTACGGATAGATGGTCACTATGTATCGGTATGGATCATGTTGAAGACGATCCGATCATATCTAAATGGGAGGGACTTGCTCGGCATAAGGCCACCGCCGAGGAGATTATCAAACATTTCAAGAAATAGCGAGATTCTGACAAAATCTCGAAATAGTTACAGATATGACATTGAATGAGTATCAAGAGCGGGCGATGACGACCTGCATGGAGAGTTGCAAGAATGACACCTACATGTTGTTCGGTCTTATGGCAGAAGTGGGGGAGGTTGCTGACAAAATCGCAAAGTGGAAACGGAAAGGGATCATCCGTATGGATGGTGACAGAGTTGTCTTTTCTGCGCCTCCGAAAGATGCGGGGTACCTTGCTGAGGAACTAATGTACGAAGTTGGCGACATCATGTGGTTCTGCGCTGGTCTTGCCAGACAGTTTGGTTGGAGCTTGGAGAATGTGTGCTGGGCCAACCTAAACAAACTTTCCAGCCGACAGGAACGCGGTGTTATCGAGGGTGACGGAGATAACCGGTAAAATAAATGCGAGTATGAAAGACATTAAATTCAGGGGCAGGCGCCTCGACAATGGGGAATTGGAGGTCGGAGACCTGATCGAAAATCAAGGTCGGAGCTTCATTTACCATGCAACGAGTGAGAACACAATCGAGGATAATGACGATGGACGCCTTGTTATCGCTGCGGTAGAAGTTGATCCCGCTACTGTCGAACAATATATTGGGTCGAAAAAATAGGCTCAACATAGAGGTAACTACCGACGGTTTGAAGACTGACATAACGATAGACGGTAAAACGTATACGGAGCGACACGAGGTATCTGGTTGTTACGCTAAATGCGTTGAAGGAAACTTGGAGAAAGACCGTATCCCTGACCCCCTCGTTGATGTTCTGGACGGCTTTTTCTGTGTCGATTGCGTTAAGACACTTCGCGAGTGCGAATAACAAATAGTCGCGCGAAATACCACGAGTGTAGGAACTTCGAAAAAATTGCGTATATTTGGACAACCAATGATCGTACTATGGCACTTGATCCGAACAAAACAGACGCAATTTTAGGAGAAGATATTAAGGAACTCCTTACTGATGCAGGTGTGGAAACCCCGATACTGGGTTCCGCATTATCCGACCAGAGCAAGATAGATGAAATTCGCGACGACTTCATGCATATCATGCAGACGTTGGGCCTCGATATGACCGATGATTCCCTGAAAGATACCCCCGGGCGTATCGCTAAGATGTTCGTCCGGGAAATCTTCTGGGGTCTCGATTATCGGAATTTCCCCAAATGTACGACGATTGAGAATAAAATGACCTACGATTCTATGATCGTCGAACGGAATATCAAGGTTACGTCTAATTGCGAACATCACTTCGTTCCGATTATAGGGTCGGCTACTGTGGCGTATATACCGAATGATCGGATTCTGGGTTTGTCGAAGTTGAACAGAGTGGTAGAGTTCTTTTCGCGTCGCCCGCAGGTTCAGGAACGTCTCACCGAGCAAATCCATTTGGCGCTGACACATATTCTCAATACGGAGAGTGTGGCGGTGGTAGTTAAGGCGGAGCATCTTTGTGTAAAATCCAGAGGTGTGGAGGACGTAAATTGCGATACGGTTACTTCCAAACTGGGGGGCGCCTTTATGCAAGGTACCACCCGCTCGGAATTCATGAATATGCTCTGGTAACATGGAGACAGAAAACATATTCGGCATAGAAGTATCCGAGGATGTGTTTACCACGGAATTTTCGTGTGACTACGACGTATGTAAGGGTGCGTGCTGTTATTCACCGCTTCCGTCCGGTTCGAAGGTTCACGCCGTAGGCGGTGGTCTGACGAAAGACGAGTATGCGGAGGTGCTCGACCGAAAGAAAGATATTGCGCAATACGTTGCACCGGAGATGGCCAAAAAGTTTCATCGCTGCCCTACGTGTCAGTGGAATACTGAGGAAGGTGTCACTGAATATGCGATGGAGACGTACAAAGGGGTGGTGTGCCTGCTGTCCCGTATGGACAGGGGATGCTGTGCAATAGAGGCCATGCACGAGGACGGTAAGGGATTGTCCTTCTCGATTCCGGTAAATTGTTCGCTTTACCCGCTCGTGTATGACCCCGGAAAGAAACGGCTGTACGTGTCCCATCTGTGGGATGAACAGTGCGGGGCAGCATACGAAAAGGGTCGCAGAGAACATGTAAGGGCGTATGAATTCGTGAAGGATTCCATCCTCAGACTGTTCGGTGAACCTTTCTACGAGGAACTGTGTAAACGCGCAAAAGAGTACGAGAAATGATTACGCAATGTATTTCCATAGCGGACGTGACTATCTGGCTGACGTGTGCGGTGGTGCTCGCAACGGAGGTGGTCGTCGTATGGCTGAATAGGAGGTATTCGAAACTTCGTAAAACGAAGGACAGCGAGTACTTCACCGACTACACGCACGGAAAGCTGACGATGCGGGTATTCAAAAATGAATTCGAATTTCAGGCGAAAAAGGACATTCCCTCCGGTAAGATAGTAGACGGGGGTGTCCTTTCCGCCTTTTACATGTGGGTTTTATTCGAGGAGTAACTATGGCTATTATCAATGAAGGGACGATCGCCAAACTGAGACGTTTGGCTGCGTCATGGCAGGTGTTCAACATCAAGATGCACCAGTATCACTACAATGTAGTGGGTGAGACGTTCGACGAACTGCACAAACTTTTCAAGGAGCTTTACGAGGAGGCGGACGCACACTACGATGCCGTATCCGAACGTATGCGGCAGATCGGTGAACGTGTCGTATTTTCGTGCGCCGAACTTGCCGAACAAAGTGCGGTAAACGACGAAAACAACGCGAATACGCCGCAGGAAATGCTGCGTGGTACGATCGACGCCTTCGCTGCGTTGTCGTCGCTGCAAACGGAGATTTGGTTTGAGAGCGACGATCAAAAGGACATCGTGACGAACGACCTTATGGTGCAGCTCAACAAGGCGGTCGAATTCAAGAACTGGATGGTGTCCGCCCAGTTGGGACGTGAAGTCGAACCCGTAAAGTAATCGATCATGAGCAAGAAAGTATTGATCTGGGTAGGGGTCGTTATCCTTGCCCTCGTCATTGCGGTAGTGGTGTGGAATATCCTGCCCACGCAATTCCGCATTGTGTCCACGATCTCGTGGGTTATCGGTGCTGCGGTAGGTGCCTTCGGTATGTACAAAGGCTACAAGTGGTGGCTTGCGAACGTGAAGAACGATGGGACGGTATCGTAACAAACAGGTATTCGTCGAGGCCGTCCAGTACGACGGCTATCATACGGGGGAACTGCACGAGTTGTGCGGTGACAAATTTATGGAACCCGTAGAGAGCGGGCACGCACCTTTCGTCCGTACCTTAGAAGGGGACGTGACCGTTTATGAATGGGACTACGTGGTGAAGTACGCCAACGGAGACCTCTGCGTTCTCAGGGCCGATCAGTTCGAACAATCCTTCGTGGAGGTGGGCTTCGAAGTGGGCCTTGACTTCTCGGAGGCACTGCGAATACTCAAAGACGGCGGTTGCGTCGGCAGAGGGTGCTGGTTCGATCCTGATTTGTTCGTATTCAAACAGGTTCCGGCGGAAATATCCCCCGAGATCGTGCAGAAGATGCAGTCACTTCCTGAGAGAGCCAAAGAGGCAGTTGCCCAGTACGAGATGCCTCTGCGGTATGTGGATCAATGCTGCATCTGTAACCGAAAGACGGGTAAAGTAACTTCTTGGACACCTTCATGCGAAGACATCTTCGCGGAGGATTGGTATCGTGTGAGATGAAAACATTGAAAGCGATAGCGTATGCTCTGTTATACGTCTGGCAGTTACCCCAAAACCTCGTGGGATTATTCCTGCTCCTATACTACCGTAAAGAGTGCAAGGTACACGAGGAAGACGGAACCGTGTTCTATATCGTACCGTCTGTGCGAGGAGGCTTTTCTATGGGAAGATACATATTCCTGTCGAAGCGCTCCTTGTTACGAGAACCGGTGTATGACCATGAATACGGACACACACGACAGTCAAGATATTTGGGGCCGCTCTACCTCTTGGTAATAGGTCTGTGCAGCGGAATACACTGCATGCTGTACGACGGAAAGGGCGGTTACTACGATTTCTGGACTGAACGGTGGGCGAACAAACTCGGTGGAATACCGGGATACGCCGGTGAAGGGAAATTCCACGAGGAAGGTTACATACATACGGTCTACGAAAAACTGGTCGCTATGGTCGACCGATTCAAGTAACCGACCGCATTAGTCTTATGAGAGGCGTCCGATCATGGAGCGCCTCTTTTATTTTTAGGTGGTTGCAGAAGTGACTTGCATTTCGTATATTTGTTGCAAATCCGTGAAAAATGACAATCGAGAACATTAACTGCCGCGAAGAACTCGAACACGTTATCGAGTACGCGGTAAACAAGGCGAAGTGCGAACATCTGCAACATCGTGTCGTAGGGTACGCTGTAAACTCTGTGGAATTCTACAAGTATGTGGGTTATCCGTGTCACGTGAATATCGTTTTGGGGAGAGCCGCTTATATCATGGAAGGCGCATACTGTACGACGTATTTCGGGAAGAACGTATTCCCGTATGCTGAATTCGCGGAATTACTGCTATGAGCGATCCACTGAACGAGCTTCTTATCATAGGGCCGCTGATTGCGAAGATACAAGTGGCCAATATATTGGATTGGGTGTCTCCGTTGTTCTCCTATGTAACATACAGAGACGGGGAACGCGACGATCTGTTCATATCCACGTATGCGTACAGAAGTTTGGATAGACTTCTCTCGGTGGACTTCCCGAAGGATACTTCGTATTTCGTTATCGCGGAACGCGGGACGCTTATCGGTGGTATTCTGTGGGAGGGAACCCGATTCGACGGTAGAAAGCTGATAAGTTATGACGATTGGTTAGGCGTGCTTAGATGCAGGGGTGTACTCAGTATAGAGGAGTTCACCAGTCATAAAGTCACGATGAGAAACATTCTCGAATGAAACGAGCGCTGTGTTTCGTCGTACTGATCAATAAGGAGGCGAAGACGGTTTTAGACTGGTTGCTATCCGATAAGTTTATACGGGGTTTCCACATGTACGATCTGCGTAGCGTAGGAACTTATGCAGGCAGCATCGATAAAATGGAATCCTCCGTGTACACGATAGTCGTACATAACGGGGAGGCAGAAGTGTTCGGCGATATAAGTTCGGCTATGATTAGGTATAAGGACGACAATCCGGTGTTCCTGACGTATGCCGAGTGGGAGGAACTTTTAGACGGTACGAACCCGAAAGCGGTGCTTAAATAGACGGAGCATTACCATGATAACGAGCAGAAAGAACTACCTATGTATAGGCCCTCTGACGGCTACGGTACATGTGGCTGACATATTCAAGTGGGCTACCGATAGGTTTACTAAGGTAACATACCAGAGTATACACGACGAATGCCGTTATATAGATACTCGTGTGTTTACGTTAGAGGAACTCCTCAAAGAGGACATACCGAAAAGCACTGCGTGGTTCGCTCTGCGCATACGTGAAGGCGCCATGTATGCGGTACTTACAGAGATACGAGTTACAGAAGGTACGATTATCAGCTACTACGAATGGGAAGACCTTCTGAAAGAGATTCGATTGTCCGAGATTCCTTAGGTACGAAAACATCCCGTAGTGGAATGTATGACGTGGTGATGCGAAGGCTATTTGCAACGTGTAACCGGTCGAAATAAGCACTTAAATATATGTAAGTACCAAAATGTATTTTTCGCGCGTAAAATCGCGGCTGTATTACGGCTACGAACGTGCGCAACCGTCCGAAATAACACGAAGGGACTATGCGACAGACGGTTGAGACGCAGTACACGTGAAAGAGTGCCTGTGCAAGTGATGGGAGAAGGGGTAAAAACGCGGTTCCGTGTGATACGGGCGGAAAGTGCGCGTACGAACGGATGCGCGGAATGGTGGATACACTACATGTATACACTATAATATACAAATACGCATAACTACACACACACACAACTACACGTGCACGCAGATGCGCGGAATGATATTTGTGTATCGTATAACATAGTAGTATAATATAAGTACATAATAGTATTATGTAATGAGTGTACAGAGGTGGCTTACCTCGTCGAGGTATCTGCAAGTGCTTCTCTGGGTAACGTAGTACCCGTGCAGGTGTATGTAATCATTGATGCGTCGGTATACGACGTGAGTAAGATGTATGTAAGTAATCGTTCGGGTAAGGGGTAGCCAGATGGATAGGTAGCTGGGTAGCCAGTTATCTGTGCAGCGTAGCTGCGTGTGTGCGTGCGTAGTTATTGCGTAGCTGTAATTGTAGTTATAGTTATAGTTATATTACCGGCCACGGGTAATTCTACGTGTAGATAATTACCGGCGCAATTTGCGCGTAGATAGTTACGTGTAATTACGCACAGATACACGCACAGTTATTACACGTAGATATGCACACGTAATTGTAATAATTATACGCGGCCAATTGCGCACACAGAACTGTATAATTACACACGAATAGCTACGCACGGTTACTACCGGCGTTATATATATATATGTATAGGTATGATACTACTTGTACATTTAACTAATTATGGCGAGTTCCGCAAATTAATTATGGGAACCAATTTGCGTTCCGAACTCAATAAGGTTTATTACCGTGGGAAAGTATATACGTGCGAACAACTATCTACGCAGAAATTAGATTTCCCTCTGTACGCAAGAGTATTCGATGATGAGCTTGTACTTTTGCGTACACTGCAAACTTATACGACGGCAATACCCGTAGATGATTACCTTGACTTATTCGCGTAATTACGGGTTATTTTACGCTAATTACGACTACACGTAAATAATTGCGCAGCTAATTACGCATGCAGTTGTACATGTAAAAGGTTGCGGGAACAAGTATGAATTACACGTATGAAGAATTTACTTACACGATTAGGCGAACAATACGTGGGTGCGAATATCTGCGTAGACGTAACAAGTAACAGCGAACTGCGTAGAATGTTCGACGCGCTGCTCAATGGTAAAACTACAATGATAGATTACTACACTACGTTCGGAAGGGTGGTAACGTACGGAACCAACTTTCTGCTCAATGACGCAGATGTAGAATATCCGTGTCTGCTCAGTATGCAGGACGGGGAACTGTCTCTGCACGCGGGTTACATAGTTCCTGATTCGCGCGTTTTGTCGGTAGATGATTTTATTGAATTATACTTATGATAATACGTGCGACTACAAAAGAGGAACTGCGTGAAGTGCTTAACTACATGTGTGCACAACTAAGACAGACACGGGTAAGAGTGGATTTGCCACGTATGGGGCCTCCCCTCCATACGGGGTACGATACGGTAAGCGTTGCGGCGGAGATTTTCCCAGTCATCGTACTATGTAATGAAGCGCATGGGATACATATAATGCCCGATTCACCTGCGGTGCGCATATTGACGTTCACTGACTGGCTGGATGTGCGGCCGTAATATGTAAACGGGTGGGGTCAAAGTAGGCGCATACACACGAAGGCACATTACACGATGGCCGCACAGAGGGGTATTCTGCTCGTGCGTGTGAGCAGAAAATGGCCCCCACCCCTTAAACGGGTTGCGTGTCCACGGAGGGTGCGGGTAGTCCGCTTAGGTTACAGAGTAGATTTTGAGGAACCGGACATCTGAAATAACAGTTAGGTAACAGAGCAGATCACCGAGAACGAGACATGCACCCCCTGTTGTGGTTAGGTTACGAAATAGAAATTGTAGATCGAGACTTTTCCCGCTTAGATAGTACGGTGCGCAATTACGCGCTATCTGAATTTTTACTGCTGCTATGCATAAATCGCACATATTTTCGCGCGTACCTACTACGTGTATAGAAATCCCCTGTTTTGTATACATAATATGTGTTATATGTATAGAAAACCCCCTGTTCGTATACATATTCCGCCGGTTGTTCCTATTTCGTTATAGTTTTCACGTACTTTTTACCAATTTTTAACGGCCTGAAATTGAGATAGCTACGAAAAAGTCCGTATATTTGTATAACGAAAAATCAATTAAAGTACGTGACCATGAAAACGAAACGAGTGGAGGCTTATATGAAAGCTCACAGGAAGAATGAATTCTACGCGAAACGTGTAAGGGGAGGCTACTATGCGGTGATCGATGGGTACGATATGTCGATGGAGTCTTTGGAGGTTTCCGAGGAAGCCGCTATCGCTCTTATTCACAAGCTTAATCAACTGAGAAACGAAAGAATACGCTGAGTTATGAAAGACGCATTGATATTATTCATCGGTGTAGCGATGATGTACAGTGACAATCTGGGAATTATTTTCTTGGGCGCCGTAGCTGTAACGATCGCTACGGTGCGAATTTTAGGTAAAGTGTTCGAGAAATGATACTGCATGTATTCGGGGAACCCGTTCACGTAGCGGATGATATTGCGGACGGAGTATATTCGCACGCACACGTAGTGGAGAGGCTTATTGCCGGCGGGGCAGGAGGTTATCCTGCGGTACATTATTTTATGGAGGCACCGGTGGAAACGGTGTGTATAGAAAACGGAAACATCTATGAAAATAACAACGATCGATAAGGGGACGGCTGAGGCGATAACCAGCAGGTTACACGATGCGGTGCGCGATGTGGCCGACAGTATGGGGGTTACGGTTTACGTCGAGAGGACGAAATTTTCTACTGTCGAAATGTCGGTGACGTTTTCGATCAAACTGCCCGCAGATAAGACTGAGTTTCCGCACTATGTGTACGACGGTTTCGCAGAGAGGGAAGGCGTGGAGTACGGGAAGCATTTCGTCGGCAGCCGGTACAGGGTAAAGGTCGATAAGTCTTACCAGATAGTAACGGTTACGGGTGTGGACTTCAAGGCGCGAAAGTATAAGGTCTGCATCGAAATCGATAAGAGAAAATTCCGTATCGCACCGGCGGCACTGAGGGGCAACATGCTGAGAGACCGCCCTACGTGGGAAGACTTCGCGCTGTGGTGCCAGTACGACGGGGACGATGACCGGCTGATCGGTGACACGGTGGACAGGTGGGACTTTACCGAAGTCTATATGAACAAGACCTTCGGGGTGACTCGACTATCGGTGCTCCGCGAACTGCTTGAACGGTTCCGACGGACGGAGCCATCCCCGGAGAATGTTCAGGACGTCGCCGATGCACTGAAACGGCTGTCGATGGAACCGAGGAGTGAAGCGCTGCGCATTGCGGTTATTGAACAATTGAGGAGAGTATTAAGATAACATATATATATATATATGGTACGTGTAATTTACGAAGGGTTCGACCGGAGGGTGCTGACGGTGCGAATCGAAGGGGCGCCCGAGGGGGCGGCCAAGATGGTGACGAAAGTATGCAGGGGGGAGCGGTTCCTCGATGCGGAGTTCGTGTCGGTGCGAAAAAGCGGCGAGGTGTTCTTTGCCTCGTGGCGGCTGACGTCGAACAAATTCCCCGTGCTGCATGTATTCGAGGGAGTGCGGTATTGTTTGCAACAGGATATTAACAAGAGGTTATGAACGAAGAAATCAAGAGAGTGTTCGATGCGTTCGATACACTGGGAACTACGGAGGCTTACGTGTTCTCCTACAAAGTAAGAGGGAGAAGAATGTATCAAGTCAACCGCAGAGGCGCCGGTTTGCGGCAGCAACCTCTGACGGTCGGGAAGGTTACGGTGCCGTGCGGTCTCGGTATGACGGCGGCGCAGATATTGAAGTGTATTTACGGCAAATGATTATGAAAGAGATGCTTGAACCTTATGACCCGGAGTATCTCCGTGGTGACGCTGGGGAGAACCCTTACAGACTGTCTGCGAGGGAGAAACGGAGAATGCGTGCGTTGTCGCGCGTGGAGAAACTATTGAAACGCGAGATGATCCCGCACACGTGGGATGACGGTTATCGAGTGGAGCGATGCTTCGCGTCGTATCGCGACGTGCGGTATCTGTGGGTGACGGACGACGGTACGTTCTGCTACGGTACGAATGATCAATGCCTGTGCGAATCGCCCGATGTGGATACGGTGTTCGGTGTGCTGCTGCGGTGGTGGTCACGGTAGGAAAATGCACGTTGTTCCTATTTCGTTATAACATTGTGGTAATTTTGACCAATTTTTAACGGCCTGAACGTGAATAACTTACTATATTGTTCGTATATTTGTATAACGAAAAACCCTAAAATAAATTACTGCTATGAAAAACGCTAAGAAGAATGCACGGAAGAACGAACAGATCGTTTTCAATCCTATCCTGAGTGAAGCCGCTATGGAGGGCACCAGCCTTAAACTGCGTTTCGCCAAGTCCGTAAATCAGAGGGTGCTCAATGACAATATCGAAAGTCTATTTAAGCGGCGTCTGGTATTGCGTTGCAGTGCGGCCAGTGATTTCTACGGTCGCGGAGAGTTCGCGGTCGAGTGCAAGTGCGACAACGAAACGTTCATCTGTACATTATACGCGAGGTACGGTCAGGTATGTATCGGTGCGGCGGCGAATACGCCGGCACGTGTCGTTCTCGCGCTGTCCGACGCGGTGCGCGGTAGCGAGCCGGCGCAGTTCGAGATGTCTACGCTGCCCGATGATGAGACGCACGGTGAGGTGCTGTCTCCTGCGGTCGAACCCGTTCCGGAGGTGGTGAAACCTGCTGCTGTGAAATCGGCCGAGGAGAAACCCACGAGGTTGTCGTCTACGAAAAGTCTTACGGAATCGGTCGAACGAATTCTGCGCGAGTTCGACAAGGTGCTGTTCGACGACATGGCTACTGTTTACGAAGCTTATCTCCGTGACGGTGACTTTGCGGAGGCGCGCGAACAATTACACACGCTGATGTGCAAGACGTTTAAGAAAATCCCGTTCGACTTCAAGGTATGCCGGTACACGGAGCGTCCCTTCGGTGTGCTTATAGACTATTACGGTCTGAAATTCGGGTACAAACTTTTCATTAAAGACGGTTTCGTGGAGTCGAAGGTGCTTATAGTTAGCAGCTGCGGTATGTAAATATATTTTAAAAACAATACGAGCAATGTACACAATCCCCACAATTTCGACGGTGGCGGCTATGCCGCGTGCCGAATTGATCCGGCAGCTTGTTGCGAAGGGCCGGTATGCGATCCCCGATCTTATCGAATGCTGCGACGGCGTGCTGCGCGTGCGGTATCTGCTGCACGCCGCACCCCCTGCGATATTCCTGCCCTTTTTGCGCGAATTCGCGCGGCTGAACGGTCTACCGGCTAATGATGCGCGAACGACGGCGATATGCTATGAATTACTTGAAAAATCAATCCAATAAACACGACGACGATATGGCACACGAAATTGTAACGACTACGACAGGACAAGTAGTAGAGATCGACACCGACACGAAAAAATGCAGGAAGATTCTGCACGATCTGGCAGACCTTACCATCGAGGATGCTGTCGATGCGTTCAGTCTTAATTTGAAGGTATACCAGCGGTATCTGAAAGATCACTTCATCGGTGAGGAATGCCCGATCAAGAAAGGTAAACTGTTGTTCCGCGGTTTCAGGATCGGCTGCGACTCCGAAAGCGGTTTTACGATGATCGACACCAACGGGGGCGCATACGCCGAAGTCGACACACCGTTCGAAGGCATTCCTACGCCGAAGGAACTCGCTGCGTTCTTTGAGCGAAAAGTGGTGCATCATACCGCTGACGAGCTGGCGATCGCTGCCGAACGGGGGCGCAAACAACTCGAAGCTGAACGGCGGCGTATCGAAGTGCTCGACGGGGAGCCTGACTTCGAAGTACTGCGCAGGAAGGTTATCGCTAAAATCGACGCGATCAATGAGGGAAAATCCGTGAAGATCGACCCCGTGACCATACCGGATATGATTCCATTCCGACGGTGGAAGATCGCGGTCGGTAAACTGGTTCGTCAGTGGCAGGAGAAGAAAATCCGGTACCCGAAACTGCTGTCGATGGTGCGATCGGTTACGGAGGAACAGGACTTCGAGACTGCATCCGACGCGAAACGGTATACGTTCGTGGGAACGCTGCTGCCGGAGTTTTCGTCGGTCGGTGCACTGACTGGCGACAAGATCGAAGTCGACGGTAAGCTTACAGATGCGACGAAGTTTTTGCAGGACTATCTGCTGCACTATGAACCGAAGGCGATGCCGCGGCTGATGCAGTACGCAAAGGGGGAGATCGATGCGGTAACGCTCTTGCGCGATCCGTACACGGAGGACTACGAGGACTATAACTCGAAACTGCTGCCGAGGAATGCGACGAGTGCCGCGGTACTCACGGCGCTGTTTGCCAGTGTGGGAATCGAGGCACCCCAAGACATCTACTACGACGCGGAGATGAAAGTCGGTGACAAGGTGCTGCTGTGGTGCGACGGTGAGTGGCGTAAGAAGACGGTTCTCCGTATCGAGGAGGACGGCGGTATATACTGCTGCGCTGACTATGCGTTGCGCAAGATCGATAAATTCATTAAATTAGAGGCGTAGAGTTATGAAAAATCATGCAACTGTCGAATACCGTAACATGCTGCACAAGAATCTTGCCGGTGCTCTGTCCGAATTACGTGAGACCTGTGTAGCCGATTATACCAAGCCTGAGGGGGGGTTTAGGCACTTGTTTAGCCGGTACGGTTTTACGCAGGCTTCCGGTAGCCGCCTTATGAAAGTACTGCGAGAGCTTCGTGCCTGCAAAACACAGGGACACACCCGAAATATGACGCTGCTGTGGGAACCCGCGGTCAGGATTACCGACGATTTCGTGAGCATCGTTTACGAGCGGTATATCCGAAGCAGCTTTTCGTGTGTTCCGAGCAGGATGCTCGTCGACTATACCGATTCGGAACTTCTCGCAGAGGTTCGACGCAGGAATTTAGTACACTGATATATTATGACAAAGAAAAAACTCGTTACCCGTGAAGACGTGTGCTACGTCTGTGGTGAACCTATCGGAGTGATCGTGTATGATGACCGCAAGGAGAAGTACCGTAGTAAAAAGAATACGGTCGTATGCTCCGGCAGTCTGTGCCCCAAGTGTAAGAAGATGGTCGATTACGGCGGTATATTCTTTATCGAGGTAAAGGACGGCTCTAATGGTCTTGAAAATCCGTACAGAACTGGAAGGGTTATCTGCATTCAGGAATCCGATGTTAAGAAGGTTCTCGAAAACTACCAGCCGGTAAACCTTGTCGAGGAATGGCTGTTCTCGGTAATGTTTCCCAAATACGAGAAAATCAATGAAGACCCCAAGTAAGCGGGAGATACTTGTCCTTACGGGCCACCTGTGCCCGAAGTGCGACGAGTTTACGGAATTGGTCGAATCGTCCGAGATATACGGTACCGACTTCGGACTTCTCTACCGGTGCCCGACGTGTCACGCATACGTCGGGTGCCACAAGGGGTCTCTGAATGCAAAGGGGAGTGTCGCCGGAAGAAACCTTCGGGAACTTCGAAAGTCGGCCCACCGCTTGTTCGACGATATGTGGAAATCCGGGGATATGAATCGTGAAGACGCCTACGAGTGGCTGTCCGAAAGGCTCGGTATTCCGCGGTACCTTACACACGTCGGGATGTTCGACGAGGCGCAATGCCGTAGAACTATTGAATTGTGCAAAACGTATGCGAAGGAGGAATGAATGCGGCATATCTGATGAGACCACCGATCGGTACATTTCGCTCGTAGTCTTACCGGGTGAGGACTACATGGACAGCTATCGGTGTACCGAGAGACAGTACCATGCCGATATGCGGCAAGTGGCTGCCGATACGGCTGGCCGCGCGTTTTGGCCTCTGTCGGAT
>OGPT01000100.1_pt1 | contig 80236 bp, 73 predicted proteins | sample 1552951 | NCBI WGS metagenome assembly OGPT01 (sample SAMEA2580224, study PRJEB22360) | human gut metagenome | biome: human gut; feature: human-associated habitat; material: faeces | place: Denmark | collected 2008/2010
AGGAGTTCCGCCGGTCAGTGATAGAAAAAGTTAGACGACCGACAGAAGCGACCGGGTCGCCAATTCCGATCACCGAAGACGAATTACTAACGAAATAAACCCAGGTCTGATTGGGCGAGAACCGGATGAGTATATGCTAAGAGATGAGACATTTCCAGTGAATTATCTCATCTCTCAGCTTAATTTATCCCAGCATCGGTTTAACGATGCCGAACAACAGGCAGGCAATAATAAAAGTAACCAGAATATTAAAAGTCTGTGCAGTAAGAAAAGACCACATGACATTGCGGTTTTCACGGGAGACAATATCTTTTATCTGGGTTTCCAGTCCTACACAGACAAATGCCAAACTGAAAAAAACAGTACTGAACATTTTAGCGATTCCCGGTTCGATGAGTTTCCCTTTTTCATTTACCAGGAAAAGGTCATTTGCCTGAAAGATACTGAATACGAGTGAAGCTGCAACAAAACCGATAATAAACTTCGGGAATTTTTCCCAGACAATCCCCAGAGAAGGAGAATTACTACCTTTCTCTCCCCGGGTAGAAAGGTATAAGGCTATAAAAAAAGCTACAAAACCGATTAAAACATTCTGGGCTCCTTTGATAATAACAGCATGCTGGTTCGATAATTCGCTGACGATAGCACTGGAAGCGGCAACACCACTTGTCGTATCGATGGTTCCGCCGATCCAGGCACCGGCCACTTCCTGTATTACCTGAGGGTCGTCGAATAGGACAGGAAGGAGCAGATGGGCCAGCCAGGGCATCATATAGATCATAGGAACGACAATGATTAACACCAAAGAAACAATATAAGATAATTTTTTGTCATCGCCTCCTGCAACACGTGCAGCTGTAATACAAGCAGAAACTCCGCAAATAGAGACCCCACTGGACAGGATCATGGCAGAACGCTGGTCAACTCCCAACCGCCGGGAGATAAAATAGGCGAAAAACCATACGATACTCACAACCAGGATAGCCTGTACAAGACCTACTGCACCGGATTTCATGACATCACTGAAAAGAATAGTCGCTCCTAAACAAACCACCCCGATTTTAATGAAAAACTCACTTTGAATAGCAGGTTTCATCCAGGCAGGTACGCGAAAAACATTGCGAATAATCAAACCGAAGATAACAGAGAAAAAGACAGATTCGAATCCATAATAGCTTACTTGAGGCAGGGCTGCCGTAATCTGTGCCAATAAAGAGACAGAAAATACAGCGATCAGGGAAAGGAATAAACCTTTTAAGGGTCTGCCGAGTAAAAGCCAGCCGATATAAAGTATGACTAATACAATAACGAAAAGAAATATTGCATTTCCCCAGGATTCCGTATCGGCCAGATGTTTGGGAATACGGGGAAGATAATTGGGAGTAATGATGGCAAAAGCCAGTAAAAGAATACTGACAGCCACAACCACCCAATCTTCTGTCTTAAATTGTTCAAACCATTTTTTCATATATATTTTAATTAAATTTTAAAATTTTGGAATGCGAAGAAAGTTATTTTTTGCGATAATACTTTACGTCTAAATGCTTAATTTTAAGAAAAGTCTTATAGAAGGAATAAGGTCAGACAAAGATGTCCATCTTTGGGGACGAACAAGTAGCTAAATAGTTGTATCATAAATTGGGAGAATGTTACTTAATAGATACCTCCGTTCCGGATCATTTCGGTAAAAGCGGCATCGATAAAAGGTAATTTAAATTCTTCCCGATTCAGAAAAATCCGTTCATCTTCGACATCTATTTCTATCTGGTCACCGCTCCGGTATTTCTCCACTAAGGCAGGTGCAACAATAATCCATAATCCATTATTGGCAGCCATTCTAAAAAAACGGCGATCCACCGATTTCACGATAATCGCTTTGATACCGGCCTCCCTTAAACCGACAACCGCATGTTGTAATAGCTTCCCACAGCCGAAATTTTCTCCTCCGAGCATCAAATCGCCCACCTGGACGTTTTTTGCAAAAGAGGCATCCAAACCTGCCAACAAATAAGGTTGTATCGCTTTAAAATTATCCGGTGCAATCCGGTAAGTGCATGCTTCATCGAACAACTGTTCACAGGCGATGCTGTTCAAATCCCCATAATTCCAAACCCGATTATGATAACGACGCTCGAACTCATTCACAGTTACCCACACTTTAGGCATTTCCCAATAAGGATATTTTGCATCGGTCCGTTCAACTTCTACTGTCAAAACTCCGGTCAAAGCAGTCATCGCCACAGTCGCCGGGGACGCTACGTATTTCTCTACACCGATAGCCGACAGCCTTCGCATCGAATTGCTGTTTACTGTAGTAATAAAACGACGGGTATCCGCCATTATCATATGGCTGCTACCCAAGCAAGGACCACAACTGGACCCTAATATAGAGGCTCCTGACTTCACTAACCGATCGATAATCCCCTCCTGAATGGCCTGCAAATAAATCTCCCGGGAAGCCGGGACAATAGAAAGCTGGAACCCCGAAGCAATCTTTTTTCCATCCAAAATCCGGGCAACCACTCTTAAATCTTCCAACCGCCCACTGGCACAAGCTCCGATCAATCCCTGCTGAATTTCCAGCCTACCCCATTCTCCAGGTGCTTTTATCTCGTTTATTTCTCCGACTTCCATCACCAACGGGATCACCTGCGCCAAATCGACCTCGAATTCCTTGTAATACATAGCATCCCGATCCACCCAAACACCCTGTACGGCATAATCACCGAAATAATCCGCCAACTTATCGTCGGGCGGGAAAGCTGCGCTCTTCAACCCCATCTCAGCAGTAACATTAGCCAGGGTCATCCGGTCGGCGATAGACAAGGCAGGCACCCCCTCTCCATGAAACTCCAACGATTTATAGGCGACATTTTCTTCCCGGAGCATCCCCATTATCCACAAAGCCAAATCCTTGGCATATACTCCCTCCGGCAAACGATTTTTCAAACTAATCTTAATCGTTTCAGGTACCCTGAACCACATTTCGCCTTCTTTCCAAAGTACCGCCGTTTCCGTCTTATTCAACCCCACAGCCATACAATTGAAAGCGCCTGCCGTACAGGTATGGCTGTCGTTTCCTACAATCAATCCTCCCGGTTTCAGCTGCCCGGCCAATATTTCATGACAGATCCCTTTGTCACAATCGAAGAAATGCTCTACTTTCTGTTCGTCCATAAAACGATGGATCGAATTATAATCCCGGATCAATTCATCGGTTGTCCCGGTCATTTTACGATCCAGTACAACCAGCAACTTTCCGGCATCTTTCAGCTTTTCCCCACCCATTTCTTCAAAAATTTTCCGGATACGGGCAGAATTATCATGACTCATCACGATATCCGGCCGCCGTATAACTATACTTCCGGCAGGCGCATTAAGTATTTTTTCGACAAAGGTTCTCATAGCTTATTCAATTCAGTTTATAAAACTAGCCATTAAACTTTATAAACTAAAATTCATTGTCCTGATAAATTTATTCTTTTATCATTTTATCTGTAAAAAGGATGCCGTTCAAATGATCGATTTCATGCTGAAAGATCACAGCCGTAAATCCCCGGATAGTATCGCATACCGGTTCCCACGTATTCCGATACTCCACCTTCACCTCGAATTTAAAAGTTGAATCCGTTTTTTCACGACTCAACATCCGTTTAATCGAGGTCAGTTCAGGGATATAACGAACCACGATTTCATTCGAACGCCATACCTCGCCAACGACATCCGGAACAGACAGACACCCCTCTTTTCCCAAAGACTGCTCTTCAGAAGCCGCCACAATACCCGGGTTGATGTAAAACTCAAAAGGAGCTCCCGGTTTATCGTACCGCTGTACAGCGATCAATCGCCGGCTTATTCCCACCTGGGGAGCAGCAATACCGACACCCGGGTCCGCCGAATCGTTTACTGTCGCCAGCATCCGTTGCTTCAATACCTGAAAAAGTTCCGTCCGGATCTCCCCGGGAGTCAATTCTATGGCCTGCTGACGTAAAAATAAAGAATCTTCCCGGTTATCGGTCTTCCATACCCGCATTATCCCCCCGCCTTCCTTTATCACCTTCACCTCCTGAGGGGTAAAGCTCGTACTGCATCCCCCCCAAACAAACAACCCGACGATTCCTAACCAATATTTCAGCATGTTAGCGATTATTTCAGTTTATATCCAATTCTACCGTATAAGTTTGACCCGGTTTGAAATCTGCATTGTAAATCAACAGAAAATTCTCATCTACAGCAGCTTTCCAATCCTGACCGGCAGACAGACGCGGATTATTCAGACGCTGAGGAAAGAAATAACTGAATGGCAGATCGAGTACATGTTCTTGTTTGAACCGGTCTCCTTTCATTCTCTCCAAACTGAAATTTTCCTTGGTTTGTATCGTCACAGTACACTTGTTCCCCTGTACAGAAGTATTCACTGTATAATCGTTCTCTTCGGCTATTTCCTGTAACCGCACATTCCATTTAGGATCTCCGTAATAAGCCAAAACATCCCGGTCATGCACAAAACCGATCTGATCATGTGTAGGTTCTACTCCGATCGTCTCCTGAATTAAACGGGGAGCTTCCTGGAATTCCTCTTCCGTATAAGGATAGGCCAAAGTAACTAATTTAGGATCCCATTCATTCAGTTGATACATTAAATCCTGCTGATTCATATATATAGCCTCTGCCAGGGAATAACGTCCCGGATTGGTCAGCCAATACTTCAATCCTCCCCAACCGTTACGACCATGCCAGGTAGTCACGACATATCCGATCATCGTCGCCGCATTACCACTGTTCATCCAGGCGATCGCCATACTCTCTTTGGTATTATTGACATTACCGATCAGGCAATTCCCAACGGCAAAATATACTTTTCTTTTTCCGCTTTCCTTCATATTTTGCGGATCATTCGGAAAATCCATATACAACTGTCCGTCTTTCGCTTTGATATTTCCCAAAGAAAAAGGCATCTCCAGATTTCGCTCGGTAGCATGTGCAGCTGTCACGACCAAATCAGGATTATAAGTAGCATATAAATTATAGAAAGTCTGCATTTCATCCACCGGATTTACCCTCGGCATCATTACCGTATCGAACCCGCCTTTCCGGTTACGACTTAACATCTTCGTCGGTACCTGAGGTAACTGATAGGTCACTACCGTATCCTGTGCAGATTTTTTTTCTCCCCACATTCCCTGCGTATGATCGTCCACCCAACCATACCGATCGAACCATTTGGCCGAATGTAACTCCCAAATCGAAGCGACAGCATCCTTGATAATCAAAGGTTCCGTTGAATTATTTACCATTTTCATCGCCCCGGCAGCATCATATCCGGTGATAATTCCCCATAAAAAATCAGCGTAGATATCGTTATCTACTTTCCGGCTCAACCGATGCATTTCCATTACATAATCCCTCCCCAGAGTCTCCGGTTTTTCTACAATAGCCACATATCTGGGATGTATCTGTTGTAATTGGGGCAATAATTCCGCCGGATCTTCCCGATAGGACAACAAAGCCGCCCGATGCTTATTCTGTAAGGCCTCCGCCACTTTCATCCAAGCCGTATCCTCAGCAACACCCTTACCGGCAATAACTACATATTCATTCTCTTTCGGAGCACACTGCCACATCAGCACACTCAACAAACACCCAAAAAAATAAGTTCTCACTTTCATATTAATACTTTATTTGCACGAATAGTTTTATTTTTTCAAATATACAACATTATTAGAATATCCACGAAAAAATAAACCAATTTCCTTCCTCCTCCTTATAACTCTTATAACTCTACAACTCTTGTAACTCTATAACTCTTATAAAAAAAGGGCTACAGGAGATCCCATAACCCTTTTATTTTATAAGATTACCTAAAAACGTTACTCCCGGTACATCTTATCCAATTGTTCTTTGATATTTTCGTTGACGATATAATCGTCAAAATCCATTCGTTTGTCGATAATCCCATTCGGAGTCAGTTCGATCACCCGGTTACAAACCGTTTGGATAAACTCATGGTCATGCGAATTCATCAAAACCACTCCCTTGAAGGATACCAAAGTATTGTTAAAAGCCTGTATCGATTCCAAATCGAGATGATTAGCCGGAGAATCGAGCAGCAGTACATTCGCATTGTTCAACATCATCCGGGCGATCATACAACGCATTTTCTCTCCTCCCGACAACACTTTCACATTCTTGTATATGTCTTCCCCGGAAAACAGCATCTTCCCCAGGAAACCACGCAGGAAAGTCTCGCTCGTATCGGCAGAATATTGCCCTAACCAATCGATCAGACGCATTTCGGTATCGAAAAATGCCGAATTATCCAAAGGCAGATAAGCGGTCGTTATAGTCACACCCCACGTATAGTCACCGCTATCCGGTTTTTCATTACCGGCAATAATTTCCAACAAAGCGGTCATGGCACGCGGATCCCGGGACAGGAAAACGATCTTATCGTCTTTCTCTACCGCAAACTCAACCTCTTTGAACAGGCATTTTCCATCTATACTCTTGCTCAGATTCCGGACTTCCAGAATCTTGTTGCCCACTTCCCGTTCCGGAGTAAAAATAATACCGGGATATTTCCGTGTAGAAGGCATAATCTCTTCGATATTGAGCTTTTCCAGCATCTTTTTACGACTCGTAGTTTGTTTGGACTTGGCCACGTTCGCACTAAACCGGGAAATAAATTCCTGCAATTCTTTCCGCTTTTCTTCTGCCTTTTTATTCTTAGCCTGAGCCTGACGTAAAGCCAACTGACTGGACTCATACCAGAAACTATAGTTCCCGGCAAAAAGAGTAATCTTACCGTAATCGATATCTACCGAATGGGTACATACAGAATCCAAAAAGTGACGGTCATGTGAAACCACCAACACCGTATTTTCATAATTCGCCAGATAATTTTCCAGCCACATGACAGTCTCGAGGTCCAGATCATTGGTCGGTTCGTCCAAAAGCAGGTTATCCGGTTTTCCGAACAAGGCTTGTGCCAGCAATACCCTCACTTTTTGCTTACCACTTAAATCCTTCATTAAAGAATAATGCAAATCTTCGGATATTCCCAATCCACTTAACAGATTGGCTGCATCGCTCTCGGCATTCCAACCGTCCATTCCTGCAAATTGTTCTTCCAACTCAGCAGCCCGGATACCGTCTTCATCCGAAAAATCTTCCTTCAGATAGATCGCATTTTTTTCCTGCATCACCTCCCACAGCTTCATATGTCCCTGTAACACGGTGTCCAATACCGTACACTCATCGTAAGCAAAGTGATCCTGTTTCAAGACAGACAAACGCTCTCCCGGTCCGAACATCACAGTCCCCCGGGTCGGCTCTAAATCTCCGCTCAAAATTCTCAAAAAAGTCGATTTCCCGGCTCCGTTCGCCCCGATCACACCGTAACAATTCCCCGGCGTAAACTTCAAATTAACGTCCTGAAACAACGTCCGCTTTCCAAACTGAATCTCTAAATCTGAAACTGTAATCATGTTTATATCTTATTTTTACTGATAATCAATGTTTTCCCCATCCCCACAAAACGTCCGCAAAGATAGATTTTTATTTCTTTGTTTACAAACGGAACCAGAGTTTAATCAGACCTCCCCGATTAAATTCAAACGCTCCAACACTTCATTTTTATGGGATTTACTGATCGGTATCCGGCAATTGCCGATAAACAACATATTACCGATAAACGAATCCACGCTATTTATATTGACGATATAAGAACGATGTACCCGAACAAAATCCTGAACCGGTAAATAGGAAGTAATCTCCGTGAGATTGAACGACAACAACAATTCCCGGGCATTATCCATAAACAGCTTGCAATAGCTTCCCTCCGCCTTGATCCAACGGATGAATTTAAAATCGATACGCCGGAAATAAGCCCCTTCTTTTACAAAAAAAAAATCAGCTTTTCTCCCTCTCCAAACAGACTGTCCGGAATGTCTCCAATGAAAAGGTTGTGCAAAAGTAATCTCACAATCCATTTTCCGTATCAACCGATACACTTCCTCTTCCGTATCACATTCCAGACAGACTACATTACTCTCCGGACATTGCATGATTGTGATCACCAATACATGCCCTTCTGTTTTAATCATAAAATATTTTTCCATCCACATATAATATTAATAACATACAGAAGGAAAAATAAATTCAAACCATAAGATACAAAAATAAATTTCACAAACACAAAACATATGTTTGCCAATGCGATAAAATAGTTTATCATTCCGAACGGTAAAAATCACATTCTGCCGTAGCATCTCCAACCAACAAATAAGCATAAATCGTATGTTTTACCAAATCGTTTTCGGGATTATTCATATACAATTTTTGAATACCGTAATTGAATATTTCGCCGGCACGTTTCAGTTTTTTCAGAGCGATTCCTTCCCAAAGCCATTTATCGAATTCATGATTGACAACGGTATAAGAAGGTACGGCAGCTCCCAGGAAAGAGACAGCTTTGCCTTGCCGGATCCATTCACAACCAAAACAATGCTCTTTTTCCAGGGCATTATTCGAACATGCGATACTTAATACCTGAGGTATTTTATCTACATTCTTCAATTGCACCAGATCGTCAGAAGTCAGCCCATTCCCTGCCTGCCAGCCCGTCGGAAGTCCGTGTCCCCGATAATTGATAAATCCGACTCCCTGATTGATCGTTTCGATAATTTCTTCTTTTGTCGCCTGACCGTCATAACACTTATAAATTTGGAAATCGGAAGCGATAATACCGGCTACTTCTTCTGTACATTCGTTATAATCTTCCCGGTTATAGGAAGACAGCAGTACAGATTTTCCCCACTCCTTACGCGTTTGAGCATAACGAATAAAATAATCACACATGTTCTTCATTTCTTCCGGCTCCGATGCAGGAAAACGGGATACGACGACATCGGGCGACAAATCGCCCTTTAAGTCGGCATAGAAATGATCGGACGAAATTCTGGCCCCCAAAAAGTATTCCCAATGTGTCGGTATATCCGTAATATTTCCACCTAACAGAATATAGCGGGGAGAAATACGCCAATTTTCAGCAGCATAACACAAAAACTCCCGGATCTGCTCATCCATCCCCGATTGTCCGCCGAATTCCGATATGATCTGCCCGGTATCGGCCAAAGCTACTTTGAAATCCCGGCTTTTAAATTCGAGGAAATCATCGAACGCCGGTCTCAAGTCCGGTTTAGTCACGATCAGCAATTCGGCACAATTAGCGGGATTCTTTAACGTTCGTATATCTTCCCTACCTCCTCTGCCCCCTCCCTTGGTAGTCACCCCATCCATCTCCGGCATCCCCAAAATATCCACCGCAGGGCCTCCGCACCGATGATGCCGCGGCTTCCCGATAGTGTCCGTCTCTTCCGATAGTTCATACGTTATTTTCAAAATCATCGTTTCCACCACCTGAAGTTGCCGTTGTACCGGATAATAACGAACAGGATTCACTAATATATGTACAACCTTTACTCCCCCGATACGACGAACGGCTGAGAATACAGCCACTTCTGCCGGAAACAAAGACCCGGAATCATAAATTGTACTGTCTTTGCGGTATAGTAATTCTTCCCCTTCTAAAGCAGGCAATGGATTCGGAGCTATCGGATATTCCACTTCTATTGTTTTTTCGTGACATTCCCCGACTTGCAAATTCAGAAACTTTGCATTCTCAGGTATGTTCACATAAATACCTTCCTGAGGCAGGTTAGGAGCCCCCACAGTTTGTAAATGCCCTCCTCCTTCTATCTCTATTTTACAATATTTTTCTCCCTGACAAACCAGGGTTTCTTCCCAATAGCCATGAAATTCATAAGCAATTTGAAGGGTTTTTATAGCTTCGGTATCCAAACAACTACGGGTACGAACAGATCGATTTTCTACCAATGTTTTACCTGAACGGGTCGATTGGCCCTTCTTCCCCATCCGGAGACGGCGTTTTCCTGATGTTTCCATATGATTGTATTTAATTTTCAATTGAATAAGGAAGTATCCGACAAGTCCTTATCAAGATACCTCCCCCAGGTAATCGGTCTTAAATTACCTGACGCAAGTCATCACGCGTATGCCCCAGGTCAGCCGATCCCGGAATTGTCGTCACCGTTCCGACCAATCCTCCCAGTTTAGAAACAGGATCGGCTCCGGTAACATAATGATGAAGAACGACATTTTCCATGCCACCTGCTACATCAGCAGCAGTAAGCAAAGCTCTGACAGAAGTTTCCGATAAACCGGCGGAATTGAATCCCCACCCTTCAATATGATTCGAACGATTGGCTGCAACAGCGAATTGAGTCAACCCTCCTCCTAAAGAATGTCCCAGCACGAACAAATTCCCTTGCCCCATATGCTGAGCCACAAGAGCGACCATCCCCACAGCACAGGCATAGATCAGACTCGGACCGAAAATTTGCTCTGCATCGGTAAATACCGTCCCCAGCTGCAAAAGACGTGTTCCAGCAAAGGCAACGATAGTTCTCTCACCACACAGCCCGAACCAGCCCTGAAACCCGAAAGGCAACTTAAAAAGTCCGGTGCTCCCGTCATAAAAAAGGTCGAACTTTACAGCGGGGAATCCCAGCCTGGCAGGCGTAGCCAAGGTTTCTCCCCGCAGATGTACATCCAACCGGTCTCCATAAGCTTTATCGACATAAAGAAAATAATCGGACACCAGCTGTGGGACCGCCATGGTATTGTCCGTCCGCCAACCGGCTGTCTGAACAGCCACTTTCCCCAGACGTAAAGAATCGAAAGCCTCTGCCAGCATAGAAGGGGTGATCAGATTCATAAAATACGATCTAAGCCGGGTCTTCCAATCATAATACCCACCCAACACTTGATTTCCTGCCGTCATAAAATCGTATAAAACCCCGAATTTTCCTTCTCTGCAACATAAAAAGCCCAACGTACAAACGGCATTCCTTCCCAACTTTATTAAAAGACACAATTCAGAGAAAAGGTAATCTTGTCCATTTTCCTCTTTTGATGCAGAGGCCCACCTATCAGCAGCCTGTTGTACATGCAGAACCAACTGTTTCAAAAAGTCCGGTTTCCCGATTTCATCCCGGACAAACCGAATATCCTCTTCTATATCCCGATCCGATACATTCCCTTTACTGAGCTGGAGTAAAGTGATATCCAGTACTTTTTTCACAAATTCGAGTACTTCTTCGCTTCGCACATTCGAATCAGCCTGCTCATATTCTTCCAACTTTTTTTCCAAAAGTTCTATATCAAATTCTTGATTTTCCATGATTTAAAATTTTTAATGAATAACACTGCTGTAAGCTTACGGTACCAAAAATAACAGCTCCTGTTTTTAAATCCTCTTTCCTTTCTTAAACTGTCAATTGGAGTTTATCAACCATCCGCTTTTCTTTTTAAATAACCTAACCAACGATCTACAAACAATGACCTACCTCTTAAAAAATTATTTACTCCTCCGTTTTAATCCCGACTACTTTTGCCGGGTAAGCTTACAAAACAACAGTTTATTTTTAAATTTAAAAGCCATGTCTAGTTTAAGAAATTCCATTAAAAAAGCCGATCCGGCACCTGAAAAGAAAGAAGAAATCATGCTGAACCTGAACCTGCTTTTCGAACTGGCAACCAGCAAATGTGATCACTTCAAGACGCAGATTGCAGACAATATCCGCACAGCCGGGACTATCGAAAACCCTACCATTCCGATTACCCATATCATTGCCGACACCTCGGAAATGAGGGCCTATTGTAAAGACGATTCCACCAAAATCGTCGGAGAAGCGACTAATGCAATAAAAAGCTTCGTCACCGGAGGTAGTGAAAACGTAATCTCCGGAGTCGGAGCACTGATCGGAGCCGGTATCAATATGCTGATGGGATCGGGTGAAGGAGTACAAGCCGAACATTCGGACTACTTCATCATGGTCGATGGTCTGGCACTGGTACGTATAGATGTCAAATCCTGGATCCGCAAGGTTACTGTAGTAGGTATCACTCAAAAAATAGAATCCGTATTGGCATTTACCGCCGTTAAATCCAGTGTCGATGTAGACAAAATTTCCTTCAACACATTCATGGAAGCCTATAAATACCAACTGCAACGCGACGCAGCACACGCACTGAACGAAAACGACCTGATGAAAGAAATCAAACGCGCCAAAGAAGTATACAACCTGCTAAAAACCGATTCTGCCGAATCTACGCTGGTCTTTGACACCTTGAAATTACCGGGTCAAAATATTCACCCGGCTTTTATTCACTAAAAAAATTCCCGGTCGTTCGGGCCGGGAAATCGTTTTTTATTTCATCTTCGACTTATTTGTACATCATCTCGTAGTATTTCTGATAATCTCCACTCGTCACATTATCCAACCACTCCTGATTTTCCAAATACCATTTCACAGTCTTTTCAATACCTTCTTCAAATTGTAGCGAAGGTTCCCAGCCCAATTCATTTTTCAATTTTGTTGAATCGATAGCATAGCGCAGATCGTGCCCGGCCCGGTCTGTTACATAAGTGATCAAATGATCGGAAGCCCCTTCGGGACGCCCCAGCAAACGGTCCGTTACCTTGATCAGTACTTTGATCAGATCGATATTCTTCCATTCGTTAAAACCGCCGATATTATAGGTATCCCCGACTTTCCCTTTATGAAAAATCAAATCGATAGCCCGTGCATGATCTTCGACAAACAACCAATCCCGGACATTTTCTCCTTTTCCATACACCGGGAGCGGCTTATTATGACGAATATTATTAATAAACAAAGGAATCAATTTTTCGGGAAACTGATAAGAACCGTAGTTATTCGAACAATTCGAGATCTTTACCGGCAAACCGTAAGTATCGTGATAAGCCCGGACAAAATGATCCGACGAAGCTTTAGAAGCCGAATAAGGAGAATGCGGATCGTACTTGGTCTTTTCGGTAAACAGTTCCTTACCGGGTTGCAAAGCACCGTACACCTCGTCGGTCGAAACATGGTAAAACAACTTATCGTCAAAATGGCCCTCCCAGGCTAATTTAGCAGCCTGCAACATACTCAACGTTCCCATCACATTGGTCTGAGCGAAAGAAAACGGATCTTTGATCGAACGATCTACATGACTTTCGGCAGCCAAATGAATAACGCCATCGACCTGATACTTTTCAAAAATAGCCTGTATGGCCGGAAAATCACAAATATCGGCTTTCTCGAACACATAATTCGGTTTCTTTTCAATATCTTTCAGATTAGCCAGATTCCCGGCATAAGTCAACTTATCCAGATTTATAATCCGATACTCCGGATATTTATTTACCATCAACCGTACTAAATGTGAACCGATAAAACCGGCACCTCCGGTAATTAAAATATTTTTCATAACTTTATATTTTTTCCTTTCTCTGTTCCCCACTTATTTCCCCCATCATCCTCCTCAGCGCCTCTTGCCACTCCGGCACTTCGACTCCAAAGGTATGCTTTATTTTAGTTTTATCCAATACCGAATAAGCAGGCCGATGTGTTTTAGTCGGATATTCGGCTGTAGTCACCGGATTTACCCGGCAGTTCAAACCGCTCAGCCGTACGATTTCAACTGCGAAATCATACCACGAACAGACTCCGGCATTACTGTAATGATAAATCCCTTCATGTTCTACCCGATCATCGTTAGCCATAATTTTGACAATCGCTTTGGCCAGATCTTCTGCATAAGTAGGAGTACCGATCTGATCGTTTACCACATTGATCTCCGGCCGCTCTTCTGCCAGGCGCAAAATGGTTTTCACAAAATTATGACCGAAGGCGGAGTAAAGCCAGGCGGTACGAATAATAATATAAAAACAACCGGAACGGATGATCGCCTCTTCTCCGGCCAATTTGGTCTTACCGTACACACTGACCGGACAAGTCTTTATTTTCTCTGTATAAGGTGTCGTTGCGGTACCGTCGAATACATAATCCGTAGAGATATGAATCAGCAGACAATCTTCCTTTTGTGCCGCCTTTGCCAAATTCGCTACGGCTTGGGTATTAATTTCAGCAGCTGGCCCGGGTTCGTCTTCAGCCCGGTCTACAGCCGTATAAGCCGCACAGTTGATAATCGTATCCACTTCATGTACCTGGATAAACTTTTCGATCGCCGTATAATCGGTAATATCCAATTCAGCAACATCTGTAAAAAACACTTCATCCAAAGGGGAAAAACCGATCTTTCTCAACTCCGAACCCAATTGTCCGTTAGCCCCTGTAATCAATATATTCGCCATAAATTATAAATTAAATGTACATTTCCCAGTACCAGCGGCTACAACAGAGACTCACACTCCCGCAACCACTGAAACCTTTACAACTATTAAAAGTCCCCCAATTTCTCCATTCTCCGTTCCCCTAACCTACCCCTCAAAAACAAACGCCTCACTCAATCCCTTATGTTTTCTGTCCTTTGCCGAGAGAATCATTTCTGCTTCAGGAATTTTCCAATCGATCCCCAGCGCCGGATCATCGAACTGAATCCCACTCTCATACTGCGGAGCATAATAATTGTCACATTTATATTGAAAAACCGCCTGTGGACTCAACACAGCGAACCCATGTGCAAATCCTTTAGGAATAAAAAACTGTCGTTTATTTTCACCAGACAAGACTACGGCCACATGTTTTCCAAAAGTAGCCGAATTTTTCCGTAGATCCACGACAACATCCAGTACTTCGCCTTCCACCACACGGACTAATTTCGCTTGAGTGTAAGGAGGCAACTGGTAGTGTAAACCTCTTACCACCCCATACGACGATTTAGACTCATTATCCTGGACGAATGTAACCTCAGCCACTTGCTCATTAAATTCACGCTGGGAAAAACTCTCGAAAAAATAGCCACGCTCGTCACCGAAAACCCGGGGTTCCAGGATAACGACATCCGATATACTTGTTTTAATCACCTTCATAGCCACTATTTTAATTCTTGCTAACAGCATTTATCGAAGTAACTTCAATAAATATTGCCCATACTGATTTTTTGCCATCGGAACAGCCAAATCCCTCAATTTTCGGGCATCGATCCATCCTTTTTTATAGGCAATTTCTTCGGGACAAGCAATTTTCAAGCCCTGTCTTTTCTCGATCACTTCTACAAAGGTCGAAGCTTCGGATAAAGAATCGTGAGTACCGGTATCCAGCCACGCAAAACCTCGTCCCAACAACTGTACTTTCAATTCCTCGTCTCGCAAAAAGGTCTGATTGACGGTCGTAATTTCCAGTTCCCCTCTGGCCGAAGGTTTTATTCCGGAAGCCACCCCGACTACTTTATTCGGATAAAAATACAATCCGACTACGGCATAATTCGATTTCGGCTGCACAGGCTTTTCCTCTATACTCAATACATTTCCCTTCTCATCGAATTCCGCCACCCCATATCGTTGCGGATCATTGACGTAATAACCGAAAACCGTGGCTTTCTTCTCCTCCTCGGCATTTCTCACCGCTTCCTGCAACATATGTGAAAAGCTCTGTCCATAAAAAATATTATCTCCCAAAACCAGACAAACCGAATCACTGCCGATAAATTCGCGGCCGATAATAAAAGCCTGAGCCAACCCATCCGGACTCGGTTGTTCCGCATAAGTAAACTTCACTCCATAATCCTCTCCTTCTCCCAAAAGACGACGAAAACCGGGCAAGTCCTGAGGAGTTGAAATCACCAATATCTCTCTTATCCCGGCCAGCATCAAAACAGACAACGGATAATAAATCATGGGCTTATCATAAATGGGCAACAACTGTTTAGAAACCCCCTTGGTAACAGGATACAAACGTGTTCCGGACCCTCCGGCTAATATTATACCTTTCATGATCTCGTTTTTTATAAATAAAAACTAAAAAACCCGGAATCATCTCCGGGCGAATACCGATTCTCTGCAATCGTTTATTTCGCAGCTTTCTGAGCTAACTTTCTCTTTGCCAACCGGTCGACAATATAGAACATAACAGCGAACAGAACGATATCTCCGCCGACCAATATTTCATTTCTCCAGTCTCTTCCGATATATGCGAATGCCATAAATAACAGGTTCAAACCTAAAATAGTAAAGGTAGCTTTTTTATGCACACCGTTATATATGGTCAATAATTTATGATGCAAATGCCGTTTATCGGGCGCAAAAGGAGATTTTCCTCTCATCCAGCGGGAAGCGAACAACCGCAACGTATCTATCACCGGAATAGCCAATACGCTGAACACCACTCCGGGCGCTGCTTCTACCGCACAAATACCTTTCAGATTGATATCCGTTTCACAAAATCTAATCGCCATCACTCCAAGCAAAAATCCAACCATCAAAGCACCGGAATCCCCCATAAACATCTTGGAACGCTTTCCGAACAAATTAATCAAAAAGAAAGGGATAAGGGCAGCAGTCAACACCCCGCACATCAAAGCATACTCGATATGTCCACAATAATAAAACCAAATACCGAAAAAAATACAATCGATCATGGCCATTCCCGAACACAAACCATCGATTCCATCGATCAGATTGATCGCATTGATTAATCCGACCAAACCCACAAAAGTCAATGGGATACCCACCCACGGGCTGATCTCGTAGAAGCTGAGAAAACCATGCAGATTAGTCAGATAAAACCCTCCTCCCACAATCAGTACCAAAACCCCCAACATCTCTCCTTTAACTTTTTTACGAGGAGATATCTCCAGCAAATCGTCATAAATACCCACCAGAAAAATTAAAATAGCCCCCAATAAAACATACTGAAATTCCGGCCGGCTATCGAATCTGACAAACAGTAAAAATGAACACAAAAAAGCTAAAAAAACAACAATTCCCCCAATATTCGGAACACACCCGGTATGTGAAGAACGTTTATTCGGTTTATCCACAAAATTCTTCAGTATGGCCATCTTGAACACCGGCACACGAATATTCCAGCCGATCAACAAAGCCAATATCATCGATAGCACCAATCTCCAATTATCTGACAATAAACTTAGCATCTCTCTATTTTACAACTAATATACAATATCCAATCAATCTTTGCAAAAATACATACTTTTATAAAACTACCGCGTTTTTATTCTAAAAAAAATTATAAATCTGCCACATCCCCAACAGCTCACTGAATAGCGATATAAAATACAAATATTAATTTTCATAAATTCTATATTTATGTATGATTTGATTTAAAAATCCAGCGAATAATCTATAAAAAAATGGAGTTTCATCACTTGGGATGAAACTCCACTCAATTCAACTCTTAAATGAATGTCACATCTTCTGATCCAAATTTTTCCCTTTCTCTATATGTTCAAAATTGGGGATAAATTCTTTCATTGTTCTGACAATATCTTCTTTTTCTGTTTTCTGGTCGTTCAATACCGCCTGCAATCTTTCCAGGAAAGTATCCAGTTCTTCCATCCGGCGGGCCTTCAGGTCCTCAATCACCCCCAGTGATCCGAAGCGTTCCGGATTAATTTTTTCCCCCTTCACGTAAAATTCCTCAAACCCTTTTTCTCCTGTCGTATCCGAGGTGAAATAATACACCGGATATACTTTACTATCCACCGGCATCTCCGCGGCAAACCGCCGGGCTTCCTCCTCCGAGGCACACTGCTTCACCTCATATCCCAGACTATGCAGGAACCGGTCGGCGATAGAGGAGAAGGTCATCATCTGCTCTGCTCCCAGTTTCGGGAAAAAGATCTCCCGGTTCTGCCCCAGAATGCAGGCCAGCATACAGATCTGTCCACTCTCCTCCGGAGAAACGAAATAGCGTTTCACATCGTTCGGAGAACTCAGCGGCTGACGCTTCATCAGCCGGTCGATAAATCCGGCCAGCAGACTTCCGTTCGAAAAAGCCACATTGGCAAAACGGGCCGTCGATATTTTGAACCGCGAAGAATAGGCCATGATCATTTCCTCCATGATCTTCTTGCTGGCTCCCATGATATTTACAGGATTGGCCGCCTTATCCGTCGACACGCAGAAGAAATGACGCGGCGGAAATTCAGATAACAAATCCAACAATTTCCGCGCTTTCAGCACATTATTCTCCAGCAACGCCTGAACGGAATATTTATCCTTCTCGGTCCGCACATGCTTGTGGGCTGAAAAATTGGCCACAATATCGAATCCCTGCTCTGCCCGGAAAATCTTTTCAAAGACCGGATCGGCAAAACTGAGCGGATAAGTCCGGTATTCTTCCGGCACATACATCCCGTACGTCGAGCGCAGATCCCTCGTCAGTTCCGCCAGCCCGTTCTCACTGATGTCCACAACCACCAGCTTTGAAGGACGGAAAGGCAGCACCGCCCGGATATACGACGAACCGATCGTCCCGGCACCGCCGATCACCAAAACACGTTTACCTTCTATTTCCGCGCGAAGCTTATCCCGGTTCGCCTCAATGTCCGCTGCGAACATGCTCTTTTGCCGGCCCGTTATGTGGTCGGCTATAAATTGACTGACATTCAACATCTGCTTAATTTTAATTTGATTTCAAATTCAGGTAAGAAATTATTTCAAATACTCCGGCTGCTCCGGCAGTCCTTTCAGCCAACGGAAAGGCAGTTCACTTTCCGGCTTCACGATCACCCAGGCCGTCAGAAAGATCAGTTTTATATCCAGCCATAACGAAGCATGCTGTTGGTACCAGATTTCCAGTTCACCTTTGTACGGAGCGATTTTCTCCGTATAAAACACGACAGGATCGATCCCCGGTTGCGACAACAACCGCTCCTCATCCCGGAAAACAATCGAGCCGAGCCCCGTGATTCCCGGCCGCACATTATAAATCACCCGTTGTACATGTTCCGGAAAACGTTCGAAATCCACCTTCATCTGCGGACGCGGCCCTACGATACTCATCGTTCCACTGAGTACATTCAATATCTGCGGCAATTCATTGATCTTCGTCTTCCGCAAAAAACGGCCGAAAGGCAATACTCGCGGATCATTCCGGGTTGTCAGGCTGCCTGTCCCCATATTGGGGGAGTTCTTCAGCATGGTGGCGAACTTAAAAATAGAAAACATCCGGTTCCTGTACCCAACCCTTTTTTGCAGATACCATACCTTATGTTCTCCCGTACACCACAAAATCAGCATACAGGGCAACAACAGCCACGATACGCACACCAAGGCAATAAGTGCCAGCAGTACGTCAAAGACAACCTTCAAAAATTTGTACATAAATTCGGATTATAAAAAGAAGGAAAGAAATGTTATTTTACAGCTTCATAGGCTTCGGCAACGGTATCTACGATGATACGCAGCTGTTCCCGGGTTAAATGATTATAAACCGGAAGACTGATTTCATTGGCATACAACCGGTATGTATTCGGATAATCTTCCATTTTATATCCCCGGTTCTTGAACAAAGTCAGCATAGCCATCGGTATGTAATGTACATTCACCCCGACACCCTTTTCACTGATATATTGAATCATGGCATCCCTTTTCGCTTCATCGAAATCCTTGATCCGGAGCAGAAACAGATGATAAGAACTCTCCGTATCCCGGTGATGATAGGGGGGAATAACAGCCCAATCCCGTTTTGAAAACTCCCGGACATAAAATTCAAAAATGGCTTTCCTTTCGGGCAGAAACGTGGATTTATACCGGCGCATCTGGGCCAACCCGACAGTAGCGCACAAATCCGGCATATTCACTTTCAGTCCCTGATCGATGATATCATACCGCCACGCACCCACCTGATTTTTTTCGAAAGCACTCTTGTTTTGCCCGTTCAATGCCAAGGCCCTCAGGAAAGTCAGTTCATTCTGGTTGTTGAAAGGCTGCGGTAAATTCAATACAATTGCACCGCCTTCCCCTGTCGTTATATTTTTTACGGAATGCAGGGAGAAAACGGTAACATCGGCCACGGTCCCGGAAGCCTTCCCTTTATAAAAAGCCCCTAAGGAATGGGCGGCATCGGCCAAAAGCATTATCCGGCCCAATTGCTTTTGCCTCCCGGAGGCAGGCCGGTACGATGCCTTCACTTCCGGGTCGTCCACTACTGCCCGGATGGCATCGTAATCACAGGGATACCCTCCGATATCGACAGGTAATATCACCTTGGTGTGTTCATTGATCGCAGCTTTTATCTTGTCCGGATCGATGGTAAAATCATCTTTTACGTCTACCATCACCACCTTTGCCCCCATATTCATGGCACACAAAGCCGTTGCACTGTAAGTGTAAGCGGGGATAATCACTTCATCACCGGGACCTACTCCCAACCAACGCAACATCAGCATCGCCCCGGAGGTCCACGAATTTACACACAAAACAGCTTCACCTCCTGTGAACTGACGGATTTCATCTTCCAAAGCCCGTGCTTTGGGGCCTGTCGTCAACCAGCCCGTATGAGTCAGGGTATCATGCATTTCTGCTATTACCTCATCATCGATGACAGGTAAGGAAAAAGGGATTTTCATATTATATAAATTTATATATTAAGGCTATATCATTTTGTCAGTCCCTTTACAAAAAGGAAACACAGGTAAGATATTCCGGAGAATTCCGGAACCGAAAATGATGGATGAAGATAAAAACTTCGTTCCTTATGCCGTTTGTAACACCTTTAGTACTTTTTCCCCCGCATCCCCTTTTCCATACAAACGGTTTTCAAAGCAGGCCTGACCTTTTTCCTGCAATTCTTTTACACTTTGTAATATCCGATCGTGATCACTCCCTGCCAACAGATTGAATCCGTTTTCTACCAATTCCACCCATTCCGTTTCATCCCGCATCGTCACACAATACTTTCCGAAAAAATAAGCTTCTTTTTGCAATCCTCCGCTATCCGTCATCACCATCTTACAATTCTTCAACAACCACACCATCTCCAGATATCCGACAGGATCTATAAAACAAATCTTACTATTGGAAAAATCGTAATTCAGTGCTATCAATTTACCCCGGGTTCTGGGATGCAGAGGCAATACCACCGGCCATGTTTCCGAAATATTTTCCAAAGCACTGAAAATTCCCATCAATCTTTCCGGATTATCCGTATTTTCAGCCCGATGTACTGTACCCAAAACAAAATGTTCCGGAATAGTCAATTCTGGTTGTTTTGCTTTCTCAGCATAGAACAGAGCAGCATCCTGCATCACATCCCCATTTTTCACAATCCGGCACCCCATATTCTCAAACCCTTCCCTTTTCAAATTTTCAACAGCCGTGCCTGTCGGACAAAACAGCACATCACTGATCCGGTCTGTCAGAATCCGGTTTATTTCCTCAGGCATATCCATATTGAATGAACGTAGTCCGGCCTCTACATGCGCTACACGAATATGCAACTTTTTAGCAGCCAACGCCCCGGCAATCGTTGAATTCGTATCGCCATACACCAGCACCCATTCCGGCTTTTCCTTTATCAGCACTTCCTCTATCTTCTCCAACATCTGTCCGGTCATCGCCCCATGTCCCAATCCGTTTATATTCAAATTATAATGAGGCTTGGGTATAGACATCTCCTCAAAAAACACCTCACTCATATTGGCATCGTAATGTTGTCCCGTATGTACAATCACTTCTTCCATTTCACCGCAAGAAGCAAATGCACGGCTAACTACAGCCGCTTTAATAAACTGAGGACGAGCCCCAATAATGGTAACGATCTTCATAAATTATCAGTTTACAAACTTTCAATTTGAGTGGTATAATTACGACCCTCTCTTTTCTCAATTATTTATTCTGCTCCTTCACCACCTCCACTAAATATTGGCCATACTGATTTTTGATCATAGGTCCGGCTATTTCCAGCATTTTCTTTTCAGTTATCCAACCTTGACGATAGGCAATCGCTTCCAAGCATGCCACTTTTAGTCCCTGTCGTTTTTCTATAACCTCGATAAAAGTAGAAGCTTCTGATAAAGAATCGTGCGTGCCCGTGTCTAACCAGGCAAATCCACGTCCTAAAAGCTGAACATTCAAATTATTGTCTTTCAAAAATTCCTGATTGACAGTGGTTATTTCCAATTCACCTCTTTCCGAAGGTCGAATATTTTCAGCTATTTTAATAACCTTGTTCGGATAAAAGTAAAGTCCGACTACAGCATAATTGGATTTTGGGCATTGTGGTTTTTCCTCGATAGTCAATACTTTCCCATCAGCATCGAACTCCACCACTCCATACCTTTGAGGATCTTTTACCCAATATCCGAAAATGGTGGCCTGATTTTTTACTTCCGCAACTTCTACAGCTTCTTTTAACATAGGAGTAAATCCTTGACCATAAAAAATATTGTCTCCTAAAATCAGACATACAGCGTCATTACCGATAAATTCCTTACCGATAATGAAGGCCTGGGCTAAACCGTCCGGTGAAGGCTGTTCCGCATACTGTAAATGTATACCATAATCGCTTCCATCTCCCAATAACCGTTTGAATGAAGGTAAATCATAAGGAGTAGAAATAATTAAAATGTCCCTGATACCGGCCAGCATTAAAACCGACAAAGGATAATAAATCATCGGTTTATCGAATACCGGTAATAGTTGTTTACTTACACCCTTTGTAATCGGGTATAAACGAGACCCGGAACCACCGGCTAATACAATACCTTTCATCCTATCAAATTTTTTTTATCAGTCTTACCATCTTTCTGTTTGGGTAAGCCATAAATTCATAATACACTTCGTATCCGTTTTTCTTATAAAAAGCTAAAACATTCTTATTTTCATAGAGATCGGTTGTCAATGAAACCCGGTCGACTCCTTGACTCTTAGCTTCACATTCAAAAAAATGGATAATGGCAGATCCGATACCCCGGATACCGACATCCGGTTCTACCGCAATAGAATATAATTCAGCATATCTTCCGTCATCCTTCTGCTCTCCCGTTTTTCTAAAATTATTCTTCAACTGAACGATAGCTTTCGGTTTATAAAAAAGGAGTTTCACCCCTTCCCATAGAAAAGGAAACAAACTATTCCGGACTAATCTTTTATTATATCCTTTAGCCAGGAAAGCACCAACCCCAAAACCCACTAATTTTTGATCGATATAAGCTCCGGCTAAAATAGAATCCTTAGTTTTCAATACAGATTTATAGTAAGTCTTCAGAAAAGAATTGCCCAAAGTAGTTAAAAAAAAACCTTCAAAAGCATGCATGTGAATACTTACAATATCCGATAAATCACCCTGTTTTAACAATCGCACCTGAACGCATTCTCCCATTACAATAATGCTATTAATTTATCCGTCAAATTTTTATAATCAAATTCAATCGCTGCTTCCCGGGCTCTTTTGCAAATCGCATTATATTCATCCGGTTCCAAATCGAGCAGTTTTAATATAGCTTCTGCATATTCCTGAGATGAATCGAATTCCCTGGCAATACCCAGCTTATATTTATTAATCAGGCAATACATCATTTTCAAATTAGAGCAAATCGGTCTTCCACTGGCCATGTACTGAAACATTTTACTTTGGCTTCCCCCATATTTACCAAAATTTCCCGGCATATAATTCAGAATATTTACAGTCGCTTTAGACAATACATAGGGAACATATTGAGGGTCGATCCATTTTTCTTTAAAAACAACATTATCGATATGCTGTTCCTTACAGTATTTTTCTAACTCTTTTCGGTCGTCACCATCTCCATACAAAAAGAATACGACATCTTTATGCTCTTTCAGCAAAGCGGCTGCATCGATCAGTTTTTTTAAATTGTTCGCCAGCCGGATAGAACCCAAATAAATCACTTTCTTTACAGATTTATCCTCTAACGAAGCATCCTGCAACTTAAACTGTTCTTTAAAGTGATTGAAATCACTCAAATCGACGCCATTGTTGATATAAAATACCTTTTTTAAATCGATTGGCCCTCCATGGTCGGTATCCCACTTTTTATCGATAATATAATCCCGTCCACCTTCCATAGAAAATACTACCTGATCAGCTTTCGTATATAACCATTTTTCAAATTTATACAACAAGGGAACAATGGGATTCTTTTTATTCAATATGCCTAAATCCACAAAAGTCTCCGGCCACAGATCCAGGACTTCAACAATATATTTTACTTTTACTTTTCTAGCATAGCGATAAATGATATTTCCGAAAGGTACTGTCGCCGTTTGGATAATACAGTCCGGAGCCGGAAATTTTTCAGCAATTTTTAAAAATCTACGGGGAAATTGGATTAATCCGATCACTCTTTTCAGGCCATTCCCCTTATACTTTGCTGTCTTAATATGTACAAAATTCAAATCACCATACTGACGTTCGATATAAAGAGAATCATCCTCAATCAAATCGATGTCCATATTATGCATAATGCTCGAAGCAAAAATCGTCACTTCATACCCGGCTTTTTGCAAATAATGTGCAAACTTAATAGTCCTTAAACGCGACTCAAGTCGGGGAGGCATGGCATACTGATTTACCAGCCATATTCTTTTTCCCGTTTTTTCTTCCATCATTTCCATTGATTCAAAACCTCAACAACTGTCTTCACCTCTTCTTCCGTCATTACAGGACTGATAGGTAAACTTAATTCCTCCTGATGTATTTGTTCTGTCACCGGAAAACACTGCTCGTTCCAAGCTTTATAGCATGCTTGCTTATGCGGTGGAATCGGATAATGGATAATGGTCTGAATTTTTTGGTCGTTCAAATATTTCTGCAATTCTTCTCTTTCTTTGCAACGAACAGGAAATAAATGAAAGACATGGGATTGCCAATTTTTAATTACAGGTAAAACAATCCGGGAATTTTTTATATGTTGTATATAATATCCAGCAACTTCTCGCCGTAAAGCAATATCCTGGTCCAGATATTTCAATTTCACATTCAAAACAGCTGCCTGAATTTCATCTAACCGGCTATTTCGTCCGGTGTACTTAAATACATATTTCTGAGTAGAGCCATAATTTGCCAGTGCTCTCACTGTTTCCGCCAACTCGCTGTCATTTGTCGTCACAGCACCGGCATCACCCAAAGCCCCTAAATTCTTTCCCGGATAAAAACTATGTCCGGCAGCGTCTCCGATGGAACCGGTTCTCTGTCCATGAAAAAGACAACCATGAGCCTGTGCGTTATCTTCTATTAATTTCAAATTATATTTCTTACAAAGTTCTCCGATTTTTTCTGTATAAGCACATTGTCCGTATAAATGTACAATTAAAATTCCCCGGGTTCGTTCAGTAATTGCAGCCTCAATCCGTTCATCATCAATTTGATAAGTCTCTAATTTCGGTTCAACCAAAACCGGCTTCAACCCATTCTCTGTAATCGCCAAAATAGAAGCGATATAAGTATTCGCCGGTACGATAACTTCATCCCCGGGTTTCATCACTCCCATCTCCACATAAGCCCGTAAAATCCAAATCAGCGCATCCAAACCATTGGCACAACCGATTGTATGCTTTACCCCGATATAGTGACTGTAGTTTTCTTCAAATTTCTCATTTTCTTTTCCTTGTAAATACCACCCAGAATCAACGACTCTATTCACCGCATTATGGATTTCGTCTGCATATTTTGAAGTAACTTTCTGTAAATCTAAAAACTTTATCATATTATTATTAATAAGTTTGATGTCCATATTTGTCCACCCAAAAATTAAATTCAGCGACTATCATTTTTAAAGGCCCACTAACTAATTCTTGATTATTCAATACATACTCTTCGATTTCTTTTTCATAAGCTTCAAAACCGAATTTTTTAATAGCATAATAGTTTACACTTAATGGTTTGCCTGGAATATATCTAGAGAAAGGTTTTACATTTTTCATACAGGCTGCATTGGTTGCCACTATCGAATATTGTCCGATGACAGTATATTGATTAATTGTACAAGCCATCGCAATATTAGCACCTTCCAAAACTTTTACAATACCAGCAAGAACCGAAGTGTTTGTAATAACAACTTTATCTTGCAAACATACGTCATGTGAAATATGAACTCCTTGCATTAAAAAAACATCATTTCCAACGATTGTTTTTTCTTCATAACAAGGTTGCTCTATCAAAGAGAATTCACGTATAATATTATTATTTCCTATAATTACCCGAGGATCTTCATGAATACAATTCGTATGTTTAGTATCCGTTGCTGGACAACCTATTATGACATGAGGACCAATTACATTATTATTGCCAATAGTAACCGGCCCTTCTATAATAGTATAAGGTAGTATTTCGTTCCCATCCCCAAGTATAACGTCTTTTCCAATAATAACAGTAGGATGAATTTTATTCATATTTTTTATAGTTTATAAAATGATCATACTCCCGGATGTAATCCTTTTCATCATAAGGCAAAGATGCCATAACCAAACATACTGCACCAGAAGAAAAATTATTTAACTCACGCCAAATACCAGGAACCACCAATAGTCCTTGATAAGGTCTGTTCAATGTAAATGTTCTTTTTACATTTCCGTCATCCAAGGTAACCTCAAAACTTCCACTCGCTGCGATAATCAGTTGTTTCAATTCTTTGTGTGCATGAGCACCCCGGGATTCACCCCCGGGTATATCATACAGATAATACACTCTTTTCACATCGAATGGTATAGTTTTACCATTTTCAATTACTGTTATATTACCCGTTTCATGGTGATGTTTATCCATCTCCACCATGGAACAATCATAAACTGTCGTCTTTTTCATCTTTTCAATTCTTCTTGAAACAAAGAAAAATTTCGTATATAATCATTTTCATCATACTCAATAGAAGAAACAACCAAAGCCAATGAGTTGGTTGAAAAGTTCCGCATAGACCGCCAAATCATCCGGGGGACATACAACCCATAATAGGAGCGATTTAAATGGTAAATTTTCTCTTCTTTTCCATCATTTAATACAACATCAAAACTTCCGGAAAGGGCGATCATAAATTCATCATTTTTCCGATAAGCATGCCCTCCCCGTTCAGCTCCTCCCGGTACATCATAGATCCAATAGCTTCTTTTTATTTCAAAGGGAATGTGTTTTAATTGCTCTACAAAAGATAAATTTCCTCTTCTGTCCAAAATTTTAGGCAATTCTAAAATTTTAATTTCAGTATTATCCATATAAAAATTACAATGAGGTTCTATACTTTATTAATTGGATAGTCCATCATTTTTTGATAAATTCCGGTATAATTCATAAAGAACTTTTTCCTGTGTTTTCCAATTATATCTTTCCTGAACTAATTCTTGTCCTTTTTTCCCCATTTCCCTGGCTTGATCCTGATGTTCTAATAAATAAATTATAGCCCGAGATATTTCATTAATATTTCTGGGATTCACACAAATACCACATCCACCATTTTTCACGACTTGTTTCCATAAAATAAAATCCGTACAGACAATAGGAAGCCCTGCCTGCATATACTCAAAAAGCTTTGTATTTCCCAATGTACCGATATTATACCCTAGCTCGGCAGAATAATCATACAATGCAATCCCTATTTTTGAATGTTGAAGAATCTCTCTTACTTTTTCAGACTTTACTTCTCCCCGATAATCTACACGCTTCCACTCCTCGTGTTTTTTTAATTTCTCCAGATATTCTTCATTAGCAGGACCAGCAAGAACATACCTGACATCAGGCAACGTATTGATAGCAGATAATATATTTTCATGCATCCATAAACGGCTGATCTGCCCTGTAAAACAAATGACACGGTCTTCACGTTGAACCGGATCGTATACTTCTTTTACAATGGGATAATTCGTTATTTGATAAGTATTCGGATTAATACGACTCAAACGTTCTACAATATTTGGAGAAACTGAAATAACAGCATCCATTTTTCGAAGTATCTTTTTCTCCAAATAAGAATAACTGTAAAACAAGATATTTCTCAATAATCCCGGTATATAATTTTTACTTTTAATCTGTTGTGGAAAGTCTTCATGGGAATCATATACGACTATTTTACCTTTTTTCTTAAGCTTGGCAGCATACAGAATTAATTCCGGATCATGAATTTGATAAATATCTGCATTTATTTCTAATGCTTTCCTATAAACAGCTTTTGTCAAACAAAACATCCGATATAAACGTCCCTTCTTTACCCCAGGAACTCCTACGATCTTCACTCCATTTATATCTTCAGAATGTGCCGCAGGAGCAATCAGATACACATCATAACCGGCCTTTGCCAAAGAACAACATTGTTTCTTAAAAATACGTCCGTCCTTAGCATTGTGAACACTTGTTAAATGGCAAACTTTAATCATTCCTTCGTAGACAATAAAAAATTAACAGATATAAAATCATTAGAATTACACTATTTACTGCAATCATAAATAGTAACATGTTATTATGCATCAAAAACAACCGAACAAAAATGCCCACCGGAACATACTTTCCTAACCTAAAGCGATTATATGCAAAGGCCATTTCAGGGGATTCCTTATTCATTAATTTTTTATTCAGATATATCAATCTGTCTAATTGTTGTATATGAATATTGTGATAAGACCAATCAGCAATGGAAGGAGAAGAGAAAAGATCATAATAACTCCAAAATCCAGCCACTATATATTTATTTATATTTGCCTCAGTAGCATTAACAGCTCGCTGTAACAGAAGATCATATTTATTCTCTTTAGAGAACTGCGTTAAAGCATAAAGTCCATCGATAGCAAAAATATGCCCGTTCAATACAAGAGGATCAACTTTATTATTTTCACTTGCATATTCCTCAAACCAGATTCCTCCATCCACATTGACCTTCACTCCACCTTTCTTGATATCAATATTTAATAAATTAATAAATTTCTCCGCATTTCTCAAGTAAATGCTATCATTCGTCAAACAAAAAGCTGACAACATCAATTCGGATGCATGTCCTTGAGCCATACCGGAATACCATCCCTGAGGAATTGAATAGGATTTTTCCGGAAAATCATAAATTAATCGATAACAAATTTGATCATCAATAAAAATTGTATCTACAAATTCCATCAGTTTTTGAGAGAATTTTATCAGTTTAGTTGTATCAACAACAATTTTATCATTGGGCAGAAAATACTTCTCATCCACATGTTCTGACAAAGTAGTGTATATTTCCGGCCAAACGAACTGCACGAAATTAACAGGATTAAAATAGGCAGAATCTAAACCTTTATATTTTGAATATACGATCCCATCACTCATTTCTTTAGAAGTAGCTGAAGAAAAATAGAACATATTTCTAATCTTCAAAAAAGATTTGATTTGAAATGGTTCCAAATAATGAGATAGTAATATTCCACCTAATAAACATGCTATTACTACTTTGAAATAATTGCTAACCAATTTAAAATTCATTTCTCTAACGTTCAATATTCACTATTACTTATCCTTATTAGGAATTTGAGTTCTCTCATCAAAAGATAGGTTCTCACCACTTAAAACTGAAGTAATATAGTTTGTATATGGAAGAAAAGATTTTTTCTCAATAATGACATTTCTCATACCTAATGTCAAATACAAAATAACAAAACCAACCATAATCGGTTTATAATATCGATTAAAAAATAAAACACTTGCAAACACTATTATAAAAAATGGACGTAAATAGAGAGAAATCCGTCCTATTGATCCTGCATATACAGTAACGAAGTATAACAAAAAATAAATGATCATATATGCAAACAATTTTTCACCATAATTAGTCTGAGAAATAAATTGTTTACGATAAATTAAACATAAACAAAGAAAAAACATATGTATAATATTTCCAATACTTAATATATCGGAACCGGTAATCACAGCGACTTCAAGATAACCTCTCAAATAGACGTAGTATATTTGAGGTATAAATTTACCTACTTGTTCTATACCAGTAAGAAGAATTTGCGGAGAGAGCAGAGTAATTATACATCCAAAAATGATAACTAACCATTTATTCGAAAATGTTATATTATTTATAAAATATATCGGCAATAATAAAATTGCTGATTTATGGAATGTAATAGCTATCAAAAGCCAAAATAGAAATAAGAAAAATCGTTTGTTTAATAAATATTTATAAGCAAAAACAACAATAGCCAATGCTAAAGAAAAACGGATAATTGTTTCTACATAAAGATACATGCAACTACCTAAATAGAATATCAATAATAGAAAAAAAACATTAGAAGAATATCCTCTCCCGTAATTTATAGCATAACTTTTAAAAAAATTAGAGATAACGATCAATGAAAAACTTTTAGCGATTATAAGGAAAGGGAAAAAACCAAAACCGATTGCCTTGAATAGGAGCATTAAAAAACAGAAACCGATTTCAAATTTTCTATCTGAAGCTATTTGAAATAAATTTTCCCAGGTTAATTCATTATATATCATTTCATATTCAGGCCAATCAGCACCATTCATATATACACAACAATAAAAAAATAGTGCAGATAGCGTGGTTAACCAATACAACAACTTAAGACTATTTGCCGTTAGTCTTCTATTGTAGATTGCTCCTAGTAAAGCCAAAAAAGGAGGAATAAAATAAGGAAGCATTTCGATAAATTAATTCAAAATGAGATCAAATGCCTGTTCCCATTTCTTCGCCATTACATCAGAAGAACACAAAGCATAAATCAAATTATGATTAACTATTTTATTAGACTCCTCCATTTTTATAAAATCTTGAAAATCCATAGCTCTCAATAATTGTGTATCGAAAATTATAAAACCTTTGGAGCTTAATTCTTCGTATGATGTTGCATCCGATCTGATATAAACTTTAGCACCTGTACTCAACAAATAGCCAATATTCCCTAATCCCTGTTGTCTATGATGGTTATTTATCATTATTGATATTGAATCCAAAAATTTTAAATATGCTTTATAAGGAAGAATATCGTATAGGGGTATGAATTTATTTCCGAATAACTTATCTCCAAGATTTACAACCTTTGAGATATATTCTTTCGTTCCCCCATAGGATAGCGGAACAAATACATTTATATCCTTTTTTGAAAATTTACTCAAAAGCTCCATTATTTCCATATGATTATTTTCTGGATCCGCAGAATTTCCCAATAAAATATTTAATACAGGTCTTCCTGAAATAATATTTTCTTTTAAACTTATTTGCGGATACCCTACAGGAAAATAAACACCTTTGGTTTGATATACTTTTTTAGCAAGTATATAATCTTTTTCATTGTTAAAAAAATAGCCAAATCGTCTAATCGTATTTTTTCTTAAAAATTCATACAATCTATATTTCAATGAATTTTTATATTCTCTATAAAAATAAAGATCTCCTCCCCATATCACCCAAGCAAATCGGTTCAATTTAAAAAAACATAAGAAACAACATACATATAGAAAAGGATGACTATAGGAATGTAAAATTACTCTATCATTATTTTTGAATAATTTCAATAACCGAAAAAAAGATACATATCTAACATCCTTTCTATTAGTTAATATATCTGTTTTCTCCAAAAATATATATCTAAAATCAAGATTTCCATGTATTTTATATTTATTAGAAAACAAATAAAATTGGGAAATATAAATACTTGGATTACAAATGTGATATATCATTATTATTTTGTCTAGGAAATTGAACTCAAACAAGCCTTAGTTTCTTTTGAAATTAAATATTATTTTTTAGGTATTGCTAATATTCTTTCTTTATAACGATAAAAAACAGTTGTATCATTACCAATACTTTTATCCACAACCATACCAGCTTGAATAATATTATGATCTCCGATTGCTACATAAGGAATCGTAGTCGCCCTGATCCCAAAATAATTATCATTTCCCACATGCGTATGCCCACACAACAAAGAAGTTGCAAAAAAATTAAAATCTCCGACATTACAATCATGACTGATAATAGTTTGTGAAGTCAGTAAATTGAAATTTCCTAGGTGTACATTGGGACCAACAATTGTAAAAGGATCTAAAATATTTCCTTCTCCAATTACCGCAGTTTTAGCCACAATAGCAGTCGGATGAATCAAAGTGATAAACTTACCATTCTTCTGTTTTATTTGTGTGACAATTTCCCTTTTAACTTTGGGATTATCTCCAATTGCAACAACAAAATAATCATCATCTTGTATTTCGTAATCATCAAAATGGCCTAAATATGGACTACTATAATTATATTTATGCCAATTTTCAATACCGTTTTTTACAGAGGTTACATACCCTTTTATCTGAATCCCAATCTTTTCTCCCCAATCACTATCTTCCAGTTGTGATGTAATTTCGGCTGCAACAGCTCCCGTCCCGAATATTACTATTTTTTTTATATCTTCCATATTTAATCTAAAGAGCTTTATTCAAATCATAATTATCCAAGTCAAAGCCGTCCCCGTGACCGGGATAAACATAGAATCCCTTCCCCTGCAATCTTTTTATCCGATTTATGGTAACAACCAACTTTTCTTTAGAACCACAAAATAATTTCGTAACTGTCCGGAGATCTTTTAAAAGGGTATCACCAGTAAATAAGCTGTTTCCTATTTCAAAACAAATCCCGGCATTTGTATGGCCTTCCGCAACAAAAAAGGTAATACCCCACCCATTCCAATTCCAATTAAACCCTATATCTTCGATACAAATATCTGCCGCAGGAATCTGAAAAGCTTTTTGGTTATAAAACAGAGAATGATTTCTTTTAGCATCCTGTATAGCCTCAGAACACAGAACAGAACAGATGATTTTCGAATGATATTTTTCAACCAGGTAATTACATCCCCAAATATGATCAAAGTGCTCGTGTGTCAACAGAATATATTTTGGATACAGATTCAAGTCCTTCAACAGCTGTTCAAGCTCATCCGGGTATTCGCTACCCGGATCCACAACCAAACAATCGTTATTGACTTCCCGGTCATAAAGTAAAAAACAATTCGACGTAACCGGTTGATTGATTATCCGAACAACTTTCAGCGCCATCAGCCGGTAATATTAATCGTTCGCCCGCCATCCACCGTAAACTGCTGTCCCGTCACCCATCCGGCCTTATCGGATAACAAAAAATTCACTGCTTCATAAATATCACCGACTTTGCCCAATCCTAAAGGATAGGCTATAGCCATCCGATCAATCAATTCCTGATCCTGATACATATGTTCCGTCATTGCCGTACGCACTCCTCCGGGCAATACGGAATTTACCCGAACCCGAGGAGCCAATTCCACAGCAAACGAACGCATCAACGCATCGACAGCTCCTTTTGAGGCACCATAAACTGAAAATGCTTTAGCACCGAAATTGCTGATATTACTGGAAATCAGAACTACACTTTTCAATGCTGTATCATTCATTTTCCGGTTCATCAGGGATTTTATCAACAAAGCTCCGGAAATTACATTCACATTAAACGTATCCTGAAAGAGTTTGGCAGTAACCATTTTCAACGGATAAGTTTTCATAAAACCGGCACAGTGTACAAAATAACTTATTCGAATCTGATGTACCGACATAAAAGCAGCAAAAGAACTTTCCAATTCTTCTACCTTTGTCAAATCATACTGCCAGATCAATTGTTCTGCCGGATTTGTACACAACTGCCGGGTTTCTTCCAAACGTTTGGTATCACGACCGTTCAAGATCACCCGATAAACCGCAGAAAACCGCACTGCCATCTCCCGGCCCATACCGGAAGAAGCACCGGTAATCAATATACACGCTTTATTTTCCATAGTTATTGTGCTGTAAAACCGCCGTCTACATTCATCACCGAACCCGTAACCCATTTGGCCATATCCGACAACAAATAAGCCACTGCATTGGCTATATCATCCGCCTCTCCCAAACCGAGAGGATGCAGGCTATTTAAGGTTTCCAGATAATGCTGATCGAAAGAATTTATATTTGCATCCATCATCGGGGTACGGATAAAACCGGGAGCGATACAATTAAAACGGATTTTCTTAGCTGCAAATTCCATCGCCAAAGCTTTGGTAATCCCGATTATAGCAGATTTGGTCATAGCATAGCCTACGTTGGCAGCCGAACCAACCACTCCATAAACAGAAGAAATCAAGACCACAGCCCCGTTTTCCCCTGCATAAATTTTCCGGTTGGTAAAGAGTTTTGCCAGTTCGATCGCTGCATAAGCGTTCAGTCTATACACTTCCATACATACCTTTTCACTTACCCCTTTCAAGGGAGTAATATAGGGCCGGCCAGCAATATGTGCAAATCCGTTTAAGGTTCCGAAAACGGCAACTACTTCACTTATTTTTTGTTTCATCTCTTCCGTATTTGTCAGATCGACAGTCAAAAGAGAAGTCCGGTTAGGACATGACTGTTGTGTTGCCTGTAAGCCTTCTGCATTCAAATCGACAAGCAAAAGTTCTGCCCCCAGACGAGATAAAAGAATACTTGTTGCCTTACCTATACCGGAAGCGGCACCAGTTATCAGATAGCGTCGGCCGCTCAAATCCAATGGATTGAATTCCATTACTTTAACAAAGCTAAAAGCCCACCAACCGTTTTGGCTTTATTTATATCCTTTGCCAAAAGTGTCTTCCCGTAATTTTCGGAAGCCCAGGCGATAATAGAAAGAATCGTCAGAGAATCCCAGCATTCAAAATCTTCCAGTACATCTGAATCTTTTACCTCGTCTACTTCCAGTAACTCGGCCAATTGTTCTTTCATTTTTTCCATAATGCATTTTTTAGTAATAAATAATTTCATTAAAATCCAAATTCCCTATTTTCATAAGCAGTGCTCCCCAAGTCAGTCCGACTCCGAATCCGGCCAGACAGAACATATATTGCTCCTGTTTCAAACGGCCGCCGATATTAAAGCTAATATTGGTCGGTATCGTAGCCCCACTGGCATTACCGAAATTCTCTACAATATTTGAAGGCATTTTTTCATGGGGCACTCCTAACTTATCGGCCAGTTTATGCAGCATAAAACGATTGGGCTGATGAAACATATACCAATCGACCTCTTCCTTACCACAAGCTGCCCGGTACAGCAAATCTTCAATCAGCGGAGGTACTTCCCGCTGCACGAAATTGAAAACCTCATCCCCTTTCATGACCAAATGCTCCAGCGAACGGAAATTGCCGACAGAATCTTCTTTCATCTCTGATGTTTCCACACTCGCCGGCATGCGCATACCACCTGCCGGAATCATCAGTGCATCGGCTCCCGTCCCATCCATACGGATACAGCCATAAACCGTCGTATCCGAATCACTCTTTTCTATAACCGTAATCGTTGCTGCATCTCCGATCAGTGGATTGCTGTTACGGTCACGTTTCGAAACTTTACGACTCAAAACGTCAGCATTAAGCAATACCACTTTATTCACCTCTTCCTGCTCCAACAACATAAACGCTTCTGTCAAGCCAATGATAAAACCGCAGCATCCCTGATTGATATCCATACAAATAACCTCACGCCCCAATCCTAACTTACCTTGTATGATATTACTCGTCGGCGGCATCTGATAATCCGGCGACTGGGTCACCAGCAACAAGGCGTCTATATCCTCTTTCCGGAGTAAACCGTTTTCAAGCAGGTAATTCAATCCGTATATACAAAGATCTGAGACACAGGTCCCTTCATCCACTACCCGATGCTTGTTATAGCCCATCGCCATTTTTAATTTCATCGACTTGGCAGCAGAGAAGTTATAGTTCTGCATCTCGTCCTCAAAAGTAATTTCCTGGGAAGGCAATACCGTCAAAAAGCCTGTAATTTTCTTACGGTGAAACTTCAGGTTCATGCTTTCACTCCGTTTTTCTTCAACAACATTACAATTGCATTTACAGAAGAAAAGTTCTCAGGCAGCACATCCGTACCGTCTATCGAAATTCCGAATTCACTGTCTAAAGCAGTCACCAGATTAATGACGTCAAAAGAATCCAAGATTCCTTCCTCTATAAAATTTACATCCATTGTAAAATCAAATTCAGGGCGAAGTCCTGATAAAATCTTCAAAATTCTCTCTTTCATACCTCTTGATTAAATTTATCTATACATAAAATACCATCATGAAAACGTAAAAGATGTCCTCGATTTGTATTCCAATACATTCCCAATTCCGGATAATGTCTCATCAATATCTCACTCTCTTGCATCAAAGGATGAGCCCTCCAAATAATCATACCATTATAGTCAGCACCACAATAGGGCATAGATACCCCGCGGATCAAACGATAAGCCTGCAAATATCCCCCCTCTGCATCAATATGACAAAAACGTCTTTTCAATTTTCCATAATAACTACCGACTAAATGCTTTTGTCTGAAAAAACGAGTACCATTTAAAATGTTTTCTATTGCTTCAAGTATAACCGTTCTATATAATTTCCGCCATTCATTCTGTAGATCTGAAACATACATATCTGGATGCAAAGGAATGTGCTTTTGCAAAATAATATCTCCCGTATCTACTCCCGCGTCAATAAAATGTACAGTAATTCCCGATTCCTCATCTCCATTAATAATTGGCCAGTGCTGAGGAGCCATTCCTCGGTAATAAGGTAATAAGGATGGATGAAGATTGATAAACCCCAAGGAAGGTATTGTCAACAACTCCGGCTTTATCAATTTCTCAAAATGCGCCACTACGCATAAATCCGGTACCAGCGATTTTACATATTCACAGACCTCAGTCCCATTAACATCCTTACATCTAAAAAAAAACACCTTATTCTGTTTACAAGTCATCTCAAGACGCTTGTAAATAAGATTGTCATAAAAGGGAGTTATCACTGCACAAACATGATAACCAGCTTCCAGCAAAGAATTTAAAACAATATCGCTGAACGAATCTTCTCCCCAAAACACAATCTTCAACGCCTTACCCAACATGAATAAACAGATTTATTCAATCGTTAACTTGTTTATTATAATATAACCGATCTATTTTCCCATTTGTATTTCTTCTCAGTTCATCCAAACGATGAAAAACTGTCGGGATCATATATTTCGGTAATTCCTTGCCTATCGCAATCCGGAACTCCCCGGCAGACAATTCCTGTTCTGATTCATAAAATAGGGTAATCTCTTTCCGTGCAAAACTATAAACGATACACCCATTCTTTACCAACTTCAACTTATTGATAATCACATGCTCGATTTCTCCCAACTCGATACGGTAACCCAAATGTTTGATCAGACTATCTTTCCGTCCCTTAAAAACAATTTCTCCCCGATCGTTCAGATAAACAATATCTCCTGTCCGGTAGATCACTTCAGGATAAGAAGGATTCAAAGGATTCTGCATAAAAGCGGCAGCAGTTTTCTCCGGATTGTTATAATATCCCATGGCCAGCGAAGTTCCCCGGACACATAATTCTCCTTCCGTATGTTTTTTTACTACCTGTTGATTATTTTCGTCCAGAATCAAAATATCCGTATTCCGGCAAGGAAATCCGATTGGAATAGGTTCTTCATCCTTTAACTCACGTTCCACTTTAAAATAGGTACAATCCAGCGTGATTTCGATAGGTCCGTATAGATTGGCGAACAGGACATGAGGCAATTTACAATGCCAGTAGTTGAATTGCTTCGTCGGAAATACCTCTCCGGCAAACCAGCATAATTTCAAATCAGGTAACTGTATCTGACTCAATAAATCCATATTAGCGATATTGACCATAATGGTCGGTACCCAAAAAATAAAAGAAACTTTCTTCTCTTCTAAAAGTTTTAAAATGGTTACCGGAAAAGCCGAAAGATTATCCGGGATCAATACCATTGTACTTCCCCGGGACATCAGAAGGCATAATTCGTAACTATAAATATCAAAAACCAAAGGTGACAAAGAGCCGATAACTTCATGATCCGTAAAACCGAATTCTTCCTGTGCCCATTCTGTGAAGTCGAAGAAACTACGGTGATTCAATACGACTCCCTTGGGCGTCCCTGTCGAACCGGAAGTATTGATAATACAAAGCGGATCGGTATCAATCAAAGTCTCCAAACGTTGTAACAAAGTTTTATCATCACATTTTATATCATCCCATATCACCGAATCCAGATTAATCATATCGATCCCAGCTGGAATCACGTTTTTTATATTTTTCTCAAACTGGTTATTTGTAATAATCGCTGCAGGTTGTATAAGTTCCAGTATATTTTTTATTCTTTCCGCCGGAGTCTTTACATCCAGATTCATATAAAAATTGCCACTGTAAATAATCGCCATATCTGCATAGACACTCTCGATGCTCTTATTCAGATAAACAGCTATTGGCTTCTTAAATATTTCATTATCTTGAAATATTTTCCAAGCTAAAGATTTACTATAATTTTCAAGCTCAGCAAAAGTCGCATAACGCTCTTTATCCCATACAGCAACTTTATCGGCATATTTCTTTATTGTATTTTCAAAGTACTCAATAAGATTGATCTTCATATTATTTCTTAATTATATCAATAATTAGTTGTATCTCCAAATCTGTTAACCCATGATGTATCGGCAAACAAATCACACTATCTGCAATTTTTTTTGCCACAGGAAGACCTTCAGGTCTCGCAGATTCAAGTCCACGATAGGTTGAAAATTCACTAATTAACGGGTAAAAATAACGACGTCCCCAGATATTACTTTCTTTCAGTTTATAATAAAGTTCATCACGTGTCATTCCATATTCTTTCGCATCTACAAAAATTGGAAAATAAGAATAATTATGACGAACTCCCGGAATATCTTCCATTACCCGAATTCCCTTAATAGTCCGTAAAACTTCCCGGTATTTAATCGCTACCTGATGACGCGCTTCAATAGCTGTGTCTACTTGTTTTAAATTGAGTAAACCATACGCAGAGCGAATTTCATCTATTTTTCCATTAATACCGGGAGCTATAACAGTTGTCTCTCCCGCAAAGCCAAAATTTTTCAGATAATCAATTCGTTTTTTAGTTTGAGCATCTTGACAAACTAAAGCTCCTCCTTCCACGGTATTGTATACTTTAGTCGCATGAAAACTTAAAGTCGACATATCTCCGGCTTCCAGTATAGATTTTCCATTCATTTCCACACCGAATGCATGAGCAGCATCATAGATCACTTTTAATCCATATTTATCTGCAATCTCTTGTATTCGAACAGTATCACAAGGCTTTCCATACACATGAACAGGCATTATTGCCGTAGTTTTAGGAGTTATAGCTGCTTCTATCTTGTCGGGATTGATATTACAAGTCTCTGGATCAATATCGACAAATACCGGCTTAATCCCATTCCACCACAGAGAATGGGTAGTTGCTACAAAACTATAAGGTGTTGTGATAACTTCACCCGTAATCCGCAATGCTTGTAAAGCACAGATTAAAGGTAACGTACCATTGGTAAATAAACTTAAATAAGGAACCTTCAGATAGTCGCACAATGCTTCTTCTAATTGTTGGTGATAGTAACCATTATTAGTCAACCATTTTCTATCCCAAATATCCTGTAAATACGGAATAAATTCATCTAGTGATGGTAACAAAGGACTTGTTACTGTTATTTTTTCACTTCTATCCATTGTTAAGGATTATTTTCTTTTGATTAAAAGGATGAACTCTTGCAGATCCTGAGATTTCGTCAAATAAGATATCAGAAAGTAATAGACTATCCCGACTATTATTCCCAGAAAAAGTTGTAAAAATTGTTGATCTATCAGATGTATAAAAAAATAAACGACCGCCGACATAGAAAAGGAATAAAACAGTGCCGGACTCAAATCTCTGAGTTGTTTTATCAATCCCACACGGATTAGTTTATTTGTATAGTATGTATTTAAAACTAAAGCTAAAAGAGAAGAAACAACTGCTCCCCAGCACATAGCGACCAATCCCATTGGAATCGTAACACACAAAACTACAACTCCCAAGAGTTTTTTATATATTTCTAGTTTCAAAAATAAATCCGATCGTCCCTCTACTTGTAATAAATTAAGATTAATCGCATGAATAGGATACCACATGTAGGAAAAACATATTATTTGTAATAATAATGCTGTAAAGTTCCATTTTTCAGTTAACAGGCAACCGATAAAAGGGTAGGCAACTGCTGCCAGACCTGTCATCAAAGGAAAAATGATAAAAGCCGACAAACGTAAAAATTTACGATAGGCTTTAGCTAAACGTTCCTTATCATCTTGAATTTCACTAAGTATCGGGAAAGTCACTCTTTGCATAATACCGGTCAAATTAGAAGATGGAAATTGAGCAAACTGATCTGCTCGCGTATAATATCCCAAATCTGTAGAATGGAACTTTTTGCCAATAACGATGGTATAAATATTCTGATATATTACATTCAACAAACCGGCAAAAAGTAATTTAGAGCCAAAGAAAAATAACTCTTTGAATGAATGATATGAGAATACTCTTAACGGCTTCCACTTAGAAAGTATCCACAACAAACCAGTATTGATAAATCCGTTCGAAACAGTCTGAACAGCAATAGCCCATACCCCAAAACCCGTATAAGCCATAATGATCCCAATAATTCCAGACAATAGAGCTGCACAGAATGAAGCTTTTGCCTGAGTTTTAAAATCAATCCGGATAGTCAAAATTGCACGCTGGACTACTGCTAAGGAATTAATAAATAAATTTAGAGCAATAATCCGTGTTAAATTGGTCAGTTCAGGCGTTTTATAAAATTCTGCTATTAAAGGAGATGTAAAAAACAGAATCAAATAAAGCAAAATCCCTATGACAATGTTAAAATAAAAGACAGTGGAAAAATCAACATCTGAACGGTTAGTCTTCCTGATCAAAGCATTAGAGAAACCACTATCAATCAACGCTTGTGATATAGCAATGAAAATAGCCAACATTCCTATCATTCCATAATCAGACGGGAGCAAAATCCTGGCCATAATAATCATTATAACAAACTGTACCCCCTGGACCGAGAAGCGCTCAATACTACTCCAAAGAATTCCTGTAACTGTTTTTTGTTTCAGTGATACAGACATATTATCCAATTTTAGATAATAAATAAAATAGCTATACTTCTCCCTACAGACTCCAATACTTCAACTCATGAATCTTATCCCTGTACATTCCCTTCACATCCACCAGCACGGCTTTATCGCAAGTCAGCGACTTAAAATACTTTTCATCCAATCCCTGATAAGCATCATGAGCAACAGCAACAACGACGGCGTCATAATTCCCCAATGGTTTTTCTATCAAACGGAAACCATACATCTTTTTGACCTCTTCCGGATCAGCATACGGATCGACCACGTCCACCTCTACTCCGAAATCTTTCAATTCATTGATAATATCCACCACTTTCGAATTACGGATATCCGCCACATTCTCCTTAAATGTCATTCCCATCACCAAAATACGCGCCCCCAATATCGCTTTTCCCATACCGATCAATTTCTTCACCAGCTTTTTAGCAATATATCCGCCCATCGTGTCGTTGATAAAACGTCCGGCACTGATGATCTGACTGTGATATTTCAATTCATTGGCTTTGTATACCAGATAGTACGGGTCTACTCCGATGCAGTGGCCCCCTACTAACCCCGGATAGAATTTCAGGAAGTTCCATTTGGTCCCGGCAGCTTCCAGCACATCGTAGGTATTAATCCCGATGCGGCTGAAAATAATTGACAGTTCGTTCATCAAAGCGATGTTGACATCCCGCTGAGTATTTTCGATGATTTTTGCAGCCTCGGCCACTTTTACATTCGGTGCGCGATGTACGCCCGGTTTGACAACCAGTTCATATACTTTGGCGATCGTGTCCAGGGCTTCGGGATCACAACCCGATACAATTTTAACCGTATTGGGCAAGGTATGGACCTTCTCTCCCGGATTGATCCGTTCGGGAGAATAACCGAACTTAAAATCCACCCCGGCTTTCAGTCCCGAAATTTCTTCCAGCACAGGAATACAATCTTCCTCCGTACAGCCCGGATAAACCGTGGATTCATACACCACATAATCCCCTTTTTTCAAGGCTTTCGCCACCGAACGCGTTGCTCCCAGCAATGGAGTCAGATCCGGTTGGTTATGATCGTCTATCGGTGTAGGAACGGCAACGATAAAAAAGGAAGCCTTCCGCAAGTCATCAATAGAAGAGGTAAATTCGATATCAGCATTTTCAAACGCTTCGGAATCCAGTTCTTTACAGGGATCTATGCCCTGGCGCATCATAGTCAGACGCTCCTCGTTGATATCAAAACCTATCACTGAAATCTTTTTGGCAAATTCAAGAGCTATAGGCAAACCGACATAACCTAACCCAACCAAAGCTAACCTAGCCTCTTTATGAACTAATTTATTGTACATGGTTTAATAATAATTCGAATACTACAATTTAAATACTTTCCCGTCCTTCAACTGGTACTTTTCGTGGCTTTCCGGGCATTCGGCAATCCCTTCAGCATCAAAATAAAGCCGGTGTCCATACTCGCTCATCCAGCCCAGCTGACGGGCAGGATTACCTACCAACAGGGCATAATCGGGTACCTGTTTCGTCACGACAGCTCCGGCACCGATAAAAGCATAGGCGCCGATATCGTGTCCGCAAACAACGGTAGCATTTGCACCGATTGTCGCCCCTTTCCCTACATGAGTCCCGGCATACTGGGATTTCCGGTTGACGGCACTCCGGGGATTGGTAACATTAGTAAATACACAGGAAGGCCCCAGGAAAACATCGTCTTCACAAGTTACTCCGGTATAAACCGATACATTATTCTGCACTTTCACATTGTTTCCCAAGACGACCTCCGGAGAGATCACTACATTCTGACCGATATTGCAGTTCGTCCCGATCACACACCCTGTCATAATATGACTGAAATGCCAGATTTTCGTTCCTTCCCCAATCTGACAATTTTCGTCTATAACAGCCGTTTCATGAGCAAAATATTTCTGTTTCATAATCAGGATTTATAAAATTCTTTGATCCGTTCAATAACAAGATCCTGCTGTTCAGGGGTCATTTCAGTATGAATCGGCAGTGACAGTACGGAATAAGCCAACTGCTCAGCCATGTCCAATGATTCGGCAGCCCGTGTAATAGGCTTAAATGCTTCCTGCTGTTGCAAAGGCAATGGATAATAAATCATCGCAGGAATCCCCCCCTCCTCCAGAAACTTTTTCAAAACATCCCGACGGCCATTCAGCACTTTTAAGGTGTATTGATGGTAAACATGAGTGGAATAAGGCATCTCAGCCGGAGTAATTATCCCTTCGACACCACTCAGCCTCCGGGTATAATACTGAGCAGCTTTATAACGTGCAGCACCGTATTCATCCAAATGTTTCAGCTTCACATCCAGAATAGCTGCCTGTAAGGTGTCCAGCCGGGAATTACATCCCAGTACCGAATGATGATATTTTACTTTCTGACCATGATTGGCAATCATCCGGATTTTTTCGGCCAGTTCATCGTCATCTGTCATCAGTGCCCCACCATCTCCATAACATCCTAAATTTTTGGACGGAAAAAAAGAAGTGCAACCGATGGTCCCCATAGTTCCGGTTTTCTTTTTGGTACCGTCTGAAAAAGTATATTCAGCCCCGATTGCCTGAGCATTATCTTCTACGACATATAAATGATGCTCGGAAGCAAATTTAAGAATAGGCTCCATATCACAGCTCTGGCCGAACAGATGCACCGGAACGATAGCTTTCGTCTTGGCAGTTAAAGCCCGCTCTATATTCTTAACGGTAACGTTGAAAGAAGTATAATCCACATCGACCATAACCGGAGTATACCCGAGCAAACCGATCACCTCCGCAGTAGCCACGTATGTAAAAGCGGGGACAACCACCTCATCCCCCGGTTTCAGACCGAGAGCCATCAAAGCAATCTGCAAAGCATCGGTACCATTACCACAGGGAATGACATGCTTCACCCGGTTATATTCCGCCAGATGAGCAGCAAACTCCTTTACTTTAGGACCATTTATAAATGCGGTTGTGTCCAGTACCTTTTGGATTTCAGCATTTACCTCCTCCCGGATTTTATCGTACTGACCTTTCAGGTCGACCATATTCAATTTCATTACCATGCTTTTCCGAATCTTATCTGTCCCAGCCAAAAGGATGTTTTACCAAAGGAAATTTTGCCAGCGGATGATAATCGCCTTTCAAACCGATCGGTTCTGCATTGCGAATCGTATGTACAATGTTGATACAGTTACGTACTTCGTCCAAACCAAAGCCTTCTCCGGATAAAATGTGTCTGTAACTCTCCGTATGCAACTCGGTAAATCCCTGACTGAACTCAAATTCTTCTCCTTCGATCTGAATGGAACGATAAGTACGTTTTTCCCCCTGCACGGCATTTTCCGGCAGATTATCGCCGTTGATACTCAGGAAATACCGAACCCGCGCTTTCTCTAAACCCAAGAAACCAGCTACCCGGTCATGACTTTTCACATGTACGATATTTTCCTTCACCGGACCGAAAATCCAGGTCAGCATGTCATAAAAATGAACTCCGATATTGGTCGCTACTCCACCGCTTTTCCGGATATCTCCTTTCCAACTGGTATAATACCAGTTTCCGCGTGAAGTGATATAAGTCAAATCTACATCGTAAACTTTATCTTTCGGCCCCTCATCGATGCGTTTCTTCAGGGCTTTGATGGATTCGTGGAGCCGGAGCTGGAGAATATTATTGACTTTATGCCCGGTTTCTTTTTCAACCTCAGCCAAAGCGTCGATATTCCAGGGATTCAATACCAGGGGTTTTTCACAGATTACGTCAGAACCCAGCCGTAAGCCGTAACGGATATGGGCATCATGCAAATAATTGGGGGTACAGATGGATACCATATCCACTTGTTTATCCGTCCTTTTCAATTTTGAACAATGCCTGTCGAACAGTTCCATCTCAGTAAAAAACGAAGCTTCAGGGAAGAAACTATCCATAATTCCGACACTATCGAATTTATCGTATGCCGCAACTAAACGGTTACCGGTATCTTTAATAGCACGTAAATGGCGTGGGGCGATATAGCCTGCCGCACCGATCAATGCAAAATTTTTCATTTGGAAATATTATTAATAATTTAGATAAGTCAAAATTGGAAAGAGACACAAAAACACTAAATATCAATTTGATGAAATATTTTATTTAAAGTGATTTTATGAAATTTTCATGGTTAAATAATCCCCGAAAAAACGCTCGTTTTTATTGGTGGAAAAATTGCTGATTACCCTGTTTTAGATTTATTTTGTCCAGACCAACAATTTATTTTCACCGGGTATAAAGTATTCGGCTTCTTGTTTTGGCAAAATGATTGTATAGCAAATTTGTCGTTTTACTATTTTACCGACCTTCTGAATCAAATTTTCAAAATAATCGACATCTATATTTTTACCGGCAATTACTAAATCGATCAGATCGGAATCCTTCCCGACAGCAAAATCACCACGTACCCATACTTTCGAAATGTCTCCGACCCGTTCAACCACCTCTTCTATAACCTGAGTGATTCCGCTATGCTTTAATACCAACCGATGAATATCATTGAAAAGAGGATGATTGGAATTCGCATGATATACTTTTTTATTCCTTTCATTTTCGGCTTTCAGTAAACCGGCATTTTCCAGGTGGTTCAGTTCAAGGCGAAGGGCATTCGTCGATTCCCCGAATTCGTCGGCCAGACCACGCAAATAAGCATGGGTAGACGTATTCAGAAAGAATTTCAGCAATAACTTGATACGGGTTTTGGATGTAATCAGACTATCCAGCATGGATTCGTAAAATGAAACTGCTATTTACAGCTTCGCCTGGTAAGTCCCATTTTTCATATAGGACAGAAAGAAATTTGAATGAGAATGCAAAATAGTTTTGTTTTTGCACAACAAAATTACTCATTTCTTTGGATAATATCAAAAGAAAAACTCATTTTTATCCGGTTCGATTGAAAAATTAATACGGACAGTTTTTATCGGGTCCAGGCATTTTATTCATACAAAAATGATTGTACACTGATCAATAAATGGTAATAAACTCATTGATTGTTGTTTTTTTGCAACTATTTACTAATTTTGTATATAATAATATAAAATTGTCTTCAAAGTATTTATCAATTTGCTAAAATTAGAGTTTTTCAGAGTGTATTTAAATGAGATTCAAAATGCAAAAATTACTTGGAACGATAGGAATAAAAATCCATTCACATATAACAATTACGGTGATCATCACAACTATCGAACCGCTTTAATGCAAAAAGAAATGGATTTCATCCAAGAGTATCAGACAAATACTATTTTTGTAAAATCTCCTTTTTCAGAGAAAATGTATCTAACTTATCTGAATCGGGCCCGCCTTTTTTTTATTTTTAAAGATAATGGAGAAATCAAACATCAGAATTTACATTTAAGTTCCGAATATCCGCTACCAACGGATCATCCATACCGGCAAGATATTGAGAAAATGCTTCAGGACTATATTAGCCTGCAATATGAAAGTATACAGCGCATTTTCGATCTGATCAATCCGGATTACAGCATACCGGAATTAACCTATATCTGGCAAGATACACCTTCTTTTTTGCTGGAAATAGGAAATTCGTTGCTGGTAACCGGAAAAGTCATACCCATCGATAATAAATCAAATAAAAACAATTGGTATAAAGCTTTGTTCCATTTTTTACACCTGGCGGAACCCAGATATATTGATCAGCCTCTCTATAAATTGAATCATCGTGAAAATCCTGCCCGCTATTTGTCCAGCCTATTGAAACAATACGAAAAATGGCTCTCGGAACGTGTCTGAAACAATAAAATCTGATATAGCCTGTCTTTATTGCTTTTTACAACATAAACCACTGGTTATCAATACACAATTCAGATAATTTCATTTTATTTCAGGCTAGTAGCCAATCCGGCATTATATCGCAAAGTAAATTTGCACTATAATCAGTCATTAATCTGTTTGCGTATGAAAACTATTTCGAATCTGGTGAATGAAGTCGGTGGTATCATCGATAATCTTTCCCTCTCAACCCATGAGAAAAAGTAAATCCGGTCGTCCGTAATAGATACACTCTATCGTTACGCTTCGGAACTGGAAAAAGAACAGGCATCCGTAATCCGGATGGAAGCTCAGGGGAATTGGCTGCAAAAATCCTGGCGTCCCCTGGTAATGCTCTGCTTTACGTTTATCATCCTGCTGGGGGTATTTATTCCGATCCCTTTATTAGATGACAATTCCGAATTCTGGAACCTGCTGGAAATCGGTTTGGGAGGGTATATCATCGACCGCAGCGTCGAAAAAGTGACCGGAAAGATACGAAAAATATAATTCGCCTTCCGGCAACTTACAATCAACAGTTTATAATTTTTAATCCATAACATGATGTACATCGAAAACCATCTTTTAAAAGGCACATTTGCCGGACGTAGCGCCAAACAATTACACTGCAATAAAAAAAGCGGACTGCTGGAATATCCGGATATGATCGTTCTGCATTACACAGCAGGTGGGAATGCCATGTCGTCGGCCCATTATCTGGCCCGGGCCGATACGGATGCCTCTGCACATCTGGTCATTGCCCGCGACGGCGGTATTATCCAACTGTTGCCTTTCGACACGATAGCCTGGCATGCAGGACAAAGCGAATATGCCGGACGAACCAATCTCAACCGTTATTCTATCGGTATCGAAATGGATAATGCCGGCGAATTACACCGCCGGGAAGGTAAATTCTATTCGTGGTTCAACCGTGAATATATGCCGGACGAAGTATATACCGATTGCATAAACGGACGTGCACGCTATTGGCATCTCTACACAAAAGAACAAATCATGACGGTATATGCCGTTTGCCGGTTGTTGCTAAAGGCTTATCCGATTCATTATATCGTCGGTCACTCGGAGATTACTAACCGTAAGCTGGATCCGGGAGCAGCCTTCCCTTTGAAGCAGTTCCGGGAACAATTATTAAAGATAAACAACCCTTAGAAACAGATGGTCCCCTTCGTTCCTCCCTGTCTCATCGCTTGGGTATGGTTAGGGTATCCTTGGGGTTCTGTCGTTTCAAGATCGTTTTAACGTCGTTACACCGTCGTTCGGTAACAGGAATGAGGCAGGATTGATTCGCATGAAACAGGCCGTAGCCCTAAACCGTCCCCGGCCTTATACAATAAATCTCAAAACTGGAAACTTATGGCATCTGTTATTTCATTGTTGTTCAATAAAATAAAAGGAAGAATCAATAATTTTGTATTTTATCAGGTAAAAGGTCAGCAGCGAATCCGTTCCTGCGGCTACAAGCGCTCCTCTCCGCCAACTCCGGCACAGCAATTACAACGTTGCAGAATGCGGGCTATCGTTTCATTCTACCGGGCAAACCGGGAAACACTCCTTACAAAAATCTGGAAAGCAGAAGCCAGCGATAAACCGGAAAGCGGATATAACCTGTTCATCAGTGCAAATATAACCGTTTTTAACCAGGAGTTCCGAATCAGCGATTACAGTATTCTCTGTATCAGCAAAGGTAAACTTAACCTGCCCCCTTGTCTGACATTACACGATTATACCGAAGGAAAAGTGACGATTTACTGGCAAAATGACTTGCCCGGAGATACGTCACGCAATCAGGATTACCTGCAGGCTGCCTGGCTAAAATCGGACGGTAGTTTTACCTTGCATTTCATTCCGGACAAAACGTACACCCGGGACTGCTGTAAAGCTGTTCTGGATATTCCGGAAGCAGGCCGGCAATCTATACACTTGTATGTACTGTTTTCAGATCAGAGCGGCCGGAATTTTTCTTCCGCCCGATATTTCTATCTGCCTGCCACAAAGACAACCCTACAAGCGACGACTTAAATCGCCACCGTCGCATCAACTGTGCCTTCAAGACTCACCTCCTGAAGAGCCCCGTATCACTTATTTTCATTGTTTCATTTAAATTTTACAATTATGGCTATTTACAGATCTGCAATTTTCAATGAATTAAGAAAAAAATTGGCCAATACGGTCATGTATAAACTGGAATCCCAGGGGATTATGCGTTCAGCTCCCGGGAAGATCAAGAATCCGCGTACGCCGGAACAACTGACCCAACGAGCTAAAATCAGCCTTCTGGGAGATCTGGGCCGCCGGTTCGCTCCGATTATCAAAGAAGGTTTTCGTGAACGTCCGAAAATGAACAGTGTGTTTAATGCCTTTGTCAGTGCAAACGTTCCGTTCGTTACTGTTGACGATGAATATCAGGCATCCGTCGATTTCACTGAAATCCTTTGCTCTAACGGAGGATTGGATTTACCTGATGTAACGGCTGCTTTTACCGATAATACGATCACTGTTGCCCAAACGGCACAAGACAATACAGGTACCGGAGTGAAAGACGATGTAATCTATGCCGGATTCTACGAATCAGCGGTAAAATCAGCCCGGTTAATAAAAATCTGTAACCGGGGCGAGAGCCTTTCTGCCGAGTTTCCATTGCCGAAAAAATGGGCGAAAGAAAACGTGCATATTTACGCCTTTGCCGTCAGTAAGTCGAAAAAGCATACTTCTTCAACCCTTTACGTCGAATTGCCATGAACCACATGATGAGTTTTACAACCGGTGCTCTTTCAACACTTATTTTCAGTAGTTCGTGGAGTATCGACGACCCGGGAAATATATTGGTCAGACAACTGGTCAGTCTGACCGGAGGCATACTCAGTACGGTTCTGATTGCCTGGCTTAAACATCGTTGGAAAGATAAAGGACACAGAAATTAGAACAGGAATTGCGAAGATGAATCCGGTCAGAGTTCCCGGCTGTTTTGGAATCAGTCGGGAAACTCTGACCGGATTCTTAATGTAACAGACAGTAATATTTACTAAGAAATCTTCTTCATCCGTTTAATCGGGATGGTATGCGCCTGCTTTTTTGAAGATACGATCTGAGAAAAGATAGGTTGAACCAGCACAAAACCACAACCGACGAATAATCCCAGTAATAAAGAAGCCAACACAATCAATGCACGCTGTGGTTTAGAAGGAACGGTCGGTTCTACGACAGGTTCGATTACCGTCAGTACCGGCATATCTTCTTTCACCTGGATTTTTGCCTTCTCCCGTTGCTTTACAATATCGGAATAAAGTCCGAAAAACAACTCGTAATCGTTGGTCAGTATTTTCTCTTCCGTTTCTAATTGCACGGATGTCCGGTCCGGATGTTTTTCGCGGAATTGTACTAAAGCCTGTTGCTTTTTCTCCAGTTCGTTTTTCACCTCCGTATAACGTTCCTCTACAAAATCGAGAGCAGCCTGAGCTTTGGCGATACGAAACCGCGCAATGTATGTCTGCAGCATAGCCTGTGCCCGATTCGTCAGATAAGCCGAAAGTTTCGGATCGGGCAGATCCAGAGTAATTTTCAGATTACCGTCTTTGTTATTTACTTTTACAGAAAAAGCATCTTTTAAATAAGCCAGACATTTACTTTCTTCTTCTGTCAGCTGTTCTACCTGTGAAGGATCGGTTACCAAAGCCAAACGTTCCGGACCGGACACCAGATAGTTATAGAAAGTAACCGTATCTCCTCTCTCATCGATGTATAAAGGAGAATAGATCAACTCTTTCTGAAAAGGTACACTGAAAAAAATATCCGGATACATAGCCGGCGAAACAATACGCGTATTCCGCATATCCCCCATCGGCATACTCTGGAAAGGCGACATTCCTTCTACACTGATTCGCGTAGTCCGGTCTTCCATTTCCAAACCTAAGGTACATTGAGCGGTATATTTCCTTGGTAAAAAGAAAGCTAAAACCAGACCACCCACCAGAAAAAACAAGGCAATATACATTATTGTCTTTTTACGATGCCACAGCTTCGCCATGACTTCGATTAAATCGATTTCTTCATTTTCCATCGTTATATTTACTTAGTCGTTCAATCCTTTAAGTTTTCCCGCTTTAAAGGATACCACAAAAGTATAAAAATATTCGGACCTCCCGCACAATAAAGAAAAAAGCCATCGAAATTTATCATTCGATAGTTTTTTTTATAAAATTTTATGGGAAATTATTCTTTTTCTTCAGGCAACCATCCCTTTAAACGCTTACAACCGGAAACCTGAGCCAGGAAAGGTAAAGTCAATACCAAACCGATACCGATAAAACCACCTAAAAAAGTAAAGGCGATACAAATCAGTCCTCTTTTGGGTTTTGAACGTTCGGTCGGTATAGTTACCGGTTCTACAACGGTAAATACCGGAGTCGTTTCTTTTACCTGAATATTGGCTTGCTCGCGTTGTTTGGCCAGTTCACTGTATACGCCGAATAGTAGTGTATATTCGTTATTCAAACGCTCCTGAGTAGTTTTAGCTACATTGGAAACCAGATTACGATTGGCATCGTTAAAAATAGCCAGCTCTTCCTGTTTCTTTTCATATTCCTTTTTAGCCTCTTCATAGCGACTTTCCACAAACTCCAGATTCGCCTTCACCTTCTGAATTTTAAAGTCGGTTACATAACGCTGCAATAATTCCTGTACTTTGGCAGCCAATTGAGCTGCAGCCAAAGGTTCAGGCATATCGACAGATAAAGTAATATACCCGTCTTTATCGTTGAGGTTCATATTGATCTTATCTTTCAAGGTCTTGATACATTCTGCCTCGTCTTTAGACAGGGATTCCAAAGTAGCAACAGCCCCTTCTCCATATTGAGGTTCCGGTTCTTCCCCACGAATAGCCCCGATAATCACTCCGGGCAAACCGATCGTATATTTCAGTATTGTTCCTCCTAAAGAAAATTGGGCATATTCATCGGCAGTATAGTAATCCAGCAATTTCACCGGCTGATCGTATTCCTCAAATTTGATCGCCGTCTGCATAATTTCCTTTTGGAAAGGTACACTAGCCAATATTTTAGGATAAATCTTCGGCGACAACACATCTCCGGCACCTAAAGATCCGATGTTTATACCTGCTATAGCAGCTAAGCCACTTAAACTTCCCCCAGTCGTTTTTTCACCTGTCTGAGGAACAATCGTACAGGAAGCGGTAAAAACTTTAGCACTGAACAAAGCGACCAATACCCCGAGACATGCACAAACGACAGTCACCTTGAGAATGAATTTCCGCTTTGCCCATAATTTCTTTACAACCTCGATCAGGTCTATTTCATTTTCCGGTTGAACCGGTTGATTACTCGTCGAATTTGTAGCCATTACTTCGTGCTATTAATAATTGATGTAACTAATGCAGCCATAGACGTGGTAGAGGAAGCGATACTCATGATTTCAGCCAAACCGACACCTTTTCTAGGCGGTTTTACCGGTACAATGATTTCACAACCGGGAGCAGCCTTGGCCTTAGAGAAAGTCTTGGATTTCTGCACCGTACCGTTTATATACACGATAAACACCCTGCGTTTCTTCGCCCGTGAAGCGAATCCTCCGCCCTGTTCTATATAATAATTCAACTTCGCATTCTTTTTGTATACGACAGTATTCGGATACATCACCGCCCCACTGATCTTCACCGTTCCTGTATACTGAGGGACAACGAGCTGGTCCCCTTCCCGTAATACGACATCATAATCCGATCCGGGATTTTCGATCGCTTTCTTCAGCTCGATACCGACATAATAGGTATTACCGATATCCAGACGGTTAATGGCGATCGAATCTTTATCCGTTTGTTTGGAAAGTTTCAATACAGATTCCACCCGAGCCTTTTCATCCGGTGTCATCTGTCTGAGCAAACGGGCCCCTTTTGCATATGCCTCCGGCATCAGTCCACCTGCTCTTTTCACCAAATCCGAAAGCCGTTCTCCTTTCTGGGATAAGACATAATTTCCTTCAAACAATACCTCGCCGGTAACTGTTACATTTTGCTGTACCTGATATCCCGGAGAGTTACGGACAAATACTTCATCATAGGGTTCCAAAGTAAAGTCCGGTTTACCATCCACAATCAATCCATCCTTTAAAGTAAAAGTAAAGTTTTCAGCCAATTTAGTCACTCCGGTCAAGCTCTTCGGATTTTTAATCCGGCGAGCCACATCGACTTTCACTGTCGAAGCGGACTCCAATAAACCGCCGGCCTGAATGATCAGGTCTTCAATTGTGGCATTATCGGCATATTTGTATATGCCCGGTACCCTTACAGCCCCTTTTACGGACAATGTATATTCTTCCTGCAAATCGAATATCGAAGGAATATACAATTCATCGTTTTTTTGCAAAGGCAGATTGGCAGCCGAACCACTCAATATCCCGGTTACATTGAGAGCGACCACTTCCTGAGTTAAATCGGGTTTCTGGCGGAATAATACAGCCCGGTTAACAAAGGCATCTTCAGTAATTCCCTCTGCTTTTTCAATCAATTCCTTCACTGTAGTTACTTTTCCTAAATCGTATAGTCCGGGCCGGTACACAGCTCCCCGAATCTGAACCCGATTTTCAAAACGATTCAACATCGGATCTACAGAAATAAAATCCCCATCTACCAAAGGAAAACTTTTAAACTCTCCTTCTTCGACATTATATACCTGATATTCCCGTCCACTTTTTCGAATTACCCGAATAGCATTTTTATAAGCATCTCCCTTAAAACCTCCGGCATACTCCAACAAATCGCCGACTGTCTCTGTATCTTTCATTTCATAGATCATCGGACGCTTTACCTTTCCTGTCAGGGAAACCAAATTAGCATAAGGTGCAACGAGCACCACATCCCCGTCATTCAGGCTGATGTCCAGATCGCTTCTCCCTTTTAAAAGATAATCGTATACATCTACATCGGCGACAACTTTTCCTTTGCGATTTACCGTAATATTCCGCATGGAACCGATCTCACCGACTCCTCCGGCATTATATAAAGCATGAAACAAAGTAGCCAAAGAAGGTAAGGTATAGGTACCCGGCATCGCCACTTCCCCCATCACATTCACCCGGATACTCCGCACGTTTCCTAAGGACACTTTTATAAAAGTATCCGGCTCATCACTATTTAATGAAGCATATACCTGAGACAACGCATTCTTTACCCGTTGATAAGCTTCTTCTATCTTCAAGCCATTCAGATAAACCGGTCCGATCTCTTCGATCGTGATATTTCCATCCGGTGCAATATACTGCCGAATAGTCTTTACCGATCCCCCCCAAATATCCACAATAATCTCATCTCCGGGACCAAGCACATAATTTTCCGGCGTAGCTATATTGAGGTTAGGTTCGAAAGTCAATTGTTTGTTATTAAAAATATTCCGTCCGAAAATCCTTATTTCAGGCAATGAATCTTTTGAGAAAAGAAGCTCTTTATCTTCCTCCAGATTCAAAGAATCCAATATATTGACTGCAGGAGGATTTTCTTGCCTCAACCGGCTCATTCCGTTCCCCGTTTGTTCTCCGGCCGTACTTTTTTTACCGGTATAGTTATTTTTTATACGAATCAATTGTTCCTGGGTAACTCCTTTTTGTCCCAGCATCATAATGATTTGTTGTTGAGTTTTTCCCTGATTCTGAGCCTCTTTAACCATAGCAACAACCTGGTCGTCCGACATCTGAGCAAATGTAACAGATATAAATTGCACGAACAATATGAGTAAGAATAACTTCTTCACCTTTATTTTATTATTAATTTTTATTCTATGTTATTTCAATGAGTCACAAAAATAAACAAAAAGCCCCAAACATACCCCTTCTTAGAATAATTTTTCACTTTTTCAACACAACTGGCCGCTACCGTAATCAAAGCACACCCTAATTTTTCCAAACGTAAAACAATCCGGTATTTATCCCGGATCTGCACCATTTCTCCTTGAAATCCAGCTAATTTACCCCGAACAACTTCTACTAAAGTACCTGCAGGAATATCCTCGTAAGAAATTTCCAGCGGTTCGTCGGCCTGGTTTTCGACAAAACGTAAGCGTTCGATCTGTTCAGCCGGAATAGCTACCGCTTTTCCCTTTTCTTTCAGGAAAGTAACCACCCCCGGAGTTGTCAGCACAGGAACAAAGGTTTCTTCTTTTATATGTACAAAAATATATCCGGAAATCAAAGGTACCGATACTTTTTTTTTCCGGTCACTCCACACCCTGTATTCAGTCCTTAACGGAAGATAATTTTCAATACCAATCTGATCGAGTCGTTCTTTCACTTTTTTTTCAGCCCTGGCTGCTGTATACACAGCATACCAGGAAAAAACACTCTCCATAAACAATAGCTTAGCACTTAATAAACTTTCAGCATAGTCACTTCCTTCGGAGTAAGGAAACGCCATGTTCCCCGCGGCAGATTTTTTTTCGTAATACCGGCAAAATATACCCGGTCGAGCTTTATGATCTGGTAACCGAAATGTTCAAATATACGTCTGACGATACGATTTTTTCCGGAATGAATCTCTATCCCCACTTCAGTACAATCCGGAGAGGTATAACTGATCTCGTCCGCTTTGATAAATCCGTCTTCCAGCTGGACTCCATTCGCTATAGCCTGAAAATCTTCTTCAGTCAATACACGATCCAGAAAAACATGATATATCTTTTTGTGATCGTATTTCGGATGGGTTAATTTCTTAGCCAGATCGCCGTCATTCGTAAACAACAACACTCCTGTCGTCTGCCGGTCCAGACGCCCTACCGGATAGATTCTTTCTTTACAAGCACCTTCGACCAAGGCCATAACCGTCTTACGTTCCAACGGATCCTCGACGGTTGTCACATAATCTTTCGGTTTATTTAAAACGAGATATACTTTCTTTTCGGGGAAAATCTGAACGTCGTCCACCTCCACCTTGTCTTTCTTCCGTACTTTCAAACCGACGGTCTGAACTACCTCTCCGTTTACCTTCACCCGTCCGGCAACGATCAATTCATCCGCATCCCTACGAGAACATACGCCTCCCATTGAAATGTAGCGATTCAGACGCAATTCGGCGTTCTCATCTTCATTTTTCAGCCGATGAGCCAACAATTTCTTTTTACTATAGTGTTTCTGTCTCAGTCCTTCTTTCTCTCTCCCGGAAATCTTTTTCCGATCGCGGTCGAAAGGACGATTATAATTCGAATGATTGTTCCCGGTGGTCTCCTCACCTCTTGGCCGGAAAATACGTGGTCTGCGTGGATTATCCGTATGAGAATCACGTTTCACCAATACCTTCCGTTCCGAACGTTCGGTCCGGTCCTGCCGGTCGGTTGCCTCTGTACTAGGACGGTAATCCCGGCGGTTACTGAATTTAGCCGGACGTTCTCTGTAAGTATCTTTCTCCCGGTTAAAATTCCGTTCTCTTCTTTCTCCGTTGTCCCGTTCAGAAGTCCTTTCAAACCTTCTGGTAGCGTTACGGTTCCCCACAGATCCGGCCGTATATCTTTCTCCTTGCTCTGCTCCATATCCTCTACGGTTTTCAGACCGTTCGGAACGAAAAGAACGCCGATTTTTATTATAATCTCTTTCCATCCTAAATAATATTAATTCATTGATTTTAATTTTTTTCTCGTTTACACGTCTCTCTCACTCAGGTATTTCATTCAAACTATTTGGGCGCCGTCCTATACACAAACACTCCGATAATGGCAAACAAAATATTAGGCAACCACACTGCTAATAACGGATTCATATTTCCATTTGTTGCAAAAACTGTTGAAAATTGCATAAATAAGATATAAGAAAAGCTGATCAGCAAGCCTATTCCAAGATGTAGTCCCATTCCGCCCCTGATTTTACGTGACGAGATACTGACACCGATGAAAGTCAATATAAAAGTAGCGAATGCATTGGCAATCATTTTATATTTTTCAATCTGAAACTCGATCACATTCGAACTCCCCCGCATTTTCATCCGGTCGATATAACGATCCAGTTCCGGAAAAGTCAATTGTTCCCGGATTTTCTTCGGATTCTCTGAAAATTCAGAAGGTTGGAAAGCCATGACAGTATCCAGTTTCTGTCCCGTCGTATACGTTTCTTTATCTCCCTCTATTTCCCGGAGTTTCCAGTTATGGATCACCCATTTTTTATTTTCCTTATCCCAGGTAATCCGCGAAGAGGTCAGCTTATTGATCAAGGTATCCCCCCTGAAATTTTCGATGGAGAAATCATATCCCACATTCGAAGCCACCGAATAAGACGACATATAGATATAAGTACCCGGAGCTATCTGACGATGTATATTCTGTTCCTTATTGGCATATCTTTTACCCATATATTGCTTTTCGAATTCAATCCGTTTCTCATTGGCATTCGGGATAATAAAAGCTCCCAACAAAAATGACAAAATAGCAATAACGGTAGCCGACATCAGATAGGGGAATAAAAAACGCCTGAAACTGATCCCGGTACTCAAAATAGCGATAATCTCACTGTCATAGGCCATCTTCGAAGTAAAAAAGATTACTGAGATGAAAGTAAACAGCGAAGAGAACACGTTCGCAAAATAGGGAATAAAATTCTTATAATAATCGAACACAATCGCTTTTACCGGAGCTTCATTTTCTAAAAATTTTTCCAGTTTTTCGGAAAGATCGAAAACGACGACGATACACAGAATCAGGACCAATGAAAAGAAAAAGGTCCCCAGGAATTTGCGTATAATATATAAATCAAGTTTTTTCATCTAAAGTCTTCTGGTTATTTTCGGAAGCAGCTTTGTCTTCCATGCTACGAAATCTCCTTCCTGAATATGTTTCCGGGCTTCTCTCACCAACCACAAATAAAAAGAGAGATTATGGATGGAACAAATTTGCAACCCTAATATCTCGTCGGATTTAATCAAATGCCGCAAATAAGCCTTCGAATAATCGGTATCGACATAACTCAATGCAGCAGGATCTATAGAAGAAAAATCCCGCTCCCATTTTTGATTTTTAATATTGATCGTCCCTTCGGTTGTAAAAATCATACCATTACGTCCATTACGGGTAGGCATCACGCAATCGAACATATCTACTCCCCTTTGTATACCTTCGAGTATATTTTCAGGCGTCCCGACTCCCATCAGATAACGTGGTTTATCCTGAGGCAATATACGATTGACGACCTCGATCATGGCATACATTTCTTCAGCAGGTTCTCCGACAGCCAGACCACCGATCGCATAGCCGGCTCTGTTCAGGGATACGGCATGTTCTGCGGCTTTCTCTCTCAAATCCCGGTAAGTACATCCCTGAACGATCGGAAATAAATTTTGCTCGTAACCGTATAGCGGTGCAGTTTCGTCAAAACGCGCGACACACCGTTCCAGCCACCTCTGAGTCAGCCCGAGTGAATGCCTGGCATAATTATAATCACTGGTTCCCGGCGGACATTCGTCAAAAGCCATCACGATATCGGCGCCGATTTGACGCTGGATATCCATGACATTTTCCGGCGTAAAAAGATGTTTAGAACCATCTATGTGTGATCGGAAAGTCACTCCTTCCTCTGTAATCTTCCGTCCGGTACCGGTCAGTGAAAACACCTGAAATCCGCCACTATCGGTCAATATCGGCCGGTCCCAGCCATTAAAACGGTGCAATCCTCCGGCTGCCTGCAGAATTTCGGTTCCCGGTCGTAAATAAAGATGGTAGGTATTCCCCAGAATAATCTCAGCCCGGATATCCTCTTTCAGTTCTCTCATATGCACTGCTTTCACAGATCCCACCGTTCCCACCGGCATAAAGACAGGGGTATGAATCTCCCCGTGTGCTGTGGTCAAAACACCACACCGGGCTTCACTGTTCTTATCTTTCGCTAAAAGAGTATATTGCATATTATTATTCCGAGCTATGTATTTTAGTGCGCAAAGGTAATAATTTCAGGTTAAAGGTAAAAGGTTAAAAGGTAAAAAGTATTCAGACACTTTTAGTTCAGGATAATTCTGCAAACATTTGCAAAACAAAGATTTTTTTCAAACCTTTGGGACTGCAAACTAAAAAAATAAAAATTACAGAACGATATGAGAAATTTTTTCGGAATCTTTTTACTTATGTTTATCTTTTGCAGCCAGTTATCTGCACAAAAACAATTAACCCTGGAGGATTTTTTTGTCGACGGGACTTTCCGTACCAAAGGAGTTTACGGATTACGTTCCATGAATGACGGCGAACATTATACAGTTTTAGAGAACAATGGCACACGTATAGTCAAATACAGCTATAAAACGGGTCTGCCTGTCGCTACTTTACTGGATTTGAAAACACTGGAGGATTCTCCTGTCAGCCGGATCGACGATTATACCTTCAATGCAGATGAAAGCCGGATACTGATTTGTACCAATAAGAAACCGATTTACCGCCGTTCGTTCACTGCCGATTATTATCTTTTCGATTTCAAAAATAAAGAAATCAAACCTTTGTCGGAAGGTGGCAGCCAACGGTTGGCGACTTTTTCTCCCACCGGTTTGCAAGTTGCTTTCGTGAGAGATAACAACCTGTTTATCCATGATATCCGTTTCGGTTCAGAACGTCAGATCACCAGAGACGGACAATACAATCACATCATCAACGGCGCACCGGACTGGGTTTACGAAGAGGAATTCGCATTCAACCGCGCTTTTGAATGGGCCCCCGACGGATCGGCCATCGCTTACATCAAATTCGACGAATCGGATGTACGCGAATTTCAAATGAATATGTTCGAAGGACAAAGTCCTGCTTTAAAACAAAACGAACTGTATCCCTCGAATTATGTTTACAAATATCCGAAAGCCGGAGAGAAAAATTCCAAAGTATCCGTTTATGTTTACGATGTTTCGGACCGGACAACGACCAAGATGGACACAGGAGAAGAAGACGACATCTATCTTCCGCGGATACGCTGGACCCAGGACCCTAAAAAACTGGCTATCATTCGCCTGAACCGTCACCAGAATAAAATGGAAGTCCTCTTAGCCAATGCCAAAGTCGGAACGATTGTTCCTCTTTACCGGGAAGAAAACAAATATTATATCGACGAAAGCAATCTGGACAATCTGGTCTTTCTGGATAACGGTACACAGTTTGTCATTACAAGCGAGAAAAGCGGCTATATGCACCTCTATCTTTACGATCTCAACGGACGGGAAAGACAAGCGATTACCAAAGGAAATTTCGATATCATCGATTTCTACGGTTATGATCCTGTTCGCAAACTCTTCTACTATTCTTCCTACGAAGAATCTCCACTTGAAAAATACATTTATAGCATTAACGAAAAGGGATTAAAAAAGAAACTGACCCCGGTAAAAGGCTGGAATGAAGCTAGTTTCAGTAAGAACTTCAATTATTATATCAACGTTGTTTCGAATACGGATACTCCTCCGGTCACCGCTCTTTATAATGCTAAAGGCAAACAGGTCAGAGTGCTTGAAGATAATAAAGCGGTGAAAGAGGCGGTGAAAGCATATAATCTGGCAAAACCTGAATTCATTCAAATTCCGGCAGCAGACGGTAAAACGATGCTCAATGCGTGGATCATGAAACCGGTAAATCAGGAAACCGGCAAAAAATATCCGCTGCTGATCACCCAATACAGCGGTCCTAATTCACAACAAGTAAAAAACAACTGGAGTCTGAGTTGGTTGAATTATCTGGCCCAGGAAGGGTATATCGTTGCCTGTATCGACCCGCGTGGTACGGCAGCTCGTGGAGAAGAGTTCCGGAAATGTACGTACATGCAACTCGGTAAACTGGAAAGCGACGATATGATCGCAGCTGCCAAATGGCTGGCCACACAACCTGATGTAGACGTTAAAAATATCGGTATTTGGGGATGGAGTTACGGAGGGTTTATGTCTTCGCTCTGTATCATGAAAGGAAATGACATTTTCACGACAGCGATTGCAGTAGCTCCTGTCACTCATTACAAATATTACGATTCGATCTATACCGAACGCTATATGCGTACACCGGCAGAAAACGAACGGGGTTATGAAGATAATGCCCCCTTGAACTGGGCCGATAAATTAAAAGGCAACCTGTTGATTTGTCATGGTACTGCCGATGATAACGTACACGTACAGAATACCTATGAACTGGCCGAACGCCTGGTACAAGCCAACAAACAGTTCGACATGGCCATTTACACCAACCGCAACCACAGTATCTTCGGAGGCAATACAACCTTGCAGTTGTACAATCGGTTTGTGAAATATTTGAATGAACACATGAAAAGATAAGCGCCGATCAGACGAAACCGCTAATCAATAAAGAAAAAATCAACCTAAAAATTTAAATATGAACTCAATCAAAGACTTAAAACCGACTGCTATCTGGCAGAATTTTTACAAATTGACTCAAGTCCCCCGTCCTTCCAACCACGAAGAACAAGCCCGTAAATTTATGCTCGAATGGGCAAAAGAGAACAATATCGAGGCAGAGATAGACGAGGTGGGGAATATTATTATGAGAAAACCGGCCACTCCGGGTATGGAAAACCGCAAGGGAGTGATTCTTCAGGGCCACCTGGATATGGTACCTCAAAAAAATGAAGATACGGACCATGATTTCGAAAAAGATCCGATCCAAGCTTATGTCGACGGAGAATGGGTACGGGCAAAAGGCACCACTCTGGGGGCTGACAACGGCATGGGAGTTGCTGCCGGTATGGCTATGCTTACGGCGACCGACATTCCTCACGGTCCACTGGAAGTGCTGATCACAGCTACCGAAGAAACCGGTATGGACGGTGCTAACGGTTTAAAACCGGGTGTATTAAAAGGCGACATCTTGTTAAATCTCGACTCAGAAACGGAAGGAGAACTTTATGTAGGTTGTGCCGGTGGTCTTGATTCTACGATCGAATTTAATTACAAGGAAGAAGCTGTACCAGCACAAGTCAAAGCTTTCCGTTTGGGGATCAAAGGTTTGAAAGGAGGCCATTCCGGGATGGACATCAACCTGGGAAGAGGTAACTCGAATAAATTGTTATTCCGTTTTTTGAAAACTTATGCAGCAGAATTAGGTATTCGCATAGCTTCTGTCAGCGGAGGTACACTTCGGAATGCTATTCCGCGTGAATCTTTTGCCCTCGTCGTCATTCCGGCTGCCAACGAAACAAAATTACAGGCAGCTATTAAAGAAGCTGAAGGAATTTATAAAGCCGAATTAAGTGCTAAGGAGCCTACCCTGCAAGTAACCGCCGAAGCTTGTGAGCTACCGGCCTCCGTAATAGACGAATGTACCCAGTTCCGTCTGACCAATTCCATTCTGGCTTGCCCGAACGGAGCTGTCCGGATGATCGATTCGATGCCCGATACGGTAGAGACTTCAAATAACCTGGCCATTGTAAGATCAGAACAAGGAAAAATTATCATCAACACCTTGCTTCGTTCTTCGGTAGAAACAGCCAAAGAAGCCTTGGCACAAACCATTCAGGCAGTATTCGAATTAGCCAAAGCAGATAAAATCATGTTCGACGGCGATTATCCAGGCTGGAAACCCAATCCGGATTCTGCTATTTTAAAAGAAATGCAGGAGATTTATGAACAATTATACGGTAAGAAACCTGCTGTTATGGCTGTTCATGCCGGACTCGAATGTGGTATTCTGGGTTCTAAATATACCCATTGGGATATGATCTCTTTCGGTCCGACCATTTGCTCTCCTCACTCTCCGGACGAACGGGTAAACATCGCCTCGGTCGGAAAATTCTGGGAATACCTCAAAGCTACTTTGAAAAACATTCCTGCTAAATAAAAAAAGAGTCCTCCGGGACTCTTTTTTATGTGTTCCCCTGCAGATGCTTTTTTACGCCCGCAAGAGTTACCGACTTTATAAACTTATGATATAAAATACCGCATCCATTTTACAACTCTGGTATACAAATTACAGATAGATATACCCGGATTACAAATTATTTCCGATTATACAATCTTATATCCTGGTGTATAAGAATAGTTTATCACGGTAAAACTACGACGACCCGAAACGCTAAAGCATTCTACAAACCAAGCGGACAACGTACGTTCCTACCAGACTCCTCCGACAGGATTTCTTCAAATAAAGTTTTTCATTTTTAACAATTTACGTTTTATTCTCTTAGAATTATTAGCATTTTTCAATATTGAATTCAAGATTTTTGTGTAACTTTGTGAGCAAATTGCAACTATTAAATATAATGCTCTTAAAGAAATTGACTTTACCGGAACTCCTTTCTAACAGCTGTTCCAAATTCAAGAACAATTTATCTTTGAACTTTGTTCAAAGTGGCAAACGAACTTACCAGGACTTCTATAACGAAGTAACTTCGATAGCTAATTATCTTCTTTCATCCGGCATTCGAAAAGGTGATAAAATAGCAATTTTAAGTGCTAACATGCCGAATTGGGGTATTACTCAATTTGCTATTGCCCGGATCGGCGCTATTGCAGTACCGGTTCTTCCCGGTTTCAGCAGTATAGAAATACAAAATATTTTAGAACATTCGGAATCTAAAATCATCTTTGTATCTAAATTGCTTTATAAATTAGTCGCCGATATAAAGACGAGTTATCTGGAACAAAAGATTCTGATGAATACTTTCGCCCGGATTCCGGAAGACTATCCGGTAGAAGCGATCGACAAACTGGAGAACAATATCGGTCTGGATAACCTGACTCCCCTTCCTGCAATACAAGTAGAAGAAGAAGATACGGCTTCGATCATCTATACGTCAGGAACTACAGGTTTTTCCAAAGGGGTGGAATTAACTCACCGTAATCTGGTCTGGAATGCGCGGCAATGTGCTACGATCCAACCTGTAAGTATCCAAGACCGTTTTCTCAGCATTTTACCTTTGGCCCATACCTACGAAAATACCCTGGGCCTGTTACTACCGGTGATGTTCGGAGCTCAGATTTATTATCTGGACCGTGTACCGACACCTAAATTATTGGTACCTGCCATGCAGAAGATAAGGCCTACGGTTATGTTATCCGTACCTTTGATCATCGAAAAAATATATAAAACCCAGGTATTGCCTAAATTTACTTCGTCTGCCTTGATGAAGACCTTATATCATTTCGGACCTACCCGGAAATTATTCAATCGGCTGGCCGGAAAAAAACTGATGCAGACTTTCGGAGGAAAAATCGTTTTCTTCGGTATCGGTGGTTCGAAAATAGATCCTGTAGTAGAACGTTTTCTCAGAGAGGCTAAATTCCCTTATGCCATCGGTTATGGTTTGACAGAGACTTCTCCGATGTCTGCAGGTTCTGCTCCCCGGGGAACTTTCTTACAGGGCGTAGGTCCTGCCATGGAAGGGGTGCAAATCAAAATCAACGAACCGGATAAGACCGGCCAGGGAGAGATCTGGATCAAAGGTCCCCATGTTATGAAAGGCTATTATAAAAAACCGGAATTAACTCAGGAAGTATTCAGCGAAGACGGCTGGTTTAAGACCGGAGATTTGGGTTCTTTCGACCGCAAAGGGCGGCTTTCGATCCGCGGACGAATCAAAACCATGATATTAGGTTCTTCCGGTGAAAACATCTATCCCGAAGAAATCGAATCGATCATCAATAATTTCCGTTTTGTCAATGAATCGCTGGTTGTAGAATCCAAAGGGAAATTAGTGGCTATGGTACATTTCAATATGGAAGAACTGGAAAAACAAGTCCAAAAAATAAAAAGCCAGGCCGGAAATTACAAAACCGCTATCAATGACTATATAGAAGAGCAGAAAAAAGAATTATTCGAATATGTAAATTCAAGGGTAAACAATTTTTCCAAGCTTCAATTAGTGCTGGTACAGCATGAACCCTTTGAAAAAACACCGACACATAAGATTAAACGTTTCCTCTACAATAACATCAATATCAAGTAAGGGTTTACGGTTAAAACAGTAATAACGGTGACAGCAGTTAAAACGGTTTAAGACTGTATTGTCACCGTTTCCTTTTGATTAATTTGGGGGATTATTATTCATTCGGCTAAATACAAACTTAACCTAAAAAACGATCTATGAATCTTACATTCAAACTGGCATTAGTTTTTTTTCTATTGCTTACCTTATCTTGTAAAGAGCGGCATTTATTTTCGGATCAATCGGAATTGGCAACAGTGACCCGTGATTTCGAAGACAAACAAAAAGCCCTCCCCCACGGGGACCTGTTCCGGATATTTACAACCTCATTGACTACCGAAGAACGTGAAGCCCTGATGTTTCTCTATGCCTACATGCCCATCGGAGATATCACCGACTATAGCGGGGATTATTATCTGATGAATGTCAGATATGCATTGAAAACCAGACAGGAAATGCCTTGGGGTAACCGGGTTCCTGAACGGGAATTCCGCCACTTTGTTTTACCGGTGCGGGTCAATAACGAAAACCTGGACGAATCGCGGAAAGTATTTTACGAGGAATTGAAAGAGCGGGTAAAAAATCTTTCACTTTACGATGCGATACTCGAAGTCAACCACTGGTGTCACGAGAAAGTGATCTATACTCCTTCTGATTCCCGCACCAGTTCGCCCTTAGCATCGGTTAAAACCGCTTATGGACGTTGTGGTGAAGAATCGACCTTTCTGGTTGCCGCTCTCCGTTCTGTAGGAATCCCGGCACGTCAGGTTTATACTCCCCGCTGGGCGCATACCGACGATAACCATGCCTGGGTAGAAGCCTGGGTAGACGGACAATGGCATTTTCTGGGAGCTTGCGAACCGGAACCGGTATTGGATTTAGGCTGGTTCAATGCACCGGCGAGCCGGGGGATGCTGATGCACACCAAAGTATTCGGTCGCTACAACGGCCCGGAAGAAGTCATGAGCCGAACCTCCGGTTATACCGAAATCAATGTTATCGGCAATTATGCCCCGACGACACAGGCAACAGTTACCGTCACAACGCCGGACAACCAACCGGTAAAAAATGCACAAGTCGATTTTAAACTATATAATTACGCAGAGTTTTACACCGTAGCATCTAAAACGACAAATGACCAAGGCAAAGCCTCTTTATCAGCCGGAAAAGGAGATATGCTGGTCTGGGCCACCGACGGCGAACGATTCGGATACGGCAAACTCTCTTTTGCAAAAGATGCTGCAATCACCATCATCCTGGATAAACAAGCCGGAGAGGTAAGTACCCTAGCACTCGACATCGTACCTCCGGCCGAGCATGTCAACCCGGTTACCGTTACCCCGGAACAACGGGCAGAGAACACCCGCCGGATGGCAATGGAAGATTCGATCCGCAATGCCTATACAGCCACTTTTATAAATGCCGGACAAGCTGACGACATCGCCGGTGAATTAGGTTTACCTTCAGCCCCTTTGACGAAACTTCTTATTGCCAGCCGGGGTAACCACGACCAGATACTCGGTTTCCTGCGCCATACACCGAAAGCTCAGCGAGTTCAGGCGTTGCAATTATTGCAAGTGATTTCTGACAAAGACCTGCGTGATACTCCCGAAGCCGTACTCAAAGACCACCTGCAACACACGCCGGTATCTGAAAATCCCTTATTCGACGCGTATATCCTGAATCCACGAATAGCCAATGAAATGCTTACAGCCTATAAAGACTTTTTTCAAAAAGCGATATCTCCCGGGTTAGCCGAAAAAATCAAGGAGAACCCCTCCTTCTGGACCCAATGGTGTATTAAAAATATTTCAATCCAGGACGAACTGAATCCGCAGCATATTCCGATGATGCCTCAAGGAGTCTGGAATTCCCGGATTGCCGACCAACATTCCAGAGCTATTTTTTATGTAGCAGTTTTGAGGAGTCTGGGTATAGCCTCACGTATCGACGAAGTAACCGGTAAAACCCAATATGCCGGAACCGACGGTAAATGGCAGGACGTCGATTTCACTGCCACAACCGAAGCAAATATTCCACAAGGGAAATTGGTTGCCACTTACAAGCCTGTAAAAGCACTCACCAATCCCTTATATTATTCTCATTTCACCCTTTCGAAATATCATAACGGAACATTTCAACTATTGACTTTTCCCGAAGACAACAGTAGTAATTGGGAGAACCTCTTAAAGCACCCGATGTCCCTGGACACCGGATACTATATGCTGGTTACCGGTACCCGGTTAGCCAGCGGCGGTGTACTGAGTAATACGACATTTTTCAATATCGAAGAAGGAAAAACGACCACAACCGAACTCATCATGCGGGAAAATCCGGACGAAGTGAAAGTGATCGGCAGTTTGAATTCGGAAGCTTTCTTCCTTCCGGCAAATAGCTCTGCCCCTCAGAGTATCCTGCAAACCACCGGACGCGGATATTTCATTATCGGTATACTAGGGGCCGGTCAGGAACCGACGAACCACGCCTTACGGGATATAGCGGCTTTAAAACAGGATTTCGAGACATGGGGACGAGGCATGGTATTGCTTTTCCCGGATGAAAAACAGTTAAAAAGTTTTCATCCCACAGAATTTCCGAATCTCCCCGGTACTATTACTTTAGGAGTAGACCAAAATCAGACGATACAAAAAATGATTCAGGAAAATATGAAACTATCGCATGACAATCTGCCGATTTTCGTCATCGCCGATACGTTCAACCGGATCGTTTTTATCTCCCAAGGCTATACGATCGGATTAGGAGAACAATTGATGAAAACGATACATAAATTATAGTTAAAACACAGGTTTATATTTTTCTTTCTATTCGATTCCAGGTTTTATGCCGTCAGACCGGTTCGCCTGGAACGATCCGGTAAGGCTTTCCTTCACTGACCGGGGGAACTCCTCGCAAGCTCGTCAGACACCACCGGTCGGACGTTCGGAAAACCTAACCGGATCCTCGTTCCTGCTCCAATGGTCTTCCGCCACAAATCCCTGCATCTTCTGTTTGTACTACAGTTCAAAGGAAGGAGAAGAAAAAGAAATCAGAAAACCTCTGTTTCATAGTGTTCCTGTTTTCCAAATCAAGATTAGCTTTCCATGCAGTGATAACGGGAGTCTGCGGTGTTCGTGTTCGGGGACCATTGGAGCTTTGGCGAGTGTCGTCTTGCTTTTTCTGAACGACCGACCGGTGGTGTCTGAGCGAAGCGAGTTCCGCCGGTCAGTGAAAGAAAAAGCCAGATGACCGACAGAAGCGACCGGGTCTCCGAACACGAACACCGCAGACGAATAAGTAACAGAACAAACCTACATTATCTCAGGCCTTCAAGTCGTCAGTACACCAGCCTCCGGATCACTTCCTCCACCTTCTCGCTACTACTTACCTCACGTCCGTACTCATCCACTTGCACCGTACCTCCCATTGAAACAGCCGGATTGCGATAAACCATATCGCTCCCGAGGCGGATACGGGCAGAAAGATGGAATTCGAAGGCACCGGTGCTTTCGGCAATCTTCCGCACATTAGCCGCATTGACCCCACACCCGGGCATAATAATTACGTTCCGGGCCCGGGCCACCAATTCTTTCAGCAAAGGCACTCCGGTTTCAGCAGAATTACTTTGTCCGGAAGTCAGAATTCGTGCACACCCGAGCTTTTCGATCGTCTGCAAAGCCTGAAAAGGATCACGGCACATATCGAAAGCCCGGTGAAAAGTCACCGACATTTCTCCGCAAGCAGCCATTAATTTTCTCATAACGCCTTCGTCCACTTCTCCTTCACGGGTCAAACAACCGAAAACGACTCCATCGACCCCCAGTTTTCGTGCCATTTCTATATCCCTGTACATCACTTCAAGTTCATCCTCCCGGTATAGGAAATCACCCCCTCGTGGACGTACGATCACATGCATCCCTGCAGGCATTAACTCTCTTACTAAACAAATCTCACCATACGAAGGAGTCGTTCCTCCCTCCGGCATTCCGGCACAAAGCTCTATCCGATCCGCCCCACCTGCAAGAGCAGCTCTCACACTCTCCACAGAATTAGTACAAACCTCTATTTTAAAATCCTGACGTCGCATACAACTATCTGTCTATTATTTTATGGTCAATTCGATCACGTAATCCAGCTCGGCAGGCACTTCAGCCAACTCCAAAACTACCCCATTCTTATCTTGTGAAAACTTCACCGGTTTCCGGTCTTTAAATACGACAGCACTTTTCACTTTCCCCGTCGTCAAAGGCAAAAACAATCCTTTATCAGGCAAATTCAGAATATGTACATACAGCTTATCTCCTTTGCGGGTCGTTACCCCCCAATCTCTGGGACTGATATCTCCCCCCCGTGTTCCATAAATCGTCTCTCCATATTGCTTCGTCCACTCTCCGATTGCTTTCAGTCTTTCGAGTGCAGCAGCAGGCAATTCCCCGTTAGGCTGCGGTCCGATATTCATCAGGAGGTTTGCATTTCTACCGGCAGCTTTCACCAGATAATGGATCAAGGTTTTCACCGATTTATAATTCTGGTCTACAATTTTATACCCCCACATGCCATTCATCGTCTCGCAAGTCTCTAACGGCAAACGGCTGATGTCCTGTCCGGACAATCCGGCATTATTCTCTCCGGGCAAATCCCGTTCAAAAATCTGAATATCTTCACCGGCAAAAGGTACCTGATGATGGTTATTACCGATCAGACAAGCCGGTTGTAACCGATGGATCATGGCATATTGTTCAGGCAACTGCCAATCGAATCCGGGATCCTGATCATGATCCCACCAACCGTCGAACCAGATGGCACCGATCGGTCCGTAATTGGTCAGCAACTCAGTAATCTGATCGTTCATAAACTGATAATACGTTTTCCATTCTCCATGGGTCGTACGTCCCGTACCACGTCCGGTCCGCCCCAACGGATAATAATCGTCCCGGTCCCAATCCAGATGAGAATAATAAAGATGCAATTTTATCCCTTGTTTATGACATTCTTCTGCCAATTCCTTCAAAACATCCCTGCCGAAAGGTGTCGCCTTGACGATGTTATAATCCGTAAACCGGGAATCGAACATAGAAAACCCCTCATGATGCCGGGTAGTAAAACAAATATATTTCGCTCCGGCCGCTTTTATTGCAGCCACCCATTCAGCCGCATCGAAACGGGAAGGATAAAAAGCAGAAGCCAACTTGCGGTATTCCATGTGGTCCAGGTTCTGGTTCGTCATCACCCATTCTCCCTGAGCCAACATACTATACAACCCCCAATGTAAAAAAATACCGAATTTACTATCCTGAAATTCTTTCCGGGCTTCCAGATTTTCAGGAGACGGTACATAAGCATCCTGAGCCTTTCCACCCAAACAGAGCAGAAGTAATCCTAATACAACAAATCTTTTTTTCATAATTATGGTTATTTATTTAATTCTAAAATCCAGCATCGTCTTTCCATCCAATGTCATTTGCACTTTATCGCCCGGTCTGAGCCCCCGGAAACGGAAGGGGTGTCCGCAAAACAGATAATCACCGATTTTCAATGTATGAAACTCAGACGCAAAAGCAATCAATTTTTCAATACCCACCGGTAAATGCTGTCTATTCCCGGAAGTAACGGCTTCACCGTTGACCTTCATTTCATAGTTTGCCTCCCTGGCTTCCTCTATACCCATCAAAGCACTGATAGCACAAGAGCTGTCAAAAGAGGCTGCCATGATCCCGGGTAATTTTTTTGCAATCAGCTGTTCCTCCAGCGAATCGGCATAAAACCGGACTCCGACTCCGATCTCTTCAAAATAACGGCCGGCAAACCGTTCTCCCACACTTTTTCCCAACTTACAAATTCTGACAACCAACTGAGGCACACCGCTCACTTGTTGTGTATAATCCGGTATATAAAAATCCCCGTTATTCCTCAACAGCACATCATCCCCCACCGGTACGACAGCCACCTCTCCGGCGTCGTTATATTCCGCACACAGTATTTTCATACTTCAATCTTATAAATCAAACTACCGGCTTCCCGTTTAGGTACGTGATGGCCACCTTCAGCATCCCTCCAATACCGATAATCCTCCCCTTTCATTTGTTCCAGCACCACCTTTTCTTTCGGTTTTCCCAAAGCAATCACGTAGTTGATTTTCAGCTCTTCGGGTAAGTGAAACAGACGACGTAAATCTTCATTCCGGAAAGCCTTGATTATACAGCCTCCCCACCCCTTTTCTACCGCTCCCAATAAAATCGTCTGGGCCTGAATGCCGTCATCGCACAAACAATTTTCAACAATCCGGGTATCTAACAACTGGATCAGGTAAGCAGCCGGACGTTCTCCTTCTTCAGGTCCGTCCCAATCTTTCAGATATCCCGCCCAAGCCAGCTGTGGAAAAACCTCCGCACACTTTTCCTCCTCATGAACAATTACATATTTCAAGGCTTGTGCATTCCGGGCGGAAGCACACAAACAAGTCAAACCGACCAATTCTGTCAATTCTTCCTCTGAAATCCGTACCTCTTGCTCAAACCGCCGATAGCTACGATTTCTCAATAATAAATCTTTCAACATATCTGTTTACTTTCAGGTTTATCCTATTTTCGCTGTTTTAATCATTATAAATTGTAAATTTGCCGATACCAGTAGTCCCTACCGACTATTCAACAAAAATAACAACAAAATACAATAAGCCCAAATAACTCTTTAACTTTTAATTCGATATATGGCTTCTTTTCTTCAGTTACTGGCAAAGGATATTATCCGGAAATACGGTACGGATTTCGCCGATCTGACTATTATTTTTCCTAATAAAAGAGCCGGTCTCTTTTTGGCCGAAGAACTCTCCCGCCAAATCGACCGTCCGGTGTGGATGCCGGAGATCCTGACTTTGACAGAATACATCGAAAAGCATTCGGGTCTGAAAAAAGCTGAAACACTTTCTTTAATTATCAAACTCTACAAATCTTATACAGCCGTATCAGGTTCTTCCGAGAAATTCGAAGATTTCTATTTTTGGGGAAATATGCTACTGGCTGATTTCGACGATATCGACAAATACCTGGTAGATGCCAAAGATCTTTTTTCTAATCTGATAGCACTCAAAGAATTGGATTTGAACTTTCCGTATCTGACCGAAGAACAAATCAAGGCCATACACCGATTCTGGAAGAGCTTCAATCCGGAAAAATTCAGCCGGGAACAACAAGAATTCCTAAAAGTGTGGGATAAATTATATGCCACCTATACTCATTTCAAAACTCACCTGGCTGAAACCGGAATCTGCTATGAAGGAATGAACGAACGGTATTTTTGCGAACATATAGAAACCTATGCCCATCCTGCACATATATTAATCGCGGGTTTCAACGCTTTGAACTTATGCGAAAAAAAGATCTTTTCGTTTTGGCAAGATTCGGGAATAGCCCGCTTCTACTGGGATTACGATATTTATTATACCGCTGATGAACATCAGGAAGCAGGCCATTATATCCGGGAGAATCTAAAGCTGTTTCCAAACGAATTGGATATCGAACATTTCAATAACTTCAGATACAACGGCAAAACCATCGAATACCTGGCTGTCCCCTCGACGATCGGTCAGGCCAAGCTTCTTCCTGCCCTGACCGAAAGTCTCCGGGAAGAGAATCCGCGACAGACAGCCATCGTGTTATGTGAAGAACAGATGCTGATTCCCGTGATGCATTCGATTCCGGAGTATTTCTCAAAAATCAATGTTACGATGGGGTATCCGGCACGCAACACTTCGGTGGCGGCCCTCATTTCTATGTTATGCGATTTAAAAAATTATGCCAGGCAGGAAGGCGACACCACCTACTACTATTACAAACCGGTCATCGCTCTGCTGAATCACAAATTAATCAAAGACCTATGTCCTGAAGAGATTCAGCAGATCACCAACTATATCAATCAAAAGAACATCGTCTATGTTATAGAAAAAAGTTTACACTTTCATGAGCTCACCCGAGCTATTTTTTCCTCCGACCAGCACGAAAAGATACCTGTATATCTACTGAAAATCCTGAATTTGCTGACCCGGTCGGTATTGAAAGAAGAAGCCGATCCTATCGAAAAAGAATTTGTCTTCACGGTATATACCCAAATCCAAAACCTGCAAAATACATTCGAAGAAGAGGGCATCGAGCCGGAGAACAAACTTTATATGCAAATCATCAATAAAGTGATCGGTAATCTCAGTATTCCTTTTTCGGGAGAACCTCTGGAAGGCTTACAACTGATGGGATTAATGGAAACCCGTATGCTGGATTTCAATCATCTGATCATCCTTTCGGCCAACGAAGGTATTTTACCCAAAACCACACTTCCCGCTTCGTTTATTCCTTATAACCTCCGATTCGGTTTCCGTTTGCCCACCCCCGAACACCAGGACGCTGTTTTCGCCTATTACTTTTACCGGCTTTTACAACGTTCCAGAGACATTCATATTTTATATACTTCAGGCGTAAAAGGGATGAACGGAGGGGAAATGAGTCGTTTTCTCTATCAAATCAAATATGAATCGGGACTTACCGTAGTGGAAAGGAATTTCCAAAACCCGATTTCTACCCAAAATCCCAAAGAAATCAGAATCGGTAAAACCCCGCCGATACTCCATATTCTGGAGCGGTATACCCGATCGGAGGATCAGACGATCTCTCCTTCGGCCCTAAACACTTATATGGAATGTTCCCTGAAATTTTATTTCAAATACATAGCACAAATAAAAGAGAAAGAAGAACTGGCCGAAGAACTGGACCACCGTCTTTTGGGAAATATCTTTCACGAATGCTCCGAATCACTGTATGCCACGATACCTGGAGGCGAAATCACGAAAGCGGCCATCGATACCATTCTGGCCAACGGATCTCTGATCGAAGAACACATCCGCCGTTCTTATCTAAAAGTATACGACCCGAAAATTTCCAGGCTGATCGATAGCGGCAGCAACGAACTGATCCTGGGAGTAATCAAAAAATACCTCCGGGAGATGTTTTCTTACGATAAAAAGATATGTCCTTTCCGGTTGCTGGCTATGGAGAACCGTTTTCACGTGCCTGTAAAAATCGGTATCGAAGGCCAGGAAAAGACAGTTTTCGTCGGAGGTTTCATCGATCGCATAGACCGTACCGATCAAGGCATCCGGGTAATAGACTACAAAACAGGAGCCGATACGACGGCTTTCAAAACTATCGCTTCGGTTTTCGATCCGGCAAATCCTACCCGGAATAAAGCAGCTTTTCAGACCATGGTGTATTGCCTGATGTACGATCATGTTCATCCCAGCGAACAGCCTCTGATCCCTGGAATTTACAGTACCAAACTGTTATTCGGGAAAGATTATGATTTCCGGTTAAAATGTGATAAAGAGCTGATACAAAATTTCCGGTATTATCAGCAGGAATTTTCGGATCATCTCCGGCAGTTACTGGAAGAATTATTCTCCCCGGAACATCCTTTTTGCCAAACCGATAACGAAAAGAAATGCCGGACTTGCAGTTATGCCGGAATATGCCGCAGATAAAAACGAGAAAGGCCACCGTTTAGCAGTGGTCTTTCATTTCGTAATTCATTGTTTCAGCTCATTTTAGCGTCTTTTGTATCAATACTCGTCCTCGTTGAAGAAATTTATCTATATTGATTATCAATATATTATGCAGAAAACAATGAAATTTGCACAAACAAACCGCACCGTCTGAGACGGTCTGAGGCGATGGGAGGAAATGGTGGACAAACAAATACTTTTGTATTCGATTGAGCAATCATAGTGGATATTAGAAGGCTCTTATATTATACTTAAATACAATATCACTCTTTCTTTCCTCTGTGGATTCCTCCTCCAAGCCACTTGGCTGTAACAAGCCAGTTTTCATAATAGTAAAACCATTCTGAAATCCAAGGAATAATTTCTGTTATTTTGTGCGAAGCATTCCACTCTTCTGATGGACGATGGTAGATACAGAGATGCTGCTTATCCGTATTATAAACATGTGGCAATCCTTTTTCTCCTTCACACAGAGATAACTTATCTAGAGCGAACACATCCACATGTTTTCCTTCTTTGTAGCAAATCTTGAATTGATAGGTTCCGCTTAAAGAGGATGGTTGCACGGAATACTTCCAGCAGAAACTCGTTGGAGTTTCTGCATAGAAGTGTCCATTGGGATACGCTTGTTGCAAAAAAGCCTTCTGATGTGTTTTTGTAAATTTCTTTTCTCTTTGCATTTATTCGTCTCCATGGAATGTATGAGCTTTTACAACTGTACCAACAATTCCTAAAGTACCTGTTATCGTAGCTCTTAATGTGTTATTATCTCTGTTCTTACGCTGATTGTCGGCAATCGCACTAAAAGTCCTCTGCACTACATCTCTACCGAAAGGTTTATTCATCGACTCAGCAATTAATTGCAAACCGCCTCTTTTTTCAATGATTTGCTCCACATCTTGCTTTACTTGTTTTAACCATGCAAAGAAGTTTAACTGTTTCTGCGGTGTTTCTACCCATTTGTCGGCAAAGTTCTCATCAGGATTTACGGGATTACGCACAATACACAGATCGGTATTTGGTTCATGTTCGATATATCTCTCCATGCTGTTGACTACGTTTACCAACGCATCAAGTACATCTGTTTCCTTGTTGTAAGCACGTGCTGCTAGTGTTGTGATAATAATAGAGATTGGCTTGCTTTCATCGCCGTTAAACATTAAGTCACGGTGACGTTTAAGTATTTGAACAACACGTTGCAAAGGACTTTTCTTCTCTTTATATGCTGGCACATTGCCAACTTTAGCTTCGGAAAACAACAGTAGGAATATCCTTAATGAGTTTTATGAGGTCTTTTAGTGCGCGAGTTTGCGAAGCTGGATTCTCTCCAAGTTTACTAAGACCGGCTTGCAAAGTCAAAAAGATCTTTTCATAGACAGAACGATAGTTCGCACTTACCAAACGGTCGAAATTGTTAAGTGCAGCACTCAGATCTGCCACATTAAACATAGAATCGGGCTTCAACCATGTACTGAACAGATACTTATACTCGATAAAGTATCCGATATTGTTCTTACAGTACTCAATAGTATCCTTTGCATTAGCATCTTCATAGTCTTCAACAAGAAAAGGCATATCCTCGTCAGTCCATCCATCCTTACGAAGATATTGCTCCTCGTTGTCACAGAGGAACTTGTAGAAAATAAGACCAAGGATATAATCTTTGTATTCGTTGGCATCGATCTTCGAACGCATCTTGTTCGCCGACGCCCATATTTTATTTGCAAGTTTCTGCTTATTCATATATTTACTTTCTAATTATTCTATGCTAGTAGTGTTTTATACATATTTTGACAATTAATTTGACCTTCAGCCAATTTGGTCATTAAGTCACTATGCCATTTTACAACATCCATTACCTAATTAAGGCAAGACCTAAACATGAAATTTAAATCAACCTTCTTGTGTGAACCATCTTGTATAATTATCGATCAGATTCCCTATGATGTAAGATATTGCTTTAGGCATGATGGAACATTCGGCTTACCTATAACCGCTTTTACCCACAATCAATCTTTCAAACATCCAACAGGAACAACATAGATTCCATCAGTCCGTCTATAGGCAAAGTCTCCTACACCAGTTAGTACCATACAAAATGCAGGTGCCTTCATTCGGGAGGTGTCAATAATATTGGTAAGTGCAGTTAATGTCTTAGCTCCATCCTCAATAAGTTTTTCTCCGCCTAATTTTATCTCAATTAAACCATATGCACCATTACGCAAATGCACCACAGCATCACATTCCAAACCATTTTTATCCCTATAATGGTAAACCGAACCATCTAAAGCATCCGCATAAACACGAAGATCACGGATACACATCGTCTCAAAAAACAATCCGAATGTATTCAAATCATTAATCAGGTCATTAGGCCCAAGTCCCAAAGCAGCAACTCCCAATGAAGGATCTACATAATATCTTGTGTCAGATGTGCGCACTGCTGTTTTGCTTCTCAGATTTGGATTCCATGCCGGCATATCTTCTATCACAAATATTTTTCGTAAAGCAGTAAGGTATGCTCCTACTGTCTCATCGCTGATGTTTCCTGTCTCATTTGTTGATATATCAGCAAGAATCGTTGCTATGCTTGCTTGAGAGCCCTGATGTCTGGCATATGAACGCATTATTCTCTTTGCTCGCTCCTCGTCTCTTTTTACGTTATCTACTCGCGATATATCACTATTTGTAATGGCTTTATAATACTCCGTTACTTGCGATAATGCTGCCTTTTCAGTTTTCTTTTGCAGAGACTTAGGCCATCCGCCACGACAAACGGCAAATGCAAGCATTGGTAAGGTCAGTTTATTTAATGCTCCTATTCTGTCAGGAGTAAGAAACAAATCCGACAAACTAACCTCTCCTGTAGATTCTCCTGACTCCCAAAGACTCATAGGACGCATAGTAAGCCATCCGTATCTTCCAGTTCCAGTATGATGAATTTCTTTCATATCAGCTGGAACTGCAGATCCTGTAAGCATAAACTGACCATCGTCATCTCTATGGTCAACTTCAAACCGAATGGCATCCCAAAACTGAGGAACATGTTGCCATTCATCAATCAAACGTGGAGTTTCTCCTTCAAGCAAAAAACGGATATTTGTTTGTGCCATCTGTTTATACTGTTCTTGCTTTACCGGGTCGTCCATATAGATGATGCTTTTAGCTTGTTGTTCAGCCGTAGTCGTCTTACCACAAGCTTTTGGACCTTCAATTAAAACAGCACCCATTGCCTCTAACTTATCACGCAATAATTTATCTGCTATTCGATTTTTATATTCCATAGATACATAGTTTTTGCAAAGATAGGGAAATAGTTTATGAATCATATAAATTGCAATACAAATTTGGAAGTTTGGACGAAATCCATTTGGTAATTTGGCCTATTTTTGCTTGGTAATTTGGCGAATTATAATTATTTCCTTCGATAACTTTTCGTTTGCTGCTTACATACTGTTACTACCGCAAACATCAGACACCTTCTCCGATACGCCTCTTCCTCCTCATCCGGCCTTCTTCCGTCCCAGCGAAGGTCTGAGTCGGAGTTGCCACCACCGCCGGATGAAACAGCGACAGGCTGTCCGCAAATCAAAGCATCTGCGATGGTGAAGATTCTTTCCCGTACAGACGGCTCAGCCAACTGGTCAAGAAATGTCTGCATTTGTTCAGTCTGATTATCGTTGAGATCCGTCAGTCGTACATACTCCTGTTGCAACCATTTAAGCTCCCGATAGTCCAGCAACGCATTATTCTGCACCGCCTGTATCTGCTGTTCGGCATCTTTCCGATACAGTTCTTCAATCTGACGGACAATCTTCACGAATCGGCTGGCGATAGACCTGTTCTGCACCTCAATCCATTTGTCAACACCGAATATCGGAGGTTTACCTGTGATCCGTGGCGGCTCAAAATCTATCTTGTGATTACGGAAAGGTTGCGCCACTCTACCGACACGGTCTATATTCTTTGTCATCTTCTCCAGTTCCTGCTCCTTTTCTTGAAGCTTACATGCCTTGTCTTCAAGCTTTGACTGGTATTCGGAAATCTGTTTTTGTATCCTGGTCTTTTGAATTTCATATTCCTGAAGAGCGATTTTGCCGGAAACCAGAGACTTCTCAATTTCTTCAAGTTGGGATTGAGACCTGAATATCTGTGCTTCCAACCTCCGTATCATAGTTTGCAGCCCCTTGACTGCTTTCTCCGCCTGTTTCGCATCTTTGGCCAGTTTCCGGATATAATCGCGTTTACTAAGATGGCTGACGTTCCGTCCTTCAATACTGTCACCACGTTCCAGCCCGTACTTGCTCCCAACCTCTTCATATAGTGAGGTGTGCATTTCCCGAAGAATATGGCCATACCCATAACGGCTCTTGCCAAACTTAGCCGACCACATGACGCATTCACGTCCGCTTTTGGCTCGTTGTCCGACAGGAACGATCAAGGCATGGATATGCGGGCTGCTCTCATCAAGATGAACCTGAAAGCCGATTATGTTTTCCTGTCCGTACCGTTTGGCGCACCAGTCATAGACATCTTTTGCCCATTGTTCAATTTCTGGACATCGCTGGAGATGGCTGTTGTCTGCACCCTTGTCCAGATTTACGGTTTGGGTTCCAAATGCCATCTCAAGTGTACGGTCATGATTGCCTCCGAAGATAAATTTCGCACAACAGTTTGGTTGAATTTTGCTGTCCAGCTTGAAGGGTTTCCAGCCCAGTTCAGTCAACCGTTCCTGCAAACGTACTTCAAGCGATTTCTCTTGATAGCCTAACGGATGAACTTTCCCATCGGGCCCAATCTCGAAATTCAGTTTCATTCGGGTCTTGTCATAGTGATTGGTCGGATCCTGATTCTTTCTGTCAATCTTGTCGTCATTCCAATGCCTTTCGTTTTCATTCGCCTCTGCTGTGCCGAATGACTTCCCGGCTTCGACATGCATGGCCTGTTTAATATCTGTGTTCATATAGGATATTCTTTTGATAAATGATTAATATTTGAGCTTGCTCTTGTGCCAGTCCGCTCTGCGGGACAATGACCGGATTTTATTGCCGCCAGGCAAAAAGTCCTTATTGTGTTAAGGACTTTCTATAAATCCTCGGAACAAGTTCCTTTACTATTCAATAAGTTCCAGATCCAGTTCATCAATGAGCAACTGCAATGCTGGATTACGTTGTATCATCTGATGGAGTATCTGTCTCTTTGATGGTGAATACAGAAAGAAGTCTGCAATGTCCAATCCTTGGCTGCGTTGCTCTTCATCGGATGTACATTCCAAAACATTGGACACAACAACCCGTTTGCATATTCCAGACAACAAAGCAGACTTTTCTTTCCATTGTTCGGTCGCTCCTAAATCAGGGATGAGAGTAACCTCCCTGCCTTTGAGAACCTGCATAGCTTCACTATTGAAACAACCGTTCTTTCCACCTGTTGCCAACCATATATAATCGGGGATAAAATGGCTCATTACAACAGCGGTCTTTTCGCTTTCCACCAGCATTACCGGAGATGATGAATTTTTCAGAAGATGTTCCCCATACAGGCACTGCTTTAAATGGAAATCCTGCAATTTTAATTCAGAGTGCGCCCAACTGACAAAAGCCTGAGGCTCTTTAACCCGATGTCCTGTCTCCGCATTATAGCACATTACCTTACCAGTTCTTACCTGTCCATTTATATCTATCTGCCAGAAAACCGTTGCGCCTCCCCATTTTGAAGACGTCCCTATGCGATACATTTCAAACAATCTGCTTGTCTCATTTTCACCAAATACATGACAGAAATACTGATATAAGGGGTTGATTGAATAATGTGACAAACTCCTTAACACATAAGATGATGAAATATACGAAGGAATAATACAAGCCGGAATATTATATGCCGGCTTATAAGGGGCAGAAAGGAGTGACTTACCAGATTTCTCATTCATTTCCAACACATCAGGATTATCCTTGAAGTATTCCTTAGGTGTGTAATGATAGCCGCAACTGTTCTCGTGATCACACTTGCCGACATTATCGGGAAAGCTAATGACGCCCTGTTCATCAATATACTTGACAAAACATCGGCTTTTACCACAGTTCGGACAAGTAGTCTTACTTCCGTGCAGGTATTTCTGTAAATGGAATCTGTATTCACTCATGGTCCTCTGATTTTAGTGTGG
>OGPT01000101.1_pt1 | contig 79568 bp, 65 predicted proteins | sample 1552951 | NCBI WGS metagenome assembly OGPT01 (sample SAMEA2580224, study PRJEB22360) | human gut metagenome | biome: human gut; feature: human-associated habitat; material: faeces | place: Denmark | collected 2008/2010
GATTCTATTTACTGCCAGAGCCGCTTAGGCTCAGCAAATTTTTAACGAACTATTGTTATAAATATCCGAACGATTTTTAAAGTCATAACGTTTACTCAACCGATCCGCTTCACGGGTATATCTCCAGGCCTCTTCCATCTTCCGGTTGAGACAAAGATTGCGGGCCATAGAAATCGCCCCGCAATAGATCAGATAAGGATCATTATTCTGCCGGCCCAGCAGGTAACATTTCTCTGCATATTCCAACCCGGCTTCTTCATTTCTTAAAGTCAGTACTTCCGCGATATTAGCGACTAACAAACAATACAACAACCGGTGTCCGCAACGTTCGGCGATATCACACCCCTCCCGGTAATAATTCAAAGAGCGGTAATAGTCACAAGTGACATTTTGTTCGTACAACCCAAGCCCGTTATACACCGAACAAAGTGCCGAATCATTGTGTTGTATCTCAGCCAATCGTTTTGCCCCGAGCAAATCCTGTAATCCCTCCTGCGTTTTGCCCAGCATGATCCGTGCTTGTCCCTGATAGATCAAGGCATAGGTGTAAAACCATTCTTGTCCTCCCCAAACGGTATTTTGTAAAATCTCCTGACAAACTCTTTCCGTCTCCTGATATTCGCCCTTAGAAATATGCCCATAAGCCTTATCTTTCAAGACATACAAAGCCGAATCCGACACCTTTCCCTCCTGCTTGCCACCGAACCCACAAAACCATAGATAACAAACTGATAACAAACAAAATAAACGCATCATAAAACGTCCCATTAAATTAGTCGAAAGTTTATAAAGTCTACAAAAAATTCTAAGTTCCCGCACCTGTGGGGGATTGACAATTGCCAGAGACCAGTTGACAATGAAACAGCACACTGGAAAGATCCATCGAACCAACTAAAAACCAATGCTTTATTCTTTATTCCTTTTTTCATTTGTCTTTACTTATTCCTTTTTCGATGGAAGCTTCGCTTCCAAATAATTGTCAATAGGTAATTGTCGTCTGTCAATTATTCTTTTGGTGGATTTCCACCAAAAGAATGGGACGTTTTCCACACGAAATTAAATATTATTTTGACTTTATTCCCTATCTTTACAGCGAAAATTAAAAGAAATTGGATGATTGAGGTCAAAAATATCAAAAAAAGTTACGGAACACTACAGGTTTTAAAAGGCATCGATCTGATCATTCCCGAAAAACAAATTGTGACGATCGTCGGGGCTAGTGGAGCCGGGAAAAGTACTTTGCTGCACATTATAGGCACCTTAGACTACCCGGATGAAGGAGAGGTATGGTATGAACAGGACAACGTCGCTCACTATTCGGCCAATAAATTAGCAAATTTCCGAAATAACAATATCGGTTTTGTTTTCCAGTTTCACCATTTGCTACCGGAATTCACTGCTTTGGAGAACGTATGTATGCCAGCCTGGATCAAGGGAGTCCCCCGGAAAGAGGCCGAAAAAAAAGCACTCGGACTGCTGGAATTAATGGGATTGCAAGACCGGATCTCTCATAAACCGTCAGAACTTTCGGGAGGAGAACAACAACGGGTATCCGTCGCCAGAGCCCTGATCAATTCCCCAAAAGTGGTCCTGGCCGACGAACCTTCGGGTAATCTGGATACACATACTAAAAACGAACTGCACCAATTATTTTTCTCCTTACGCGACGAGTTAGGACAAACTTTTGTTATCGTCACTCACGATACGGAACTGGCGGAGATGTCGGATTCGAAGATTTGCTTGAGCGATGGACAGATAAAAGGCTAAAGGCTATAAGCTAAAAGCTAGAGGCTATAAGCTAAAAGCTAAAGGGAAAAAGTATAAGGGGAAAAGGAAAAAGGGGGGGGAAATAAAAGAATCGAGGGGAAAAGGGAAACAGAGGAGAAAGAGTTTACGTAAAACAGACAAGTGTTTATTCAAACACTTTTTAGTCTTAACTTTTTACTTTTTACCATTTTAGTGTATCTTTGCGCGATTAATAATTAATAGATAAAGAATGAAATACACAGACGAACTTGACAAAGTCAGCTACAGCTTAGGACTTAGCATTGCCAGCAATTTGATTTCTTCCGGAGTAACCACGATCAATGCAGAAGCATTTATCGACGGTCTGAATGTCGTATTCAGTGGTAAGATGCCGGAAATCATGCCGGACGAAGCCAATAATATCTTACAGGATTATTTCGACAAACTCCAGCAAGCAAAAGGAAAAGAGGCAAAAGCTGAAGGCGAAAAGTTCCTGGCAGAAAACAAGAAAAAAGAAGGCGTAGTTGCACTTCCGAGCGGATTACAATATAAAATCCTGACTGCTGGCAATGGCCCGAAACCCAAAGCTTCGGATACGGTAAAGTGTCATTATGAAGGTCGTCTGATCAATGGTACTGTTTTCGATTCATCTATCCGCAGAAACGAACCGGCAGAATTCCCGGTAAGCGGAGTGATCGCCGGTTGGGTAGAAGCCCTGCAATTGATGCCTGTAGGATCGAAATGGCAACTTTATATTCCTTCCGAACTGGCTTATGGCACACACGGCGCAGGTCAGTCGATCGGACCGAACCAAACCCTGATTTTCGATGTCGAACTGTTGGCTATTATCTAAAACATTAAAATTTAATTCAATAAAATTCAAAACATGAAAGCTAAAAATTTACTACTTACTCTGGCAGTAGGTGCAATGGCTATCAGCTGTAACAACAGCGGTTCCATGACACAAACTTCTGCTTCTTTGAAAACAACGGCCGACTCAGCCAGTTTTTATATCGGTTACATGTACGGCTCAGGCCTGCAACAAATGGGTTTCTCCGAGGTTAACCGCGAAGCTTTGATCGCCGGTTTGAATTCAGCTATAGCCAAAAAAGAAGTGGGAAAAGACCCACGCGAAATCCAAATGTTCCTGAACGGATTCATGCAGGAAGTGGCTATGAAAAAAGCAACGGAAAATGCAGAAAAAGGAAAGAAATTCCTGGAAGAAAATGCAAAGAAATCTGGCGTAGATACTTTAGCTAACGGTATCCAATACAAGATCATCAAAAAAGGAGAAGGTGCAAAACCGGCAGCTACCGATATGGTCAAAGTACATTACAGAGGCACCTTGATCGACGGAACTGAATTCGATTCTTCTATCAAAAGAGGCGAACCGGTAGAATTTCCTTTGAATCGGGTAATCCCGGGATGGACGACTGCTTTACAACAAATGCCTGTCGGATCGAAATGGGAAATCTTTATCCCGTCGGATCAGGCTTACGGCCCAAGAGGAAACGGCTCCATCGGACCGAACGAAACCCTGATTTTCGAAGTCGAACTGTTAGACATCGTTACACCGGACGCTAAAGAAGCTGATCAAAAATAATCTCCCTATAGGGAACTTCAATGTGAACCCGAGGTAATACCCCCGGGTTTCACTTTTTAATTAGCTAAATCAAAAAAACTCCACATACATGAATTACGAAATAGTCGGGAAACTGATTTTCAAAGAAGAAACCCAACACATCAGTGACCGGTTCCAAAAAAGGGAATTTGTCATCGAAGTAGAGAACGAAAAAAACTCACAATGGAATGACTTCGTAAAAGTACAATTGATACAAGATCGGTGTGACCTGCTCGAAAATATCGATTTAAACGAAAATATTAAAGTATATTTCAATATCCGGGGCAGAAAATGGGAAAATAAAGGACAAGTATCTTATTTTACCAATCTCGAAGGCTGGCGGATTGAAAAAGTAGCCCCCCAGAATCCGGCAAATATTCCCGTACCGGAATATCGTGTAGAAGATATCCCCCCGATGCCTGAAGCCGACGATTTGCCTTTTTAAGAGTTAGAGAGTTACTGAGTTAGAGAGTTGCTAAGAGGAAGGCTATAATCGTTATTGAATTTTTTCTGTTTTATAATCTGTTAAAAAAACAAAAACGAGAAAGAGAAATCAAAATTTTTAAATAAACGGAAAGTAATCTATTGAAACTAAAAATGATAAAATTGATTTTTACATTAGAATACATTGAAAATTAATAACTTACAAACAAACTCAGCAACTCTACAACTCAGCAACTCTATAACTCAGCAACTCAGCAACTCTATAACTCAGCAACTCAGCAACTCTATAACTCAGCAACTCAGCAACTCTATAACTCAGCAACTCAGCAACTCTATAACTCAGCAACTCAGCAACTCAGCAACTCTATAACTCAGCAACTCTATCCCTGCTTCATCCATACCGTTTTGGCCTGACAATGCGTCAAGTGCTCGGTTTCGTCTTTCACTTCATGCCAAACCACCACTTCATTTTCACCCCGTTCTTCCATGCGATAAGCGGAATGAATCTGACTATCCGGCATAATCTCATGGGCATAAATCACTTCAATTTCTATCAACACATGCTCTTTTAGAAACCCGAAAGGCAGCGAATTGGTAATCCAGCGGACATACGAAGCCTGAGTCACGTGCCCGTTAAAATCAATGTTATCGAAAGTCGCTGTAAAATGGCGTATTCCCTGTCTCTCTCCGCCAAATTCCTTCTCATCCAGCAAAGGGGCCAACACCAACTTAGGGATGTTATGTTCCGTACTCATGGCAATGACATTCTCCGGCAAACGCAAAGGTCTTCTCCGTTTCATATCGATATACATCCATTCGGAAGTTGCCCGCACCAATTCCTCCCCGTCTTCCCGGAACATCCGGTAGTCACGCAAGGCAAACAAACGGTCGATCCCCGAAGGCCAGGTCTCGATAGTCACGATTTCTTCCTTTAAAGGCATCTTATGGAGCAGGATATGCAGACGATGCAACATCCAGGTAAACCCTTGTGCATTCAAGGTATCCACATCCACCTTATATAGTTCGGTCTGTACCTCGGCCGCATCGTTGAACAAATCACACAAAGTTTTCACAAACAACCTGCCTTTGTAATTGGTATAGTGGTTGTAAATTTTTACTTTCTCTGCATACTTCGTCACCATAGCTTTGTTTTTAACTTCATTCAAATCACATAGACTTCAGGTTCTATCCAGATCCCGAATTTCATGAATACACTTTTCCGGATTTCATTCGCCAGGCGGGTAATCTCGATACCACTGGCTCCCCCCCGATTCACCAATACCAAAGCCTGTTTGTCATGTACCCCGGCCTTCCCCCATGTACGTCCTTTCCAACCACATTGTTCGATCATCCAGCCGGCAGCCAACTTGCAACAAGCATCGTCGACCTCATAGACAGGCATTCCGGGATATTCCGCCAAAAGCCGGTCCGCCTGTTCCCGACTGACCACGGGATTTTTAAAAAAACTCCCCGCATTGGGAATCTCCGCCACGTCCGGCAATTTAGAACGGCGAATCCGAATCACCGCCTGCCGGATATTCGTCAAATTCACTTCTCCCCCCATCTTTTCAAGCTCGCTCCGCAAGGCACCATAATCCAACCGAAACTCCGGTTTTTTAGACAACCGGAATACCACCCGGGTGATGATATACCGATTTTTCCACTCCCGTTTAAAAATACTATCCCGATAAGCGAAACGGCAATCTTTCCCTGCAATTTCCACCCGGATAGCTTTATCCAGGTCTATCGCTTCCACCCGGTCGATCCGCTCGCCGGCTTCGATCCCGTAGGCTCCGACATTTTGCACCGGAGCTGCTCCGACATGCCCCGGAATAAAAGAAAGATTTTCAACTCCCCCCCATCCCTGTTGCACTGTCCAGGCCACAAAATCGTCCCATTCCACTCCGGCTCCTATCCTAACCCACACCTCTTCCTCATCTTCCTTTATAACCTCTTTTCCCTGCATAGCCGGATAAAAAACCGTACCGGTAAAATCCTCCGTAAAAAGGAAATTACTTCCTCCTCCCAAAATCAACACTTCCGACGGTTGCCATTCATAATCAGCCACAAAAGCCCGGAGCGCTTCCTCCTCGTCACTTTCGACAAAATATTTACATCTGACATCGATATCAAACGTATTATATGCTTTCAGACTATAATCTTCCTTAACTTCAATCATAACTTATCCAAAATCACTTATCTTTGTACACAATTATTTGCAAATATACGGAAAAACATGAACACTTTACCCGCTCTGTTCGAAGAACGCATGAGAAAACTTTTACCGGAAGAGTCGGAAGCTTTCTTTGCAGCCCTGCAAACAGAGCCTCCTGTCAGTATCCGGCTGAACCCGGGAAAACCCGTCCCCATCTCCCGGTTATTCCCCGACGAGCAAATCGGTTTACCCGTATCCTGGTGCGAATCGGCCTATTATTTGAAGAGCCGCCCCGTTTTCACCCTGGACCCTTGCCTACATAGCGGGACTTACTATGTACAGGAAGCCTCTTCGATGTTTTTACATCATATATTCGGACAAATACTACCGGCTCATCCGGTAAGAGTATTGGATCTGTGTGCCGCTCCAGGTGGCAAATCTACCCTGATCGCTTCCCGGCTTTCCTCCGGCAGCCTTTTGGTAGCTAACGAAGTTATCCGTTCCCGGGCCGGTATTTTAAAAGAAAATATGATCAAATGGGGAACTTCCCATGTAGTCGTCACGAACAACGATCCGGCAGACTTTCACCATCTGAAAGGCGCCTTCGATATCATCGTCGTAGATGCCCCCTGTTCGGGAGAAGGCATGTTCAGAAAAGACCCCGGTGCCATTCAGGAATGGAACGAAAGCAACCTGCAGCTTTGCAGTGAGCGCCAGCAACGGATTCTGGCAGACATCTGGCCTTGCCTAAAACCCGGTGGTTTCCTGGTGTATAGCACCTGTACTTACAATCCCGGAGAAAACGAAGCCATCCTGGAACGATTGATACGGAAATACGGAGCCCGTTCCATTGAAATCGCACCTCTTTTTCCAGGAATTGTCCCGGGAAACTCAACCGCTCACTGTTATCATTTCTACCCTCACCGGATTCCGGGAGAAGGATTTTTTACCGGAGTGGTACAAAAAACCGAAGGCGAAGAATTCAGAGCCGGGAAAGTCAGGAAAAATATGAAAAACAAAACACCCCTTCTCCCCGGCGACATCCGGGCTTATATCCGGACACCCGAATATTACCGCCCCTATGCCAAAGACAATATCGTAGGCGTAATCCCGGAGCAACACAGCGAATTTATACAACTACTGGAGGCTAATCTGCACATCCTCTACCAAGGTTGTGAAATAGCAGAAATCATCAACCGGAAAAGTAAACCTCTGCCTTCACTCGCTCTCTGGCAGGGACTGAATAAAGCAAACTGCGCCCTCCTGGATACCGACCGGATGACAGCCCTGACCTTTCTGAAAAAAGAAGATATTCCGGTGCCGCCCAAGACCGCAGAATGGTTATTGGTTACCTATCGCGGACAGGGTCTCGGATGGTGCAAACACCTGGGCAACCGGCTTAACAACTATTACCCCAAAGAATGGAGAATCAGAATGACAATCGAATAAAATAATAAAACCATGAATTATATTGAAGTTACTTTCGACATCACCCCCTACGAAGAAGCGGTTGCAGATGCGTTAATTTCCGAACTGGGTACTATCGGTTACGATGGTTTCTCCTACACCGACCAGGGATTCACGGCCTACATTCCTGCCAAAGAGTATAATGCACAAGCCATCACCCGGCTGGAAATATTCGATTTTTTCACCCGGAACTATCGTATCGAAACCTCGGTACAGGAAATCGAAGACCAGGACTGGAACAAAGTATGGGAAGAAAATTTCACTCCCATCGTGGTAGACGACCGGATCTTAGTCAGGGCCGGATTCCACGCTCCGGTTCCCGGCATCGAATATGAGATCCTGATCGAACCCAAAATGAGTTTCGGTACCGGTCACCATTCCACCACCGCCCTCATGCTACGCACCATCCTGGACAACAAGGAGCGGATTACAGGCAAACGGGTACTCGACATGGGATGCGGAACAGGTATCCTGTCTATCCTGGCTGCCAAAACCGGTGCCCGGGAAATCACCGGCATCGACATCGATGAATGGGCTTACAACAATGCGATGGAAAATATCCGGGCCAATGGTCTGAACAACATCACCATCAAAATCGGAGACGCCCGGTTACTGGAAGCAGAGGCACCTTTCGATGTGATCCTGGCTAATATCAACCGCAATATCCTTCTCGAAGACATGCCCCATTACGTCGCCCGACTCCTCCCCCAAGGCCTCCTGATCATGAGCGGATTTTATCTGCAAGACCTTCCCCTCATCCAGGAAAGAGCGGCACAATCAGGTCTGACTTTCATGACTTACCGGGAAGACAAGAATTGGGTGGCAGCCAGCTTCTACAAAAATTAATCACGTTGTTTAATTCTTAACAAAGTATTGTTTTATCAATTTGAATATAGCACCTTTGCAGCCGGAAATAAGAAAAACACTGGAGTTTATAAAATTGACAAATATGAAAGTTTTAAAATTCGGAGGGACCTCCGTCGGAAGTGCAGACAGAATTCGTGCAGTGGCCGGATTGATCGATAACGGCGAACCTCAGATCGTGGTTTTATCGGCGATGTCCGGGACTACCAATACCTTGGTTGAAATTTCTAACTGCTTATACCGGAATGAAAAACAGGCTGCTCTCCATATCATTCAGAATCTGGAAGTAAACTACTATATCGTTATCACAGAATTATTCGAAACAGAAGCTTATATTCAGAAAGGTAAAACCTTCATTCAAACCATTTTCACCTATCTGCGTTCTTTTATCAACAAGGATTTCTATCCTCTTCAGGAAAAGGCTGTATTGGCACAGGGGGAAATCATGTCTACCACGTTGATGCATTATTACCTGGAAGAATGCGGAGTGAGCAACACGCTTTTGTCAGCCCTGGAATATATGCGTATCGATAAAGACTGTGAACCGGATTATTTTTATATCCGGCAAAACCTGAAACGCGAACTGGCCCAACCGGACACCCACCCCCTGATCATTACCCAAGGCTTTATCTGCCGGAATGCTTACGGCGAAATCGACAACCTGAAAAGAGGAGGCAGCGACTATTCCGCCGCACTGGTAGGGGCAGCCATCAAGGCTGAAGAGATCCAGATCTGGACGGACATCGACGGTTTTCATAACAATGATCCCCGTATCGTCGAAGGGACGAAGGCTATCCGGCATCTGTCATTCGACGAAGCTGCCGAATTGGCTTATTTCGGGGCGAAGATCCTTCACCCGTCCAGCGTACAACCGGCGAAAAAAGAAAATATCCCGGTACGCCTGAAAAACACCTTATGCCCCGACGACGAAGGTACACTGATCACCGAAGACAGTCCGGCCAAAAATGTGAAAGCCGTCGCTGCCAAAAGCGGGATTACCGCGATTAAGATCAAATCGACCAATATGCTGCTGGCCTATGGTTTCCTCCGGAAAGTATTCGAAGTATTCGAAGCCTGGAAGACCCCGATCGATATGATCGCAACTTCTGAAGTGGCAGTCTCTCTGACTATCGACTGTACGGAACATCTGGAAGAAATCCTCAAGGATCTGGAAAAATACGGTACGATCGAGGTCGACCGCAATATGGCGATCGTATGTATCGTCGGCGATTTTTCAGCCGGTAAATCCGGACTGGGAGCCCAGGTTCTGAAAGCCCTCGAAGAAGTTCCGCTCCGGATGATCTCTTACGGTGGCAGCGCACACAATATCTCGGTCCTGGTCAAAGAAGAAGACAAGAAAAAAGCCATGACAGACCTCAGTCATAAACTGGAAGATCTTCAGCATTGAAAATAGTTCACTCAGCAACAACACACTTTACTATGCAGTTATCTCAGATACCGGTTCAAACACCGACGCCCTTCTATTACTATAATTTAGAACTACTGAAAAAAACAGTACAAACGGCAAAGTCCGAATCAGCCCCTTACGGATACCGGGTTCATTATGCCGTCAAAGCCAATGCCAATCCGGTACTACTGCGACTGATCAGCCAGCAGGGACTGGGAGCGGACTGTGTCAGCGGAAATGAAATCCGGCAGGCACTGGAATGCGGCTTCCCGGCCGATACTATTGTATATGCCGGTGTCGGCAAAAGCGATGCAGAGATAGAACTTGCCTTACAGCACGATATCTTTTGTTTCAACTGTGAGTCCCTGCCGGAAATACAGGTGATCGACGGGATCGCGGCCCGGCTGGGCAAAAAAGCCCGGATCGCCCTTCGCATCAATCCCAATGTCGATGCCCATACCCATCACTATATCACCACAGGTATCGAAGAAAACAAATTCGGTATTTATTTGTACGATCTGGAACATGTCATCACGGAAGTAGCGAAATTAAAACAGATCGAACTCATCGGTCTGCATTTTCACATCGGTTCTCAAATCACCGACATGACCGTTTTCCGGGGATTATGTATCCGGGCCAATGAGATCCAACGGCAGATGAAAGAACGCGGACTCCTTCTGCCCCATATCAATTTCGGCGGAGGGTTAGGGATCGACTACAACGAACCGTACGAAAAACCCATTGCCGATTTCCAATCTTACTTTGCCACTTTCGCCCGATTTTTCGAACCGGAACCTCATCAGCAGATTCATTTCGAATTGGGACGCTCGATCGTCGCACACTGCGGAGATCTGATCTCTAAAGTATTGTACGTCAAAGAAGGGAAAAACAGAAAATTCGTAATCCTCGATGCAGGCATGAACGATCTGTTGCGCCCGGCCCTTTATCAGGCCTTTCACAAGATAGAAAATATCAGCTCCGACCGACCCGAAGAGAAATACGACGTGGTAGGACCGATATGCGAATCTGCCGACTGTTTCGGGAAAGACGTCGTCTTAAACGAAACCCGCCGGGGAGATCTCATCGCTATCCATTCCTGCGGTGCCTACGGCGAAGCAATGGCTTCCCGCTATAATCTGCGCGATCTGCCCGGTAGTGTTTTTCAATACCCAAAGTGACCAAAGGAATTTTGTTTTCCAATGGTCACTCTATACCAAACGATTGATCTCAACCGAAATTTTACGTTTTTCTCATCATCCGATCTTATCCGGTTTCTTTTTTGAACCATCAGCCGGTTTTGCGATCGATTCCCGCATTTGTGTATCGGCTTCTATATTTTTCATGCGATAATAATCCATCACGCCTAAATTACCGGAACGGAAGGCTTCCGACATCGCCAGAGGCACATTGGCTTCGGCTTCGATCACCTTCGCTTTCATCTCCTGGGCCAATGCTTTCATTTCCTGTTCTCTGGCCACAGCCATCGCCCTCCTCTCTTCCGCTTTCGCCTGAGCGATTTTCAGATCAGCTTCGGCCTGGTCGATTTGTAAACCTGCCCCGATATTTTTACCCACATCGATATCGGCAATATCGATGGAAAGGATTTCAAAAGCCGTACCGGAATCCAAACCTTTATCCAACACCACTTTGGAGATAAAATCCGGATTTTCCATCACCGCTTTATGGGATTCCGACGAACCGATCGACGACACGATCCCTTCTCCTACCCGGGCCAGCACCGTCTCTTCACCGGCACCACCGACCAAACGCTTGATATTGGCCCGGACAGTCACCCGCGCTTTAGCGATCAACTGGATACCGTCTTTAGCGACAGCCGTAACCGGAGGTGTATTGATCACTTTCGGATTTACACTCATTTGTACTGCTTCGAATACATCCCTACCGGCCAGATCCACAGCAGTTGCAATCTGAAAAGTCAGATCGATATTGGCTTTCGAAGCAGATACCAAAGCATGCACCACCTGGGCCACATGGCCTCCGGCCAGATAATGAGCCTCCAGCAAATCCCGGTATAATTCGATACCTGCCTTTTTCCCCTCGATCATTGCACTGACAATCACCGTAGGCGGCACTTTTCTCCAACGCATCAACACCAATTGTAATAAAGATATTTTCACATCCGATACTAATGCCTGGAACCACAAACCGACAGGAATCAGATACAAAATAATCCATAACAGGAACAATCCTCCGGCTATGGCGACCACCAACAAAATAACACTGCTGTTTTCCATTTCAAACTGTTTTTAATTGTACAATTACTTTATTTCTCAATACTTTAACGACCTCGACCGGACGATGGGCATCGATATAGCCCGATCTGGATTCGGCTTCCACGACCATATCCCCCAATTTTACATTTCCCATAGGTGCCAAGCGTCCTAACGTCTCTCCGCAATCTCCGGCCTTAACCGAATCCCCAATCCCCTCTACCGTCCCTTCCAGACGGGTATCCAGGCTCAGCCTTTTCCAGGTTTTTGTCCGAAGGACATACCAGGTCATCCCGAAGCCGAAGACAACCGTACCCGCCAAAATCAGATGACCCGTCACTCCGCCATAATACGCGTATCCGAAATATACTCCGGCAATAATACTGATAAATCCCAGAATTCCGGCGACATTAATCCCCGGTAAAACCAAAATCTCCAATACCACCAGGATTGCCCCGATCAGGATCAGCATCAATACGATCAACCATTCCATAATAAATTTTTTAATTTGCTAAAGATATATTTTTTCGGGAAATATACACACATTATCACACCGAAAAATTCAACATTTCTCCTTCCTTATTTTTCCCCTTCCGGGAAACACCTATCGATCACCTACTGATCATGTTTCGATCATCTATCGCATCATACAATACATGACAGGCAGATGAACGGGAATTCGTACGCCCGTGACAACTGAAAAAGCAAGAGAATCACCGTATTTCACATTAGCATAAAATTAAAAATACACGGTTTCCTTCTTTTTATTCTAACGTTTATTATAAATTTGTAATACGGTCACCTCCGTGAGTGTTTGTAAAATGCTAATTATTCTTTATATTTGTAATTCGTTTAGAGAAATCGGGACGAAGACAATTTAATGAAAGGCGTTTAGTTTTATCCTTATCTTGAAAATCGCCAATTTTTATGCAGAAGGATGAACGGTACAAACGCTCATGCTTGCCATATAGTTATCTACACTATATATGGTTTAGCGTGGGGTGACTGTTTATTTCTGCAAGGGTGTTTGGCGATACCTCAAGATGGATAAACTGAGAGTTCCCACGCTATTTCTTTTTATATAATTTACCTTCAGGGAATCAGGGTTTCAAAAGCATGGTTGTATGTGGAATTTATTTACTCATTTTTTCAAATGCCGGCACTTGATATGGCTTCCGGTCCTATGCGTTACTTTGGCAGGATGCAAAGACGATTTCGATGACAGTGAACTACGCAAACAAATCGCAGACCTCGACGGGCGGTTAACCTCCCTCGAAAAATTGTGTGCGCAGATGAACACGAACATCTCGTCCATGCAGACAATTGTCAACGCGCTGCAACAAAATGATTACATCACGGGAGTTACCCCCATCACGGAAGGAAGTAACACTATCGGATACACGATCACGTTCGCCAAAAACAAACCGATCACCATCTACCACGGAGAAAACGGCTCGACCCCTGTCATCGGAATAAAAAAAGACACGGACGGCATCTATTACTGGACGTTGGACGGAGAATGGCTGCTGGACGCATCCGACAATAAAATCAAGGCAGAAGGAACTGACGGAGAAAGTGGAGAAGCGGGAGAGGAAGGCAAGCCCGGACAAAATGGGATTACCCCGGTCTTAAAAATAGAAGAAGGATACTGGTATGTTTCGTACGACAATGAAAACAGTTGGCAACAACTGGGGAAAGCCTCCGGGGAAAAAGGAGAACCGGGTGAAAAGGGGGACTCCATGTTCAGCAGCGTGGACACCAGCAATGACGGGTACGTCATATTCACACTTGCGGACGGCACAGAATTAAAACTGCCGAGAAAAGACTCGTTCGGGATATCTTTTTCAAACGCATTCCCCGGGATCAGCGCAGGAGAAACGATTGAAATAGAATACACGCTCCCGAAAGGAGATGAAAAAACCTTAGTCAAAACAGCTTGCCAGAACGGCTGGCAAGCCGTGGTGAACAAAAAAGACCATCTAAGCGGAACCATCACGATCACAGCGCCCGACCCGATCACGGACGACGAGGTGCTGGTGTTCGTTTCCGACGGAGAAGAGAAAACCGTGATGTCGGCAATTTCATTCTGCATTGTCATACTGGATGATATACAGGACAACACCGTGAAAGTCGGCGGAGGAGACGGATATCTGAACCTGGAAATCACGTCGAACCTGGAAATAAAAGCAGTGCCCAAAAATGAATGGATCATAACAGACGAACAACCTCAGAGCAAAGCTCTCGCCACCAATCATTTCCATTTCAAGATTCTGGCAAACGGGGACAAACAAAACCGGACCGGACACATTGAAGTTCAGGACATGGGGGGTAAGGTTTTGAAAACAATCACCGTGATCCAAGGAAATGCCCTGGAAGAAGAAATCGCGAAAGAACGGGAAATCTTGATTAAATTTTACTATGCAACCAATGGCGATCAGTGGGAAAATAATACAAACTGGTGTAGCGATAAACCTGTTGGAGAATGGTATGGAGTAGAAACACATTATGACGGCTTAGTTTATAAAATGAGATTTGTTTATAATGACCCAGCTAATTTTAATGGAAATAATTTGTCAGGGCATTTAATACCAGAATTAGGAGATTTGTCTGAATTATCTTTTTTAGAGATCCAATTTTCCCAGTTATCAGGTAATATTCCTGAAGAATTAGGAAAACTAAAACACCTGTATCATTTAAATTTATCATATAACCAGTTATCAGGAGAGATCCCGACCTCTATTAGTCAAATGACAGGTTTGGAATATTTAGTTCTATACAAAAATCAATTATCAGGAGAAATACCAAATTCTATTTGGCAAATGCCTTCCCTTAAACGAATAGAATTACAATATAACCAATTATCAGGGGAATTGCCTCAGAATATAAATGATTTAAAGACTTTAGATTATTTGGATTTATCATACAATCAATTCACTGGAGAAATTCCCGAAACGATTTGTCTGTTATCGGATTTGTTTAGATTAGAATTGAGCAACAACCAACTGACAGGAACACTACCCGAAAATATCGGAAATCTCAAAAAACTTGAGATTTTAAAGTTAGCTAACAATCAACTCTCGGGAACAATTCCAGCCTCTATCAAACAATGTTCGGAATTAACTTATATCGACCTAAGTAACAACCAATTACACGGAGACATCATGCTTGATTTTTTCTTACAACATTATAGAGGTATCGATTTAAACAACAATTACTTCACCGGATCTATCCCGGTAGAATTGGCGAGCTGGTTAGATGGTGAAAATACTGGATTAGACATCTCATACAATTGCCTGTCGGGAACAATCCCCTGGGAGGTCGTTTCCCACCATCGCTGGAGTAGCTTGAGGTCAATGATTCAACCCCAAAATGAAGGATACCAGTTAGAAATGCCGACATTATACGAATCGACAGACTATAGTGAAGACGGAAAGGTTATAGAACTACAAAAAGCGACAGAAGGTAACGGGGTCAATATCGTTATTTCTGGAGATGGATTTGCGGATGTAGATTTTACTAGCGGGCATTTTGACGATGTGATGAATAAAACCTTAGAAGCTTTATTTAGTCTTGAACCAATGAAATCTTTTAGGCATTTGTTTAACGTGTATGCGGTAAAAGCTGTGTCTAAACATAATGTATTTTTTGAAGGGTCAGAGACTGCTTTCAGTTGTCGCTTTGGGAAGGAGCCTTCTGTCAGTTGGAATGATGAAAATATTATTAACAAGTATGCCCCCAAGGTAGAAAGTTTCAATATAAATAGAGATGTATTCATTATAATTGTAAATGCTTATCTACGTTTAGGTACTACGGTAAGGGTTGGATGGTCAGAAGGAAGCTCTATTATGGCTTGTGGGCTTGGTTCAACCATTATTGGCGGGAATGAGTCAGATCCATTTAGACAAACATTAAATCATGAATTCGGACACGCATTTGGAAAACTATGTGATGAATATTGGTATGAAAATTTAGCTAAACCTTTAGAAGAAGAGTATCGAAAACTAATTCAAGAAGCTCACACTAATGAGTGCTACATGAATATTGATGTAACAAGTGATCCTACATCTGTTTTATGGAGCCATTTTATTGCAGATAAACGTTATCAAAACGAAAACATCGGTGTTTACGAGGGAGGCTATTTATGTAATAAAGGGGTGTGGAGAGCAACAGAAAACAGCATAATGAGGAGTGAAATTGGTGATGCTGTTTTTAACGCTCCAAGTCGTGAAGCTATTTATAAGCGTATCATGAAACAAGCTTATGGTGATGATTGGCAATACGATTACGAGAAGTTCGTGGAGTATGATGCTATTAATCGTTCGTCTACCCCAAAACTATCACATCGGACTGTTAGTATTCCAAAGGATTTCAAACCTCTACCTCCTCCAGTGATCATAAGAAAATAATATATGAATAATGTAACTTCATGAATTATGATAATAGCTAGATTATCAGAAATTTGGAAAGAATACCAAGGAAAATTGGATTCTAAAAAACTAAACGAAATATTGGATCGAGGAATTTGTTACTCGGAAGTAAAACATGAATCTCCAATATTAGTAACGGGAATAAATCCTTCTTTTCGCCTAGGTGATGTTGCTTGCTATAAACCTGTGACCACGTTTAACTACCAGTGGCTTGTTAAAAATGGAAATGATCGTTATTTTCATGCGATTAACGAACTATTCCCCCAAGATTGGCAACCCATGGTAGAGTATTTAGATATTTTAAATTTTCGAGAGACTGATCAAAATACTGTCTTGGAATTTTGTAAAGATACGAAAGGATTAGAATTTATCGCTCAAAATTTACGGCTAAACCAGTTAATTATTGAACAGGTTATACGTCCTCGTTTGATCGTGGTGAAAAACAGGAGTTCATGGGGTTTGTGGGGTAAAAATGCAACTTCTGATCAAAATATCTGGATGGGATACCAATTCGAACTAGAAGAGTCATTAGATTGCGGGGATTTGTGTCATATCAAGGGACTAATTGATCATCCAGACAGGGTGAGTTATGACTGTTTGTTAGAAACTAACTTGAAAGGAACACTTGTGCTTTTCACGTATCATTCTAGAGTGGGAAAAGACCCTTCGAAAGAACTAATACAGGAACTATGCACAAGATTATGATTAAATAACTAATATGAACAAATTAATAATGGAGGTGTGTCACACCTCTTTTTTTATGCACAAAGCCCCGACTTTCACAAGTAGGAGTTTTGTTATTACCTAAAGATTTTGTAACTTTAAGCATAACATTTTATACTATGACAAAGATGAGTTTTACCCCCTCTGGCAAATTAATAGACGATGTATGGGGAAAAGTTGGAACTCCCGCAAGGGACGCGATGGAAGAGCAACTCAAGGAAGAGGTTCAAGCTTATTTTGTAGGAGAAGCTATTAAAAACGCACGCCTGAAACAGCACCTCACGCAAGAAGAATTAGGCGAACGAATAGGGGTTAAACGTTCCCAAATTTGCAAGCTGGAGAACGGGAATTGTTCTATTACCCTTTCCACGATGAGGAGAGTATTCAAGGCTCTGGGAATTACAACAGCCAGCCTTGATTTAGGCATCGCGGGAAAGGTTACTTTATGGTAACCTTATAAACAATCCGACAAGCCTAAATAGAGACATTATTAAATTTACTGATAAATTATAGTAATTATTTTGTATAAATTTTCTTCTATAGAAAAAATTTTCTATAGAAGAAAATTTATACAACATTTCTATTCCACCAATCCCCCCAAACGCACGTTCAATTCTACGATTACCCATCTATCTACCTGCACACTACAAAATATTTTCAACTTCCCTGCATTTTTTCTCCCGTAAAAGTGCAAATTCCAGCCCCCATGTAGTAAGATACCATATGTAAATCCCATCCAAGTGAGTTGGAGGGAAAAATGTATTATTAACAGTTTAATTTTTAAAGCTATGGCTAGAATAATCTCAGATCCGATAAATAGCTATCGGGGACGTATCGGTAAGATCTCTTACTACATACGCAAATGCGAGAATATGGCTCGCAAAAGTTCATCTGCCGGGAAAATTTCCGCATCCCCGGCAGCTGTTGCACAACGGACAAAGTTCGGAAAGCTGATCAAACTATCCCAGGCACTTGCCCCGGCAATCACACTCGGATTTCCCCAACGCAAGCGGGGGCAATCGCCGGCAAACGCCTTCATGTCCTTGAATAAGGGTATTTGCACGCTGGAAGACGATACGCTAACCGTGGACTACGAACAGCTGCAATGTGCACAAGGATCGCTCACGGAACCGGACATCACCGCCACGTACAACACTTCGACTTCAAAAATCACGTTTGAGAACACGGCTATGGAAGGCCTCGCCTATTGCAATGCGGACGACAAGACATACGGAGTGAAGTGCCCCCCTGTCGTCTATATAAATACCATTATCAAATATTTAAAGTATTATACCATGAAAGTCAAAGATTTTATCAACGGACAATTTCAAGGAAGACACAATAACCTTATTTTTTACACGAGAGGTAATAACACATACGTCCGGCGTTATGCCATTCCCGGCAAAAAACGGAAATGGGAAACCGAGGGACGCACCCCCAAACAGCAGGCCGTAGCGATACGCTTCAAGGCAGTACAAGTTTTTTACATGACGTTTGCCAAACAAGTGTCGCCCGAAATCTGGCGGGCCGTGGCAAAAACAGTGGGACGACACGCCCCGAACGTGTTTTTCTCAAGAAACTTCCATTGCTTCGGGGAGGAAGGCCAAATCGCCGATTTCGGGAATTTCATGTTCACGGACGGCACTTTACCTCTCCCCAGGAATCTGGAAGTAAGCGGGGAAGGTCCTCTGTTCAAGGTCACATGGCAAGAAGAACGGATGTGGAAAACCGTATCCGGAACGGACAGATTACAAATAGGGGTATTATATGACAACGATTCCCGTATCCCCCGGGTCGCCAGCCAGGTAAAAGGAAGACGCGGAGAGCTGCATGGAGAATTTACCCTCGATGAATCCATCGGAAAAAAGGCGCACGTGTACATTTTCTTCTGCAACGAAACCGGCACCAGGTTCTCCGCCTGCCGATATTTCCACGTGAAAATAAATTCATGATAAAACATGAACAAAAACCCGGTCCATGAAATTCCTGTTCCCGATTTTCAATTCTCGATTATTATATTTTACTTTGTACCGGGTTTTTCATTACCGACACAAATGATAAATCAAGCATATAAAAGAGAGTTTGAATGAAATATACGGAATTGGACGACTGCGAAGAATTCTACCACAAAGTAGAATACTACAATAAAACAAAGACCGAACAATTAAGTTACCATTATAAAGAAATACTGAAACTGCTGGGCGAAGACCCTGACAGGGAAGGTTTGGTAAAAACTCCCTACCGCGTGGCAAAAGCCATGCAATTTATGACAAGGGGGTATCACGAGAATCCGGAGGAAATTCTGCGGTCGGCACTTTTCAAAGAAGATTACCGCCAGATGGTTATTGTGAAAAACATCGAGATCTATTCCATGTGTGAACACCATATGTTGCCTTTCATCGGGCAGGCTCACGTGGCGTATATCCCGAACGGATACATCACCGGGCTAAGCAAAATAGCACGGGTAGTGGAAGCTTTTTCCAGAAGACTGCAAGTACAGGAAAGATTGACAAACGACATAAAGAACTGCATCCAGAACACCCTCAACCCCCTGGGCGTTGCCGTGGTGATCGAAGCACAGCACATGTGTATGATGATGCGGGGCGTTCAAAAACAAAACTCGGTAACAACGACTTCCGACTTCAGCGGCGCATTCGAGAAACTCGCCACGCGGGAGGAATTCATCCGGCTGATCAGTAATAAGTTTCATTAAGAAATAAACAAAACGAGTATGAAAAAAGCATTTGTTTTCCCGGGACAGGGAGCTCAATTCGTAGGAATGGGCAAGGATTTGTATGAAAACTCACCCGAAGCAAAAGAATTATTTGAAAAAGCGAACGAAATATTGGGATTCCGCATTACGGATCTGATGTTCGACGGCACCGACGAAGACCTGAAACAAACCAAAGTAACCCAACCGGCGATATTCCTTCACTCCGTGATTCTGGCCAACTCGCTGACCGAAACTCCGGATATGGTAGCCGGCCACTCCCTGGGAGAATTCTCAGCCCTGGTCGCTGCCAAAGCTTTATCTTTCGAAGACGGATTACGCCTGGTACACGCCAGAGCGCTGGCGATGCAAAAAGCCTGCGAAGCCAATCCTTCTACCATGGCCGCAGTGATCGGAATGGCCGACGAAAAAGTAGAAGCGATCTGTAAAGAGATCGACGAAGTGGTGGTTCCCGCCAACTACAATTGTCCGGGGCAGATCGTTATTTCAGGTAGCAACAAAGGGATCGAGACCGCTTGCCAGAAACTGACCGAAGCCGGAGCGAAACGTGTATTGCCTTTAAAAGTCGGAGGTGCCTTCCACTCTCCGTTGATGGAACCGGCACGCCAGGAACTGGAAACAGCCATTAAAAACACCCGTTTCTCAACCCCGGTCTGCCCGATCTATCAGAATGTAGATGCCCAACCTTATACCGATCCGGCTAAGATTCAGGAAAACCTGATCGCCCAATTGACCGCATCGGTCAGATGGACACAGATCATGAAAAATATGATTGCCGACGGAGCTACCTCTTTCCTGGAAATCGGACCGGGCAAAGTATTACAAGGCCTGCTTAAAAAGGTCAGCACCGAAATCGAGACCAACGGTATTCAATAAAAATTGCTGAGAGAATCTGAGATTCCGTTGAGACAATTTTTCTAAACAGAGCCTCAGGTTTTCTCAACAAGCACCAATGAATCCCGGCAAACTGAATGTACTTTTTTCCTCTCAAAACAAATTTCCGAAGGTTTCCGATTTTTCTCCAATAATTTTATATCTTTAGCCCTGTATAATGGCTATTGTGTATCTCTATGTCCGACAAAAAATTAAAACGTCGTTTAAATGCTTTTTTCAGATTATTGATTATACTTTCGATTTGTGTAATCACGGTATATTTATTCCCCAAAGTCGGTAGTTTCCAGTATGAATATCAAAAAGGTATGCCCTGGAGATACGAAACCCTGACGGCTCCTTTCGATTTTCCGATCCATAAAACAGAAGACGAATTACAGGAAGAACGGGAAAAATTAGTACAGGAACAAAGTCCGATTTTTATCTTAAATACGAATACGGCCGATCTGCAAACCGGTAAATTCAGGACAGCCCTGCATGCTTTCCGCAATGAAACGACTTCCGGCTCCCTGAATAAACTGACCGACCGGCTCAAAGACATCTATACGGCCGGCATCCTGCAATTGCCCGAAGAGTTGGATGCCAGGAAAGTAAAAACCATTAAAATCGTCGAGAACAATATCGGGCATACCGTAGAATTCGATCAGGTATATACCTTGAAAAAGGCTTATTCGGCTTTAAGCCAGGCTATCGACCAACTCCATTTTCCGAAATCGGTACGGGAAAATATTCTAAGCCTGAACCTGAACAACTATTTGCAGCCAAACCTGGAATTCGACGCCTCGAAAACAACGATCGAACACCTGAACCACCTGAAAAGTATCAGTCTCACAGAAGGCATGGTGCAACAAGGCGATATTATCATCACCAAGCGTGAACTGGTTACTCCCGAAAAGGTAAAGATACTGAATTCCCTCAAAACCGAATACCAGAATAATCTGGGATCTACCGAAACTTATATGCGGACTATCGGCGGTCAATTCCTTTTAGTGCTGGTAGCCCTGCTGGTATTTTCCATTTTTTTCTACTATTCCAAAAAACGGATTTTCTACAACAACCGGGAATTTATATTCCTTTACGGTTTATTTCTAGCCACCATTATGCTCGGTAGTCTGGGATATCATCAGAGTATCAATATATTTGCGGTACCGGTATTGTTTTTCATCATCATCGTAAACATCCTGATCGGTAGCCGTTCGGCTTTGTATCTTCTGCTGAGCAGTACGCTGCTGATTTCCTACTATGCCCCCAACAGTTACATGTTCGCTTTCATGCAGGTCACAGCCGGCATTGTAGCCATATTCAGTCTGTCGCACCTGCAACGGCGTAGTCAGCTGATCCTGTCTATATTTCTGATTTTTATCACCTATACACTCGTATATATGGCCTTTATCCTGACTCAGGAAGGCGAGATCCGCGGTACCCACTTGTTTGCGCTGATTTGGCTGGCCATCAACTGCCTGTTACTGACACTTACTTACCCGGTGATCTATATTTTTGAACGGATTTTCGGTTATACCTCCGAAATCACACTGATCGAACTCTCGAATCCGAATCATCCGGCCTTGCGCAACCTGACCAAGAAAGCTCCGGGTACCTTCCAGCATTCGCTGATGGTCGCCAATCTGGCCGAGGAAGCTATTTACCGGATCGGCGGGAATCCTTTGCTCACCCGTACCGGTGCTCTTTATCACGATATCGGTAAAACATTCGATCCGATCTTTTTTATCGAAAATCAAAGCGGGGGAATCAACCCACACGACCAGTGTGAATTCGATGTCAGTGCCCAGCACATCATCGACCATGTCCGTAAAGGAGTCGAAATGGCCAAGAAGTATAATTTGCCCGAAGGTATTATCAACTTTATCCGTACCCATCACGGAAAAAGCAAGGTAAAATACTTCTACAATTCTTTTAAAAACAAATATCCTGACCGGGAAATCGACGAATCGCTGTTCACTTATGACGGACCGGATCCGGTCAGCCGGGAATGTGCCGTAGTCATGATGGCCGATGCCGTAGAAGCAGTCTCCCGTACGCTGGTCGACAAGACCGAAGAAAATATCACGAAAGTAGTCAACAATATCATCGACGGGCAGCTACAGGACGGGCGCTATGCCAATGCAGACATCACTTTTAAAGACATTGCAACGGTGAAAAAGGTATTTATCGAAATGCTGACTAACATCTACCATTCCCGAATCGCTTATCCTAAACTCAAACAAGAAGAAAAAAAATAAACATTAAAACTTAGGAATATGACACAGAAAGCCATCACAATCAAAGACTTAGCAGAAAAACTAAATATCTCTGTATCTACAGTGTCACGGGCGCTGAAAGATAATCCTGAAATCAGCCAACAAACCCGTAAAACCGTGCAGGCCCTAGCCAAAGAACTGGGCTACAAACCCAATCCCATAGCAGTGGCTTTAAAGACTCACAAAAGTAACACGATCGGCGTGGTGGTGCCTCAGATTGTGAATACCTTTTTCGCCACCGTTGTCAAAAAGATAGAGGATGTTGCCGATAAATACGGATACAATGTACTGGTAGCTTCTTCCAACGAAACTTTCGAAAAAGAAAAGAAAAACATCGATATATTTCTGGCCAACCGTTGTGATGGAATCATTCTGTCTATTTCTAAAGCCACCACTTCGTACGAACATATCAAACAGATTCAGGATATGGGCGTGCCTTTGGTATTATTCGATCGGACTGCGAAAGAACTGGATGTCTCTAAAGTCGTTGCCGACGATGCCGATGCTGCTTTCAAAATCGTACAACATCTCATCCATGGCGGAGCCAGAAGAATCGCCCTGCTAACCGGCCCGGAACAACTTTCTATCGGGAAGAACCGGATGAAAGGGTATCTGAAAGCCATGACGCTGAACAAACTGGAAATCAATACCGACTACATCGTCAGATGTGAAGACTTCTCCGTAAAAGCAGCCAAAGAGGCCACCCAACGGTTATTGAATATGAAAAATATGCCGGATGCCATTTTCGGAATCAATGACGATATGGCTATCGGAGCAATCGAAGCAATAAAAGAAAAAGGATTGAAAATACCGGAAGAAGTAGCTGTTTTCGGTTTCTCCAACAGCAAACGTTCCCGATATATGACCCCTTCGGTCAGCACCATCAACCAATTTCCCGAAAAGATCGGCGAAACGGCTGCCGAGCTTCTTTTCGAACAAATCCTCGACGCCAAACATGCACAAATCCGCGAGGAAGTGATCAACAGCGAACTGATCGTCCGCGAATCCTCCGACCGCTCGTTTATGTAATAAGAACCGATATTCCCCCAATCAGCAATCTGACTGGGGGAATAAATTTCCGTTTTTTTATTCTCCCTTCAAATAATATCCTGCAAATCGTTTATTTCTAATCTCTAACCCAGTACCTTCCAAGGTCTTTCTCAACTCCGATACAAGATTCCGGAGTGCTTTATCCTTAGAATCGAAGAGTATAGCTTTTCCCCAAATTCCTGCATACAACTCTTCGATCTTCACCACCGTTCCCATTTTCCGACACAATAACTTCAAAAGACAAGCTTCATTCGATTTCAGATAACGTTCTTTCCCCTTTACAACCAAGATTCCGGCATTCACACGAAAAAATACTTCGGAAGCAATCCGGTAACACTCCTGTTGTTCCCGACTTTTCACAAAACGATAATGTAAGGCCTTTAATCGGTTGGCTAATATCCCGATATCACTGCTTTTTTCCAAATAATCTTCTACACCGACCCCAAAAACATCGGTCAACCTCTCCACTTCATAATCCGAAGTAAACAACACTACAGCCACCTCCCGTTGGACCTGCTTAAATCTACGTACCAATTCCCAACCGTTTTCTTCCTTCAAGCGAACATCCAGCAGAATCATATCATACCGCTGTTCAGCCATTTTCTGCAACGCCATTTCCCCGTCAGTGGCCGTATCTACGACAAACTCCCCGGTTTGCAAGATCTGTCCGACTGCATTCAACCAGTTTTCTTCATCATCCACATATAATAAATGAATCGTTGTCATCTCTGTTTACTTTTCATGATCAAGACAAAACGGCTTCCCCCTCCTTCCCGGGTCCGGTAGACTATTCTTCCTCCATGTGCCGACATCACCATTTTAACAAAGCTCAATCCCAGTCCTGTTCCCTCCGTCCTGCGTTCCACCGAAGGCGAACGATAGCCCGTCTCGAACATATGTTTCTGATCTGCTTTCTCAATCCCATAACCATTATCCTTTACAAAAATCCATAATCTCGTCCCTTTTCGGACACATCCGACCACAATCCCGACCTCTTCTCTGGAATATTTCACCGCATTCCGGAGTAAATTCCCCAACGCACGTCCCAATTGCAAGCGATCTGCACAAATCATCGGATCTCCCTTCAGCCTACATAAAACCGAAAACCGTACTGCCTTCCGATCCGGAATCTCTCCTTCTATACTTCTCCATACTTCCTGTACCAATACCGGTAATTCAAATACCTCATAGTTCAATACCAATCCCCTCTCATTCACCAGTTTTACCGACATCTTTTTTACCAAAATTTCCAAACGTCCGATGGCTTCCTGCGCTACCCGGAAATTTTTTTGCTGTTGCGAAGTCAAACCGCTTATCCCCTCCCGGTCCACCAAACCCAAGTATGTCCCGGCAATTCCAACCGGTGACTTCATATCGTGATTCACAGTCTGAATATTCAATTCCTCATGCTGCCGGATCCGCTTTTCTTTATGTACCAAATAGTGTTGCCAATAAAAGATCAATCCCAACATCCAAGCCGAAGCTACCAAAAACAAAACCATCGGCCACTCATCATAAAGAAATACCCCTACAGGTAAACCGAAACGAGCTCTAATAGTATGCTTCTCCAATAATCCCAAGGGCATGGAAAAATCCTCTTTTCCCCGGGGAATTTTATTAAACCCCTGCTTTACAGCATCGATTACCTTTCCCGTACTATCCTGTAATTCCAACATATAACTAACCGCTTCCTTATCCATCTGCCTGCAAAATGAAGAATCCAATCCCCACAACGTCCACAAAGCTGTGTCACGGATATCATACATAGCGCAGACACTCATCTTTTTCGCCTCCATTTCCGACTTAAAAGAAAAAACAAATTTTTGTCGGTTTCTAAAAACTATGATGTGATCCAATGAAAAAGAAAGAATATTTCCAGTGGCATTCATTGTCCTTTGATTATATATATCAATATTCTTCTCAAGGCCATTTTTCAATGTTTCAATTAAATTTGTCTCTTTCTCCACGTATAGTTTTATCAAGGTACACGCCAACACAATGAAGAGTAACACCATCACCCCCCAAGATAAAATATAAAATTTACGCATCCTCATAATTAACATTCTTTTACAAAACAAAGGACAAAACTAGGACAACATAGTTATTGAATTCTTTTTTAACACCGAAGATTTACTATACGTTTGTTAGGTAAAAATAATAATAACCATGAAAACAAAAAAGAGACTAATAATATTTGTAATATTAATTACAATATTTTCGATTCTAAGTTCAATATTTGATATAAAAACTTATCAAAATGGAAACACAATCGCGTTAAAAAATATAGAAGCTTTAGCATACGAAGAAACGATAAATCCAGAAATATTACGAATATGTACCGAAGCTCGAGGTTTCTGTGCCCACAATAGAATACAATATATAGGAATTCACATGAAAGCAGATTAAACCATGAAAAACATACTATTTTTATCCACGATCCTATTCTTTATATCATCCTGCAACGAATCCGACTTATCTGAGGTCCCTTCGGCTCATCAGATACCGAAAGCCGGAAAAACGTTACAAAGCAGTTTCATTTCCGGACTTCAATCCTGGGAAGCCCGTCGTGTTTCGGAAATGGTCAGTAACGGTCAGAAGATTCTCCTTAGCTATTTGGACAACAATACGACCAAGGCGATCCTACTGAATAATTCCAATAGTGAAACCCCGGTAACATTATCCAGTTTCAACCTCAGGACATCACAGCTATTCGAACGGCACACTAGTCTACGGACACGATCAGGAGCAAGTGATTCTTCGGTAATACAGCTACCCGATAGTTTAAATACCTTGCGGGCTATACGAGCCGGCAATTATATTATCGCAACAGGTCTCTACACTCAAGGGCGCTATCTGTTGTATGACCTGAACACAAAAACATTCGGTTTCCATTTATCTTATCCGGAACACCCGGTCTATCCGGTTCTGCGCGAAGACACTAAAGCGATTCTATACGCCAGCACTGTACTGAAAGTACGTCCTGACAACCGGTATTTTGTCTGTGGAGATATGTATAGCGGTAATCTTGAATTTTGCCGGATCACCGGCGACCATATCGAACGTATCAAAGCCTATTGTTACCATCATCCCCGGGTATATATCACCGAAAAAACGATACCTGACGTAGCTTATTCCCGTGATAACCGTTTCGGTTTCACCGACATCACTGTCACCTCCGAAAAAGTATACACCATTTATTCCGGACATACTTATCGCGAAAATCCCAAAACTTTCCAACAATGCCGCAAACTACTGGTATTCGATTGGGAAGGCACTTTACTCGAAACTTATGCCTTGGATATACCATTAACACACGTCACCGTAGACGCTTCTGAACATGCTCTGTATGCAATCGGGCATGAACCGACAACTCATTTAGTAAAGATACCTATATAAATAAAAAATCAAATCCATTTCATTCAAAATTTCCTCAAGCAGACTATATTTCAATTATTTCTAAGAACTTTCAGTAATTTTTGCAGGATAGTAATAATCTATATAAAAATTAAATATGGAAAAAATATTTACGTTATCAAAATATTCAATCATAACAAAGCTTGAAGCAGATGATAATTACATGTTAGTACACGGCTATACTGGGGCAGTTGATATTGTCTCGAAAGAAGTTGGAAAAAGTTTAAACACAATGAAAATTTTTTCAAAAAAGAATGTTCCATTTTCTGAAAATACTTTTGATATATTGGTCTCGAGAGGATATCTCACGAACAAAACTCAGGAACAAGAGCAAGAATATGTTACGAGAATGGGCAATGTTATGTATAAATTAAATAAAGTAAATGATGTCTATATGTTTCTTGTAGCTTATGATTGCAATTTCAGGTGTCCTTATTGTTTCGAAGAAACAATCGCTAAAAAAGGGAATCAATGGTCAAGGAAAGTCTTTACAAAAGACATGGTTGATAAGGCATATAATGCAATGAATCAAATCTGGTCTGGAAGAAAGCAACCAACTTCTTCTATAATACTTTATGGAGGAGAACCTCTATTGGCTAGCAATAAAGATATTGTAAGTTACATTGTAAACAAGGGAGTTGATTTAGGTTATAAATTCGATGCAATTACCAATGGATATGATCTGGATCATTTCGAAGATATGCTCGGACCAAATAGAATAGAAAAATTACAAATCACTATTGACGGTACAAAAGATCGTCATAATCTAACTAGAATACATTATAAAGAGAATAATACATATGATAAAATAATTAAAAACATCGAAATAGCCTTAAAGAACGACACTGTAGTCACGATACGGGTTAACACTAATAGAGATAATGTCGGTGAGCTTACCAAACTTATGAAAATATTCCAAGAATATCATTACACTGATAACCCTAAATTTTCAATGTATGCAGCAAATTTGGTTGATTACAATTTCGGTACTGAGTGTACAAAAAATGAAAATTGTAATTTAAGTTCTCATTTTATGAGTAAAGCAGAGTTTGTTCGTAGACAAAAATCTCTTGACTTCAAATTTGGACTACAAGATCGTACATTAGATAACATATTAAATGCTATTAAAAACAAGCAAAAATTAAAATTAAGTCCTATTTTTTGTACTGCACAAAGTAGTATGTATATATTTGATCCATTTGGCGAAATATATGCATGTTGGAATACTGTCGGTGATAAAAATGAAGTTATCGGAAATTATCAGAATAAATTAGAACTAAAAAATGATAATGATATAAAATGGCGAGGAAAAAGTATAGTCGATAATCCTGTATGCGTAAAATGCAAATATCTGTTTATTTGTCAAGGTCAGTGCAGATATTATTCATCACAAATTGAATCCAAGTTCAATAAAGTCTATTGTACGAACTACCAAGAGATATTCAAAATTATTACGAATGAGATTTACAATAAATATTGTAATATTTAAATGTTGTTTTATTAAAATTTTAAACCTATGAAAAAAGAGGAAATTATTTCATTGACAGAAAAATTACATGAAGAGTTTGAAATTGTTCAATTAGAAGAGCGTCTAGAAACCGATCCTTTGGCAGTTATGGGAATGTTTGGTATAGAGTCCCCTAATGTAGAAGGAGATGATAGTTATTTTGCAGATTATGCATGTGAGAATGTTTGTGGCTGCCAAGGTTGCAATAATATTACTTGCGTCTACTAAGTAATTTGATATTCTAAAAATTATAAAGCACTATTGCATAATAATTAATAATAGTGCTTTATTTTAGATATTATAATGTTTATTTGTTGCACACGCTTTTATATAAGTAGAATACATTATTAGCCGATACTCAATTAGAATATGACGCCATACCCTATATTTGTGAATAAAATATTTTTTAGAAAGATGAGCATGAAAAATCAAATATAATATGCAAATATCAGAGAAATATAATGAAATAATTGTTTCAGAGTTTTCCACTTCTAGTGTAAAACAGAAATACATTGCATCATACAATGGGCGCCGTTTCGAAATTAATGAATCCGTATTTATTTTAATAGATATATTAAAAAATTCGGTTGTACTATCAGAGGTTACTACCAAATATTACGAAAAAACAGGTGTTAGTTATACAGAAGATCAAATAAAAGAAATAATTAACAAATATATATATCCTATTATTAATGTTACAAGTAAGAAAATTAGCAAATCTTTTATTTTTAGTAGAGAAATAGTTTCTGCAAAGGTTTTGGATATGATCTCAAGGCCTTTAAAAACATTATTCAGGAAAGTCGTAATTATTTCTATTTTGGTTTTGTTCACAGCTTGTGAATTGTATTTTTTTACAAATACGTCTTTTGAATTGAAATTCACTATGATCAATTTCAACTCATTCATAGTTATATTAATATTACTTTTTATATCTTCATTCATTCATGAACTTGGACATGCATCCGCTTGCAAATATCTAAATATTAATCAAGATGGAATAGGAGTTGGTTTATATTTAATTTTTCCAGTATTATATACTAATGTATCCAATATTTGGAATTTATCAAGAAACAAAAGATTATTAGTAAATATAGCTGGAGTCTATTTTCAATTCATTTTCTTAATTATCACTATTATTATTTTTATTTTTACTCAAAATAATTTATTAAAATATCTTATACATATTATTAATATCAATATATTAGTGACATTAAATCCTTTTTTCAGATTTGATGGTTATTGGATTGTTTCTGATATTCTTGGAGTTCCAAATTTAAGAGATCGATCAAAAGAATTATTGGTTTATAGTTATAATAAAATATTTAAAAGACGGATGATGAAACAACCATATTTATTACAAATAAATAATAAATATAGGATAGCTTTAGTCATATACACTATAATAGTTAATCTATTCTTCATGTTCTTTTTATTTTATGCATTCCCTCTATTTTGCTACAATTTCTTCAGACATTATCCAACTTTAATTAACAGTGTCATATCGGATTTAGCAATAGGAGTCGTTCCGAGTTTTACGTTTATACAACCCTTGCTTATTCAAACTCTATTTTTAATACTATTCATCAGCATAATTTCTAAGTTCATATTTGTATCTATAAGCAAAATAATTACAAAGAAAAATGAGAGTTACAACACAATACAACGCCGTAAGCAAAGCTGAGGACTTTATACTATTTTTGCTTCTGTTATTCTATATAATTGGTCAAAATGATCATATATTTATTATAGGAAGTTGTTTAACTCTATTTTTATCATATAAACTATATATAAACAAAGGAGTGCATATCTCTTTTGTCGATATTTGCATTATTGCTTTATGGATTTTTAGTGTATTCAATTACTTTTTATCTGCAAATCATATCAGCAGTATATTTTATTTTAAGGATTTTACACTTTGTGTTCTATTATATTTTTTACTTCGGTCAGAACTGAATAATTGGCACGAAAAGAAAAGGATATTATTATTTATTTCATTTATAATTGGAATAATGAGTATAATATCGATTATTTCTTTTATCATGTTTTCGGAACAAATCTATAACTTAGATTTCGATAGCACTTATGATTTTAGATTCAAATATCGTCCTTTAGGAATTCTACTTAATATATGGTCTTCATTACAATTATGCTTTTTAGGTATAATTGTATTGTCTATATTTCATTATAGAAAAAATATAGTTATACTAATATTCTTGTATTGCACATTTGTAATAAATATGTTTATCATTATTACTTCTTTTACAAGAGGAATTTATCTAGCATATACATTTATTCTTATAAGTAGTTTCGTGTTAGTTCTTAAGACTAAAATTGAATTATATAAAAAAGGATTATTATTAGGGTTAATTGTTATACCATTGATGTTATTTGTTTGCATATACAAAGAAGAAATTAGCAAAACTATAAAATTCAAAGAAACAATATCCCAGCAACGTAGCATTTCAGGACGAATCGATGCAATGTCATCATCCCAAGGAATAATTAAAAATTATCCATTATTTGGCATTGGAGCAAATAATTTTTCATATGCTATTGATAAATATCTTTATGAAAATGACAATAATACTTTCACAAGTTTCGCACCTAATGGTTACACACAATTATTAACTGAACAAGGGTTTATAGGCTTTCTTCTTTGGTTTTTTTTAATAATATCAATATTATATCAATGTATATATTATAGGAAACGACTAACTGTTCAACATATAATTATTGCTTCAATTCTAATATCATTATTAATTAGAGAAATTTCGTTTCCTGCATTTTTAAATAACTCAATAATAATGCTAATGTGTTTTATGTATTTTGCAATCTTTCAAAATAATTTAAACTGCAACAAATTTTACTTTAAAAAGTATAAACCAGTAATATATGTTATATCACTAATCTGCATATTTTTTATAGGAATTTCTGTGAAACATTTTCAGAACATAAAAAATAATAATTTAGCAATTCAACATATGAGTGAGAAAAATATTTACCATGCTATAAAGTATATAAATAAAACAGATGGATCTGTTCCATATCTATTTAATCGTAGCATAATTTATAATACTTTATTTGAGCAAACTGGTGATAAAGCATTTCTTAAAGAAGCAAAGTATAATATACATAAGGCCATTCAAAAAAGTGATAATGACAACATGTTAGAATATCAATTATCGAGGCTATTAATGAAAGAAAATAAAATTGATTCAGCAAAGATAATCATTGGCAAATTGATAACAGATTATCCTAATAGTGCCCTATATAATATTAGTTATTTTGAAATTTTATACAATTATTTTGATAAAGATGAAGCATTGAAATATCTAATTAAGGCTATAGAATTATCTCCCAATATACTAAAATCAAAATTGATAGAAGTTATACAAAAAGACGATTACAATTATATGTACAAAATGAATAATTTATTATATGAAAGGATAAAAGAAGAGAGTTTAGATAATTTAAACGATCCGATTTGTTTGGCAAAAAGAGGGAAAATTTTATTATTTTTATGCAAGTATCATATGTCAGCACTTTACCTAAAAAAAGCAATAGATATACTTCCAAATTTAATTATGCCGTGGTATCATTTAGGAGAAATTGAAGAAATGAATGGAAATACTGATAAGTCAAATGAGTATTATTTACGTTATTTAACTCTGACAAGTCCTAATAATAAAAAATTAGAGAATATGAAAAAGTATATTTTATCAGGTGAAATTCATAAAAATATAGAGGTAAAGAGCTTATTGTACAAATATGAAAATAAATTTACTAACTGGTATAAAACTAAGTCAGCCATAATCTATATTACAACAAATTACTAAAATAGACACAATGATAAGATTAATAAAGATTAATAAGTTATTTTACACAGATGATGTGGAAACACAAGCTGTAAAAGAATTGAGTTTAACAATAAATAAAGGTGAATTTGTTTCTATAATGGGTCCATCAGGTTGCGGCAAGAGTACACTCCTAAATATTATGGGTTTACTAGATAGTCCGACATCGGGAGATATAGAAATAGATGGCATCAATGTCTGTGGCATGAGCGATAAAGAACTTGCACATTTCCGTAATCAAAAACTAGGATTTATTTTCCAAAATTTTCACCTTATTCCATCACTTAATGTTATTGATAATGTTGCGTTACCTTTACTTTATCGTAAAGGTTTATCTGCTAGTGAACGTAAATCGAAAGCCGAAAAGGTTTTAAAAAAAGTTGGATTATCTCATAGAATGAAACATTTACCGTCACAGCTTTCAGGAGGTCAAAGTCAAAGAGTTGCCATTGCTCGTGCAATTATTGGCAATCCTGAGATTATTTTAGCGGATGAGCCAACTGGTAATCTTGATAGTAAAACAGGTATTGAGATAATGAATATCCTTCATCAATTAAATACGGAAGGAACAACAATAGTTATGGTAACACATGATGAAAATATCGCAAATAAGACAGGTCGTGTTATTCGCCTTTTAGATGGCACACTTATTTAAATACTTTGTTATGTATAAATTGAAAGAATATATACAATCAGCCCTATACAATATAAATCATAATAAAGCTTATGCAGCATTTGTGATTTTTGGCACTGCTTTAACATTCATATTTACTACAATTGTATTGCAAATTACTAATGATATTGTTAATAATACACAACCATTTATCAATGCTGACAGATTGATAAAGCTACCATTAAATTACACTGATATTAAAGGTAAAAGTATAGGAACAATTCCCTCTTGGGAAATCCCGTTATTGTTGAAAGAAACTCAAGGTTATGCCTTATATTCACTGAGAGATGTGCAATATTGCAATTTATTAGTAAATAACGAACGATATTTGAATTCTACTGTAACGTATGTAAATAGTGCCTATTGGGCAATAAATAGCTTTGATTTTATTGCAGGTTCACCTTTCACGGAAAATGAAGTATTAGCAAAAGAACCAGTTGCTATAGTTATGAAAAATTTTGCGGATAAAAATTTTAAAACTAATGATATAATTGGAAAAAAATTAGAGGTTTTTGGGATAACTTATACAATTAAAGGTATTGTCGATAATTACTTTAATATTTTTTCCGGTGGAGACCAGATATGGTTGCCTTATACACTAAATAAATTTGTAGCTACAGGAATAAATAGATATGAGATATGTGTCCTTCCCAATGAAGGAATTAGCACAAACCAGTTGAAAATTAACTTGGTAAAATCCATCAAATCTCATTTTAAAAATAAATCAATTCATGTTGATATAAGCGAGAAAGATTTATTTACCCTGAAAGAATCAAGAATAGAAAATGTAGGGAACAGTATGCTTTCCTACGGAATACCAATAATATTATTCATACTGCTTGTCATTCCGTCAATGAATATTATTTCAATAAGTATAGCTAATACCAATAATAGAGCAAAAGAGATAGCTATAAGAAAAGCATTGGGGGCAACGATATTTGAATCCTTTATTCTACTTATAATTGAAAATTTTATATTAGTTCTTGTTGGTAGTATAATAGGGGTTTTGTCAGTTACAACAGTTACAAGCATTTTGATCGGACAGATTTTAGATAACTCTATTTTTGAATCTATTTTTATTATAACGCAAATAGACTATAAAATATTAATATTTGGAATTGCACCGTTGACGCTACTGTTTACCCTATTATCGGGAGGAATTCCTGCCTATCTGGTTGCAAAAGGTAATATTGTAGCCATTCTGAAAGGAGGTTCAAAATGCTAGTACATATATTTAAAATCATATTTAATGAAAAGAAAAGGTACATATACGTTTTCGTTGAGCAAATTTTCATTTTCATAATACTAATGCTTAGTATAGTATCTTTTTCTTCTTTTTACAAAAAATATAATGAAGCAGGTAGATTAGATACTGAAAATGTATTAATGTTAGGTTTTACCCAAAGAGGATTACAAGGACAAGATTTAATAAAAGCAAATAAAGAAGTTTATAATCTATTGGAGCATATTAGAAAAAGTCCTCACATAAATTCTGTTTCAATGAGTGATAACTTCATCCCTTATTTACGAGAAGATAAAGACTATACTCAATGGGGCGACTCTTTAAGTGTCGAGAATAAAAAAATTAAAGCGTATTTTAAATATACAGACAAATATGCTATGCAGGTTTTCAAATTAAATCTTATTGAAGGAAGATGGTTAGATGATAAGAAACTATCCGATGGTTCCCTGCCCGCTGTTGTTTCAAAAGAGATATTGGAAAAATTAAACTGGCATAGTGCAATTAATAAACAAATAAATTTTAAAAATAACATTTATACTATTGTAGGTGTAATATCAGGCTTTAAACAAAATGTACTTATAAAATCTGTTCCGACACTTATTATGCCTATAAATGAAAATAATTATTCCAACTATACTGAAGTTGCAATTCGGGTTAATGATCGAATTGCAGCGGAAAAAGCTATTTACGATTTAAAAAATAAATATATTACCAATCATAATGTGCAGTTTATTAACGTTGATCTAAATTCTAAATTTAAAACAGATATTATTAATAGAGCAGGCAATATTTATCTTCAAGGTATTCCTACCATATTTTTGCTAATTTTTGCATTTATAGGTACATTGGGCGTATTTTGGCTCAATTCTCGTAAGCGTGTAAAAGAGTTCGCCTTACGATTAGCAATCGGCTCCACAAAAAATAACCTTATGTTACTTGTAATAAAAGAAAGTATAACCATATCAGCTATATCAATGATTCCTGGTTTACTACTTTCATTTTTCATATATGAATTTACAGCACCTGAGATAATAGGTATTGGCTCAACTATTGTCTTTATGTTGCTATTTGCCATATTTAGTGCATGGTATCCTGCATACCAAGTATCCAAGATCAACCCCGCCGAAGCAATAAAATATGAGTAATATCACAAGAAAAAGATTTACTATTAAGTTTAACAATTAAAATACTAAATATTGATTCAAAATAGAATACACTGTCAATAAATATTGCATATGAATAAAATATTATTAATCATAGGAGCGATTTTTTCAAATATACCTCTTTACGCTCAGAAAATTGTACAAAATATAAGTCTGCAAAAAGCTATAGAGCTTGCAAAGCAACAATCAATTGAGGCTATGGAAGCTAAAAACAGCCTCTATATTTCGTATTGGAATTTTCGCAATTATAAAGCTAGTTTATTACCAAATGTAGAAATGCTCGGAACATTACCAAATTTTAATAGCTCCTATAATAGATATCAAAATCCAGATGGAGATTATCAGTATATATCTAATCGTTCTATATCTGAAAATTTATCGATTTCCATTAATCAAAATATTCCACTTACCGGAGGGAAAATATCTATTAAATCAGAATTAGAACGACTTGATGGATTAGGAGATAATAAAACTACAAATTATCTATCTATTCCAGCCTCATTTACTTATAGCCAGCCCATTTTTACCTATAATTCTTTAAAATGGGATATGAAAATTGAGCCAATCAAAAATATTGAGAATCAAAAACAATATCTTGTTAATATTGAAGATATATGCATTAAAGTGATTCAATACTATTTCAATCTTTTACTATCCAAAACAAATATGGATATAGCTATTAAAAATAATAAAAACTCAGAAGAGTTATATAAAATTGCATTAAAGAAAAGAGAGATGGGATTAATATCTGAAAATGAATTGCAACAATTAAGATATAATTTCATAAACAGCTCTGCCTCTATTATTGAATCCAAACAAGATTATGAACAAAAAATGTTTAAACTTCGTACCTTTTTAGGTTTCAATGATAAAGTTGAGCTAATTCCTGAAGTTCCCCCCAATGCTCCGATAATTGATATTCATTATAATGATGTACTATCCATAGCTAAAACAAATAATCCTTTTTCCGATGCCATAAAGCGCAGGTTAATAGATACCGATAAGATTGTAGCACAAGCACGTTCTGAGAGAGGACCTCAACTTGATGCATTTTTGTCCTTAGGTTATTCAGGCAATGATAAAACTCTTCCTAAATCCTATAGAAATTTACAAAATAGACAAATTATAAGTTTAGGGGTACGTGTGCCAATTCAGGACTGGGGGCGAAGTAAGGGAAAAGTTATTATTGCTAAATATCAAAAACAGACCGAAGAGGGACGCATCAAACGTGACATACAAGATTTTGAAGAAAATATTAAGGTATTAGTAGATCAAATTCAAGCACAAAATGGTCTAATGGAGATATATCGGCTTGCTGACTCAATAGCTCAAAATAGGTATAAAATAGCATTTGAGACTTTCAAGATGGGAAAAATCAGTGTTTTAGATATAAATGCAGCTCAGTTAGAAGTCGATAACTCTGCGAGATCTTATATAAACCAAATATATGTATCTTGGTTATGTCATTATCAGTTAAGGCAAGTGACTTTATTTGACTTTGTAAATAGAAAAAATATAATCAACACTTTAGAGAAAACAGAATGGACAGAAAAATTTCTACAGAATTTGCTAAACAGCGAAGAAATAAAAAAATAATAAAAATTGTGATGTCAGTGGTTGTATCTATTACAATATTCATTGTAATAATAAATTTAACAAAACCATCAATTAATCTAGAAGATGTAAAGATTTCTACCGCAACAAGAGATAATTTATCTGTATCTATTACAGCAAGAGGTAAAGTTATTCCTTTCTATCAAGAGGTTATTACATCACCTATCTCTTCAAAAATAGTGAATGTTTTAAAAAAAGCAGGAGATAAAGTCTCTATTGGAGATCCTATTTTAGAATTGGATTTAGAGTCTTTCTCAGCAGAGGTAATGGAGCAAAACGAAGAGTTGCAACTAAAACGTCTTAAACTAGAGCAATTTAAAGTTGCAACAATAAGTGGGCTTAATGAGACACAGTTACAAATAAATATTGATAGTATGAAATTGCAACGCATGGCTGTACAACTGATAAATGAAAAATATTTGGATAGTATCGGTGCAAGTACTTCTGACAAAGTAAAACAGATAGAATTAGATTACAAAATACAGATGATGCAATTTAAACAATTTAAAGAGAAGTATTTAAATCAAAAAAAGAATTCTGAAATAGAAATTAAATCTATGGAACTTGATTACAAAACAGCAGTAAACAATACTTCTCTTTTGAACAAGAAAATGCAAGAAGCTTATATTCGTTCTACTAGTACGGCCACACTTACTTGGGTAAATGATGAAATAGGAGCAAATATATCTGTAGGCGCCAATTTAGCGATTATATCTGATTTAGAAAAATATAAGATAGAAGGTAGTTTATCAGATAGTTATTCTGACAAGATATCTTCGGGAGATAAGGTAGCTATTAAATTGGTAGGTGAAACGATTTCCGGAGTCGTTGGCAATGTATCGCCATCAGTTAGTGAGGGGGCAATTAAGTTTAATGTTTCGATAAATAATAGTAGTCATAGTAAACTACGTTCAGGACTTAAGGTGGATTTATATATTATAAATTCAGTAAAAGATAATGTTTTATGCATTGATAACTATTCTTATTATGTAGGAGCAGGTGAATATGATTTATGGGTCGTTAATGGTAATAAAATACTTAAACGCAAAGTAAATCTTGGTGAGAGTAGTTATGATAAGGTTGAAGTTATTAGTGGGCTTGAGGAAGGTGAACAAGTTATTATATCAGATATGAGTAAATTTAATGACCGGAATGAAATTACATTAAAATAAAGCAAGGTATGGGTGATATATATTTAACAATAAATAAAACAATTTTAGTATTGCTAATATCTATATTGCTTGTATCGTGTAATATAGATTGGACATCAACAGAAAAATTGAGTTTGGCTATTCAATTAAGTGGTGAAAATAAAGATGAGCTTACCAAAGTATTACAACATTATTCTGTTCATACAAAGGATTCTTTGAAATTAAAAGCTGCAAAATTTCTTATAGGCAATATGAGATACCATTGCTCTGCATCTGGAGATTATATTGAAAATCACATTAGGAATGTAGATTCATTATGTTCTAGTATGCCTACGTTAATTAAAAGTTCATATTATATAATCCCTACCAGGATAGATATTTTAAGAAGCGATATACATTATGAACCGGATTTACATAATATAACTGCAGATTTTCTTATCAAAAATATAGACTATTCTTTTGAGCTATGGAATAATGGAGTATTAAGAAATATTACCTTTGAAGATTTCTGTGAGTATGTATTGCCATATAAAGCACACCAAGAACCATTAATACTCTGGAAAGACTCCTCATTGTTTCAATACTTTGATGTTTCTGATATAAAGGATTATGATTTAGACATAAATATATATCGTGATTATATTAATAAATTAATCCCGTCATACAAATTAATTAATCCAAATAGGCTCATAGATACTTTATTGATCAACTACAAGTTTGATTGTGTCGATTTTGCTTTTCGAAATTTACAAATATTTAGAGCTATGGGGGTGCCTACAGCTGTTGATTTTATTCCTTATTTTTCGACTACAAATGGACGCCACTATTGGTATGCAAATATTGATGATAGTTATTTAAATAAAAATTGTTCTTCATATAATAATCTTTGTGGTATGGCAAAGGTTTATAGAAAAACATATTCTATAAATCCATTCGTTAAGGATAAAATAAATTTTGTTCCTACTTTTATGAATGATCCACACATTAAAGACGTTACAAATAAATATGTTGATGTTATTGATTTAAAATATAATTTTGGAAATATTCCATCTTATGTTCAATATGCATATTTGGCAATATTTGGCAATTTAGGCTGGAAGGAAGTTGCATGGGATAAGTTAAATAAAAAAGAAGCTATTTTTAAAAATATGGGAAAAGGCGTCATATATATGCCTACATATTACGATAAAAAGAAACAAGTGTATGGTAGATATCCTATTTTAGTAAAAGAAAATGGCATAACTAAAGAACTTATTCCTAACAAAGACTCTTTACAAGACATAAGATTAAAACGTAAATATCCATTCTCTTCAATTGGAGAATATTATGGCGAAAAATTACTAAAATGTAGATTTGTAGCATCTAATAACAAATTTAGATTCAAAACAATTTCCTCAATAGATACATATAAAAACATGGAATATGATACTCTAAAGATTAATGATTTGGAAAATTATAAATACTGGGGAATATCTTTAGAAGATAATATTGGAAATTCATGTGATATTGGAGAGGTTAAATTTTACAATAAAAAAGGAGAAGAAATAAAAGGGACTCCATTTATGATTAATAAAGAAGGTAATTATAGAGAAAATACAGAATGTAGATTATTATTTGATGACAATGAACTTACTTATGTTACTTTGCAAAGTAAAAATATCATTGGTATCAAATTAGAAAAACCAGAAGCTGTTTCATATATCACTTATATATCAAGAAATGACCAAAATGGAGTATACGCTGGTGATGATTATGAATTATTGTATTTCGAAAATAATAAATGGATCTCTTTTGAACGAAAATTTGCAAAAAATAATTATATTGATTTTTACAATGTACCAACAAACGCATTATTCTGGCTTAGAAATCATACAGAAGGTTCTGAAGAACGTATTTTTATTATAAACAACAACAGACAAATCAAATTTTATTAATCTCATTTAAATATAATAATGACATGAAGATAAAATTTATTTTTCTAATAATACTAATAATATCTTGCAATAAAATCGAGGTTAATGAAATGGATGATATTTTAAGCTGTGTATTAGATTTAAGTGGAAATAATAGACATGAACTAGAAAAGGTTTTGATGCACTACAAACAATCCCCCAAAGATTCTTTAAAACTTAGAGCTGCGAAGTTTCTTATAATTAATATGAGTCATCATTATTCATTATCAGGTGATTATATGAGTAAATATATAAAAAACGTTGATTCATTATATAAAGATCTACCTTCACCGATAAAAAGTTACATTTATCAGATACCAGGTATGATTCCTGAATGTGATACTTTTATTAAGAAAGAATTAGATATACATAATATTACTTCTGAATTTTTGATTAACAACATAAATTATTCATTTAAACTCTATGAAAATTGTGTGTATACTTCAAATTTGTCATTTGAAGATTTTTGTGAATATATATTACCATATCGTACAGGCAACGAACCATTAATTTCGTGGAAAGACTCTTCGATAATGAATATAATTGAGGGCAAAAACGTAAATGAGTACGAACTTATAACGACTCAATTAAGTGATTATTTCTCTCAAATAACATCGAGAATGACTCACTTCGATATTAATAGAATCAGAGATACTCTTTTAAGTAAATATAGGTATAATTATTATAGAGATAATCCGTGTATACAAAACAATATAAATAAATCTATTGGATTACCATATGCTATTGATTTCGTCCCTAATATGAAAAATGATTTCGATTCTTATAATAAATATTTTTGGGGTATTAATATAAATAAGAGATTTAAAGGTGATATTTATTCTTATTATTCTAAAACAGCACTTCCAAAGATATATAGAAAGACATATGCTTTAAATCCGATACCAAATGATGATTCAAATTACATCCCTAAGTTTTTTAGAAACCCATATAATCGTGATGTCACAAAATTATATCAAAAAACAGGGAATATTAAATGTTATTTTGCTGATGCAACTAGTGATACAAAGTATGCTTATTTGACAGCTTTTAATGATTATACATGGGAAGAAATGGCGTGGGCTCGCATAAAAAATAAAAAGGCCCTTTTTAAGGACATGTCAGTTGGGGTTGTATACATACCTGTTTACTATAAAAAAGCAAAACGGATTTTTGGGGACAATCCAATATTAATAAAGAATAATGGAGAAATAAAAACGCTTTCACCTAACTTAAAATTATTACAAAATATTAGAATCAAACGCAATTATACATTTAACATAAAAAACAAAATCTATGCTAATAATATTATTGGAGTAAAAATAGTTGCTTCTGATGATAGTATTTATAATAATTTCCAGGTAATATCAAAAATAATAAAATCTAATAACTTAGGTATTTATGATTCTCTATCAATTAATAAAAAATATAAATACTTTGGAATTGCTCCTAATGCAGACAATATGAATAGTAATGAATTTGCTGAAATTAAATTTTTTGACAATGAAAATAATGAATTAAAAGGAATACCTTATTTTATTTCCAAAAATGGGGGGTGTAGAAGAAATGACGTTATTGCAAGATATTTATTTGATAATAATTTATCTACATCTGCAGCTGTATATTACATAGGTAATTATTATTATTGTATCAAATTTGATAATTCAGAACATATTGCGTACATCAAATATTTGCCTAAAAATGATGGAAATAATATTTATATCGGTGATGAATATGAACTTTTATACTTCAATAAAGGAAAGTGGATGTCATTCGAAAAAAAGATAGCATTAACAAGTTTTTTGGATTTCAAAAATATTCCAACCAATGCCTTGTTTTTACTAAAAAACCTTACAAAAAAGGAAAAAGCAAGACCATTTACAGTGAATAACGATGGTAAGATTAAATTTTGGTAAGGCCTCTCAGCCGGATCACTAAGTCCTAATATTTTTTGTATGTAAGCCTCTAGAAAACCACGTATCGCAAAATAGAAAAAAATGAGTCTTATCGAAGCTGCTGTCATTTTGACACTATGACAGTAGCTTTTTCTTTATAACGTTGCAAATATAACGTATTATATCTGGAAATGTTATATTCCTTTTCAAAGTTTGAGATTTCAGTTATTATAAATCAAACAAGCCTATTTGGAATATTGTCGTAAATAATCACCATTTAAAAATAACATCATGATTAGAAATTTATCCAAAATACGCCACATCCTCTTTCATCCGGGAACACCGATACACATTTACAGAACAATTAAACCCCACGAGCAATGTTGGTTTGTCTGCATACCCGACTGAATAGCAGAATTCGCTCCTTGTGTATAAGAATTATATTGCCCCATAAAGTCTTGCACGTACACCATCTGAGTTTGGATATCAGTTCCTACTTGTTCCTGATAACTTTGCAAAGATTGGATTGCTACGTCCCATTCCTCCTTATTGCAAAGACTATCATCATTTGTCAAATCATAAGCAAGATTATTTTTATCCATAAACGCACGGATATCTGCAGGCATTTCGGTAGGACTTCCACTCTCTTCAGCCTGATTTTGAAGCACTCGACAGCGTTGAAGCATATCAGCAACTTCCTTTTGTTTATTTTGGTATGCTTCTATTTGCTTTATATACCCCATTGCGCTCTCTTTAGCTGACGCGGTCAATTCCATCTGTAATTTGGCAAACAAAAAATTTATAGATGTACAAGCACCGAGGCTAGCCATCCCCAAAGAGGTCGGAACTTCTGAGTTATTCTCATGCCAAAATGCATTCCACTTCATAAATCGAATCCGGGTTATCTTCGAAAACTCCGGTACCCGGAGTATCATCTCGGCACAACACCCATCCTTATCACTACTCTTGATGTTTATCGTCCCCCGATCGTCACGTAGCGTATAGGTATAGGAGAAAGTATCACCCTCCTTCCATGGCAGCAAAAACTCTGCCCCTTCGTGCGTGGCACTATAACAAACGATAGCTTCCAAAGCCCCGCTCACAGCCAATTCACGATTCGTCTCGACTTGGCCGTCAGATATACCGATAGGGTTACCGTCCTCATCAAGCAAATTATTCTTTAACAATTCCAATACTTCAGATGACGGCAAACGATTATCGATCACTTGCCCATCCTCGTCATTCTTGCTGTCATCACTACACGAGAACAAAACGAACATACTCAAAACAAATACACGAAATGATACAATACGTTTCATTACAAATATTTCTATTGGTTTAAAAATTTATTTTCTTCTTCCACAGCCCGGTCTTTTAAAGAAGCAACAACCGGTAACAATGTTTTCTCGTATCCCGGAGAAACGACAATATCTATATATCCGGACTCCAAACCGTATACCTTGTTGCGTGGAATAGACTCTCCTTCCAACCATAAGTTAAGATAATGTCCGACCAACCTGTCGATATTCTTCACCACCGAACACGTGATCCGCGAAGAATAACCGGATTGATCCACATCCATGCCCGCCATATATAAATCATCCGGGTACTCCCGGGCATAACGAAACATCCCCAGGTTTGATCCTCCCGCCAAGGGGAAAAAGTAACTGTACTCCCCAGCCAACCGGACTACCATCCGATACGCGGAGTCGGGCATGGCATACCCCGTCCAATCATCCGCCAGACAGAAAATATCCGCCGATTCGCCGCCCTGATCGGTATATCCTTTGACGAAGCCATCTGCCGCACTCTTCACGGTCGCGTCATTACTATTACCACATAATACTGCCACCTTATCCGACGTAAAAGGCAAAACTACTCCCCCAGCCAAATAACAAGCTCCATACATCGAAATACTGAACGTGTAGGCAGGAATTTCCGAATTCAGCGTTTCAAACAACAAAACCTTCTTATCAGGATATTTTCTCTCTTCCAACAACTCCCGGGCCATATTCTCATACTCGTTACCACCCATAATAAACAGACAGTCAATCCCTTCCGTGTCCATATCCAACCAATCCTCAAAAATTCTCCGAGCCTCCTCAAGTGAGGAGGGAGAAGAAAACAACAACATGAAATCTTTTTCTTCCTTCACCCGTTGAATACCTCTCAGTATTTGGTCATTATACCCCATATCACCAATACCTCCCGGAGAAAACAACACAATAGCCTGCTTCGAGGTGTAAGGATTATCCCATGAAGTCTCCTTCTCGTCAGAACACCCCAGGATCAACAAACTGACAATGAATAATATGTCTATATAACGTATCATCACATCAGACTATGTCATTAAAAAAACTCACTAAACGAACAATGGTACAAGTTATCAAAACAAGAGGTATTATAAACCATAACATGCGAACCGACGGTATTCTGAAACAAACCGTAATAGAGATCGCGTATCGAAATCCCCGGCTCTTTATCAATCAAATCCTGAAACGTGCTGGTAAAACGGTTCGACATCCACACATTCAACTTGTTACTGAACACGTCGGCCTTAGAAGTTTCGTTTTCGTCTGCCGCAGTAATAAACATCACTCCCAGTATTCCCTCTGAAGCCCTGGCCACACTACCCGCATAACACGTCTCCACCATCCACAACATCTTACGGTAATTTCCATTTTCACTCAAAGACTCAAGTATCTTTCGCATATCATACTCCTTTACGGCATCATTTTTCCCCCATAACATCTCGCCATACTCTCCGTGCCCACTCCAGAAAACAAAGATATTATCATACTCCGAAGCCGCAATCACTTCTGGCAATCTTTCATCCCGTTTCCCGGCAAGAATCGCCTCTATATCGACTGGCGACAAATCGGACAAGCGGTAATCTATCTCCATCCCGGAGTACAGGTTTTCCCCATCCGGGCGCACCTTGATCACTCCTGGTTCCGGATTTTTCACGTTATCTGCTATATCATCCTCCATAATCATCACGATATGATCATCCCTGTATCCCTGTCGCTTCAATAAGCGGTAAATCTCCAACACATCAGCCTGATGCCTGTAATTCTCCCACCCCGTGGAAGCCGCCACCAGCAAGGCCCATTTTTCGTGCATTTCAGGATAAACAGGAGCTATCTGGTCCTGGTCGATCTCCTGCATCTGCATTACTTTCCAGTTCCATCCCGCCAAAGTTTCCTCCACACGCTTTCCCCCATCACTCGTATTATAATCGAGAATCAGAAACTTCCCGTCATACACAATCCAATTCGCATACACGGAATGCAGTACATTGGTATACACCTTACTATCGAATTCCAACGATCCCGTGGCTCCGTCTATATCCGGAGTATCCCCTTTGGCGATAGCCTTGAACACCAGCCGCATATCCTCCGCCATCCACGACCCCATGTTCATCCCCCTCCCATCGACCAAAGAACACAACGCTTCGTTCATATCGTCCGTGCCTTCGATCTGCATTTTAAACGCAGCATAAGCGATCAAACACAACGCATCATACATGTGAGCTTCTCCTAGTACGGGCTGGTCCCCGAATTTCACCTCATAAGATACCTGAAATCCCGAAACCGGGTCAGGTGACATGGCTATTCCTTCCAGGCCCTCGGCATCCTTCCCTAACCTATCCAAAACCGTGGCACTAAAAGCAACATCAGAATAAAGTTGACGGGAAACCAATCCAGGTATCCCTTTACGTGTAGCCACCATATCTTGCAAATTCTCAACCGAAGAAGGTACGCAAATCATAAAATCGGCATCGTAATCCGCACATTGCCGAAAACCGTCACCTACCGTAGCATCCGTGTATGACACGATTCCAGCAACTTCCAACCCGAACTCCTTCGCCTGAAAAGCAAACCAATCGATAAACGTCTGTCCATAAACATCCTCTTTTGCCAACAAAGCTACTCGCTTTGCCCCGTACGTCATTGCCTTCGACAACAATACTTCACACTGAGCTATATCCGTTTCTGTCAGCACCCAAAGAAAACCTCCCTCCGCGAAACTACGTACCATCTCGGCCGACGAAGAAATAGTAAAAAGCGTTTTGTTATACTTAGCACACTGCCGAGCTGCCACCCAAGTATGCTCCGAATAAAAAGGTCCTATTACAGCATCCACATCCTCGCGTACGAACAGTTCGTTAAACAATCGCTCAATATCCAACTCGTTCTCGTCATACCATTCCAACTCGATTCTGATCCCCCCGACTATTCCTCGCTGTGCCGTTTCAATATTTTGCATGGCCCACTCCAAACAATGTTTCCAGTGTCCGGCCATTTCGTCTTCCAAGGGAAGCACTACCGCCACTCTTACCTCTTCTCTCCCGGGCGACGACTCTTCTTCCGCCTGATCCTCATGACAAGCAACAAACGATAGCATCATCACGCACATGATCAATGAAAAACTAACCCACCTCCCTTTCAAGATAAACAGGTTTCTATCTTTTATCCAGTTTTTTTTCACCTTGTACCCAATCATAGGAGATATCATATACTTCCTCTATAATTCTTAATCTTGGATTTTACCTCACTTTTATCAGAAACAAAAGTGACAAAAATGATAAACTAACGCAAGAGATTGGATGAAAAAAGTTTAGGGAGCCACACACTAATTTACTTTTTAAGCAGACAATAGCAGGATATCTATTTTTTGTTTATATTTGAAAAGAAAACAAAACATAAAAAGGCTAAAAGAGAATGCAAATGAAGAGCTGGAGAACAGGCTGGATTTTCGGATGTTGCTTATTTATATGGATAAGCTGTAATCGGACAGGAAACGATAATCCCCGTCTGGAAAAAGCATTGAGTCTAAGCGGCTCTAACCGCCAGGAACTGGAAAAGGTATTACATCATTTCTCTCAAAATCCATCGGATAGTCTGTACTTAAAAGCTGCAATTTTCCTGATTGAAAACATGCCCGGTCATTGGAGCCCCTCACCGAAAGACTTTCAATCTTATTTAAAACGGCTGGATACGCTGAAAAACCTGTCACCTCTCACCCGGAAAATACTTTTGACTTATCCGGCAGAACATCCTGGTTTGTGTCCCGATTTTACACCGGTTGAGGATATCAAACAGATAAAAGCCGACTTTTTAATCCGGCATATTCGAGCCGTTTTTGCCTTAAAGACTTCCTGCCCCTGGCTCGCTCATATCGATTTCGAAACTTTTTGTGAATATCTTCTGCCTTACCGGATCGGCCGTGAAATGCCCGAAGAACTGAGCACACTCCTATTGGATTCCACCTTCCGGCAAAGCATCGAATATGCCAAATGTTACTACGACGATTGCCGGCATTCCATCCAGGCCCTTAATCAATATCTGGCAAAACAGAATTTTTCTTCCTTTCCTCCACAAAACGACAAGGAACTCTACAATCTGCTAATGTTGGACCCGAACAATACAAAAGCCTCTTTGATACAATACAGGGTTGCCGGTATTCCGGCTGCAACCGACTTTTCAGCTATCCAGCGACGCCAGGATAAAGTCACTTATTGGCTTTACACCCAAGACCCGCGGATCAATCATATCAATACGAGTTCTATAGCCAATTTACGAATCGGTAAAATCTACCGGCAAACCTTTTCCTCAAATCCCCTGCCGGAGACCAAGGAATATGTCCCTCCTTTTTTTAAGGATCCTTTCAATAAAGATGTTACCGATCTTTATCTGCATACGGCAGACATCAGTATCGATATTCCGGCAACCGTCCATACTGAGTATGCTTATCTGGCAGTTTACGATGATGTAACCTGGCAGCCTGTAGCCTATAGCCCTATCCAAAAGGGAAAGGGATATTTCAACAAACTGGGACGAAATTGTATCTATTTACCGGTATATTATCCCGATAACCGGATACAAGCTTTCGCCCCACCGTTTATACTGAACAATAACGGCCAAATTACACCGTTCCGAACTGATAAAACTCATTTGCAAGCTCTGCATATCAGGAGGTTACAACCCTATTCCGCCGAAACCGATTATATGGGATATTACCTGAAGAATGCCCGTATCGAATGCGCAGACGACAGTGTTTTTCTCCACGCTGACACCGTATTTACCATCCAGGAATCACCTTATTATTACCAGGATACCATACGCCCCGACAAGCATTATAAAAAACGCTATTGGCGGATCAGTCCACAGTTCGGAATTTCGAATCTCGCCGAACTCCATTTCTATGACTCTTCAGGCGAAGCACTTCATGGCGTTCCTATCGGTCCGGACACGACCTTCTATCGTAATCTGACCGACCACGACCCCGCTAGCAATAAGGCCATCCGGAAATGGTTCGGCTATGATTTCGGCCATCCGGTATCCGTTTCGGAGATCGTTTATCTGAACTTCAACGACGGCGAGAACATTTGTGTCGGTCACGAATACGAGCTATGTTATTTTGACGAAGGCCAATGGCAAACAGCAGGAGTAACAACCGCTACCGACCATGTCATCGAATTCAATCGAGTCCCCTCATCAGCCCTTTTTCAGGTAAAAGACAGAACCCGAAACAGAAACGGTAGCCTGTTTACTTATGAAAATGGAAAAATCAGATTTTGGTAAAACCGAACGATATGAAAAAAAAGACAATTATACTTCTCTGGTTAGTGACCGCCTATAGCTGCAGCAACTATTCTTCCCGTCTGAAAGCTGTACTGGATTACAGCGGTACGAACAGGGCAGAACTGGAAAAAGTACTCGACCATTATTCTCAAGATCCTGCCGACAGCCTGAAACTGAAAGCAAGTATCTTTCTGATCGAGAATATGCCCGGTCATTATACCTTCGGCGGTCCATACATGAAATCCTATAACGAGCAACTCGGTTTACTCAAAAATTGTCCCTATTATGAAAAAAAAATCATCCAAATGGTCCCCTTCGATCATATCGGCTATAGGCAACAACTGGATATACAAGAAGATGTCAAATACATAAAAGCCGATTTTCTGATCCATCAAATCGAACTCGCTTTTAACCAATGGCAAACCCGGCCCTGGAATGAAGGTGTCGATTTCGAAAATTTCAAGGAATATCTCCTGCCTTACCGGGTTGAAAACGAACCGCTCGATTATTGGCGCGATTCAATCTCTCCTCTGCAAAAGAACCTGGAAACCTACTCGACTTATTACGATAATTTTCGTCACTCGATCTCTCAAATCGAAAACAGATTTCGCACTTTTCTATTCATGTTAGACAAAAAAATCCCGGAACCCGATTTAAAGAATTTTAAATCAGACTGCATCCCGACCAGTAAAGCCAATTTGTTTGTATTACGGATACTGGGCGTACCGTCTGCAATCGATTTTATTCCCCATTTCGCAAATCGAAACGGTCGTCACTATTGGGCTACCGCTATCGATCCCCGAATCAACTCCACCCAGGTATATCAGGTGGGAATCTATAAAGCACCCAAAATTTACCGACGGACCTATTCACATAATCCGACAGCTAAACCGGGGAAAAGAGAATATGTTCCCTATTTTTTTCTCGATCCCTTCAATAAAGACGTCACAGACCTTTATATCCCCACTTCCGAAATCAGATTGTCAGCCCCGGGGATCAGGAATATTCGACACGGTTATCTCGCTATTTTCAACGATTTAAGCTGGCAGCCCATTGCCTGCAGCAAACCCGCCGGACAGGAGATTATCTTTCCCAAAATGGGAAAAGATATTGTCTACCTGCCGGTTCATTATACAAACAAAAAAGAAATGGTCCCCTTTGCTCCTCCTCTCATATTATACTCCGACGGAACTGTGCATCCGATTATTGCCAACAAAGACTCTTTACAGTATATGAAGCTCGTCAGGAAATATCCTAACAGAGGAGAAAGCGACTATTGGTACTCCGCTTTTATCGATTCACATTTCGAAGCCGCCGACAATCCGGATTTCAAATCCCCTCATTCCATCTGCACGATCCGCCACAAGCCCGATTATCGCTATCAATTTATTCCGATCGATACCACTTTGTCTTACAGGTACTGGCGATTCGTAGCCAATGAGGCCTGGAGGGCCCATCTGTCGGACCTTCGCTTTTACGATAAGCACAAGCAAGAAATAAAAGGAAAAATCATCGGAATGGATTCGACTAAAACAAACGAACTCTTCGATCCGGACCCGCTCAGTATGTGTATGATTCAGGAATGGGTGGGCATGGATTTCGGTAAACCTGTGGCCTTATCACAAATCCGGTATCTCCCGCGGAATGATGCCAATGGGATTTTCCCTGATAATCAATATGAATTATTTTATTATGATTTCCCCCAAGGATGGATTTCTATGGGCATAAAAACAGCTACCGGCACTTACATCGAATACGACGACGTCCCCAGCAACGGATTATATTGGTTGCGCAACCATACCCTGGGACAGGAAGAACGGATTTTTACGTGGGAAAACGGAAAAGCACACTTTTGGTGATTTAAGGTGGAGGATACTGGATTTATTGCATTAAAATATTTTTAATCCCGGAGGAAGGACCTCTTCTTTACGGACTAAAAACACAGAAGGAAAACTTTAAAATCCTAAACGCTCATTTAATTTCACAAAAATAAAATTCGCGTCAATTCCCGCTTTAGCAAAATCCACAGGAAATCTGCGGTTAAAGATTGTTAAACCCTCACCGATTAGTCGCTTCCTGATTATATTTGTTACACGATAATACTTCGTGTCGAACAAAAGGTTACTAAAAAGGTGCAATATGGATGTTGTGGTTGAAAATCTGACAAAGTCTTTCGGCTATCAGAAAGCAGTAGACTCTGTGAGCTTCGAAGTCAAAAAAGGAGAGATTCTGGGATTTCTGGGACCGAACGGTGCCGGTAAAACCACCACCCTGAAGATCATGTCGTGCTTTCTATTTCCGGATTATGGAAACATCCGTATCGGTAAATATTCCATCCATAAAAACCCCTATAAAATCAAACAAATCATCGGTTATCTACCCGAGCACAATCCACTCTACGAAGAGATGAATGTGATCGATTTTCTGGATTTCATCGCCCGGGTACACAATATTCCCAAATATAAGATCATCCCCAAAGTCATGGACATGATCCGGATGTGTGGCCTGGACAATGAAAAACACAAAACCATCCGGGAGTTATCCAAAGGCTATCGCCAGCGGGTAGGATTGGCCCAGGCGTTGATCCATGATCCGGAGGTATTGCTGCTCGACGAACCGACCACCGGACTCGATCCGAATCAGATCGTCGAAATCAGGGAACTGATCAAAAATATCGGCAGGGAAAAAACGGTGATCATGAGTTCACATATCCTGGCAGAGATCGAAGCGACCTGTGACCGGGTGCTGATCATCAATAAAGGAAAAATCGTCGCTGACGGAACTTCTGCCGAACTGCGCAACAAATCCGATAAAGGCAAGCTACTGAAGATTTGTATTCAGGGCGGAGAAGACGAAGATATCTACAACGAACTGGCATTGATTCCGGAACTGGAAAACATCATTTCCTCCACTCCGCATCATTTTGAAATCCAATGTGAGCGGGCTACTGAAATTGAGAAAAAGATTTTCGATATTTGTTGCCAAAATAACTGGTATATCAGCGAAATGACTCCCGTGGAAACTCGTCTGGAAGATATCTTCCGCCAGGTAACTAAAAATTAAAATGGTTATGAATACGGTTAAAATACTCGTTCATAAAGAATTAGCCACAACATTCAATTCATGGAGTATCTATATCGGGTATACCCTGTTTTTCTGTGTTTGCGGATTTTTTTCATGGCTTTCCAGTAATAATCTTTTATACATCGGACAGGCCAATATGATGCAGGTATTCGGTATTATCAACTGGACACAGTTTTTTCTGATTCCAGCCCTCACCATGAAAAGTATTGCCGACGAAAAAAGAAACGGAACGATCGAATTAATGCTGACCAAGCCTATAAAAACAGCCGACCTGCTTTGTAGTAAATTCTTTTCCAATTTAATTATCACGACACTGGCATTGGCCCTGACACTACCCTATTATATTACGCTCTCTTTCTTAGGAGAGGTGGATCATGGAGCAGTCCTTTTAGGCTATCTGGGCCTGATCGAGATGAGTGCATGTTATATCTGTATCGGCATCTTCTCCTCTTCCTTGTCCCGTACTGCCGTATCGGCTTTTTTCATCAGCCTCGGTATCGGTTTGTGTTTCCAATTTTTATTCGGCATGTTTGCTGAACAGATCGGGACCGGCATTTTTGCAGATCTATTCAGTTATCTCTCTATGGAAGAACATTTTGATTCGTTGTCAAGAGGCATACTGGATTCCCGGGATATTATTTATTTCGGATCGGTCATCACGGTTTTTCTGGCTTTATCGAAGTTTTTCATATGTAAGAGCCGATTTTAATATTTCAATCTTTACAATGTCACGATCTGTATGAAGAAAATTATAAAAGATATTATATCCATTCTCACAGTAATATTACTCGTGAATATTTTCTCTTTTTTCATTTTTTTCCGTTGGGATTTTACCAAAACCAAACGTTATTCCCTGAGTAAAGTCAGCAAGACCAGTATCCGTAATAACGTCGAACCCATTGTTGTCGATTTTTATGTCACCGAAGATCTGCCCCAGGATACGAAAAAACTGGTAAAAGAATTCCGTTCATTGCTGAAGGAATATAAATCTCTCAGTAATGTCAGTTTTACGATAAACACCATTTACCCGGATAACACAGAAAAGGAATTTAAAGCGACCCAGGAAGGAATTATCCCGTCATTCAACGAGATCCGGGAAAGGGATCTGGAGAAAATCCAGAAAATTTATTGCGGAGCTGTATTTCATATCGGCAACAACAAGACCGTACTCCCCAACATTTCATTCAATACACCCATTGAATATGAAATTACCCGGATGTTGAAACAAGCCTCCGATACCATCAAACCCCGGATCGGTTTTGTTCGCGGACACGGCGAAACGACCCTTAACTTAATGTCGGAACTGGTCGACGAACTATCTCATCTGACGGACATTACGGTTGTAGATCTGAATCTGAACACTTATGAAGATTGTAATGTACTCTGCCTGATCAATCCCAAAGACAACTTTTCCCCCTATGAAATCGCCCAACTGGAAAAATTTCTTTCCAAAGGCGGACGGCTTTTCATCGCTTTGAATCATGCAATCGGACTGTTGGATCATCCGAACAATGGATACATCAATTCCACAGGCGTGGAAGATATGCTCGAGAAAAAAGGACTGAAAATCAGGAACGACTTTATCATCGACAATAATTGCGGGGTATGTAATTTCGAACAACAATACGGTTATCTGAAATTCCAGCGTAGTGTCAGTTTCCCGTATTGCCCGGTGATCACCAATTTCAGCAAGCATACGATTACCTACGGCCTACGGTCCATGCTACTCATGTTTGCCAGCAGTATAGAACAGATCAAAACCCCGACGCCTTATATTTTCACTCCTCTGGCACAAAGTTCCTCCATTTCGGGAGTGCAGCAAGCTCCGGTATGTTTCGATCTGGAAAAGCAATGGACCCAGCGCGATTTCAACCGTCCGCACAATATCGTCGCAGCCTTACTGACGAACGACGATAACAACAGTGCCATCGTCACCATCACCGATGCCGATTTCCTGATCAACCAGTCGGCTATCGACGGCCATACGGACAACATCACTTTTGCTTTAAATTCTATCGAATGGCTGGCAGACAATTCCGGGCTGATTCAGTTGCGAAATAAATTCACCACCTTCCCGGTACTGGAACCTGTCGGAGACACCAGCCGGGAAGTGTTGAAGTACATCAATTTCCTTTTACCGATCCTGATTATTCTGGGAATCGCCTTTTACCGATACAAACGTAACCTGAGAAAACGGGAGGACCGTTCTCATCCAGGTTATATCGATTAATGAAGTTTCAACAGTCCGATGATTTTATTATAAAGAGCGTCACTCACCGGAGTTAAAGGTAAACGCAGGGTATTTTGACGAATAATGCCGGCAGCATGTAAAGCAGCCTTTATGCCTGCCGGATTTCCTTCTTCAAATAAAGCTTTACAAAGTTCGGCCCTGTCCAAATGGATGCGACGGGCAGTCGGATAATCTCCCTGCAACGCACTTTTCACCAGACAGGCATAATCGTTCGGAAGTACATTGGCAATCACCGAGATCACGCCTTCGAATCCCAGTGACATCAGAGGCAACAACAGTGCATCTTCACCGGACAAAGCAGCGAAATCGGCCCGTTTGGATTTTAGAATAGCCGTAGCCTGATCGAAACGGCCGGAAGCTTCCTTCACAGCGATAATGTTGGGACAATCGTGTGACAAAGCCGCTACAGTCGCAGCTTCCATATTCACCCCACTCCTCCCCGGAACATTGTATAAACACAAAGGCAGCGGCGAAGCAGCGGCAATCGCTTTAAAATGTTCGTAAAGCCCCCTTTGAGTCGGTTTGTTATAACAAGGAGTTATGCTCAGTATACCCTGACAAGCTTTCAACCAGGTGGCCGTTTGAAGTTCACGGATCACCTCCGCCGTATTATTCCCTCCGATACCGGCAATCACGGGAAGACGCCCCTGATTGGCTTCGAGAATCGTATGTACCACCACCGCTCTTTCGTCGGCCGATAAAGTCGCAGTCTCTGCCGTAGTTCCCAATGCCACCAAAAAATCCACCCCACCGTCGATGACATAATTCACCAGACGGTACAGAGATTCCCGGTCTATTCGTTGCTGTTCGTCGAATGGAGTAACCAAGGCCACTCCTGTACCGATAAGTCTGTCCATGTTAGTATTTGTTTATCCCCGATAATATTACGTTCAATTTATTTACAAGGCCGAAAGGTTCGGTCACTTCGTCGATCACAATATCGGCCACTCCTCCCTCCTTTTTCATCCCTACAATACAAGAAGCCTGAGTATGTTGTAATACAAATTTGATTAATGCAGTTGTTTCCTTATTCAGATCGATAAACAAATCATATTTACAGCCCAGCATAGCGATCAAACGCCCGTTCCGTATCTTGCCACCGAATCCTAAATCAGCATTCCGTACCACCACCCAATCATCCGTTTCCAGCATCTCGATCCCATCCGGAATAAAACACAGTTTATCCATTTTCACCCCGGCAAAATCGGATTCCAATTTCCGGAACCATTTGTTCTGATCGGTATCGGCACTCCAAAACACCAGACAAGTTTTTATCTCCCTCTTCTCCTTATACTCTACCTCCCTGGTACTGTTCCCGACACGCTTATTCAGTGAATCTTCCTTCAGACGATGAAGGAGATTGTTCAAAATCTTTTTCATACTTCTAATATTCTCAGACAAAAATAGTAATAAAATAATGATTCCCCCTGCTTTGTTATATCTTCTACAAAAAATCACTTTGTCATAAAAAAAACAACAAAAAGCTTGCACAGTATTATTTTTGTACATATCTTTGCACCGCTTTAGAGATAAGACACGGACTCGTAGCTTAATGGATAGAGCACTTGGTTACGGCCCAAGAGGTTGTGGGTTCGACTCCCGCCGAGTTCACCAGTTCAAAAAGCAAAAAATTAAACTCCTGAAAATTAAAATTTTCGGGAGTTTTTTATAGACTCCCAGGGACGGGGCAGTGGGTTACTTTTTCCCTTATCAGAATTAATTAATTCCTTACCTTTCCTCTGATATTTCTTATCGGAGGGTTATTATACCGATAAATAAAACGATCTCTACAGGTAATTTATCACATTATAAAACTACAATATAACGAAAAAAAATTATCTTTGAAGACTAACGAAATGCTGTGCCATGAAGAATCTTCTTTTTTCGGTTTTCTTTTTAATGTTAAGTTCTGCGCTATGGGCTTTTCAACCGGAAATGAAAACAATTACCCTAAATGATGGAGAAAAGGTATTGACCCGCCTGTGTCTTCCGGAAGGGCCGGTAAAAACAATCGTGTTTGCCATTCACGGGACAGGGCCGAATACTTATTTGAATAAACGGTCCGGATTCAACTTTTATGATGTTATGGCCGAAGGGTTCTGTTCTCAAGGAGTTGCTTTTTTCTCTTACAACCGGCGTGGCGTAGAGGTTGGCGACACAGCTCCCCGTTTTGACCGGATTGATTCGGCAAAATATGCAAAATATTCACCGTCGACTGAAGCCGAAGACGTCGAGCGAATGGTGCATGTGCTAAAAAAAGACAAGCGTTTTAAAGATTGTAGAATAATCCTGTATGGTATGAGTGAAGGGACAATCATCGCTTCGATGGTCGCTGAACGAAAGAAAGTAAAAGTCGACGCTTTATTTTTACATGGTTATGCCAATGAGAATATGTATGACATCATCCGTTGGCAAAACAGCGGAGAAGGAATCCTGATTATGGTAAATTCCATTTTCGATAAGGATGGAGACAAAAGCGTCAGTCGCGAAGAGTATGAATCTTCGGATAAAGTGGTGGCTGCCTACAGAAAATATCTATTCCAGGATTTACCGTTCGATACGGTAGATATCGTAAAAGACGGCCGAATCGACATCAAAGATATCGCACCTGCCAGACTGGCTTTTCATGACACCTTAATGCAACATATAACAGCCAAAGACGATGCCTGGATTTCTAATCATTATTTCAGAATAACCACAGCCTGGTGCAGGGAATGTTTTGCTTTGGAAGCCAATAAAACCAGATTAGTAAGGGTAAATATCCCCATTCATATTTTTCATGGAACAACAGATGCCCACGTGCCTATCGAAGGAGTCTACGATTTAGCCTCCCGGTTTAAAGTGTGCGGCAAAGATAATCTAACCTTACATATTTTTGAAAATCATAATCACGATCTGAATTTTCAAGATTGGTTAACTCAAAAAAAGTATTCTGCAGGCTTAAAGGAACTGTTCGAATGTGCCGGTAAATACTGAACCGGATTTATAATATACCGGGTTCAAATCCGCTTGTCGGGAATTTTCACTTCTTTCCAGATGGTCATGAATTTTTGAAAAACATATTCTATCCATACCATAAAAATGCCTATACCAGCCCCGACGGCCGCTTCACTAAAACGCAGAAGTCCGTTTTCCCAAGGGGGGAGATCGGGATACTCGTCGGAAATAATCAAAATCACGGTTAAAGTAATCGTCGCCATTTTCCCATTATCGGGTACATTCAAAAGCATACAAATCAATTCCAGAATAAATACCGCAATAATCAACCCACCGACAGAGAAGGAATAAAGTAAGAGATAAATCCAGGCAATAAGCGCCCCGATAAAAGTCCCCAATACCCGGAGCCAGGCATTATGAAGCGAATTTTTCAAATCTCTCTCCTGTAAGACAACGATAGCAGAAGTACAAGCCAAAATAGCGCCGATAAATCCCGATTCCTGATGAAAACGTCCGGTGACATACGAACCGAAAAAATAAGCCAACAATACTGCCATACACTTGACAAAAGCAGTCTCAGGGTGAACACGCCGGATAATTTGCAAGATCTTCATATATTTCAGATTACTCCTTAAAATACGAATAAATCCCGAATCAGTTATAAAAAAGTAAGATTCAGCTCTGTTTTTTTCGGTAATCGATAGGAGAAAAGCCCGATTTCCGTTTAAAAAACTTACCAAAAGCCGACTGATCCGAAAAATGCAACTCAGCAGTAATCTCCTGAATCGATAAGGGAGAATGTTTTAAAAGATTACGGGCTTCACTGAAAAGCATTTCAAAAATAAAATCACAAACGCTCTGTCCGGTAATCCGTTTCACGATAAGGGTCAGGTAGTGGGCAGAAAGATTCAGTTTTGTGGCATAAAATTCCACTTTATGTTCTTTGCGGTAATGTCTGACCAAAAGCTCAATAAAAGCTTTGATCACACTTTCATACCGATTCAGATTACCTTCCCCCTTAAATTCCTCCTTCCGATCGATAATATTGCTAAAATCCAGGTAGAAAGCAAAGAGCGAGTTGAGAATCACCTCTTTATAATACAGGTGTCCGGGCTGACCGATGACTTTCCCGACAGCAAGCATTCTATCTCTGATCAAAATAGAATCCTCTTCATTCAAACCAACCATAGGCGTATTATACAATTTCACACCATACCTAATCCGTCGGTAAATCATATCCGTCGAATCCATTTCATCCATAAATTCTTTACTGACCAGCAGGCACAAACCACTGAAATCGGGACTACAGTCCCTGAAATGAAATAAATGTGAAGCAGAAAGCAAAACGGCCGTGTTGGCCTGAATGAAATAAGAGCGGTAATTTATATTCAACTGTGCTGTTCCAGATAAAACTAATATAATCGTAGCGGCATTTAGAAAAACCGGTGCCGACAACTGACGCTCGACCAGGTTACAATCCAGGACAAGACTATTTATCCTTGTCCTAATATCGTTTGCAAGATAGGGTAAAGACAAGAGTTCTCCTATATTTTTTATATGGACCGAATTTTTCACCATCGCCTGAAATAACTCCTTACAAAAATAAATAAAAAGTAGTCTATGTCCAAATAAAACCAATTTTGTGCATTTTTAAATTTCCCGCAATCTCTGTTTTTTACGAGTTTTGCACCCGATTTTCCGAATGGATTTCCAATAATCAAATCGATACGATATATGAAAAAAAACAAATTCGTTTTACTTGTTTTTCTATTTGTTCAGACATCGGGCCTCATTATGGCTCAAAACCGGCAATACCGAAAACTAAGTATAGAAGAAATGTTCGGACTGGCGGATAAAAACAGTCGTAGTATCCGGACCTGCGATATGGCAGTACAAGAAGCCGGACAAGCGGTAAAAGTAGCTAAAAATGCCCAGCTTCCCTCGCTCGATGTTTCCTTGTCAGCCAGCTATCTTGGAGACGGTTGGTTGGCCGACCGTAATTTCTCGGACGGAGAAAATGCACCGATGCCACACTTCGGGAATAATTTCGCCCTGGAAGCCTCACAAGTCGTTTATGCAGGCGGGGCTATTTCACACAGTATCGCACTGGCTGAATTACAACATCAACTGGCCCAATTAGACAAAGAAAAGAACAAACAGGATATCCGTTTTTTACTGGTCGGCAACTACCTGGAACTCTATCAACTACACAATCAAGCCGAAGTATATAAAAAGAATATCGAACAAACCCGAAGATTATTGGAAGACATCAAAGCCAAACAACAGGAAGGGCTTGCAATTAAAAACGATATCACCCGTTATGAGTTACAACTGAAATCCCTTGAACTGGCGCTGATTCAAATTGAAAACAGCCAAAAAATCATCAACAACCAATTGGTGACCACCCTGGGATTACCCCAGGAAACCCTCATCGAGGCAGATACCGGTATCATCCGAGAGCTACCCTTTCTATCCCCTGAAAGTCAATGGCAAACGACAGCCAACACCTCGTCTCCGATATTGAAACAAGCACAATTGGGAATACAACAAGCCGAACAACAGGAAAAAATAGCCAAAGCTGAACAATTACCCTCGGTAGCCCTTTTTGCCAGCGAACATCTGGATGGCCCGATCACCATCGAAGTGCCGCCTATCGATAAAAACTTCAATTACTGGTATATAGGGATAGGAGTGAAATTCAATATCGCCTCGGTGTACAAATCCGGCAAAAAAGTCAGACTGGCCAAACTCTCTACTCAAAAATCCATAGAGAACGAACAGCTACTGCAAGATAACATACAAACCGCAGTAAAAGCGGCCCATATTCGTTTTGCAGAATCTTTCACCACCTACGATACCCGTCTGAAAAGTCTGGAACTGGCCGATCAAAATTATGAGATGATCCGATACCGCTATCTGAACGATCTGGCCCTCATCACAGACATGCTGGACGCCAGTAACTCCAAACTCAATGCCGAATTACAGGTTGCCAATGCCCGGATCGACATTTTATATCACTACTATCAATTAAAAAAAGCAGCAGGAATCCTATAATCTCAGTTTAAATTTCAAATACCATGAAACACAAAACAAAAAAATTCATATACAACATCGTTGTCATCCTCCTCCTTATCACCGGTATCAGCTGGGTTTTCTCACGTTTTATCCACCTTGGCCGGGTAGAATATACCGATAATGCACAGATCAGGCAATTGATCGTCCCGGTAAATTCCCGGGTACAAGGGTTTATCGATAAAATCTGTTTCGACGAATACCGCCCCGTCCGTAAAGGAGATACCCTGGCATTGATCGAAGACACCGAATTCCGTTTCCGGGTGGCACAGGCAGAGGCCGATTATCAGAATGCTTTATCCGGGAAATCGGCCATGACCACCACCATCAACACGACACAAAACAACCTGGCGGTATCGGATGCCGGATTAGAAGAAGCCCGTATTCGTATGGACAACGCCCAACGCGAATACCAACGCTATAAAAACCTGTACGAGAAAGCAGCGGTCACCCATCAGCAATATGATGCCGTCAAGACCGACTACGAAGCTCTGAAAGCCCGTTACGAATTGTTATCCCGACAAAAACAGTCGACCGCCTTGATAAAACAGGAACAAACCCAGCGACTCGAACAAAATATGGCCGGAATAAAATTAGCGAAAGTTGCTCTGGAACTGGCCAAGTTAAACCTTTCGTACACCGTGATTACCGCCCCCTGCGACGGTACTACCGGCCGGAAAAATATCCAGGAAGGCCAGTTGATCCAACCCGGGCAAACACTTGTCGATATCGTCGACGCCAACGACATCTGGATTGTCGCCAATTATAAAGAAACTCAAACCGCCAACATCCGGGAAGGTCAATCGGTAGAAATCGAAGTGGACGCAGTTCCGGGTATACGCTTCGAAGGTGTGGTCAAATCGATCTCCCGAGCCACCGGGGCAAGTTTCTCCCTATTCCCTCAGGATAACTCGGCAGGTAATTTCGTAAAAGTCGAGCAACGTATCCCGCTGCGGATCGAATTTACCGGAAAAAACAATAAGGCAGACCTGGAACGCCTGCGGGCAGGTATGAATGTCGAATGTGAAGTAAAATATTGAAATATGCACCCAACAGGACCTTTTTCTATTCCTGCCATCCGTAATTTTGTACCCGAAAAACTGAAACCCTGGGTGATTATTCTGTTTGTGATCGTATTCCAGTTTTCCGGAGGCGTCTATTTGGCCGCCGTCAGTGAAATGGTAGGCAGCACAGCCTTAATGCAGGAAGATATCATGATGGCAGGCTACGCTTCCATGGTAGGTATGGCCCTGACCTTCGCAATCATGTTCCGGCTAAAATTCCGTTTCACGTCCAAAGTAGCCTTGCTCACCTGTTGTACAGCACTGATTATCTGCAATCTGATCAGCATGTATACCCGTAATGTACCTGTATTGATATTCGCCTGCTTCATTGCCGGATTTTTCAGGATGTGGGGTACATTCGAATGTAACTCTACGATACAGCTTTGGTTAACCCCTAAACGGGATTTGTCTGTTTTTTTCTGTTTCATTTATTTTCTGGTACAGGGAAGTATCCAACTGTCGGGACTGGCCACGACTTATGTCACCTTTTTTGCCAAATGGGAATTTATGCACTGGCTGCTCATCGGGTTACTGGGGAGTGTGATGTTGCTGACCGTCGTATTGTTCCGCACCTGCCGTACCCTGAATAAACTCCCTTTATACGGTATCGACTGGCTCGGCGGATTGCTGTGGGGCTTGATCTTACTTTCAGTTATCTTCATCTGCATATATGGCGAACATTACGACTGGTATGCTTCTCCCTATATCCGTATGGCTACAATCGCAGCAATCGTGATGATCCTGTTGAATGTCTGGAGATCGTCGTTTATCCGGCATCCTTTTATTGCCCCCGAAACCTGGTTATTCAAGAGTGTGTATATGACTTTTCTCCTATACATCGTCATCGATCTCTTATTGGCCCCCTCCCACCTGTTCGACCACCTTTATATGGAAGCGATACTGGGCTATGATGCTCTGAACACCGCTTCCCTGAACTGGGTCGTCCTGTCCGGCGTAATCACCGGAAGTCTGTTCACCTATCAAACCTTCGCCCTGAGAAAATGGTGTTACCGCACGATGACCGTCATCGCTTTCAGTGCAATCGTCGGTTATCTTACCTTATTCTATTTCACGATCGACTACCATTTATCCAAAGAATTTCTGATATTTCCGATCTTTTTAAGAGGATTCGGCTATGTGATCATCGCCATATGTTTTCTGACCGCTTTATCGAGAGTGCCTTTTCCGAATTTCTTCCAGTCGGTATCCGTACAAGCCTTCGTCAGTGCCGGATTCGGAAGTGTACTAGGCACCGCCGTCCTGGGACAGATGCTCGAACAGACTGTAAAAAAGAACGTTTTACTACTCGGAGCAAACCTGGATCATGTCAACCCACTGACCGGACAGATTCCCTGGAAAGAACTTTACGGAAGCCTCCAACAACAGGCCCTGATCGTCTCCCTCAAAGAACTATACGGCTGGCTGGCATTAGGCGGCATCCTTTGTCTTCTGTTGTTTATGATAAAAGAAAGCAATATCCGTCCCCATCACGCCATACACCCCACCTATCGGGTTATCCGGAGATTGATCCGGGGGGAATTGTCACATTGATATTTCTGCAAACAGAATGAAATGGGACGAAAGGTCCGTCCCGGAATCCCATTTTTCCGGTTTCGGAAGCCATTTTTCCGGTTTCAGTAAATTAAATCCCTAACGGCTTGTTTCCAGCTACTATTTTTGCCTCAAATCAAAAATAGTAACTCATGAAAATAATACCAACACTTCTGTTTCTCCTCCTTCTGCTCAGCTTCCTCAGCGGATGCCAGCAGAAAGATAAAGCAGCCCGTCAACCGGAAATGACTGTCCGGGTGGCCCAAGCCGTTCTGTTAAAGGAACAAACTCCCAAAGAATTTTCTTTTATTGCGAAACCTTTCCGCACTTCAGAGTTATCTTTCCGGGTAGGCGGACCTATTTCCAATTTCGAAGTCTATGCCGGGAATTATTATCGTAAAGGCGAGGTAATCGCAACAATCGACGACCGCGATTTTCTGATCCGTAAAGAACAGACACAGGCCGTTTACGACCAGGCAAAAGCTGAATTCGAACGCATCGGTGCATTATATGAAAAAAACAATATATCGGCCAGTACATATGAGAAAGCCAAGGCTGAATATACCTCCGCCAAGACCGCTTTTCAGACAGCAGCCAACGAATTGAACGACACCCGGCTGGTTGCACCGTTCGACGGATATGTCGGGGAAGTGTTTATCGAGAAATACCAAGAGGTGAAAGCTACCCAACCGATCATTTCTTTTATCGATCTCGATCAACTGAAAATAGAAACTTACGTTACCCAGGATATCGCCCTCCAGGCAGAACAGCTCCAACAAGCCGAACTCCGTTTCGATGCGGTCGCCGACCGGACTTATCCGGCCACGATCCTGGAAATCTCCAAAAGTACTACCCCTAACAATCTCTCTTATCTGCTGACTGCCCGGCTTCCGAATCCCGACAGGCAATTACCGGCCGGAATGTCCGGTAAATTATATATGCTTTCCCCGGACTCTTCTTCCCGTCAGGCGATAATAAGTATTCCGCAACAGGCACTTTGTCATCGTCCTGCCGAAGGTGATTATGTCTGGATTGTAAATCCTCAGAATCATCAGGTTGCTAAGCGGAAGATCATTCCGGACAAATTGCTGGACAACGGTTACCTGGCGGTAAAAGAGGGACTGCAAGCCGACGAATTGGTAGCGGTCAGTGGGTTACGTTTCCTTTCAGAAGGCATGCCGGTCCATATCTCACAGCAGCTTTAAAAGTTCTTTTTTAAAAACATTCCTATGAAACTCATTAAATATTTTTTACAGAAACGTTCTGTCACCCTTTTACTGCTACTTCTGATATTTTTCGGCGGCCTGTTCGCCTATGCTAAAATGGGTAAACTCGAGGATGCCCCTTTCACTATCAAACAAGCCCTGGTACTGACCCCTTATTCCGGAGCCTCTCCCTCGGAAGTACAATCGCAGGTCACCGATGTCCTCGAAGAAGCAATTCAATCCCTGGGTGAACTCTATTATCTGAAAACAGAAAACCGCGCCGGATTATCCAAAATCACCGTTTACGTAAAAAAAGAAATCCGGGCAGATGAAATGCAACAGCTTTGGGATAAACTACGCCGTAAAGTCGGGGACGTACAAAGTAAACTACCGGCCGGAGCAGGCCCCTCGGTAGTCAATGACGATTTCGGGGATGTGTTAGGGGTATTTTATGGTCTTACCGGCGAAGGACATACCTACCGGGAACTTGAAGAACAGGCCAAACAAATTAAAAATGAACTGCTGAAGACCAAAGATGTAGCCAAAATAGAAATTTACGGAGTGCAGACACCGACTATCGATATTCACATCAGCCCATCGATCATGGCCCGGAGCGGAATTACCCCGGCCGACATCGCCCGTGCTTTCGAAGCCCAGAATAAGGTCGTCGATGCTGGAGGGATCGAAGCCGGACTCAACCGCATCCGCATCGAATCGACCGGAAACTTCTACTCCCTGGACGATATCCGTAATCTCACCATTGTATCACGCACAGGCGAACACTTCCGGCTTTCGGATGTTGCAGAAATCAAAGAAAGCTATCAGACCCCTCCTGCCAACCTGATGCGTATCGACGGTAAACCGGCCGTCGGCATCGCTATTTCGACAATCCCCACAGGAAATGTCGTCAATATGGCCGAACTTATCAAAGAGCAAACCGATCATTTCACAAACACACTACCGGAAGGTTTTTCCCTGACCTGTATCTATGATCAGGGGTATGAATCGGCTGTAGCCAACCAGGGTTTCATCATCAACCTGATTGTCTCGGTTCTCACAGTTGTCGCCATCCTGCTGTTTTTCATCGGTTTCAAAAACGGTCTTTTAATCGGTAGCGGACTTATTTTCTCGATCTTTGCCACACTGATCGTTATGTTTGCCAACGGTATCGCCCTGCAACGGATGTCGCTGGCCGCAATTATTATCGCCATGGGAATGTTGGTAGACAATGCCATTGTCGTTTCCGACTCTGCTCTGGTCAATATGCAAAGAGGTATGCGTAAAAGGGTAGCGATCCTGAGGGCCTGTTCTTCGACGGCCCTGCCGCTTTTAGCCGCTACGGTGATCGCCATCCTGACCTTTATGCCGATTTATTACTCCCCGCACATCACCGGTGAACTCCTGTCTTCCCTGGTGATCGTCATCGGAGTGTCCCTGATGTTCAGCTGGGTATTCGCCCTCACCCAAACCCCGTTTTTCATTCAGGAATTCGTACGTCGTCCCCGGCCGGAAGAATTAAAAGCCGAACTTTTCGGTGGCAAGTTATATGAATGCTTCAGAAGCACCCTCCGCTTCGTTATCCGCCATAAGTTCGTAACCATCTGTATGCTGGTACTTCTTCTCCTCTTATCGGCCTGGAGTTTTAAATTTATTCCTAAGGTATTCGTACCTTCGCTCGATAAACAATATTTCACCATCGACATGTGGTTACCGGAAGGTACCCGGATTGAAGAAACCGACAAACTGGCTGTTCATATGGCCGATTACATCCGACAATATCCTCAGACAGAGGTCGTTTCTGCTTACATCGGACGCACCCCGCCCCGCTATTATCTGTCGAACGTTGCTTTCGGTCCTCAGGCCAACTATGCCCAACTACTCGTAAAATGTAAAACTTCACGGCAATCCAGAGAACTCCATCGTATCTTACAAGACTCTATTCCTGAAAAATATCCGGAACCTTTTATTAAAGTCAATAAATTCGAATTAAGTCTCTTAACCGAAGCGGTGATCGAAGCCCGCTTTCTGGGACCGGATGCTGCCGTATTGGATTCACTGACTAATGTCGCCATAGAAATCATGCGTAAAAACCCCAAAGTCGCCCATGCCCGAAACGAATGGGGGAATATGTCCATGCTCATCCGCCCGGTCTACGATCCGGTGAAAGCAGGCGTTCTCGGTATTACCAAAACCGATATGATGAAATCGGTCAAATCGATTAATGACGGTCTACCGGTCGGGATCTACCGGGATAATGAAAAGAAAGTTCCGGTACTGTTGAAATCTGAAGCTACCCAAATTACGACAGCAGAGGCGTTAGGCGATTTTGCCATCTGGAACGGCACTCAATCCGCCCCACTCTCGCAGGTAACGAAAAAGATCGAAACCGATTGGGAATTTCCGGTAATAAAAACTTACAACCGTCAATTATCTATGGCAGCGATGTGTGGAGTAAAACCCGGAACCACCATGGCAGAAGTACATGGCGAAATCCGTCAAGAGATCGAAAATATACAACTACCGGCCGGCTATTCCTTTTTCTGGGATTCGCAGTTCAAAGACCAAGGCGAAGCTATACAAGCGATCGTTAAATTCTTCCCGCTGGCCTTTTTGTTGCTGATCGTAATTCTGGTGGCTTTATTCGGGAATTTCCGCGAACCGGTAATCATCTTGTGTATCCTGCCCTTATCCCTGATCGGAGTGGCGATCGGTATGTTACTGACCGGTTTTGAATTCGGCTTCTTCCCGATCGCAGGCTGGCTCGGCTTACTCGGTATGATTATCAAAAATGTCATTGTGCTCATCGACGAAATCAACGTACAACACCGTCAAGGTATCGACCTTTACACTTCCATCATCGAAGCGACGGTATCCCGAACCCGACCGGTACTGATGGCAGCCACAACGACCATTTTCGGCATGGTCCCCCTATTATTCGATATCGCCTTCCGCGGTATGGCGGCCACCATTATTTTCGGACTGACTTTCGCCACCTTATTGACCTTATTCGTCACTCCGGTCCTGTATGTCCTGTTTTACAAAGTAAAAGAAAAACGAGTATGAAAAAAATAATCCTTCTTCTCTTGTCGTTATGTTGCATCTGTTCTGTTTTTGCACAAACCGATTCTCTGCTGAAAAAATACAGAAATATGGCACTTGAATACAACCATGATCTGAAAGCAGCAGAAAAGAACATCCGCGCCAGCATAGAATTGGAAAAAAATGCCCGGGCAGATCAATTGCCGAAAATCGGGGCAAATGCCAATTTTCAGTATACCGGTAATCCGGCCGAGTTATCGCTGTCCCTGCCTTCGGCAGGCAAAACAGTCACTTTTCAGGGCAACGACATGCAATACGGAGCTTCAGTTTCCCTGATGCAGCCGGTCTATACCGGTAAACGTATTCTGGAAACCATCCGTCTGGCCGAACATCAGCAATCCCTGGCCAACAATCAGGCCGAGGTTATCCGCACCGCTATTTGTTATCAGACGGATCTGCAATACTGGAATACGGTCGCCCGCCATGAAATCGTCCAGGTATCCGAAGATTTCCAAAACTCCATGGCCGTTCTTGTACGTACCATACAGGAACGCGTCGAAGCAGGACTCGTAGATCCCCAGGATTTGCTGATGGCCGAAGTGAAACTTAATGAAGCGAAATACCGGCTGTTACAAGCACAAAGTAATTTCGAAACCGGACGGATGGCCTTCAATTCACTGATCGGCATCCCCCTTCAAACCGCGACAGAAATAGAGGCGACTCTTCCGATAGTCAACCCGCCCGACTCTTTATTACACCAAAATCGAGTCAATCGCCCGGAAATCGAAATGGCACAAGACCGGATTAAAATTGCGGAAAGTAACCTCACCTTAAACGACTCCCAATACAAACCCCAACTGTCCATCGGAATCGACGGAAGCTATTCCTCACCGGGTTACAACTTCAAGCGGGACCCGGACCTGAATTATGCAGCCTATGCCAAACTATCCATACCCCTGTTCGAATGGGGCAAAAGGCGCAGCGACAAACGAATGGCCCGGGAACAGATCGGCATGGCCATCGATAACCTGAATAAAATAACGGACCAGACCACCCTGGAAATCCAGACAGCACAGGTAGCCCTTCAACAAGCCCTCGGGCAGGTGAATCTCTGTACCGCTTCCCTGGACAAGGCCTATGAAAATGAACAAAAAGCACTCGAAAAATACAATGAAGGCGAAATCTCTATACTGGAAATCATCGATGCACAAACCTATTATCAGACAGCACAACTCAATTACATACAGGCTAAAACCTCTGCCCAATACCGCTATTCCGATTTGCTGAGAGCATTACAGGCATATGAAACGGAATAGAGTCACAGAGGGGGGATAGGGGATCAAAAAAACTTAGCCGATCTGTCCCCAGGAAAAGACCGGGAAAATCAGTCGGTTTTCAACCGATTTATTTAACTTTGTATAAGAAATCTATCATAGCACCATGAATTTCAAAACAATTCTTCTTTATAGCGGTTTGTTTTCAGGATTAGGAATTTTTTCTTTTTTCCTGCTTGTAAATTATACCGGTCTACCTGACAGAATTGCCGAAGCGCTCTATTCTACGGGAGCTTGCCTGTTCTTCATCGCTATTTTCAACGTCCTCGGCTATTTTACCCTCAGAGTCAGCTCGTGGCTCAATATTCAATATGCGCTGAATGTAAAAAGCCGGACGAAGATTATCTTTATCTACGCCCTGGTCATGCTGGCCTTTTTATTACTGAACTACGGTCTACTGGTCACGGCCAAATTACTGATCGGTACCACCCATCCCTTCACTTTCCCCAATGGGGGATTACGGATCCTGATTGTAGTCTGGCTGGTGGAACTGGCTATCCTGGGGTTGTTATTGGCTAACCGGTCGATGCAGGCTACATTAAGGTTACAACAGCAGGCAGCCGATCTGCAAAAAGAAAACAACACCGCCCGGTATACCGCCCTGCAAAACCAACTTAATCCTCATTTTCTGTTCAATAGCCTCAACACATTGATTGCCGAGATCGAATACGATCCTGCCAATGCCGTCCATTTTACCAAAAATCTCTCTAATGTTTATCGTTATGTATTGCAATGTCAGGAAAAACCATTGATCACCCTGGGAGAGGAACTGGAATTTATGAAAGCCTATCTTTTCCTGCACAAAGTACGCCTGGGCGACTGTATTCATTGTGATACGGATATCCCGCAGGACGAGCTGGACCGTTTATTGCCCCCTCTCACCCTGCAACTCCTGATCGAAAATGTCATCAAACACAATTCCATTACGCCGGGGAAGCCCATGTCCATCCGGATCGGTCTGGAAGGAGATTATCTGGTGGTCAGCAATCCGATACATCCCAGAAAGAGCACAACTTCCGAAGGTGTAGGCCTCCGGAATTTAGCCAACCGATGTAAACTGCTCACCGGAAAAGAGATCGGTATATCTGAAAAGTACGGCGTATTCACTGTAAAAATCCCTTTGAGCTATGAATAATTTGAAAGTTGCGATAATCGAAGATGAAGTCCCTGCGGCCCGTTTGCTGCATTCTATGCTGAAACGCCTGCGTCCCCAATGGGAAATTGTGGTATTACCCGGAAATATCGAAGAAGCGGTGGCCTGGTTCGATGCAAATCCACATCCGGAACTTTTATTCTTAGACATTCACTTATCGGACGGGAACTCCTTTGATTTTCTGTCCCTGTCCCATCCTTCATCGATCGTTATTTTTACGACGGCTTACGATCAGTATGCTATCCGGGCTTTCAGTGTCAACAGTATCGATTATCTGCTCAAACCGATAGACGAAAAACGCTTACTGGAAGCGATCCTAAAATACGAATCGATTATCGGTAAGCAACAGTCCAGACCGGAAAACAACCTACAGCTGATTCTGGAAAGCCTGCAACACCCGGAGAAACGTTACCGAAGCCGTTTCCTCATCCCCGGAAATGAAAAATCATACACCCTCGATGTAGCAGATATCGCCTATTTTTATTCCGAAAATAAAATAACCTTTGCAGTCACTTTTACAGGCCAGGAGCATCTGATCGATCTCTCCCTCAACAAACTCTCCGAACAACTCGATCCGGACCGTTTTTTCCGGGCCAACCGGCAAATCCTACTCAGCATCCAGGCCATCACCCACATCGAACCTTATTTCAACGGAAAAATCGTCGTTTTTGTCAAACCGCCCCACAATTCACAAATCACCATCAGCGAAGAAAAGATCTCCCAATTCAAACAATGGTTGAATTATTGATCTTTCGGGGTATCCTCCTCCCGGAGTGAGAACCGATGAAACCGAAACGGGACGAAAGGTCCGTCCCGTAATCCCCTATCCATTAATTTATCTTCTTCAGTCGGTAAAAAAATACAATCTGATTCGAATTTTCGGAGACATCTTTATATAAATCATCTAACAGCCTCATTACTTTTAGATTATCCTGCGCCAAAATATAGAGCATATTCTTTTGATCTAAAACAATACTGCTACTAACAGGTTGTATCAGTTCATTTTCCCAACCTGCAATAGGATAAGAGAAAAAAGTAAGTAATGGATTCGCAGGATGTATTTTTTGTGTATATCCTGATATCAATCTACCGTCCGTAGAGATAAAAACGTTATAAAGCCCCTTGGGAGTCTTCATTTTCAAGTATGAATAATCAGCCAAAATTACCCATCCTCCATCGAGATAGGAGTGGGTTTGTTGCAGGGTTTCAAATTTTTCGTCTGTAATTGTTTTTAAAGTTTTTGAATCGATAGAATCTTTCAGCCTTACATGAATATACTCTTTCAGGTAACAACTATCTAACTTGTAAATTGAATTCGCATAACGGGGAGAGATATAAATATGCCCATTATATTTATTCATGGTATTCGATAACGTGTAGGAAAATTTTTTAGGAATATCCCTCGAATCAAAATAGGTATATTCTTTCTCATCGAGTGTATCCAGCAGTATATATTTTTTATGTTTGACAGAAGGGTTATAAGAACTTTCGATTTTATATCCGATAAACTGTCGGTTACATTTAAATTCCGTAGCTAAAAAATCTACTTTCCGTGTACGCAAATACTCCCCATCAAAACTATAATATTGAATTTTTCTTCCGTTCAAATCGAGTAGCAATACCTGTTTGTTATCAAAATCCACATCAAAATCATAGGGGCTTGTTTCCAATTTACAATAAGAGATATTTTCGATAAAATCTTGCAAATCGAATTCTTTTTCATACCGATCCAGTGTAATGACCGGATGAATTGTATCTATAACATATTTTCCTTTAGAAAATTTCGATGTGCAGGAAAATAGAGAAAAACACACGATGATCAAGCTAAAATATTTCATAAAAGCGATCTTATGATTAATTGCTAAGGAGGAGATTGCCTGCTTCAACCAGACAACCTCATCACTAAAATTTTTTTGTCAATCCCTGAATCAAGTAAAACATACTTATAACAAAGCTCGTAAGGAATAAAAAATTCCAGTTCAACATTAATCATTATCAAAGACAGTTTAACAACCAATAAGAGTGATTGCAAAAAAAACAATTTTCGAATTCACCAAAATCTGGCTTCCCCCTTTTCCCAGGTAAATATCCTTTCCTCTATTCCGGTAGTTTTATTCCGCAACCAATATAACGTTCCGGCCGGAACACGATGAAAGACCAGCGTATGATCGCTTGCTGTCTGTTTACCGGCAGAAATCCAACCTTCGGGAAACCGGTAATAGAATAATTCGTATCGATCTCCGGGGAAAATTCCATTCGCATCGTTCCTGGGCAGATAAAAGATTTCTGAAACAGCCTGCGGAACTCCGAAATCTATACCGATCCATTGATCGATATAAGTATAAGTCAGCGGATCGTTATCGAAAAGTTTTTCTCCCCGGACAACATCCGGGCCGATAAGCCGGCCGGTCAATACCCTTCCTTCTGCATCACGAAATACTAATTCGGCCAGCTGACAATTCCGTATGGAAGGAACAAACCTCCAATATCTTTCAGGCATCGTATTTTTGATCTTTATATGGGAATAGTGATTCCCCGGTTGCTGTTCAATAATCCCGACCGTATCGGAAGTGGTAAAAGCAATCGTATCCGAACACTCGAATCTGGCCCCCAGCAAACCGTTCGTCCAGGAATCGGATTGACTCCGGGAAGTATATTTACGTTTCAAAGTCATGGTTTGCACTGAATCTTTTATTATTTCCAGATCATGGACCGAACCATCCTGATAAAGTACAAAAGGAGGAGCAAGAGGTAACATTCCCTCTTCCTGGGAGTAACCCACCGGTAGATAAACCACTTGTTTTCCCATATTTTGAAATACTACTCTTTTCCCCCGGACTGTTGTCCAAGCCACGGGGAGCCATTTCAGATCATTAAATATTGCCAGATAGGCATAACGGCCCGAAGGACGTTTCGGGAGCTCCAAGTCGACCTCACTGGTTTGCAAGTAAAGGTCAGTGACATCTTTATTAAAAGGTTCCAGAAAAAAAGGAGGAATATATTCTTTCGAAGTGTAATCCGGGATGGCCTGATGGGCGAAGGTACGGCGATAAACTTTAGCCGCTGTATTCAATTTTAATTGTATACAATCGGCGTTATTTATCCGGTTGTCGATAGGCATCATCCAATAATGCCGCCCATTGTGGTTGGCAAAACCGGGTGTAAAGTCGATAGCTGCGGGAATACCGATAATCCGCATAGCAAAAAGTTCTGTCATACTGGTGGTGACACAATCATAAGAATAATCCCTAAACGCAGAGTCGATGACCGGACGTGCCAGATTATTATTGAACGAGAAAAAGAAACCGGCCAATTTCTGCATATTCCACCAACTGTTATCATACCATTCCAGGCATTCATCGAGCCGTTTACGAAATATACCGACCGAATCCCGCCAGTAATCCAAAGGTTCGTTCTCGACCCGATAGGGCAATAAATAATCACGGAAAGTTTCGTAATCTATTTCTTTGAGCCAAGGTCTATCCTTCCATTGGGCAAACGCCTGATCTATCCGTGATATCAGATAATCAGCACGGATAGATTTAACGTCCTCACAAACCTGCATCCGTTTCCTGTAGTTCGGATAATGATAAGGGACGGTCTGCATCATCTTTTTCACATGGTAATGCACTCCCGGTGTCGTATCCAATTTCGCCCAATAGTCCTCTAATACCTGCCCTTCCATAGCATAATGCCCCGGCATATTTTCTATCAAAAATACGGCAGCTCTCAATTTCAGACTATCCTCCGGGTTCCGGGCGTAATGGGCGATTACTTTTTCCAATTCCGGCCGATTAGCTCCACTATAAGCCAATACCTCTTCCAATAACACCGGATTTTTCCGGCAACCGGAAAACAAATACACCAGAATTAAAAGAAATAAAAACTGTTTTCTCATCGTTTCAATTATTAATGAAATCTGATCTTTCGATTCTCTACCGTAAACATCGTACTATATTCATCATTATCCAGATCGAGCAATTGATAAAGACACCCGGCCGGAATACCGGAAAACCGGACTTCCTCCCTACAAGCAGTTTGTACACCTGCCGATTTCCAGCATCTATCGTAAAAATAAAACAGTTCATACCGGTGTCCCCGACGCACCTGATAGCCGTCACCTGGAAGTAAGTACCGGATCTCTGCGATTTTGACCCGTTTGCCGAAATCTATCCCGATCCAGCCTTTATAAGATTTGTAAGTATCCGGATTATTATCCGTTACAACCTGGACCTCCTGAATGTCGGGACCAAAAAATCTACCCTTCAACACTTGCCCCCGTTCGTCGAGGAATTGTAATTCGGCTAAATGAAAGGTGAATTTTTCTTTTCCACTATGGCGCCAAAAACGTTTCTCCTGCAGTGTATCGAAACGGATATGTCCCCATTTATAATGAGGATGACAAGGTATAGGATAATTTTTTTTATTGTTTTCAAACTTGCTATCGTCAGCACTTTCAAAATGGGAACCCGGGAAATAATGATTCAGCCTGTCGCTATTGTCATAATAAGGACGTATCCGGGAAATAACCAAGGTATCCAGTGTTTTATCCGGCATGAAATGCTGCATATCGCCATTACTGTATAAAATAAACGGAGGGGCCCAGGGAGCCGATACCGAATCCTGATAATATACGGGCAAATAAACCGTATTTGTCCCCAAACGGGTAAAACAGCATTGTCCTTGCACGACCTTGCTCCAACTAACCGGCACCCATTCACGGTCGGTATACATGGCCAGATATACGTGTTTCGCAGTCATTCCGGCAGGAACAGACAAAGTAACTTGCTGCGTATGCAAATATTGGTCAGTAACATCCTTTTGAAAAGCATTTCTAAAAAAAGAGGGAATGTACTCTCCATCTTGTGACTGGGGAATGGGCTGTCGGGAAAAAGTTTTCCGGTACACTTTTCCAATCCGGCCCGTCTGCATATACCCCGGAGCTTGTGGCTGTAAACGATCGTCCGGGATATAAATCCAGGCTGATTTTAAATTCTCCCGCTCGGTAACAGGTAGAAAATCGATCGTAGCCGGAATACCTAAAAACCTTAATTTATATACTTCAGGTACTAATTCCCCTGGGAATTTTGCTTCTCCTGCCGAGAATGCCTTCAACAGGAAATGCCCCAACTGATAAGGAGAGTTCCGACAATCATCATAATGACGGACAAGATAATCGAACTTAGTGCGATAAAGCGTATCAGGTCCGGGAAATCGGAAGGGATCTTCATCCCCCACCCGATAGGGAAGTAAATACTCGGAAAAAGTTTCGAAAGTCATTCCCTTCAGCCAGGAACAAGTCCTGTATTGACCGACTTTGGATTCAATATGGCGAATCAGAAAGGCCGGCGGTATTGTTTCACCAGCTGTTTGCCCGGCACTATTACAAGTGTAACTATTAATCTGGCTCAACAAAAAGTAAGCAGCTTTTTGTTTTACAGAATCCGCCTCGTCCCAGGTAAAGTGACGGCCAATCGATGACCCGTATTCCGGGCAAATACTTCCTTCCGGTATTTCTCCCTTCTTACAGGTACACCCTAAAAAACAAAAAATTACAATACAATACAGATATTTCATACCTTTTATCACACAATTTTGATTTCTATCCTCTGAAAAATACCACCATTAAAAATTACAGATTTTATGGCCCAGGTTATACCTTGCATTTAAAAAGACAGCTTATATGATCAAACGAGTGGCTACTCCGATGAAAAAGCGGACTCTGCATTATGGAAACTTCCAAAATTCCGTAAACGACAGTTGCCAGGTACCCTGATTTTAGAAAGGTGTATTACCAAAAGGTGTCTATATACATGTTTACCCCAAATGTAGGTTTATAAGTGTAAATATGTATATAACTGTCTATGTTTTTTCACGATATATTACAGGGCTTGTTTATTGTGTTATGGTTTCCTTTTTTCGAATGTCACCTATTTTTATCTTATACCATTCCCACACCTGCTTATTTGTTACTGGATTTCCGATTCCTATGACATGATTCATCGAATCTAATAAGAAGGTTTTATACCGTGGATTGAAGGACAAGTTATTTTGCTTGTCCATGATTCCCAAAGAATCGTAGATGATGGGGGTACCAAACCGATTCAATTGCTGACTGACTTCAACAGGATGATAATGCTTGGCGAATACCACATAGACAATGGCAATATCTGTTTGCAAACTGTCGATTTGTTTTTGCAATCTTTGCCATTCATAGAATTTCAATTGGCACTCATGGCAACCATTTGTATCCACATAATGGAGTATTTTATACTTATGGTTTAGTAATGAATAATCTAAAGTATCTTTTCCATATATTTTCATGGTCAAATTGGATGGAAAAACAATCTCTTTTCCCATCCAATGTTCGACAACCTGTTTGATTTCTTTTTTAGAGGAAGTACATCCCATGGTTATTGACAAACAAGCTAACAGAAAATTTATTATGACATATTTCATGCTATTTGGGAGAAATTGCTTAAGTTTATTTTAGATGGTGGAAAATGAGGACAGGATTATCCGTTTCTTTTAAAGAGATTGAAGTGAATTGGTTTAATCCATATTGTTTGTCGACATTCAATGCTAATAGGGCTGGAATATATGAAATTATTTGATCTTGATATACACAAAATGCGCTATATAAGAAAGGGTATTCTGGAAAAAAATCATCACCCAGTTTTATCGTTTTCACTTCTTTTGTTGCTGTATCAATTTTTGAAATAAAGTCTTTTATCCCGGAATTTTTATAAAAAATAGAATATACAATATTCAATGTCCCTTGCGAAATATATAATCCTTTTATTCTTCTCAGAGTCTCTTTCCCTTGTAGGAAATGATATGTTTTTTCTCTATCAGTATATATGAACGGGGGAATTTGATCACTGGTATTGAATATAAAAGAGTATAAAGGTTTCTTTTCTTGGGAAGTTAATGAAAAGATTGTATGTTCGTATTGTTCACTAACCAATAAATTACTATCGAGACAATGAAAGGGGGAATATTCAAAACTGAACCCTTGATTTTTTTTAAACTTGTCTAATCGATTGATAATTTCTTTTGTTATAGGATTGTACACGACATAATTGTATAATTGATTATTTGAATAATCAGAAAATAAATAGATGGTACTATCGTTCTGAATATGAAAACAATCATACCAATCATTCACTTGTATAGTATTTTGAAAAACACCGTTGGTATCATATTTGAATATTTTCTGATTTGTTCGTGAAAGGCAATAAACATGAGAGTCATAGACCTCAAAATCGGAAATGGAAAGGTACTCTCCCGGAGCTCTTCCTTGATTGGCTATTTTATTTTGGTATTTCCCGTTATGGGTAAAAATAAAAATGGTGGCTTGTTTTTTATCAAGAATATATATATGTTCGTTTTGAAGAACTATCTTATCAATTCCTCCTATTAAATTGTTTGGAGTGGTTTCCAAAGCAATAGTGTGATAAGCATTAAAAAAATTTGTGATTTTATCCTGCCGATTAATATCTATTACAAATTTTTCATTAGCTTCTTTTATTAATTCTTTTGATATACAAGAGCCTAAAAGAATTAATATTATGAAATTGAAGAGATAGGTTACTTTCATACATTTACTTTTAATTCGTAAGTAGTATCTAACAAATTGTTTCATATTTGTTAGATACTCTGTGTATTATGATTAGAAAATAATTTCGTAAAGTTCTTTGCATTCTATGGGCGTACAGGCAAAATCACCTCCACGGCTGCAAGCTACTTGCCCGTCAAATCTTACATACCCATCTACTCCTGCACTGATTATAGAACCACCCAATAATTTGACTTTACCTTTGGCGCCAACATAAATTTCACATTGCGATGGATGACGATTGTAGTTGCAATCCAATCCGCCTTCTTCTTCTGCCAATGCTTCAATATTACCTGTTATAAGTCGAACATTTTCATTTTCTTGATTAATACTGAGATTATATCCCATTGTTCCAACAATTGCAATTACTCCAATTACAATATTTTGTCTGAATTTATTTTTCATTTCTTTTTAAATTGTTGGTTTTGAAATATTTTTATTTTACTCGTAAATCGTACATTCACCACCTTGTAGTAAATTATACTAAAAAAATCAATACATTTGCGGTCTCCTTTCCTGTATTGGAGGAACAGTGGGAGGGTGGCTATTTTGCTTTGGTAGAGTTTTTCAGCCATCCATCCTGTTTCTCCTTAGTTTAACATTGCTTATCGTTACAAAAATATACAACTTTTTTAGGGAAATCAAAAGAAAGGTATTCCCAATTATTCCCTAATGTTAAAATGTTATGAGAAGGCGGGTTAAATAGTAACGGTAAAGATTAAAAGAGACAAATTTGTCGGGATTATAAACCTTTCTTTTTACTAATGTGCTTACGGTTACCTGATGAACGGATTGTTGCTACTGAAAACTTTTTCTGTGGTTCGGAGTCAGAGAACGAAATTTTTATCTATGGAGGACAATATTGTATACAAATTAGTAGTAAGGAAGAGTTTGCCAGTATGGCAAAGAGGGCATTTACAACCGGTTGTATGAAAATGGTTTAACATAGTAGGTTGGCATTTAGTCATAACGGACATATTTTTCGTAGAATTTTGTATATTTTTGTAGTAGTTATGGAATATAGTGAAAGTGGATTTGAAAATAGCTGAAGTACGGACGTTGGGTGTTGCCCATTGGGAACATGAATTAAAAAAAGCTTATAATGTCATTAGTTGCGGCAATGAAAAAATGTGTAATGCTTTACAAGGGGGGATAAATAAATGATGAGACAGACCGGATTTGGTTTGTGACTGGTATTTGTAAAAAATGACCGATGTTTACAAAAGAAGTGTTTGTGCAGAAAACAAGAAGATGGGAAAACAATATTTATTATAAAATGGCCAAAAGTTATAGTATGTTGGGTAAAATTTTATATGCGGAAGATGATTTTCTGACACGCGAAATAGTCGGTGAGAAACTGGAAGAAGAAGGGTATGCGGTTGTATTGGCAAAAGACGGTAAGGAGGCGTGGAACGAATTTCAGCAAAATGTTTTCGATGCGGTTATTCTGGATGTAGATATACCGGTATATAACGGCTATGAGGTTGCAAGTCTGATACAGTCCGAAAATTTACAAATACCCCTGATTTTTTATAGTTCACTTACCGATGTTGAGTATATAAAAAAAGGATTTGATAATGGGGCGAAGGTGTATATTGTGAAATCGGGAAATATGGAAGAGTTGGTGGTAAAACTTAAAAGTGTCTTGCGAGACAACAGTTCCCGTTTATGCTATCTGACAGAACAGCTAAGTTTTGATACCTTAACAAATAAACTGTTTATGAAGGGCAGAGAAAAAGTTTTGTCAACTTTAGAAGGAAAAATATTAGCAGTACTATGCAAAAATCCTAACCAATTGGTAAAAAAAGACTTGCTTTTAGAAATCGGTTGGAACAGTACAGACGTAAATTGGGAAAGTCAATTGATAAAAACAATCTCCAAACTGAGAAAACTTTTAGAAGAATGTGAGGGTATCAATTTACGCAACGACACCCGAAAAGGATATTGGTTGTTGATAGATTCGACAATAAAGAGTAAGAACTGTTGATAGCAAATTTATTGGCCTATCGGGTAATTTGATTCGACAGTGATATACATATTTACACTTATATATGTAGAATTATTCTGTCGTTACTTATTCGTCTTCGGTGATCGGAATTGGCGACCTGGTCGCTTCTGTCGGTCGTCTGGCTTTTTCTATCACTGACCGGCGGAACTCCTCACTACGTTCGTCAGACACCACCGGTCGGGCGTT
>OGPT01000108.1_pt1 | contig 77816 bp, 74 predicted proteins | sample 1552951 | NCBI WGS metagenome assembly OGPT01 (sample SAMEA2580224, study PRJEB22360) | human gut metagenome | biome: human gut; feature: human-associated habitat; material: faeces | place: Denmark | collected 2008/2010
AGGTTCCGGAAATGACAGACGAAATCGTAACTTCCATCAGCGAACGCTACATCGAGTTGTACGAACACATCACCGGTGAAAAGTTCGTCAAAGAAGATACAAGCAATATCGCCGAACGTATCGAAAAGAATGTAACGGAATACTTAAAGAAATGAAGAATGAGGAGTGAAGAATGAAGAATTGCCATGCAGCATTATAGTACTATAATGCGCAGCCATGTTCTTCATTCTTCATCCTTACTTATTCATCCATAAATTCTTAATTCTTCATTAAAAACATGGCTTACCCGCAAGAACACATCAAGCCTTACGGTAATGATGGCAAGAAGAGCGAACAGGTCGAGGAAATGTTCGACAACATCGCGCCCGCTTACGACAAGCTGAATCATACCCTGTCGATGGGCATAGACCGCAGTTGGCGTAAGAAAGCGATTAATGCGCTCCGCCCTTTTAACCCCCGGCGTATCATGGATGTAGCGACCGGAACCGGTGATTTCGCCATACTTGCCTGCCGCGAACTGCAGCCCGATACGCTGATAGGAACCGACATATCCGAAGGCATGATGAATGTGGGACGTGAAAAAGTAAAACAGGCGCAACTCTCGGACAAGATTTCCTTCGCCCGGGAGGATTGCACCTCTCTCTCATTTGCCGATGAAAGTTTTGATGCCGTGACCGTAGCGTTCGGTATCCGCAATTTCGACGGACTGGATAAAGGACTGTCCGAAATGTGCCGTGTACTCGTGCCCGGCGGGCATCTCGTGATACTGGAACTTTCCACTCCGGACCGCTTCCCGATGAAGCAACTCTTTACCGTCTACTCCAAAGTCGTCATACCTCTACTCGGCAAATGCATCTCGAAAGACAACAGCGCTTATACCTATCTGCCCCAAAGTATCCGTGCCTTTCCGCAAGGTGAAATTATGCAAGGGGTAATCCGCAAGGCAGGATTCAGCGAGGTACGCTTCAAACGATTGACTTTCGGAATATGTACCTTATACATTGCTAAGAAATAGTCACTTAATTCCCCCTTTAACACACTTGGATATGCAGAAATACGGTCTAATCGGCTACCCGCTGAAACATTCGTTCTCCATCGGCTACTTCAATGAGAAATTCAAAGCCGAGAACATTGACGCAGAGTATGTAAACTTTGAGATTCCCCGCATCGAGGACTTCATGGAAGTGATTGAGGAAAATCCCAATCTCCGCGGACTGAATGTAACCATCCCTTACAAAGAACAAGTTATCCCCTACCTCGACGAGCTGGATAAGGATACTGCCAAAATAGGTGCGGTCAACGTTATCAAGATTGTCCGTCTCCCCAAAGGCAAAGTCAAACTGATAGGCTGTAACTCGGACATTATCGGATTTACGCAATCCATCGAGCCATTGTTGCAACCCCATCACAAGAAAGCATTGATTCTGGGTACGGGCGGTGCATCCAAAGCAGTATATCGCGGTCTGGAAAACTTAGGGATAGAAAGTACTTTCGTATCACGTACCAAAAAGGACGACAAATTCCTTACCTATGAGGAACTGACTCCGGAAATAATGGCTGAATATACGGTCATCGTCAACTGTACCCCCGTCGGCATGTTCCCCAAAGTGGATTTTTGCCCGAACATACCGTACGAACAACTTACACCCAACCATTTGCTCTACGATTTGTTATATAATCCAAATGAAACACTCTTCATGAAGAAAGGCAAAGCCCAAGGGGCCGTCACCAAAAACGGACTCGAGATGTTGCTGCTGCAAGCCTTTGCCGCATGGGAGATTTGGAATAGGTAACATGAAAAAAAAGATTAAATACAGTCTGATAGGATTATTGGCGGTAATAGTCGCCGCCATCGCCGGTGGAAGTTATTATATGCTCGGTTACTCGCTGACGCCCAAAGAGAACAAAGGTAAGGATATACCCGGCTCGTACGAATATATGCGCCGTACATATCCCTTCATCACGCCATGGCTGGATAGTCTGCAAACCGCAGGTGCCCTGCGTGACACCTTTATCATCAATCCGGAAGGACGGCAACTGCACGCTATTTTTGCCGCGGCCGCCCAACCTACCGATAAAACGGCAGTCATTGTGCACGGTTATACCGACAACGCCATCCGCATGCTGATGATAGGGTACCTTTATAATAAAGATTTGAACTACAACATATTCCTTCCTGACTTACAGGACAACGGCCTGAGTGAAGGCCCCGCCATACAAATGGGATGGAAAGACAGGCTGGATGTACTGAATTGGATGAATATAGCCGACAGTATCTTCGGAAACAATACTCAAATGGTAGTGCACGGCATCTCTATGGGAGCTGCCACTACCATGATGGTATCCGGAGAACCGCAACGGCCTTTTGTAAGATGCTTTGTGGAAGATTGCGGCTACACCAGTGTATGGGACGAATTCTCCTTCCAATTGAAGGACATGTTCGGGTTGCCCGAATTTCCGCTAATGTACACTACCGGATGGCTGTGCAACGCCAAATACGGCTGGAACTTCCGGGAAGCCTCTTCACTGGAGCAAGTCAGGAAATGCAGCCTTCCCATGTTATTCATACATGGAGATGCGGATACATACGTGCCCACTTGGATGGTCTATCCCTTGTACGAGGCCAAGAGCGAACCGAAAGAGTTGTGGATTGTACCCGGGGCGACACACGCCATGTCTTACAGGGATTATCCGCAGGAATATACGGAGCGCGTAAAGAAATTTGTAGGGAAATACATCCATTGATGTGATTTTTCCTATCTTCGCCTCTACAAATACAATAGTATGAAACGATTTATCTCCATAGCACTTTTCTTGTGCGTGCTCGTTTCCTTGCAGGCACAAGAAATTTACACTACCCAAAACATTCCTAAAGTACATCTTCAGGACAAGACACGTTACGTTTGCAACCCTGCCGGCATACTCTCCGCTTCGGCATGCAATGAAATAGACCGTATTCTTTATGCATTGGAGCAGCAAACCGGTATTGAAACCGTGGTAGCCGTCGTACCTTCCATCGGCAACGAGGACTGTTTTGACTTCTCGCACCGATTGCTCAACGAATGGGGTGTGGGCAAGCAAGGCAAAAATAACGGACTGGTTATCCTGTTGGTAACCGACCAGCGCTGCATCCAGTTTTATACCGGATACGGTTTGGAAGGAGACCTGCCCGATGCCATCTGCAAACGTATTCAAACACGAGACATGATTCCTTACCTGAAAGACGGCAACTGGGATGCGGGTATGGTGGCAGGCGTACGTGCCGTATGCGCCCGCCTTGACGGCAGTATGGTAAACGATTCGGATGAGGATGGAGGTGACTCCCCGATAGGATTGATTCTGGCTGTTGTCGGTTTCTTTGCCATCGCCATCGCGGCGGGAATATTGAAGACACGTGCCGCAAGCAAATGCCCGCAATGCGGTCAGCATAAGCTGCAACGGAGTAATAGCGTACTCGTTTCACGCCATAACGGAGTACGGACGGAAGATGTCACTTATACATGCCGTAACTGCGGACATAAGGTAGTACGCCGTCAGCAATCCTACGATGAGAATTACCGGGCCGGCGGTGGCGGTGGTCCTGTCATTTTCGGCGGTGGCTTCGGAAGAGGCAGTTTCGGGGGTGGCGGCGGTTTTAGCGGCGGCAGCTTCGGCGGAGGTATGGGCGGTGGCGGCGGAGCCGGTTCACGGTTCTGACCGGTACGGCCGAATGTCCTTTTGTAATAAAAGAATTGAGATTATATCATTAATAATAAAAAAAGAAGTATGAAGAAATCAACCATTATCATCATTGTTGTTATAGCCCTTCTCGCCATTTGGGGTGTTACCGGTTATAACGGACTTGTCACTATGGACGAAAATGTCAGCGGACAATGGTCGAACGTCGAAACACAATATCAACGTCGTGCCGACCTGATTCCGAATCTTGTAAATACAGTCAAAGGATATGCCTCTCACGAGAAAGAAACACTGGAAAGTGTAGTAGAGGCCCGCAGCAAAGCTACCCAAATGACCGTAGACGCCAATGACCTGACACCGGAAAAGCTGGCTGAATATCAAAAAGCTCAGGGTGCGGTCACTTCCGCTCTCGGCAAGCTGCTTGCCATTACCGAAAATTATCCCGACCTGAAAGCCAACCAAAACTTTCTGGAACTGCAAGCCCAGCTGGAAGGCACGGAAAACCGCATCAACGTAGCACGTACCAACTTCAACAATGCGGCGAAAAACTTTAATACAGCCATTCGCCGTTTCCCGAAAAACATCCTTGCCGGTCTTTTCGGCTTTGAGAAACGCGCTTATTTTGAAGCGGCCGAAGGTAGTGACCAAGCTCCTAAAGTAGAGTTTTAACACTTTATATTTTTTATACAAAGCTTTTTCATGGGATCTATTATTTTACTATGCTATTTCATTCATGTTTTTAAATGCATATAAAGGTTTGTCTGCAGCAGAAATTATCTTTGCAGACTCATTTTATCCATTCTTCAAAGTTTTGTTACAAATTCCAGCAACATTGTTTGTAGAAAAAACAGATAAAAGGACAGGATTAATTGTGGGAAACTTAGCACTTTTCGTATATGTTCTTTTTGTTCTAGGTTGCCACTCTATGTACATAATGATCATCGGAAATATATTTATGGCATTAGGATTTGTACTAAAAAATCTGTGTGAATCAAATCTAATATATGATTCATTACCAAAATCAAATAAAAAGCAAAAAATATTTTCTAAAATTGATGGAAAAAGTTCTGCCGCCTACTATGTATTAGAAGCTCTTTCATGTGGAGCATCTGGATTCTTATATAATATTAATCCTAACATTCCGATAATTGCATGTTTACTATGCACATTATTTTCTGTTATACTTTCACATCTGTTTATAGAAGTTGAAGACATCACCAATCCAGATGAAAATCATATAAAAATTAAAAATGCAAGAATTGGATTTAAAAAATATATTCGTGATTTAAAAAATGCTTTTAAATTTATTTTCTCATCCCCTCGTTTGAAATCACTTATATATTTTAATGCAATTTTTATGGCAATAATCTATTTGCTTATAAGTTATAGAAGAAGCTTACTTTCTGAAATGGGAGTATCTGCCCAAAACATAGGTTTAATATTTGCAGTATTAGAACTTCTATCAAGTATAGCTTCTGCCTACACTTCAAAAATAAACAAAAAATTAAAAAATAAATCATTAACATACTTAAGTCTTTATTTTATATTCTCTATAATAGTATCAGGACTTGTAGTAGTATTAACCGTTCCATATAATGTTGAATTAAGTATAGTTATATTAATGTTAGCAATTCAATTTTTAGCCAAAGGGCCATATTACACTTTAATAAAACAATACCTAAGTAGCTTTTCAAGCAGCACTATGAGAATAAAAATTTTCTCAGCAAACAATTTAATTGAAGGAATTATAACAGGAATAATTTCATTCATTGGTTCATGGCTACTTCTTTTCACAGACACTGCTCATGCATCAATCATTATAGGATGTTCTAGTTTCGTAATTGTAATAATATTACTTGAATACATGAGTAGTCGTGTAGGTCTTGATCCTGAAAAATATACTAAAAAAGACATCGAATTCCGTGAAGTTGAATAAATTAATTTTTATTTACAAAATATATGCTTTCCAATTGTTATAACTTGTGGTCTAGACCAAATCCACTTACTTGTAGCTGTACTTGGATTAAAATAATATATACAACCATATGTCGGATCCCAACCATTAATTGCATCTTGAGCTGCCTTTCTAGCTGTTGAATCAGGAGTTAAATTTATCTGTCCATCAGAAACCGCATCAAATGCGCCAGACTGATATACAACTCCTGCTACTGTATTTGGAAAAGATGAATTTGAAACTCTATTTAAAACAATAGCAGCAACAGCAACCTGTCCAACATATGGTTCTCCTCTTGCCTCTGAATAAACAACTTTACTCAATAAATTCAAGTCATTACTACCGTTTCCTCCCCCTGAGCTTGAGCTCTTTGAAGTTATTCCCATCGCATTTAAAGTAGCCTTTCCTGCAATACCATCAGCAGTTAATCCATTTGCTTTTTGAAATTTCTTTACAGCTTTTTCTGTACCGCTTCCATAAATTCCATCTACACTCCCTGAGTAATAACCCCATCTTTTTAATTTTTCTTGAATTTGTCTAACCTCGCTTCCGCTAGAACCTCTTCTAGATGTTGCCCAAACACTAATCGTTACACTAATAATTAATAATATAATTGTTAAAATAAAAAAAACTTTCCTTTTCATACCATATCTCCTAAATATAGTATTACTTAAGAAAGTTAATTTATTCATTTTATTTAAAATAATCCAACAATATTTTCATAATCATCTAAATTTATATTCTCAGCAGATGGAACTTCAGGCAATCCAGGCATTGTAAAAATCTTTCCTGTAATTGCAACAATAAATTCAGCTCCATTTTTTAATATAATCTCTCTTACATGAATATTAAAATCATCTTTACATTCTAGATTTTTAGCATCATCTGAAAAAGAATATTGAGTCTTTGCAATACACACAGGATAATTACTATATCCTAATTTCTCAATTCTTCTTATTTCATTCAAAGCCTCTTCAGAGAATTCAACATCTTTTGCACCATATACTTTTTGTGCAACATCTCTTATTTTTTCTTCAATAGATTCCTTTAATTGATATGAAAATTCCAAATTACTCTTGTTTTCAGATTCTTCTAAAACTTTATTAGCTAAATCAATAGCACCTTCTGAGCCTTTAGCCCAAACCTCAGCTAAGCTCATCTTAATTCCAACTTCATTAAGTTTATCTTCTAATAATTTAATTTCATTATCTGTATCTTGCACATATCTATTTACAGCAACTACAACAGGTAATTTAAATTTATTTTTAATATTATCTACATGTTTTAATAAATTATGTATTCCATTTTCCAAACATTCTAAATTTTCATTTTGAATATCAGAAATCGCTTGTCCGCCATGATATTTTAATGCTTTAATTGTTGCAACACAAACTACACAACTAGGAACAATTCCAGTATTTCTACATTTAATATCTAAAAACTTCTCAGCTCCTAGGTCAGCTCCAAACCCAGCTTCTGTTACAACATACTCTCCTAACTTCATAGCCATTTTTGTAGCCACAACACTATTACATCCATGAGCAATATTAGCAAAAGGTCCACCATGAATTAATGCAGGATTTTCTTCTAATGTTTGTACAATATTAGGATTAAATGCATCTTTCAATAAAACTGTCATTGCACCTTCTGCTTTTAAATCTCTTGCAAATACAGGTTCATCATCATAGTTATAACCTATAATTATATTTCCTAAACGTCTTCTTAAATCTTCCAAATCTTTAGCTAAACAGAAAATAGCCATAATTTCTGAAGCAACACTTATATCGAAACCATCTTCTCTCCTAACCATTCTCTTTTCATTTGAAAGACCAATTTCAATTTTTCTCAAAGCTCTATCATTAATATCTAAACATCTCTTCCAAGTAATATTTTTTATATTTAACTTATTTCCAAAATATAAATGATTATCAATCATTGCAGCTAGCAAATTGTTTGCCGCAGTAATAGCATGAATATCTCCAGTAAAATGAAGATTAATATCTTCCATAGGAATTACTTGAGCATATCCTCCACCAGTTGCACCACCCTTAATCCCAAAAACAGGTCCTAAAGAAGGTTCTCTTAATGCCAAAATAGTTTTCTTTCCTAATTTATTCAATGCGTCAGCCAAACCAATAGAAATAGTTGTTTTTCCTTCTCCTAAAGGTGTAGGATTTATTGCAGTAACAAGTACAACTTTTCCATCATCTTTTGTATTCAATTCATTCATATACTTACCATATATCTTAGCTTTATATTTTCCATATTGTTCAACATATTCATCAGATATACCTAATTTATTAGTAATCTCCGTTATTTTTTTTGGAGTAACACTTCTTGCTATCTCAATATCATTCATACTTACACCTATCTTTCATCATATATTTTATTAAAACATTCCATATAATAAACCAACTAAAACACCTATAATAGCTCCAACTAGTACTTGTAATGGTGTATGTCCTAATACTTCTACTAATTTCTCAGATACAACAATTCCTGAATTAGCTGCATTTTCAACTAACTTATTCAATAAAGTTGCTTGTTTTCCAGCAGCTCTTCTAACACCAGCAGCATCATACATTACAATGGCAGAAAAAACGCAAGACATTGCAAAAATTCCACTTTCTACACCATATTTTTGCCCAATTAAAGTAGTCAATGTAGCAACCACAGCTGAATGTGAACTTGGCATTCCACCAGCTCCAACGAGTCTTTTAAAATTTGGTTTTTTATTTACAATCCAATCAGTTATGAACTTCACAATTTGTATAGCAAGCCATACACAAAAAGGAACACATAAAAATTTATTATTAAAAATATTATTCATTTATTTTTCTCCTGTATTTAAGTTATTGTTGAGGATCAAAATCCTCTTCTTTAACTTCCCCATTCTCATTAATTAATATTGCTATTTTTTTCTCTGCCTCTTCAATTTCTTTATTACAAGCCTTTGCAATTTTCATACCATCTTCAAATTTTTTTATTGATTCATCTAATTTCAAATCATCTTTTTCTAAAGACTGTACTATCTCTTCTAAAGAATCTAACATTTCCTCAAAATCTTGCTTTTCCTTCATATCTAAATCCTTTCTAAATTAAATAATCTTTGCATCAATTTTTCCGTCATTTAATCTGACATTAATTATATCATCTTTTTTCAAATCCTTAACTGACTTAACTAACTTATCCTCTTTTTCAACTACAGTATACCCTCTAGCTAAAGTCTTTAATGGACTCATTGCATCAAGCTTAGTAATTTTTTCAACTGTTTGTAATTTATAATCTTTCATTTTCAAATTAATAGCTTTTTCTAAGTTTTTAACACAACTATCTAGTTTCAAATATCTATCTTGAAACAAATATGATGGCTCAGTAAAACATCTTGATTTCATACATTTATCATATCTTAATCTCAGCACTTCAACTTTTTTTCTAAGCAATAACTGTAATCTTCTTTGATATAAATTAATTCTATCTTGCAAATCAAATATATCTGTAACTGCCAATTCTGCTGCAGCTGATGGTGTCGGTGCTCTTAGGTCAGCCACAAAATCTGCAATAGTAAAATCTGTTTCATGCCCAACTGCCGAAATAACTGGTAATTCTGAATCGTAAATTGCTCGAGCAACTATTTCTTCATTGAACGGCCACAAATCCTCAAGTGATCCACCACCTCTTGCAACAATCAAAACGTCAGCAAGCTTATGTTCATTCATAAATCTAATTGCATCAACTATTTTTTCAGCAGCACCAGGTCCCTGAACAGGAACTGGATATAATCTAATATAACAATTGGGATTTCTTCTTGTAGAAACATTTATAATATCCCTTATAACAGCACCTGTATTAGACGTAAGAACTCCTATTACCTTTGGCATCATAGGAATCTTTTTCTTATGTTCTGCATCAAATAATCCTTCTTTTTCAAGCTTATCTTTAAGTTCTTTAAATTTGGCATATAAATCACCCACACCATCTTCTTGCATCGCTTTGCAATAAATTTGGTATACTCCATCTCTCTCAAAGACAGCAACACTTCCAAGAACATTAACTTTCATTCCATCTTTAGGAACAAAATTCAAAGTAAGAGTTGATGATTTAAACATAATACACTTAATAAGAGAATTTTCATCCTTTAAAGTAAAATACATATGTCCCGTATAATGATGCTTAAAATTAGAAATCTCACCTCTAACAAAAACACTTTTCAAATATTCATCATCAGCTACCTTGTCTTTCATATATCTATTTAAATCTGAAACAGATATTGGTTCAATCTTCATATTTTTAAACCTTTCCTACATATTTCAAAAAAAATTATATTCAAAAAAGCTTAAGGCAATTTTAAATATAATTTTTTTAAATCTACTAATTATTAACTATACTCGCAAGAACTCCATTAACAAAAAGAGGAGCAGCCTCGTCACCATATTTTTTTGCTATTTCAACAGCTTCATTTATTACAATCTTGAATGGTAATTCATTATACTTAATTTCAAAAATAGCAATTTCTAATATTGCTAAATTAACTTTTGAAATTCTTTCAATAGTCCAATCTCTTTTTAAATTATCAGAAATCATTTTTAAAATTTCTTCTTTATTAGTTTCAATACCATTGAAAACTGATTTTATGTATTCTATTGCATCAGATTCATTTATTTCATTATCCTCTAAAAACAAATCTAATTGTTCATTTGTATGTTCCTTTTGAACTTCCATCCCATACATTGCTTTAAAAGCAAGTTCTCTCATTGCAGACCTATTCATCATATTCTCCTTTATAATCTATCTATTAAATTTTTTATTTTTTCTTTTACTTCTTCTTTATTTCTCTGAAAATAGATTCCAGCATAAATTCCAAAAACAATTAATGCAATAGGAATTATCAATTTATAGATTCCTGTAGCTATAATAATTACAGCTATAAGGCATCCTATAATTGGATATTTATTATTCATTACAAATTGTAGAAATTTTTCCATAAAATCTCTCCTTTATTGTAGCGCTGTTTTCTTTTCTTGCTCTACACTTTTTATTTTTATATTAACATTACTAACATCAAGATCAGTAGCTTTCTTTATAGCCATTTTAATACTTTCTTGCAATCTAGCTGATGTATCTTTTATTACAATATTATCTTTTATAACAGCAATGATATTTATTATAACATCTTTGTTCTCATCTATTTCAATTTTAACGTTTGCTTCTTTTATATCTTGATTTTTTCTTAATACAGACTCAACTAAATTTGATATTGAATCTTTTGTAATAAGTAATGAACCATTGGCATTTTCCATTAAAACACCATTAGCATTTTCATTTTTTGAACCATTTCTAAAAAATATATTAGCAATTGACCATAACGCCATTAATATACATATACATACAGTCACTACAATATTTTCAGAAAAATATCCAAAAATATTTTCAAATACATCAACACTTACTAAATCAACACTTACTAAAATTGTAAATATAGATAATACCAATACTATAAGTGAAAAAACTATCATACTAAATCTTTCAACTAATTTCATTTTTACCATTCCTTTCTATCTCATAGAAATTCTTTTTTCATCATTCATAATAACAATTAATCTCTATTAAGCATTTTCATTATTATTTTCTTCTGGTAAATTAACTCCTTGAACATGTACATTAACTTCTAAAACTTCAAGTCCTGTCATTGATTCTACAGCTTTTTTTACTCTATTTTGAATTTCAAATGCAATATCCGGAATTCTAACTCCATATTCAACTATAATATTAACATCTATTTTTGTACTTTTCTCTCCTGCATCAACTTTAATTCCTTTTGACATCTTTTTTCCAAAAACATCTGAAATTCCACCAGACATACTAAAAACTCCTGGTACTTCTGATGCAGCTTTATTAGCAATTGCCGCAATTACATCATTTGCAATACGAATACCTTCACCTTCTGAATTTTCAACATTAACCTCTGTTAACTCTTTTTCTTCATCCATTTGCAAATCCTCCTTAATCTTCTAATAGTATATCAATTTAAATAAAGTTTTACAACCTTTATTTAAATTTCTCACCTACCAAAATATTATTTCCTCTTAAGTAATCTGAAATGCCCATTCTACGAGCATTTTCCCCTTGTATATCTAAAACAGATACAGCTCCATCTATTGTTGAAATTACCAATCCATTTTTAGTATCAGAAACCACAACAGTTCCAGGATCTACATCATATTTTTTTTCAACAATTTCAACTTTCCAAATTTTTATCTTTTTATCATTCAAATATGAAAAAGCCCCCATAAAAGGATTCAAACCTCTAGCTAAATCTTTAATTTTCTTTGATGAGTAATTTTCCCAATCAATTTTAGCAATTTCTTTTTTCAACATTGGAGCAACAGTAAATTCTTCAGGTTGTTTCTTCCTTGTGGCTTCACCATTTTCCAACAGCTTCAATGTTTTAACTAATAAATTAGCACCAACTATTGATAATCTATCCCAAAGTTCGCCAGTTGTTTCATTATCACCAATTTTAACAACTTCTTTTTCAATCATATCTCCAGTATCCATACCTTCATCCATAAACATTGTTGTAACACCAGTCTCTTTATCTCCATTTAAAACAGCCCATTGAATTGGTGCAGCCCCTCTATATTTGGGAAGTAATGAACCATGTACATTTATACAACCTAATCTTGGAATATCCAAAATTTCTTTTGGAATTATTTTTCCATAAGCTACAACACATATAACATCTGGATTTATATTCTTCAATTTTTCAACAAACTCTGGATTATTTCTAACTTTTAATGGTTGCTCAATATTCAATCCTTTTTCCAAAGCATATTCTTTAACTTCTGAAGGAATCATCTTCATTCCTCTTCCCTTTGGTTTATCAGGATTTGTAACAACTAATTTTACATCATGACCAGCTTCAACTACAGCTTTCAATGAATCTCTAGCAAAATCTGGTGTTCCCATAAAAACAATTTTCATCTATTCCTCCTAATTACAAAACTATATTTCTTCTAATTTTCTTGTGGAGTAATTATTTCAAATGTTCCTGGTAAAATTTTATCTTTAAATACTTCACCATTCAAATGATCAATCTCGTGTTGAAGTGCTTGTGCTAAAAGTCCTTCAGCTTCTAAAGTAACCTTTTTACCATTCAAATCTAATGCTTTTACCTTAACTTTTGTTGACCTAACTACCTTTCCAAATTGATTTGGATAACTTAAGCAACCTTCTTCAAGTTCAACAGTTTCTTCTGATTTTTCTACAATCTCAGGATTTATTAAGCAAAATTTTGAAACATCATCATATAAATCAATAACAATTATTCTCTTTAAAATTCCAACTTGTACACCTGCTAAACCTAAACCATCATATTTATGCATTGTATCAAACATATCTTCAGCTAATTCCTTAATTCTGTCATCGATTACTTCAATTTCTCTTGATTTTTTTCTTAAAATTTCGTCTCCTTCATATCTTAAATTACGTATTGCCATTTAAATAATTCATCCCTTTCTAAATTTTATAACCTTATTTTTCTAACACATTAAAATTCAAATTCATATCACATTCAAACTATAAATGCATCTTTAATACTTTTTACATCATATTATTAGGGTTAGTATCAACAATTAGATTAATATCTTTATTTTTACCTAAGTAAAATTTATTTATAACATTATTAATTGTCACAAGTGCTTTTTTATTAAGTCTTCCTTTTATAACAATTCTCCATCTATAAACATTCTGAATTCTATCTACTGGAGAAGGAACTGGCTTATAGATTGATAGATTTTCATTTTTCTGTTCTAGCAAATCATCATAAATTTTACTAGCCACTTTTTTCACTTTTTCCAAGTTTTCTCCATGAATTCTGATCAGTATTATATCGCAGAAAGGCGGATAATTCAACCTTTTTCTAAGTAAGATCTCTCCATCATAAAACTTTTCATAATCCTGCTTTTGGCTACAAACAATAGCATAATTATCAGGATTATAAGTTTGAACTACAACATTTCCTTTTTCATTTTCTCTACCTGCTCTACCTGCAACCTGCGTAATTGTTTGAAAAGTACGCTCTTCGGCTCTATAATCACCAATATTCAAAGTACCATCAGCAGCAATTACCCCTACTAATGTAACATTAGGGAAATGATGTCCCTTCACAATCATCTGCGTTCCAATCAATATATCTATATTTTCATTTTTAAATTTATTCAAAATATTTTCATGTGAATTCTTCTTACTAACAGTATCAATGTCCATTCTAATAGTAGTTGCATTTGGAAACAATTGAGAAATCTCATGTTCAATCTTTTGAGTACCAGTTCCAAAATATTTAATTTTTGAACTACCACAGTCTGGACAAATTTTAACAACAGGTTCTTCATGTCCACAATAATGACATTTCAGTCTATTTCCAAAGCTATGATATGTTAATGCAATATTACAATTCGGACATTTCACAACATATCCACAATCTCTACACATTATAAAAGTTGAATAACCTCTTCTATTTATAAAAAGAATCGTTTGTTTTTTCTTTGCCAAGTTCTCTGCAATTTTCTCTTGCAAACTTTGGCTAAACATAGATCTATTTCCATTAGCCAATTCTTGCCTCATATCTACAATCTCAATATCAGGCATACTTGCATTATTGGCTCTTTTAGTCAGTTCAAGTAACTCTTTATCATGATTCAATGCTTTATAATAATCACAAACATCTGGAGTTGCCGTTCCAAGTATCAATGGTATGTTATTCTGCTTTGCAATAAATCTAGCCAAATCTTTAGCATTATATCTTGGCGTCATATCAGATTTATAAGAATTATCATGAGCTTCATCAATTATTATTATTCCTATATTTTTTATAGGTGCAAAAATAGCAGATCTGGCTCCTATAACAATTTTTGCTTCACCTCTTCTAATCTTATTCCACTCATCAAATCTTTCACCATCAGATAATTTACTATGTAATACTGCAATACAATTTCCAAATCTAGCAAGAAATCTATCAACAATTTGAGGTGTAAGCGAAATTTCTGGAACTAAAATCATAGCAGCCTTTCCATTTTCAATAACTCTTTCAATAATTTGTAAATAAACCTCTGTCTTTCCAGAACCAGTTATTCCTTTTAACAAAAATTCAGCAAACTCTTCATTATCAACCATAAATTCTATTTGATCATACACAGATTGCTGTTCGTCATTTAACTCTAATTTCTCATCCCTAGCAATATTCTTATGAACGAATGGATTTCTATCTACTTGTTCTTCAACAATTTTAATATATCCATTTTTCTCTAGCGTTTTCATAATTGACTTACTTACTTCTGTAAGATTTTCTAATTCTGAAATCTCAACTCCATTATTTTTTGTTAAAAATTCCAATAATCTCTTATGCTTGTCACTTTTTAAATTGTTCTCTATATCTTCTTTTATTTCATCAATCTCTTTATTTAAATATACAAATCTAACTGTTTTTTCTTTAATTCTCTTATCTAAATTCTTAGTAGCTAAACCTGGTGGCAACATCAATTTAATGCAATCCGAAACATTGCAAAAATATTTCTGAGCCATCAATTTAGCAAGTTCTATATTGCTTTCTGATAAAAGTAAATCTTCAATACTAGCAATTTCTTTGCAAGCGAACTCAGACTTATCTTTCAACTCAACCACATATCCCTCTGATAAATTCTTTCCTTTACCAAATGGCACAAAAACTCTAGCTCCTATTCTAATATCATTTTCCATATTCTTAGGAACCTCATAATCAAACACTCTATTCAATTCTTTCGCATTTGTATTAATTAAAATTGCAGCAAACATATTGTCTCCTTTTTACTGTGTAAGTATATCAAAAAAAACATATTATAACAAGAATAAAAGCCGTTTCATCGCACCAAATTTCTAAAAAAACTCATGCGTAAAATTTGGCGTAAGCCCTTACTTAATAGGAAATGCAAACCACTTTGCCATTATGTAAAATATTAATAGGGACATATAAAACAACTCTATTTGTCATTTTATACGCCCCCAATTTATAATTTACACATCCATCAATTACTTATCTTCTTTTTCTAAACGTAGCTCATTTTCAATAATTGTCATAATTATTTGAACTGTTTTTTCTAAGTCATTGTTTTTTAAAACATAATCATATAAACCAATTTTTGATTCTTCATAATCAAATCTGTTAAGTCTTAACTTTATTTCATCAGGTCCTGGATTATCAATTCTTGATTCAAGTCTTCTTCTTAATTCCTCTTTAGGAACTTTTAAAAATACTGTAACAACTTTTGTATCATCTTTTAAGATTTCTTTTAAATGTTCTGTACCATTAACATCAATATCTTTAACTATTATTTTACCACTAGCTAATTTTTCATTTAAAAATTTCTTAGAAGTACCATAATAATTATTGTGATGAACATCATATTCATAAAGTTCGCCATCATTAAGCATTCTTTCAAACTCTTCTTTAGTAACAAAACAATATGTTCCACCTTCTACATCCCCATTTCTCATAGGTCTAGATGTAAAAGAAGGTAAAGACTCAACATTTTCCATTCTTTTTATCAATTCTTTTTTTATTGTATCTTTTCCAGATCCAGCAACTCCTGATAAAATTAATAACATAAAAATATTCCTCCTAGTTTTCGTTTTTAAGTTCTACTTTTTATCCCAAATTATAATACAAGTCTACCTCAATATTATACAAAAGTAGCGTATTTACGCAAATACGCTACTTTTTCTATTATTATTCTTCTTTAGAATTATCTTCTTCGGCAACATTAACTTTACCTTCAGCTATTTCTTGTGCTGCAAGTGTAACAAAACTTTCTTCTTTTTTATCAGTTAAAGGTTCTGCACCTTCAGCAAGTTGTCTTGCTCTCTTTGATGTTACAACTACTAAACGATATCTATCATCAACTTTTTCTAATAACTCGTTTACTGTAGGTTTTACCATCATAATAATCCGCCTCCTTACAATTTACTCTTCTTCATCATCTTTATCTAATCTACCTGCTACTGTTTCTGGTTGAACTGCTGATAATATAACATGTCCAGAATCCATAATAATAACAGCTCTAGTTCTTCTTCCGTATGTGGCATCTATAGCCATCTTTGAATCTTTTGCTTCTTGCACCAAACGTTTTATTGGTGCAGATTCAGGGCTCACTATAGAGATTATTCTATTTGCAGATACTATATTTCCAAAACCGATGTTAATTAATTGCATAAACATCATCCTTTCTATTCAATATTTTGAATTTGCTCTCTTACATCTTCAATTTCAGTTTTCAATTCAATGACACCTTCAGAAATCTTTGTACTATTAGCTTTAGAACCAATTGTATTAACTTCCCTGTTCATTTCCTGAATTATGAAATCAAGTTTCTTTCCAACTGGTGAATTACCATTAGAAAGTAAATCCAAAAATTGAGATATATGGCTATCCAGCCTTGTTAGCTCTTCTTGTATAGATGATTTATCAGAAAAGATTACAATTTCTTGTGCTAATCTATTTTCATCTATAACATCTGTACTCATTAATTCTTTTACCCTTGCATTTAATTTTACTATATATTCTTCAACAAGTCCAGCAGAATAAGAAGAAATTTTTGAAACCTTTTCCTTTATACGTTCCATCCTAACTTTTAAATCATCACAAATCTTATTTCCTTCAGTCTCTCTCATAGCAACAAAATTATCTAAAGCAGTATCTAAAACCCCTCTTAATTCATCCCAATATATCTCTTCATTATCTTGATTTGAAATATTTAAAACTTCTGGAAATTTAGAAATATCTATAACATCAATATCAGCTGTAATGCCTGTTTCTTCAGCTAATTCTCTTAATTGAGAAATATAAACTTTAGCTAATTCTTTATTAATTTTTATATTCTTACCTTTTTCACTATAATCTTGTAAAGTAATGAAAACATCGATTTTTCCTCTAGAAACTTTTGTCAATATTTCTTTTCTAACTTTTTCTTCTAAATAAGAAATTTGTCTAGGAATTTTTATTGAAACATCACTATATTTATGATTTACAGATTTTATTTCTACATTATATTCTCTTCCTTCGTACTCACACTTAGCTCTACCAAAGCCTGTCATACTTTTAATCATTTCTACTTTTCTCCATTTACATCATTATTTTTTCTACTTGTAGCCATAGATTTTACTTCATTTTTTCTTGGTCTACCTCTTTTTCTACGAACAGGTTGCTTTTCATTCTTTTCATCTGTTTTTTCTTTCGTTTTCTTTGTAGATTTTTTCCTTGGTTCTTTTATGTCTTCTTCTATTTTATCCTTAGTAGAATTCGTTTTTCTTGTTGTTTTCTTTTTAGATGTCTCTTGATTTTTTACTTCATTTTGAATTGTATCTTTCTCTTTTGATTCGTCACTCTTTTTACGTGTTCTAGTCTTTTTAGGCTTTTCAGCTATTTCATTCTTAACTATCTTTTCTTCTTCATTTAATTTTTCTGAATTATTATCTTTTGTCAACTTTTCCTCATAATCTTTTGAAGATTTTTTTCTATTTTGTCTAATTACTCTTTCAACTCTTGATCTTAAATTTTTATTCTTCTCCACAAGATCATCTATTCCATCATCTTTGAATTTTCTTTCATTCTTTTCATCCAAATATGATTTCTCACTTTTTTCTACAATTTCTTTTACATCACTAAGGCTATCTTTATATTTTTTTATTTCTCTTTCATAAACCACTAATGATTTTATTGCATAATAAATAGCAATATACATAGAAGAAAAAGAATATAAAAATTTCAAAGTTATTCCTCTGTAAAAATAAATATATGGCATAAACAAAGTAATTATACTAAGAACCAACAATTCAACACCATGTAAAGCTATTTCTCCATTATCCTTTTTGTATGCAATTTCAAAAACTATAACTGTTGATATAATTAAGATTCCAGCAAAGTTATGTAAGTCTTCGTTAAAAACTTCTTTCTCAAGTTTAACATACCCTAAATTCAATAATAGAAAATATAAGAAAATTAATATTGCCATCCCTATTTCTTTAAATATTTTAGCATATATTTTTTCTTTCACATCTTTAGGAATTTGTATTTTAGTAGCCAGTTCTTTTCCTAATTCTTCTACTTTATCATTAACTTCCATAGTTTAATATTATTCCTTCCTTATGATTCTAATTCATACATGATATTTGCAGCTACAACAATTGGAGCAGTTTCTGTCCTCAATATTCTTTTTCCCAAAGAAACTGAACGCGCACCATTTTGAACCAATTTTTCAGCTTCACTATCATCAATTCCGCCTTCTGGTCCAATAATAACAGCTATTTTGCATGTATCAGCATTTATATTTTTCAAAACATCCTTTAACAATACATCTTTTTCTTTTTCATATGCCATAATAACATAATCAAAATTTTTTAACGAATTAATAAGATCCATAAAAGTTGCAACCTGAGCTACCTCCAAAATATCATTTCTCAAAGACTGTTTAGAAGCTACCTCTGCAATCTTTCTCCATCTATCTATCTTTTTTACTTTGTCCTTATTATCTAATTTCACAACACATCTTTTCATCTCTGTTGGAACAATTCTATGTACACCTATTTCTGTACATTTTTGAATTATATATTCAAATTTATCAGCTTTTGCCAATCCTTGATAAATAGTCAAATCTATTTTATTATCTTCTTCAAAGTTCTTATTCAAAATATCACACACAACACATTCTGAATTTATTTCATCAATTTGAACTTCATATTTTATTTGATCTGAAACAACACTCAAAACATCACCTTTTGTATGTCTTAAAACATTTTTTATATGATTAACATCAGAACCTTTTATATAAATTTTATTATTCTCAATCTGGTCACTAGTTACAAAAAAATTCATTAATTTTCCTTTTCTTCTTTCTTCTTTTTAAAAACAATCAATTTGCTAAATACATAATTCAAAATAGTAATAACAACCTGACTAAACATTTTAACAGCAAAAGCCATTACTTTTAGTACAGTACATCCACACCAATATATTAAAGAATCTACAACCATTGTAAAAACTCTACATGCAAAAAAAGATGACATTTCCTTCATTACTGCTTTTCTACCATGTGCCTTATCTTTAAAAACAAAATGTCTATTAGTTACATACGCAAATAAAATAGAAACAATTACAGCAGTAATATTGCAGACATTTCCCACAAAAGACTTTTCAATCTTTGCAATAATATCTCCTAATTTTCCAAAATCATTAAATAATGCATTCCATGAACCATCAACACTTCCAAAACACATAATCAATAAATAAAATGTTGCAAAATTAACTACAGTTGTCATTACTCCCCAAAATAAATATTTTATAATTTCTTCATACTTTGTATAATACTTCTTAATAAATTCCATTTGTCTTCCTCTTATTTTATTCAAACACAACTTTTTCTTTTAAAATTTTTGCTAATTTTGAATTTAATTTTAATAGTTTCTCTTTTGAAAAGCTTTCTTCTTTCCAATTCAATTCTACTGAATCTCTTAATTGTTTTTTTAGATTTTCATTATCATTAGCTATACTTTTATTTAAAGTTTTATAATAAGCCTTTTGTGCAAAAAATCCTTTTGGCTCTAGCGAAACCATCTTCCATGAATTCTCTGCATTTCTTTTAATTACATTTCTATCTACCATGAACACTGTTATAATATCATCTTCAAGGCATAATAAATTTCCGTTTTTAACTTCTGCATTTTCAAGCATATTAACTAATTCAAATATAGTTTTTCTTTCAACTCTTTGGCTTTTATACTGTTTTTCAATAATTTGCTTTTTCAATCCATGATTTTCTATCATAAGTTTATTAAATTTAGCTCTTCCAAGAATCTTGTCTAAAAAGCCTTCTACAGTATCATAACTTCTCATAATCTTTTCTTCATTTTCGATTTTAGCATTTAAAATAGCTTCATTAACAACTTTATTCATCTTCACTTCTTGAACATAATTTATTCTAAGAATTTCTTTCTGTATTTTTGTAACTATATAAGGTAACTCTCTAAAAAATTCTCTCTTTAAATTGATAATATCTCTATCATAACGTGTTCCTTCATCAATTCTCTTTTGTAAAAAATCACGCAACTTCACAAAATTATCTGGAGAAACAGAAAATTTAACCTCATACTCAATTCCAAACATTTCTGAATTTCTTTTGTACATACGCATTTTACTATCCAATTTATTTATTTCAGATAGTAAAACATCAACACCATATAAGAATTCAACTAAATAATTTGAACTTGTCATATTAAATTTCATCTCCTTTCACAAGTACAATAATTCTAGCTCCTGACATCTCTAAGTTCAAAAGTAAAATCAATTGTCTGTTTTATCTTTAGTATTTATTTTTTATAAATCTATAATTGTATATCCTTCTAAATTAGGCTTTTGCACTTCTTCATCTGTTACACTGCCTATTTTATATCTATAAAGCATAGTTGTACTAATTGTTTTTTCACCTTCAGCAGAATAATTACATACCATTTTTACAATCATTCCGTTGCTCTTATCTAACCAAATATCAAATGTTGTATTTGTATTTGATAATGAAAAAGCTACACATTTTACTCCATTTACAGTTTCATAATCTTTAAAAATATATTCATAGTCATTACTCTCTAATAGCTTTTCAGCAGTACATAACATTGCTTCAAAATCATCAATTTGACTATCATATTCGCTATATACATATGCTTCTTTAGAATCCCTGTCTATTTGTATTAAAGATTGTTCATCCTTATTATCATAAATTTCAAAAGTATCAATTTTACTAATTAATTTACCATCTTTCAATTTATAATCTGAAATTGAACTTTCGACATTTTCTTCACTACTTTCAATTGCAATCTCACAAGAAATATTATCAATAGTAGCAACTTTTTGAGCTAATACTTTAACATCATCTCTATTCATTTTCTTAAAATTTCTATTATAGAAAATAAGAGAAATTCCTACAATCGCTATTATAATTATAATAACTGTTGGTACAGCTAAAATAAACGTTTTCTTTTCATTCATATTCCTCTTATTCCTTTCTTATGTAAAATCCAAAAATTCTTCTTTTTCAAGCACAGTATATATCAAAACAACACTTTTTTCAATACAAAATACCAATAAATTTCAAACCTAGATTTGATTTTTTTGTCCTATTTTGTCGATGAGTTTTAGTTGCAAAAACAATACTTTGATAGTATAATTCTAACCAGTTAATATTTTTAACGTATTTATTTCTAATTGTACAAATTTCTATGTACAATTCTTCCCCCAAAAAGTTCTATATATAATTAGGTATTTATATTAATAAAAAGTTTTCGTACGTTAATATAAATATTAACAATCTATAAAGAAAGGAGAAAATTTATTTTATGCCCTAAATCATACCAAGATTATATTGTATTCGATTAAAAGGTATAGCCCCCAATTAGTCTCATGCAATTATACATAAAATAACAGATAGTATTAGATAAAAAGTAATATATAAATACCGAATTATGCTTCTACTACTAAGCAAAAGCAGAGATTATCCAAATCTCTGCTTTTATTTTTTGCACATAATAATTAATTATTCTCAGAAATAATTCCATCTTTATATGCTATAATTAGCTCTTTTAAATCTCTAATTTCCTCATTTAGCTTTCTTCCAATATCAGTATCTGCAACAAGTTTTCTCTTAGTTTTTTTCTCATTAACCATTATGTCATATTTAATATCAATTTCATCTTTAATTGCCTCATCCTTAGAATCAAATGGTTCATTCGCAGATAATAACAATCCATGAGAATTATAACTCAATGCATAACCAGCTCTACCTGTTTGAGCTCTATAACTCTTTGCAAATCCTCCATCAATAACCAATAGCTTTCCATCAGCTCTTATAGGACTTTCTCCCTTAGTTTCTTTTACAGGAACATGCCCATTTATTATATGAGAATCCTCATCGCCTATTCCAAATTTTTTCAAAATTTTATCACAAATTTCACTATTCTCAGCTAAATAATAATAAGGATTTTTATTTTCCTTGTGAGTACTTTTATCATCTATAAAATAACGTTCAAACGTTGCAGCTTTATCTTTTCCAAACAAAGGAGACTGATAAGAGCACCATAAAAACCACATAATATCACTAAAATCATTTTTCAAATTTTCTTCTCGTTCTGTAAAAGCCTTTCTTGCTGTTTTATCTAAGAAATCAAAATATTCTTTTCCAGCAAGAGTTTTTCCCATGATATTAACAGCTAAAAAGCTACCATCTTCATTCATTGGAACACATCCATGAAACAATAAATTAGAATTAAACACCTTATACATTGAACCCTTTGAATACAAAAATGTAATATGCTTTTTCAAAGTCTCACTGTTCAAAAAAGATTCTCTCAATCTTTCCATCAATTCACGTTCTTCATCAGTAAGTTCATATGGATTATCTCTATTAATCGTTGGAAAATTCTTATCATTCATATCATATACAGAAGTCCCAATTCTAACTTTTCCATTTTCATAATCAATTTTATCCAAAAACAATCTATCATCCATTTCATATTCTGGGTGTCTCTTTATAATCTGACCCTCAACTTTAAATTGAATTACAGCCATTGCCTTTTGAATCTTAGAAATTATTTTTTTATCTGTATCTATATATTTGTTATAGTCATATACCTTCGGCAAGAATCTTTCACAATCATCATTATTGTATTTTTCCATAGCAAACATTGAAAGTGGCCTAATATTAATTCCATAACCATTTTCCAATGTATTTAAATTATCATACCTTGCACAAATACGTATAACATTTGCAATACATGCATAATTTCCGCAAGCAGCTCCCATCCATAAGATATCATGATTTCCCCATTGAATATCCAAACTGTGAAAATTCATAAGTTCGTCCATAACCTCTTTAGCATATGCACCTCTATCAAAAATATCTCCAATTATATGAAGATGATCAATAGCCATTCTTTTGATCAAAGCAGATATTACAACAATAAATTCATCAGCTCTATCTAAATCAATAATAGATTTTATTATTTGTCTATAATATCTTTCCTTATCTTCACTATCTCCACCTGAATGCAATAGTTCATCAATAATATAATCAAACCCTTTTGGCATAGCCTTTCTAACCTTAGAACGTGTATATTTAGAACTAACTTCACGTGCAACATTTATTAGTCTATATAAAATAATATTGTACCATTCTTCTAAATTATCCACTTCTTTTTTTATGTATGCAAGCTTTTCCTCTGGATAATAAATCAAAGTTGCTAAAGTCTTTCTCTCTTTTTCAGGCAAAGAATTAGCATAAATCTTATCTATTTTATCCTTTATAATTCCTGAACCATTTTTTATAATATGTGAAAAAGAACCATATTCTCCATGAATATCACTCAAAAACAATTCAGTTCCCTTTGGTAAATTTAATATAGCTTGAAGGTTAATAATTTCTTGACTTACCTCTTCAATATTTCTATATTTTTTGCTCAACATTTCTAAATATTTATAATCAGCCATCATTACCTCGCTTTCTATAAATAACAACAAATCAAATCAATATAATTACTAAATCTTTAGAAACTATCCTCATTATATTAGTATATTTTAAAATTTGCAACCTCATTAATTATTTTTACCGCCGGCTCTCTTGTATCTTTTCACACGTCAGCACTATTCTTATAAACAACTTTTAATGTAGTAATCAACATATCAACGTTTTTTCGCAAGCACTTTTAACATAATAATCAACAAATCACAAAAAAAGGATTTATAATACTTACATTATAAATCCTTTATATATTCATTCTACCTATTAACTTTAGTGTTTTCCATATGATCTTCTTCCTCTTGCCATTCTTCTATAACCATTAGTTTTTCTAATTCCTTCTGTAGCATCTTTTACTGTATTCTTAACAGAAGCTTCTTCAAGCGTTTCAGAACTTCTGTCATTTTCTGTCTCCGGTGTTTTGTTCCAATCATTTGCTTGTGTTTCCATATAATATTGATTCATTTTATAGAAATCAGAATCTTCATCTCTTTCTTCTTCATCATAATCATCTTCATATTCAGCCAATCTTTTACTCTTTGCATATGCAACACCAGTCATTATCATAGCAAATAAAGTTATTCCACCAAAAGCACCTAAAATAACATAAATTTGTTGTTCTTCTGTTAATCCAAACATTCCTCTTAAAGGATTGTTTGAATTGGAATTAATTATGCCTGCCACTTTAGTATCTTCTTTTTCTACTTCAAAAGTTATAACATACTTTGCATATTCTTTTTCATCATCTTTAACAACAACTGTTATCGTTGCAACCCCTTCATCTGAAATATTTGTAATAATATCTACTTTAACATTTTCAACATTTGCAGTAGCAACAACTTTTTCTTTTAATGCTTCTAACTCTTCTTCAGTTAATTGTTTTTTTACTTTTATTGTATATGTGTAAACATCGCTCTTAAACTCTTTATCTAATTCATATCCTGGAATTTCTAAAGTAGCAAGTCCAATTCCATCTTGTTGCTCTTCAGGAGTTTCTGTTTCGTCTGGAGTTTCTTCATCTATAACATTTGGTGGTTCAGTTCCATCTGCTGTTTTTCTAACTACTGAAACATAGTATGTCTTTGAACCAGCATCATTTGATACCGTAACAGCAAATTTATTAGTACCTTCTTTTAATGTTTTGCTACCTGTTCCTGAAACATTTCCATTCTTTGATGTAGCATACAAATTTATAGTAGTACAATCATTTGGAACATTTGCAGTATATGATGTTTTACTAGGACTAAATCCTGTAAAATCATGAGGCGTTATTCCTAAATTGCTTAATGTTGGAGCAGTAACTGTTGTTCCGCCGTTTCCACCATTATTATTTCCACCGTTATTGTTATTATTGCTACTATTTTGTTTTACTGTAATACTTACTGATTTACTAACATTTGCAATTTGTAAATTTGAACCAGCTACAGTACCAGATAACGTTATTGTATAAGTTCCTGGTGTACTAGCAGAAAAAGTTCCACTTAATACTCCTTGACTCTTTTCAGTTCCAAAAGCATCAGCATTAGCTGTATTTCCAGTTAAGCTTCCTCCTGAAGCAGTCATTCTCAAATTATACGTTTCAGTTGCTGAAACCGAAGCAGATACAGTCACTGCTGTTCCAGGTGTTACTGATGTACTTGATGCAGATATACTTGCAGATGCTGCATAAGACTTGTTTCCAAAAATCATTAAACATCCTGCAAAAATCACGCCAAGCATAACTAATTTAATTTTTTTCATTTGTCCCTCCTATAATTCAATAGCTTGTGTTCCTATTAAATATCTTTTTAATAAAGCCATATCTATAATATCTATTTCTTTTGCATTATTCTGCAACTTGGCAGCTCTATAATCTTGATTTTGTAATGTTGCTGTGCCAATCAAATGTCTTTTTATTAAAGCAAGATCTATAATGTCGATTTGTCCATCTTCATTAACATCCCCAAGTTTTGAAACCACATATGTTTTATCACCTATAGTAACACTCATTCCTGTTGCTAAATTTTCTTCTGTATTTGAAATATCAGTACCATCTTTTCTCTTAATAACCGCAGTTGGATTTTTGGATTTAATTGTCTTAGCTGTAGTTGAAGGTGTCATAATAATATAATTTCCATCAACTTTGAAATTAGCATCTCCAATAGTAGGTCCAGGATTATTTCCATTTCCCATATCCACTCTATCTCTATAATCAGGTATATCAGCATTAACACTTAATAAATACTCTGTTGCTACATAACCTTCAACAGATTCTGTATTCCATTTTTTATTTGCAGAATCATAAGTTGTTGCTCTATTCAATCTAACTTTTGACCAAGTTCCTTGATTTTGAATTAATTCAACCACTGTATCTTTATATAAATGTCCCATTGACGCTCCACCTGCTGTTGTCCTAAATGCAATACCATATTTCTTTAAAGAATTAATATAATATAATTTATCACTACTTGCTGATACAGTTGTTGGTACAGCTACACTATCAGGCATATTATTATAAACTGGAATCGTAAAAGTTAAATTCTCATCTAATATTTGGCTATCAGCATAAATATCATATAAAGCACCTGCTTGACTAGCCGGATCCCTTAAATTAGTCATATATTGATGTCCATAAAAATATTTCAAAGCATATGTTTTCTTTCCCGCTGACTCTGTTAAAATTTCATTTCCAACAACATCAAACTTATAAAAATATTTTGTTGTTTGTCCTACTGAAATATAATCATTTGCTAAAACTTTTTTAGCACCATCAATTAATGCATAACGAGGAGATGTCCAACTACATTTTCTAGCCATAGCCAATCCTCTTTCAACAGCACCACTTCCATCAGTAGCACCATAATTATAAAAATTATACAACCCTTCATAACCAGGTACAGTCCCTGAAATAGCTCTTGGAGTTCCTTCCCTTCCTAATTCCTGAAAAATTGTTGCAACTATATGTAACGGATTTATTTGAGCTTCTTGAGCAGCACTCATAATATCATCTACATATCTTGATAAATAAGTTCCCTGTGTCGCACTAACAACAACATCTCTTGTAACCCCTGAACCATTAGCCAAATCTAAGAATTGAAAAATCATAGCCTCACCCATGAAATTTCTTGGATCTAGATAATAATTAACCATTTTAGCTGATGCACAATAATATCCAACATCTCCACTTCTTCCACATATACACAATGCAGAAGGATCTAAAAAGTTTTCTTTTGAAACCGTATTTTTTAAACATTGATTTTCTGCTGAGCTAGATGTTAACTCACTCCAATCAATTCCTGTATAATAAGCCTTAAACTGCCAATTTGGATGCAAGTATTTCAAATATGCTAATTTTTTTTGATAACTTTCTGGAAAAGCACTAATTCCAGACTTTATATATTGGGTATAAGAACTGCTCAAACCAGCAGCATTAACCTCTGATTTTACAAAAAATATCTGAAGAAAACTAAATACAATTGAAGTTAAAAGAATTAAAATTAGTAATTTTATACTTAATTTTTTCATTTGTTCCTCCTTGCCACAAAAAATGGCATTTTTCTCCTTAATAGTATATATTATACATTTTTTTTAGTCAATAAATTAAATATGTTATTTTAATTACAAAATTACCTTTTTCATGAATTTTACTTTATTCTTTTCAACATCACTTACAAAATTTTAAAAACGCACTTAACCTTTTCTCTTTTTATGATATAATCAAAATATATTAAAAATCGAAAGGAAGAAAAATGAACCAAAACGTTGAACTTTTATCACCAGTAGGCGACTTTGACTGCTTAAAAGCAGCTGTTCAAAATGGTGCCAATTGCGTATACTTTGGAGCCAACCTTTTTAGTGCCCGTGCCTACGCAAAAAATTTTAATGATGAAGAATTAAAAAATGCAATCGAATATTGTAAGATTCGTGGAGTCAAAACAAATCTTACATTAAATATATTAATAAAAGACGATGAACTAAAACAAGCTTTTGAACTAGCAAAAAAAGCTTATGAATTTGGAATAGATGCCATAATAGTACAAGATTTAGGATTAGCTAAAATGTTAATAAAAGCTTTTCCAGATTTACCTATCCATGGAAGTACACAAATGTCAGTTCATAATTTACAAGGAGCTTTAGAACTTCAAGAACTTGGATTTTCTAGAGTTGTTTTATCACGTGAACTTTCCATCGAAGAAATCGAATACATATGTCAAAATAGCAACATAGAAATTGAGTGCTTTATTCATGGTGCCTTATGCATTTCATATTCTGGGCAATGTCTATTCTCTAGTATAATCGGTGGCCGTTCAGGAAATCGTGGTACATGTGCCCAAGGTTGTAGATTACCTTATGAATTAATAGAAAATGAAAATACAGTTTTAGATAAAGGATATTTACTAAGTACACGTGATTTATGTTCATTAGACTACATTCCAAGATTAATAAACTGTGGAGTTACCTCTTTTAAAATTGAAGGTCGCATGAAAAGCCCAGAATACGTTGCAACAGTAACTAAAATTTATAGAAAATACATTGATTTAGCCCTTTCTGGCAAACCATATATAATTGATGAAACAGATAGAAAAAATCTAATGCAAGTATTTAATAGAGGAAATTTTTCATCTGGACATTTAGATACTCATCCAAATAAAAACCTAATATTTTCTGAAAAGCCAAATAACATGGGGCTATTCTTAGGACAAATTGAAAAATACAATCAATCCAAAGGATTAATTACATTAAAACTAAACGAACCCATTGAAATTGGTGATACTATCTCTCTTGAAAACGAAACAGGAACATATACAATTTCTGAATTAATGAAAAACAACAACAATATAAAAAATGCTAGCATAGATGAAACCGTTACTTTTGGTAGAATGAAAGGCAAAATAAAAGTTGGAAATAAAGTATATAAAATGTCATCAAAAGCTTTAACGCAATCCGCTTTATCGACTTTTGAAAATGATACTCAAACTCGTAAAATTCCACTTAATTGTGAAGTAAAAATTATTAAAAACTCACCTATTTCAATACATATAAGTTCCGCATCAGAAATAGAAATATACAGAAAATTAGACATTTACTGTGAAATAGATACAATTCCTACAGAATCAATAAATCATCCATTAGAAAAAGAAAAAGTAATTTCACAAATAACAAAAACAAACAATACACCATATTACTTTAAAAACATAAAAGTAAAATTAGATGAAAACACATTTTTACCAAACATAAAAGCATTAAACGAACTTCGTAGAACAGCCCTAAATCTTGTTGAGGACTTTGCTAAAAGCAAAATTAGAAAAACAAGTACAGCTCAATATTCTGAAACTAATTACAGTAAAAAATCTAATCAAAAAACAATGTCTGTTTTATTAAACAAAATCGATTTAGAAAAAGATTACACTACATTAACAGGTTTTGATAACATCTACATTCCTTTAAAATATTTTACACAAAAGGATTACGAAAATATTTTACTAGCATTAAGTGAAAAATTTAATATGTACATATATTTACCAACAATTATAAAATCAAATTATAAAAATCTATTATCACTTAATATTGAAAAAAGCATTTCTAAATATCATATAAAAGGATTTGTATTATCAAATATCTCAAATTTCAAATTCTTGAACGGCTTAAATTTCGAAGAATTTGATTTAATTGCAAACTACACTTTCAACATATTTAATAAAAATACACTTTCTGAATTAGATAAATTAGGAATTAATAAATTTACAATATCACCAGAATTAAATAAAGATATTATAGAATCATTTGCAGAAACATCCGCACAAGAATTAATCTGCTATGGACGAATTGCCTTAATGAACATGAATTACTGTCCACTTGGAAAAAGCAATCATTGCTATCCTACTTGTACAATGAAATGTAACACAAAGAATTCATACTCTCTTAAAGATAGAATGAACTTTATGTTTCCATTAGTTCCAGATAATATCCAAACAGTTTCTACTCTTTATAATTCAAAAATTACATCTATTGCCCCAGAAGATTTTGACAATTCAACATCTTTACGTATAGATATTTTAGAAGAAACACCTAATGAAATTCAAGAAATAGTAAACACTGTAAAATCAGGAAAAAAATTATCTGGAAATCAATATACTAACGCAAATCTAAATCGAATCGTATAACAAAGCTACTTACCTATAATTAAAAATAAAATTATTTTAAACAATATAATTTTATTTTTATATATAATAACATTTACCAACATATAAAAAATCCCTTTGCTACCAAACTAGCAAAGGGTATTTTTTAATATTGTTTTGTACTTAAATCAATAAGCAAATTCATATCATCATCATCCGCAGCTTTATTTTTTCGTATGGCTCCACACTTCTTACACCTAAACACAATCACATAACCTTTTTTTCCTATCTCCAATCCAACAGGTTCAAGATCTCCATGACATGTTTCTTCCCTATCACCAGGATTGATATCCACATGTTTAGAATGCAAACACTTTGGGCAATGATTTCTACATGAATATCCAAGCTTTGGTACATGATATCCACAATTATCACATATAAATTCTTCATCAATAACTACAAAATTAGCCATTATTTCTTTTTAGTCTCCTTATGATATATACTTCCACCAATAAACTCTCTAATCAAAGATGTATTTGGTATATCGTCATCTGGAATATCATCAAAATATTCCAAGAATTTAATTAATCTTTGTGCTTCTCCATACTCTTTATGAGTACTATCTATTTCTTTTAGCAATGGAATAGCATATTTCTTTTGTACAGCAAGTTCATATATAAGTGAAGAATTAAACATATAATCAGCTTCTTCTTGATAAGGATAAATATTTTTCTCCTCACCTCTATTTACAGAATACCATGTTTTTAATGTACTTAAAGCATCATATCCTCTATATTTATAATCTCTTACAATTCTTCTTATTAAACGAGTATCTGTTGTTGATATTCTATTAAAGTAATCAATATTCAAAACAGTTAAATCACTAATGTAAACTTTAACTTTTTCTTCCTTTGGAATAGCTTGAGTTAATCTATCATTTAAACAATGAATTCCTTCAATTACTAATATATCATTCTTTCCTAAACTCATTGTAGTACCATCATATACTTTAGTACCAACTTTAAAATCAAATTTAGGAACTTCAATAGTTTCCCCATTTAATAATTTTACTAAATGATCATTAAATAACTTTAAATCTATCGCTTCAATACATTCAAAATCATAATTTCCTTTTTCATCTTTTGGTGTATCAGGTCTTTCAACAAAATAATTATCAACAGAAATTGTAACAGGCTTTAAACCATTTAATCTTAAAGCCAAAGATAATTTTCTAGCAAAAGTAATCTTTCCAGATGAAGAAGGACCTGCAATTAATACCATTTTAATATTCTTCTTTTTACAAATTTTATCTGCTAAAATTGAAATTTTCTTTTCATGTAAAGCTTCTGATAATAAAATAAAATCATTTATTTCGCCATTTTCAACTTTTTTATTTAACTTATGAACAGTATTTACATTTAATAATCTATAAATATCCTCATATTCATCAAATGTTGCTAACAATTTTTTAGTTTCTTTATATGGTCCCATTTCATAAGGTTTTGTTTTATCTGGATAACGAACCAAATATCCATCTTTATAAATTTCTATATCAAAATATGGCATCATGCCAGTATTCAAAGGCATTGGACCATATAAATAATTATAATAATCATCACAAAAATACAATGAAATTTCCTTAGCATGATTATTTATTTGGAATCTTCCATTTGCACTTTTACTATGTGCATAAAAAGCCTTAGCTTCATCAACTGTCATAACAGTTTTCTTTATAGGTAATTTTAAATCAATTATCTGTTGCATTCTTGTTTTAACTTTTTGAATCATCTCTTCTGTCAATTTCATATTATCAATTTGGCAAAACATTGAATTATGTAATTGGTAATTTACTGTAAGTAACGCTTTTGGATAAGTATCATAAAAAGCTTTACCCATAATATACATAATTCCCCTTATATAAACACTTCTTCCTTCTCTTGTACTTGCATCTATAAGTTGTACTTCAGAATCCTCATTAATCTCATAATCAAGAGCATGAACTTGATTATTAACAATACAAGCTATATGTTTTTCATTAATATCATCTTTTAATAGTTCATTAACCTTTACAGGTTTGTTTGACTCAAATATTTTTTCTTCATATGTAATTCTCATAATTTTCTCCTTCCTGGATGCTTTTATCTTTTTAGAGCAAACTTTCTAAAAATTTTAAACCAAAAAAAGAGCAGAAATATTTTTTCTGTTCTTAACGAATATATATTTTTTACTATTCTACCATTATAAATAAAATAATAATAACACTCCACCAATAACAGTAAAAATAAATCCAATCATTTTTAGACCTAGCGCGCCTTCATTTTGATCACCAAAACTAAAAAACTTTTTAGTGATTGGTCGTGCATCGTAAACTAAAACTATTCCAATTAAAACAAATATTGCTCCAACTATATCTAAAAACAAACTCATTTTTTACATCCTCTTTATTAAAATACATAAGCATTATATCCCATATCTTCATAAAAAGTCAATGCCTTCAATATGCTTTCAATATGGTGTTAAAAAATATTTCCACTATTTTTCAAAAGAATATTTTCTACTCTCCAAAAGCAAAACCAATTATTAGCTAGAAAAATTTTTTCTAACTTCAAAAAGTAGAAAATCATTATTATTTTCAAGAATTTTTTGCTAACTTCCAAATTATTATTTTCAAGAAATATTTGTTAACTTCGAAAAGCAGAAAAGTCCCTGTTGCAAAAATGCAACAGGGACCTATTAACACTGTACTGATTGATATTTAGTTTTACTTGTCTTCCGTCATATAGATCTCATCGACACATTCACAAGCAAACTCAAATGGGTCTTTTCCATCTGGAAGAATATCATGCATCTGCTCTTTGACATATGCCTTCATATCATTAGCTGTAACGGTGTCTTCTTTTGAAACAACTGCTTTTCTATATGCATATTCATACATACACTCTTCAGTTGAATCATCTGCAATCAGCTTCTTAAAAATCATATTTTTAAGAAGTTCCGATGCTAACGAGTCCTTATAGTGACTGCCGCCAAGAAACTCTATCGTTTTTGAGTAGCACCACTCTTTCTGGATATCATATACCAGACCACTTACTACTTTTTTGACAATTTCTTCTTCTGGCATTCTTTCACCGTTTTCCGGATTAATAAAATCCTTCTCTCTCATAATTGGTTCAACACAATCAAACGATTCCAAAATGCCTTCTTCGACAGTTTCAGGACTTCCCGGCAAACTACACACTTCAACAGCTCTAGCCATTGCCTCATTAAAGTTATATTCTGGATGATCAATCATTCCAAAAACAACACCTCTGAGGATATCATATCCACGAAAAGTTCTCGGAATACGTTTTCTTCTCATAGCTCCAGCTATTGCTGAATGTAATCTCTGCCGATCCATATTGATTTTTGTTTCTGCCATAACAGTACCTCCGTCATTTCTCTAGGCGCATTCGCCAATTGTAAATTAATTTGTTAACATAACTATTATACCATATTATTACGATTATAGCAATACTCAAAAGCACTGATTTCATCGCATTTTTCGACATTTTATTCTAATATTTTCATCAAATTATATTTCTATTCGATCTCCAAATTTTTCATCAACAACTTTTCTAAGCAAACTATTCTTCTCTTTTTCCAACTTTGGATCATCATTTATAATCTTCATAGCTATTGCCTGAACTGATTTTAATGTACCTATATCCTCAAAAAGATTAGCAATTTTGAATTCAGGTAAACCATGTTGTTTAGTTCCAAAAAACTCACCTGTTCCACGAAGTTCTAAATCTTTTTCAGAAATTACAAAACCATCATTAGTAGAAGTCATAACCTTCATACGTTCTCTAATAACCTGAGAATTTCCATTATATTTCAAAATACAATATGATTGATATTCACCTCTACCAACTCTTCCTCTTAATTGATGAAGCTGTGCCAATCCAAATCTTTCAGCATTTTCGACCACCATAATATTACTATTAGGAACATTAACCCCAACCTCAATAACTGTGGTTGAAATTAAAATATCAATATTTCCATTCTTAAATTCTTCCATAATAGCATCTTTCTCTTTTGGTTTCATTTTTCCATGTAAATATTCTACTCTATAATTAGAAAAAACTTCATTCTTATAATGCTCTGCTAATTCTAAAACAGACTTTGCATTTATCTCCTCGTTTTCCTCTACTAAAGGACAAACAATATATGCCTGCCTTCCTTGATCTATCTGCTGTTTCAAAAAATTATTAACTCTCTGATCCATTCCCTTAGTAACTGCATATGTCTCAATTTTCTTTCTATTTGGTGGTAATTCATCAATTATTGAAATATCCAAATCGCCATATAAAATAAGTGCAAGAGTACGTGGAATTGGTGTCGCTGTCATAACCAATACATCAGGATTATCACCTTTTTCAGTAATTATGCTTCTCTGTCTAACCCCAAATCTATGTTGCTCATCAGTTACAACTAATCCTAAATTTTTAAACACAACATTATCCTCAAGTAACGCATGAGTTCCTATTAAAATATCAATCTCACCCGCTTCTAATCTTCTCAAAATATCTTCTTTTTTCTTTTTAGTAATTCCACTAATAAGCAATTCACATCTAATACCCGTATCTTTTAATATTTCATTAAAACTCTCTAAATGCTGACTAGCCAATATAGCTGTTGGAGCCATTATTGCTGCTTGGTATCCACACTTTACACACTTATATGCTGCAATCAATGCAACAATTGTTTTTCCAGAACCAACATCTCCTTGAAGCAACCTATTCATTGGCTTTTCTCTTTCCATATCAGCATCAATTTCTTCTAAAACTCTAAGCTGAGCTTTTGTCAATGTAAATGGCAAAGTATTAATAACATCAGACATCTTAGCATCTTTACTAAATGCAATTCCCTTAACATCTTTACTATATTGATTTTTTAAAGCTAATAATGCAAGTTGCATTGAAAGCAATTCCTCAAAAACCAATCTCTTTCTTGCCATATTAAAATCATCAAAAGTATCTGGAAAATGTATTTGATTAATAGCAGTATTCAAATCTAATAATTTATATTCATCAACTAAATAAGAAGGCAAACTCTCATCTATCTTTCCATCTAATTCATGCAAACCATTTTCAATAATTTTCCTTAAAACAGTTTGAGAAAGCTTATATGTAGATGGATAAATAGGAATTATTCTTCCAGTATTTTTAGAATCTTCTATCTTATCATATACAGGAGAATTCACTTCAACCTTACTGCCTTTTTTAGAAACTTTACCATAAAATCTATAATATTCCCCAGCTTTAAACATCCCCTTTAAATAAGGCTGATTAAACCATGTTATTTGACAAATTCCACTATCATCTCTAGCATTCATTTTAAGAATCGTCATATTTCTTCTTATTCTAATCTCACTAACACGAGTTACTGGCATTACCTCAATTAAAGCCTCTTCACCATCAACTAGTTCATCAATCTTTTTAGGTATACTTCTATCCTCATAATTTCTTGGATAATAAGTAATCAAATCCTTCAAATTAAATATACCAAGTTTATTTAACAATTTAGCTCTGGCTTCACCAACACCTTTTATATATTGAACATTCTTCATTAAATCTGACATATAAAAACCCCTCTTAACTTTATCCAAACATCTTTTCTCTTTCTCAACTATAATACACTAAAAACATAAAAATAACAACACCAATATCATTCTTTATTCTTGCATGTCCGTAAAAATCATTATATAATATATACATACTCGTTCATATGCACACACGTTCAAAAGGAGGTAGTCTAATATGTCACATGATTTTTGGGACATGACTTATAGTGATGCGTTAAGATATGAACTGACTCAGATTCAGTCTACCCTGCAACGGATATATTTTTTAGCCGTATTCGATAGAATGGGCAAATATGTAGTTGAAAATGAAGAGGATGGACTGACGTTCAGGGAGTATTTCGACATGTTTGAACGGTAGCCAGTCTAGAATTCTAAGACTACAAAAAAAGAACATAGCATACACTATTGCTACGTTCTTTTCCATTATAAAGATAAGAACATTACTCTTTTTAAAACTTTTTCCTTTAAAGTGAAAAAACTAATTTTCATAATAAATTTTTGAAATACATTAAAGAAACAGTCCATATACGGAATATTCTCTAATTTCAATTTTACTTTTATATAATCACACGTCATCAATTTACAAGCTATACATTTAGTATTACATCCTTTTTTACCTAAATATTCACAAAAAACAAATTCGCCAAATGGATCTTTCTTATTTATACGGTAACAACACCCCATTTTCTTTCTATTACTTCTGCAGTTTCTTTTTGCAACACAAACATCATTCTTAAAATCGCAATAATTATTTTTCTCAAACATTCTATCTAAAAAATTACATGCTTCATCATACAAATAATTATATCTTTCAAATTTATCTTTAATAAAAATAGCTTTTAAAGAAATCACTAAACTTTTTAAATTCTCATTTTCCAAATCTGAAGTATATATCACACAAATAACATTTTTATTTTGAATTATTTCTTCATGATTACCTTTGCCTCTAAGAACCCTTTTTAATTCATATATTTTTTTCTTTAACTGATTTATATTCATATTTTCAATATTTTTAACTACTAAAACACTTTCAAATTCGTACTTATCATCATTAGTAATCATTACATATCTGTCTTTAGAAATTTCCCTAAATTCACTTATCTTTACTTTTTCCAAAATAATTCCCCAATTCTTCATAAAATAATTCATTAAATATATATGCCTTAATAAAATCTATTGCATTATTATCAAATTTTACTTTTATAAACTCTTCCAATAATTTTTTCATTTTATTATTATTCGCTAAACAATTCATATTTTCACTTTTCTGCTCTATCTTTTGCCAAAAATAATATGCAACATAATCATTCAAAAATTCATTTAAATATACTAGTTCTCTATTTTCTTTATCATCTTTTCTTTTTACTTCACCATTTACATATTCATATACTTCTTCCATAATTCCAGACCTTCGCATCATACATTTATTATCTGAATCATATATCCAATCACTAGTTGATAATAAATGACATAATTCATGATAAAAAGTATATATAACTTCACTATCACTTCTGCTTCCATTCAAATTAATAACTGGCTTTAAAAAGTAAAAATTATTCTCAATTAAAATAGGTGGATAATCTAAAATAAAAGAATTTTTCTGATTAGGCATTTTATACTCGATTTTGTATTTTTCATTCACATCATTCAATAATATTAAGATTTCACTATCTGCTACACTAGATAAAATAACCTCAACATTTTGTATTTTTCTAAGAAAAATTTTAAAAGTTTCAAATGAAAATGAATATTCATCTTTTACTAATTCATTTAAAATTCTCCATTTGGCTTTTTCGATTTCATTAATATTCAATTACTTTTCCTCTTTTTTTTTAATACCGGCTATATATTTGAAACAAATATATAGCCAGCACCAACTAATCCTATAACAGATTTTTATTATCCATTTCCATGATACAAAGAACAATAACTTGATAAATATGTCTCTTTACTATCTTTAAGACATTGATACCAAGTTCCGCGATCTTTAAGAAAATCGCATGATGCACAACACTTGTCACACTTTTTAATAACAAGCTCAGGATTGATTTGAATTAATCTCTTTTCCATAAATATTACTCCTTTACTAAAATATTAGCCATTGGTAACATTTATAGGATTAGTTGTATACAAAATGTATTGACAATATTTTACATCGCTTTTTGTACTTTGTCAATATTTTACATTTCATTTTTTTTTCATTTATTGGTTTATCGTGTTGAAAAATAAGATTACACAACGTAACCTTATTTTAAAAAACATATTTAACTAACACATATACAACCAAAAAAATTTCAGTTAACAATATAACAGGAAAACCTATAGTAAAATACAATTTCTTAGTCTTATGCCTAAATGTATACATCCCTGCTATCGTTCCAAATCCTCCTCCAAGAAGAGTAATTGTAAACAATGTTTTTTCAGGTATTCTCCATGACCCTCGTTTAGCCTTAACTTTATCAATCCACATAGCAAAAAAACCTATTACATTTATTATTATTAAATAAATCACGGCACTCTGCCATGAAAATAACATGCCATACTCTCCCATATCATATTCCTTTCTACTACATAAAAACACAAGATAACGCTAATTTGAAAAACATCAAAGCATTCAAAAATACATAAACATTTTCAAACTAGCATTAACATATAATTTAAGCAATACCTTCATATACTAGGCAAATAAAGACATCTGATTACTCTGAGTCATTCCATCTAAGCACCCAGCTTTAGAAAGAACTTCAATAACAGATTTGCCAACTTTTCCTCTTATCTGTAAATCATCAATACACATAAATTTCTCTTCTTCTCTAGCAGCTTGAATACTTAGAGCAGCAACTGTTCCTAAACCAGGAACACTATTAAGTGGTGGTCTAATACCTTCTGGTTCCATTTTGAATTTAGTTGCATCTGATTCATACAAGTCAACAGGTAAAAATTTAATACCTCTCTCATACATTTCAAGTACTAATTCCAAAACAGGATACATATCCTTATCCTTTGGTAACGCAGCATTTCCAGCCATATCTATTTCTCTCATTTTATTTAAGACTTTTTCTTTTCCATGGCACATAATATCATAATCAAAACCATCTGCTCTAATTGAGAAGAAAGCAGTATAATACGCTTCTGGCTTATGAACCTTAAACCATGCAATTCTAAAAGCATTTGTAACATACGCTGCAGCATGGGCCTTTGGAAACATGTATTTAATCTTTTCACAAGATTTAATATACCAATCTGGGACATCATGATCTTTCATCATCTGAACATATTCAACCCATTTAGCCGGATCTTTTAAAGCTTTACCTTTACGAACAGTCTCCATGATTTTAAAAGCATGATTTGGCTCTAATCCCATTTTCATAAGGTAAACCATAATATCATCTCTACATCCAATAGCTTCACTTAATGTAACTATTCCTTTGTCAATTAACTCTTGTGCATTATTCAACCATACGTCTGTACCATGTGACAACCCAGAAATACTTATAAGCTCAGCAAATGTAGTTGGCTTTGTATCAACAAGCATTCCTCTAACAAATTTCGTTCCAAATTCAGGTATACCAAAAGTTCCAACTTCTGAATGTATTTGTTCAGGTGTAACACCTAAAGCCTCAGTTGATTTAAAAATAGACATTGTTTCTTTATCATCAAGAGGAACCTTTGTAGGGTCAAATCCAGTCAAATCAAATAACATACGAATCATAGTTGGATCATCATGACCAAGGATATCAAGTTTCAACAAGTTCTGATCAATAGAGTGATAATCAAAATGTGTTGTTATAATATCTGAGTTTGGATCATCAGCTGGATGCTGAACAGGACAAAACTCAAAAATTTCTCTTCCTTTTGGAACAACTATAATACCACCAGGGTGTTGACCAGTTGTTCTCTTAATTCCTGTACATCCTGTTGAAAGTCTAGCAATTTCAGCGTTTGTAACAGGTATATGTCTTTCTTCATAATAATTTTTAACATATCCAAAAGCAGTCTTATCAGCAACTGTACCAACAGTACCTGCTTTAAAAGTTGTACCTTTTCCAAATATAACTTCAGTATATTTATGCGCCTTAGCTTGATATTCACCAGAGAAATTCAAATCAATATCAGGCTCTTTATCACCATTAAATCCAAGGAACGTCTCAAATGGAATGTCCATTCCATCTTTATCTAACTTATGTCCACACTTTGGACAATCCTTATCTGGTAAATCAAATCCATTCTTTACTCCATAATCCGTGAAATCTGAATATTTACAATTAGGACATCTATAATGTGCTTGTAATGAATTAACCTCGGTAATACCAGTCATGTTCGCAACAAATGACGAACCAACAGATCCTCTTGAACCAACTATATAACCATCTTCATTAGACTTCCACACAAGTTTCTGAGCAATAATATACATAACTGAGAACCCATTTCTAATAATAGAATCAAGCTCTTTATCTAATCTATTTTGTACAATTTCTGGTAACGGATCTCCATATAATTCATGAGCTTTGCTATATGCAATATCCTTGATTGTCTGCTCACACCCCTCAATATGAGGTGGGCACTTTTCATCAGAAATCGGACTAATTTTATCACACATATCAGAAATCAAATTCGTATTAGTTACACAAACTTCATAAGCTTTCTCTTCACCTAAATATGCAAACTCATCAAGCATTTCTTCAGTAGTTCTTAAGTACAAAGGAGCTTGAAAATCAGCATCATCATACTTTTGGCCAGCTTGCAAAATACGTCTATAAATCTCATCTTGTGGATCCATAAAGTGAACATCACAAGTTGCAACAACAGGTTTTCCTAATCTATCTCCCAAATCAACAATTTTTCTATTTATGTTTTGAAGTTCAAAATCATCAGCAACTGTACCATTTCTAACCATATATTCATTATTTCCAATTGGTTGAATTTCCAAATAATCATAATATTTAGCAATGGCTTCAATCTCTTCCTCAGGTCTTCCTGCAACAATTGCTCTATATAATTCTCCCGCTTCACAAGCACTTCCTAAAATTAAACCTTCTCTATACTTCTCAAATAAACTCTTTAAAATACGAGGTTTTTTATAAAAATAATTTAAATGTGAATATGAAATTAACTTATACAAGTTTTTAAGACCAACATAATCCTTAGCTAAAATTATAGCATGATATGATGGCAACTTTTTATAAGCTTCTGGATCACCTTCAATTACATTATCGATGTCATCTACTATTCTAGCACCATGCTCCTTCAACTTTTGAATCATAACATTAAACACAGCTACCAAAGTCTTAACGTCATCAAGTGCACGGTGAGCTACTTCAACAACAATGTCTAATTTATCAGCAATTAACCCTAGCTTATATCTTTTCATATCTGGAAAAATTACTTTTGCCAATCTCAAAGTATCAATATATGTATTATCCAAACTATATCCATATTCAGCAAAATTGTGCTTCAAAAATCCAATATCAAAGTCTGCATTATGTGCAACTAAAACACTATCTCCAATAAAATCTATTATTTTGGGTATAACTTTATCAATTGTTTCAGCATCTTTTACCATATCATCTGTAATATGAGTAACATCAACAACCTCTTGTGGTATAGGTCTTTCAGGATTTACAAAGCACTCAAACTCATCAATAACTTCCCCATTTCTAATCTTAATTATACCAACCTCTGTTATCTTTTCAGTTCTAAAAGACAATCCAGTAGTTTCCAAATCAAGAACACAATACTCTCCATCAATATCTTGTTTTCTAGGATATACAACACTAGGATCTTTATCTGGAACAAAATATGCTTCCACACCATAAATAACTTTTATAGCATCTCCTACTTTTCCTAAAAATTTATGTGCTTCTGGGAAACTTTGAACAACTCCATGGTCTGTAATCGCAATAGATTTCCATCCCCAGCTAATAGCCCTTTTCAATAAATCCTCAGCAGAAGTAACAGCATCCATTTGGCTCATTTTGGTGTGCATATGAAGTTCAACTCTTTTCTCAGGAGCATTATCCATTCTCTTAGTCTTAGCAACACCAGGTGTTTCTAAAATTGTATTTGCCATAACTGTAATTTCTTTTGCAAAATTATCATATTTAGCAACACCCTCAAGTTTAATACCTTTAGCATTTTTTAATCTACCTAAAACTTCCTTAGTTTTTTTGGTTTCAATAAAAGCTTTCATTGTCATTGTACTAGTTCCATCATAAAGATTAAACATCAAAATAGTTCTATCACCTTTAATGTCCCTAGTATCAGTACTTATAACTTCTCCCTCTAAACAAACTCTATCTGTATCATTATTTATATCAATAATCTTAGTTTTAGGAGCTTTAATATTAAGTGATCTACCATAAATTAAAGGACTTTGTTCAGCTTCTCCCCCTTCACTTACAGAAGCTTTTTCATTTGAACTCTCTTCTTTTCCAGCCAATTTAAATGTAGAAATAACAACATTATTAGCCATTATAGTTATTTCATTTGCATAATCATCAAATTTGGCATTACCATCAACTTTAACACCTTGTCCTTCTTTTAAATGTTCCATTATTCCTGGAACTAAATTTGTATCAACAAAAGATTTACACGTAATACTTGCATTACCATCATCAATACTAAAACTAATAATAGTTCTATTATTTTTTATATCTCTCGATGTTACATTAATAACTTCTCCTTCAACATTAACCTTTGTTGTACTATCATTAATATCTGAAATTGATGCAAATTTACTTCTAAATGTACTTGTTTTTCCAATAATTAAACCATTAGACTGCTCAACATCAATATGTTCTTCATTGGCTTCTTCTCCATCTATCTGTGTAGCCACCGGTGCTGGAGCCTTAGCACGTTCCTCGGCTTCTCTTCTAGCCATTTCTTGCATATGTAAAATAGCTTCATGTTCCTGTTCCTTCAAATATTTATCATATTCCTCTTTACTCTTTTGAGGATCTTCTTCAAACTTAACTTTAAAACGTTTATTATATAAATTATAAATTAGATGTTCTAATCCTTTATCAAATTTCTTTGATGATAATAAGTCTGCCCCTTTTATTTTTAAGTCAACACAAACAGTACTGTCATCAACTATAACAGTACTATTTCTAAGTATAGCTCTTGTCATTGGTGCCTTTCTTGACATATAAGTAACAAGATCTTGCCAATCATTTTCAATAGTTGGCTCAACATCAATATTCTCATATTGAATTTCAATTCTTGCACTACCAACCTTAAATCTATCTACAATATAATCCTCAAATTCGGAAATTTCACCAATAGAAATTTTATTAGCACTTGTTAAACATACTTCTAGCCTATTACTTTTCTTATACAAGTTTGCCTTTAAGAAATCAGCTTCACATATATTTCCTTGTTCACTTGAATAATCACTAAATATATCTTTAACTTTCTGCATTTATTACGCCTACCTTATTTAAAAACTTCCTTTATTTTTTCAAAAACTTCTTCCACATTTTTTATAGATTCTATATAAAGATTTCTCTCTAATATATTTCTAGTTTTTCTTTTAATAACTAATGTTCCTACTTTAAACAATTCTTGTGACTTATTTTGAATGTATGATATTTCTTCTATTTCAGAAAAAGGTATTTCTAAATATTTCTTTTTTATCCAACCTTTCATCAATACCAATTTTGTTCTATACAATGTACACATTTCTTTTTGAATACGCAATTTTTGTTTAATCAAATAACCTATACCAACAATTGCAAATACTATTCCCGCACATAATGCATACATCCAATATTGATTAAAATCAGAAGCAAGTAAAACTCCAATAAGAAATACTGCCACACCTATCTCTTCTAAATGACTAAAAATTTCATATCCTAAAACAAAACTTCTTTTAAACGTATATACAGCACTTTTATCATTACGAAGTTCTTGCTCTTTTAATAACTTGTTCATACAATTATTACACAATTCTCCATCTTTTTTTAATTCAACACCACATATTTTACAATTCATTTTTTCGTTCCTTTCTAGGATAAATACAGATCAAAACTTAATCTTAGTCCTTAAAAAAATCTTAATACATCTATATATGAAATATATACCGATAACAAAATTAATAACGAAAATCCTATCATTTGTATCCAAATTTCAAAACTTTCTTTTAATGGTTTTCTTCTAATTGCCTCTATCAGCAATAATACTATCTTTCCGCCGTCAAGTGCTGGAAAAGGTAATAAATTCGTTATACCTAATGATAATGAAATTAATGCCATTATATATACAAATTCAAAGAATCCATTTGTTGATGCAACTGTCTTTGAAATTCCAATTGGTCCCATCATTTGATTAACAGAAACACCTTTTGTAAAAATACTTTTTACATTATCAACTAGTGAAAGTGCAAAATTACCTGTTTCAAACCAAGCATAATATAATCTCGTTGAAAACTTTTTATCAGCTACTTTAAATACAACACCTAAATAATATTGAGAATACTCTTTTGGCATTACATTAACATCTATTTCTTCATTAGCCCTTCTAACTTTTAAATTTATTTCACTATCTGACTCATCTATAAACTTCATCAGTTTTTCATAATCATTTTCAACATTTTCGCCATTTATAGATATAATAACATCTCCAACTTGTAAAATATCTTTAACAGCCGAATCATCAAATAAATATGAAATTTTGGTTCTTGCATTTTCATCAGAATCTAAATATATTCCTAAAGATCTAGTTTTAATCTCTGTTGGCTCAACTGTAATCTCTTTAATTTCATTATCTCTTTTTACTTTTACTTTCAAGGGTTCAGCTGAATTTTTACTCACTAAAGAAGTAACATCTTTTGAAATAAAAACATATTTATCGTTTATAGATACAATTTCATCACCAGGCAATATTCCAGCATTTTTAGCATTATACCCATCTGTAACTGTATCAACAGTCTTAGAAGAGAAATTTCCCATACACGCAATAACCACAAAATACACTAACAACCCAAAAATAATATTAACTAATCCTCCAGCAGCAACAATTGCAATTCTCTTAGGTATAGACTGCTTAGAAAAAGATCTCTCATCATCAGCTCTTTCTTCTTCACCTAACATACTAACAAATCCGCCTAAAGGAACCATTCTAATAGAATATGTTGTCTCTCCTTTTTGTTTTGAAACAAGCTTTTTTCCAAACCCAATAGAAAACTCATTCACTTTTACTTTGAAAAATTTAGCAACAAGGAAATGACCACCTTCATGTATCAAAACTAAAAAGCCTAATAAAAAAATAATCTTAATCGCATTTAATATAAAAGTAAGCAATTATATCCTCCTAAATTAATAATGTTATTAAATAATACGCAAAAGGTGCTGCAAAAATAACACTATCAAATCTATCTATAATACCTCCATGACCAGGTAATAAGTTTGAAAAATCTTTAACTTCCATATATCTCTTTATACAAGATGCTGAAAAATCTCCAATCTGTCCTAATATTGTAATAACCAAAGCTATGATAGTTATAATCAAATAATTAACTTGTAAATCAAACGCAACATTAAATATAACTGCAGCTACTACAACCAATATTACTCCACTTAATGTTCCAGCTATACAACCTTCTATTGATTTTTTAGGACTAATTTTACTAAATTTATGTTTTCCAAATCTGCTTCCAATTAAAAATGCAAATATATCACTACCCCAAGTAGCTAAAAATAAATATGCAATATAAAATTTACCTAAATTCTTTCCATTCTCTTCATATCCATATAATAAAGCAACAAATGAAAAGAAACCTACTATATAAACAATTCCAAACAAAGTCATAGCAATATCAGCAAAATTAATTTTCATATCTGAAAAAACAACATGCATAAATAAAATTGCCATAACAGACAACAAAACTAAAGCCAAATACTGAATAATAAACCCTGCAGGTATAATATGTAACAAAGCAATACTAGCTGCTGCAACATATCCAACCCATGATATTGGTTTAAATTTATGACTTACACATTTCATATATTCATAAATTCCCATAATTGCCAAAACAGCAATTACAACATCTATAAAATATTTATTTCCTAAAATTAATATTGCTAAAACAGCAGGTAAACCTATTATTGTAGTTAATGATCTTTTTATCATAACACTTTACTCCCAAAATTATTTTGCTCCAAATTTTCTATTTCTTCTTTGATATTCTTCTATTGCTAAATCAATATCTTCTTCTGAAAAATCTGGCCAGTATTTATCTAAAAATAAAAATTCTGAATATACTATTTGCCAAGGCAAGAAATTACTTGTACGTAATTCACCACTAGTTCTAATAACCAAATCAGGATCAGGTATTCCAGCAGTATATAAATAATCATCGATAAGTTTTTCACTTATATCATCAACATCCAATTTATTATTTTTAACATCTTCTGCTATATTTTTTACAGCATGAACAATCTCATCTCTTCCGCCATAATTAATACCTATACAGAAAAGAATTCCATCATTATCTTTAGTTCTTTCTTCACACTTTTTTATACTTTTTTGTAATCCTTCTGAAAGAGCACTAATATCTCCCAAAACTTTAACCTTTATATTTTCACTATCAGCTCTCTTAGAATAATCATCAAGATAGGTTTTTAAAAGTAACATAAGAGCTCCAACTTCTTCTTCACTTCTCTTCCAATTCTCAGTAGAAAAAGCATATACTGTAATATATTTTATTCCTACTTTCTTAGAATATCTAACAATTTTCTCTAAAGTTTTAGCACCTTCTTTATGTCCTAATCTATAATCTATTTTTCTTTCTCTTGCCCATCTTCTATTACCATCCATTATGATTGCAATATGATTAGGGATATTAGTTTTTTCCATTAAACTTCATTCCTTTCCATAGTAGCAGGTTTTATATACTAAATTGACATTATTTCTTTTTCTTTTTTATCAAAGATTACATCTATCTCGGCAATTTTCTTATCTGTTAATTTTTGAATTTGATCTTCAGCTTTTTTCAATTCATCCTCTGTCATTAAAGACTCTTTTTCCATTTCTTTAGCTTCATCAATTCCATCTCTTCTTATTGCTCTAATTGCAACCTTTGACTCTTCAGCAATTTTCTTAATATCTTTAACTAAATCTTTTCTTCTTTCTTCAGTTAATTCTGGGAAAGCTAAACGAATTACTTTACCATCATTATTTGGATTTAATCCTATATCAGATGCTAAAATAGCCTTTTCAATATCTTTTAAAACACTTGCATCCCAAGGTTGAATAACAATTAATCTAGCCTCTGGAACTGAAATACCAGCAACTTGGTTAATAGGTGTTGGAACACCATAATAATCAACTGAAATTTTATTTAATATTGCTGGATTAGCTCTACCAGCTCTTACCTCTGAAAAATTTTCCTCTAATACACTAAGAGTTTTATTCATTCTCTCTTCTAAATTACCCAAATCCATACTTTTTCTCTCCTTCTTATTTTACTATTGTTCCTATATTCTCTCCATTTGCGGCTCTTACAATATTTTCAGGATCTTGTAATGCAAATACAGACAATGGAATATTATTATCTCTACAAATAGCAATAGATGATGCATCCATTACTTTTAAATCTTTACTTAAAACTTCATCATATGTAATTTCTGTATATTTAACAGCATTAGGATCAATCTTAGGATCTGCTGAATACACACCATCAATAGTTTTAGCAACTAAAATTATATCAGCACCTATTTCAGCAGCTCTTAATGCTGCAGTTGTATCTGTTGAAAAGAATGGGCTTCCTGTTCCACCGCCAAAAATGACAACAGCACCTTCTTCAAAATGTCTTTCAGTCTCTCTCTTAGTATAAGGTTCAGCAATTTGAACCATAGTAATAGAAGTTTCAACAACAGCTTTAACTCCTTTAACTTCTAAAGCATCTTTTATAGCTAATGAATTCATTACAGTAGCAAGCATTCCCATATAATCTGAAGTAACTCTTTCCATCTTATATCCATTCTTACCTCTCCAGAAATTTCCTCCTCCTGTAACAACTCCAACTTGAATTCCTTCTTTAGTCATTTTAATTATCTTGTCTGAAATAGAATCAACTACATCTGGATCAATACCTGTCTTTTTTTCTCCAGCCATTGCCTCTCCACTTAATTTCAAAAGGACTCTTTTATACATTTTTTCAACAACTCCAATCTCTTTATATACTTTTGACATTCTATCATATTATCATCATTAGTGCTACTACTTTTTTTACAAATTTTATTTTAAATTCTCTATACTTTTTCTATTCTTAAAAGCAAAATAAATTCTTGTACATAAAATACATACTAGTAATAAGCAACTTATAGCAAAGCAAAGAATAGAACTCATTTCTAGCAAACTAAAACACTCCGAATTATCAATATATAAAATAATAACACTTACAAGCAAAAAACATTTTTCTATTAATAAAATTCTTTCCTTATCATTATTTTCCTTATAACCTTTAATAGATTTTGTCACATTAATTATTAAATCCACTATCAATAACATTCCTACTATAATAGAAAACATTCTAAAAAACATATGTATTCCATAGTAGCTTCCACCATCAATGGTTTCTATATATCTTGGAGTTGGAATATCATCTGCCAATACCGTACCACTTATAATAAAAGCACCTATACAAAGTAAAATTAAAATTTTTATAAACTTTTTCATATTCATTTCTTCATTTATATTTTATATATTTATTTTTTTACAACACATGAATAAAATATAATATTATAAATGATATAACTAATACAACTATAGCCACAGCTATATCATGAAAAATCTCATACCCTTTATTACTGCCATACTAATATTGAACCAATAAAATTCGTTTGTTATTTCTTCCAAAATAAAAATAACCACAAATGCTATTAACGCTTTAATATAATACTTCATATTTTTCTTCCAAAAATTACTTTTTTTATCCTCTTTTTTACCATATCATATCCATCATATTTTTACTACATATATCTAAAATTTTTATAAAAAAAGAATCTCAATTTTATTGAGACTCCCATCTTACTAATTTTATATCTTTATATGTTGACAAGACTTCCATATATTTTTGATAATCTTCTTCCCATAAAACATTGGGAACTTTATCAAAAGCATCAAAAACTCTCTCAGCTTCACGTAAAAAAACTAATTGTTCATTTGTTGTTAACTTTTCATACTTCTTTGAGAATGCATACAATTTATTTAAAGTTTCATTCGCTTTAATAAAAGACCAAAAATCTTTTACATTCATTCCAGCCATCTTTATCTGTGCAACTGCAAGACCAACCAACATGATGACCACAATAAGAAGCATAACAATTATAGCAAGAACCCCTGTCATACTTTTACTCCTTTGTACAAATCTACTCAAATTATAACATATAGAAAAAAAGATAGCAATAACATACTTTCAATTATTTTTAATCGTTCTATTTCGCTTATTTCTAAGCATACGCTGTCTTTGCATTTTTCATTTAGAAAATTTTTCTTGCATAATATGTCGATTTATAATATTATAATCAGGGTGTTAAAAATGATTAATTTAACTAAAGTACTAACTAAAAATCCTTTAGCAAAAAAGAAAGCAACAACTTTCTTCGTTTTTACATTCCATTTAAATATTTGAATTGATACTAGATTTGTTTCTAGTATTTTTTTTATCTTTTTTTAGGAGGTATATGTGATGGAAGAAACATCAAAAACTAGCAATTTGATCTTAGACGTTAATGAAAAACCAAAAATAATGCAATGGATTATTCTAGCATTACAACATGTTTTTGCAATGTTTGGAGCAACAATTTTAGTTCCAATACTTGTAAACTCAACAGCTGGAGCCGAAGTACTAACCATACCAGTAGCTCTAGTAACTTCAGGTATAGGAACTTTAATCTATATCTTATGTACAAAAGCTAAATCACCAGTTTACCTTGGAAGTTCATTCGCTTTTATAGCCCCTATCGCAATTGGTTACACAAAAGGTGGAATTTCAGGTGCTATGACTGGAATCATGATTGTTGGATTAATATACGTAGTGTTCTCAATCTTAATCAAAATCATTGGTAAAGACTGGATTAACAAATTGTTACCACACGTTGTTATAGGACCAATGATAATGATAATCGGCTTGGGATTAGCTCCTAACGCAATTAGCCAGATAGGTCTTTCTTCTGATTCAATAGCTGATTGGAAAGGAGTGATTGTCGCATTAATCACATTCTTAACAACAGCATTAGTAATGGTTAGAGGAAAAGGATTTTTAAAAATAATACCATTTCTAATTGGTATTATAGTTGGGTATATTAGTGCAATATGCTTTGGATTAATAGACTTTCAACCAGTATTAGACACATCATTCTTTAGCATACCAAACTTCCAAATCCCATTTATTCATTACACTCCTTCATTAGCAGCAGCATTAACAATCGCTCCAGTAGCTCTTGTAACAATAGCAGAACACATAGGAGATCACACAGCACTAAGTGCAATAATAGGAAAAGACCTACTTAAAAATCCTGGATTAGACAGGACTCTTCTGGGAGATGGTATTGCAACATTCGTAGCTGGACTACTTGGAGGACCTGCAAACACAACTTATGGTGAAAATACATCAGTAGTTGGAATGACAAAAATTGCATCAGTTTGGGTTATTGGCTTAGCAGCAATATTTGCAATCTGTCTTGGATTCTTAGGAAAATTCACAGCATTAGTTAGTACAATACCAAATTGTGTATTAGGCGGTGTATCTCTTCTACTTTATGGATTTATCGCCGTAAATGGTCTAAAAGTACTAATCGAAAATCACGTTGATTTTGGAAAAAATAAAAATGTAATTATAGCATCAAGTATGCTTGTTTTAGGATTAGGTGGAGCAATCTTATCATTTAACTATGGTGACTTTTCCCTATCTTTTTCAGGAATGAGTTTAGCAGCAATCATAGGTATTTTACTAAACTTAGCTCTACCAAATGAAAAAGAAGATAATACATCAAATACAACTAAAACGGAGGAAAATATTATGTCAGAAAAAAAAGAAATAACATCAAATGTAATTGAACTAAATCATCCACTAATTGAACACAAATTAGGGATTTTAAGAAATAAAAAAACAGGTACAAAAGAATTTAGAGAACTAGCTGGTGAAATAGCAACATTCCTTTGTTACAAAGCTATGGAAGATGCTCAATTAGAAGAAACAGAAATTGAAACACCTATCTGCAAAATGAAAACACACAAACTAAACGAAGATAAATATGCATTTGTCCCAATTTTAAGAGCTGGAATGGGAATGTTAGATGGTGTTATAACAGCAATTCCAAATGCTAAAATTGGTCATATTGGAATGTATAGAGATGAAGAAAATAATCATAAACCAGTAAATTATTTCTTCAAAGTTCCAAAACACATTGAAGAAAAAGAAGTTATCCTTCTTGATCCAATGTTAGCTACTGGTGGAAGTGCTATTGACGCTATAGAATTATTAAAAGAAAAGAAGGTTAAAAAAATAAAATTCTTATGCATCATTGCTGCTCCAGAAGGATTAAAAAGAGTTCAAGAAAAACATCCAGATGTACAAATTTACTGTGCAAAAATAGATAATCATCTAAACGAAGATGCCTATATAGTGCCTGGTTTGGGTGACGCTGGTGATAGAATATATGGAACAAAATAACAAATTATTTGACTTTTTATGTAAACAATGTTATAATAGAGCTGTAGTTTTTATAATACTTAAGGCTATCTTATTTTTACATATATCTATTTGATATAAACTTTTTTCAAGGAATTCGGATTTAAGTATTATAAAAAGAATTTTAAGTAGTACAACTACAAGTTAATCTTTAAAAGATTACCGAATTCTATAAAAATGTGTATTTACATGACGAAGCTCTGTAATAACATGTTACAAGCAAAACATAAGGGATTAAGAAAATAACAATTTATTTCTTAATCCCTGTTTTCTTTTTATATTCTTTCTACCACTACCTGTGTTTTATCATAATCTAATATAATATGATCATCCTTTTTTATTTTCTTTTTCATTAACTCATCAATTATTGCATCTTCAATCACTTGCTCTACTTCTCTTCTAACAGTTCTTGCACCATATTGTTTATAATTACATCTATTAACAATATTTCTTTTTAAATTATCTGACACTTCAAAATATATCTGCTTTTCACTCATTACTTTTTTTAATTCATCCAACTGTTTATTTAAAATTTCATATATATTTTCTTCTGTTAGTTGATTAAAAATTATAATATTATCAATTCTATTTACTAATTCTGGCTTCATCACATTTTTTAATTCCGATAATATTTCTTCTCTCTTAGAAACATTTTCATCAAAAGAAAAACCTATTCTTCCAGTTTTATTCATTATATTAGCTCCAAGATTTGAGGTAAGAATTATCAATGTCTCTTGAAAATTTGCAGTAACACCATTTGAATTAGTTAATTTACCATCTTCTAAAATTTGTAGCAATAAATTTAATACATCACTATGTGCCTTTTCAATTTCATCAAATAATAAAACACAATACGGCTTTTTTCTTATCTTATTAACCAAATTTTTTTCATCATCATACCCTACATATCCTGGTGGCGCACCTATCATTTTTGAAATAGAGTTAGGTTCCATATATTCTGACATATCAAGTCTAATCAGATTACTCTTGTTACCAAAATATTCTTCAGCTATAACTTTTGCCATCTCTGTTTTTCCAACGCCAGATGCTCCTAAAAACAAAAATGTTCCCATTGGTCTGGATGTATCTTTTAATTTTATTGCTCCTCTCTTCAATGCTTTTATAATAGACATTACCGCTTCTTCTTGTCCAATAATCTTATTTGAAATTTTTTTATCTATTCCCACTAACTTCTCAATTTGCGATTCATTAATATTCTTTATTGGTACACCTACCAACCCTGTAATTACCTTTTCTACATCAATCTCTTCAACTATTTCTTTCTCATTATTAATCTTAACCCTAGAACTCGCCTCATCCAATAAATCAATTGCTTTATCTGGTAAAAATTTTTCAGGAATGTATTTAATAGACAGTCTTACCGCAGTTTCAATTGCCTTATTAGAAATATTAACTCCATGATATTTTTCATAATTTACCTTAGATTTCTCTAAAATCTTAATTGCTTCAGCTTCAGTAGGTTCCTCAACTATAACAGATTGAAATCTTCTAGCTAAAGCTGTATCTTTTTCAATATATTTTCTATACTCCTCCATTGTTGTTGCACCTATTAATTGTAATTCTCCTCTTGCCAACAATGGCTTTAGGATATTAGCCGCATCTATCGCTCCTTCAGCAGCACCAGCACCTACAATCATGTGTACTTCATCAATAAACAAAATAACATTTTTATTATCTTGAATTTCTTTAAGACATTTTTTCAATCGCTCTTCAAAATCACCTCTATACTTGCTTCCTGCTAACACCTGTGTTAAATCTAAACTAATTATTTTTTTATTTTTCAAAAAATCTTCAACATTACCATTAGCTATTCTCAATGCCAGTTCTTCAACAATTGCTGTTTTCCCAACTCCAGCCTCACCAATCAAACAAGGATTATTTTTATTACGCCTTCCCAATATTTCAACAATTCTATCAATTTCTTTCTCTCTACCAAAAGCTCCATCAAATTGATTCTGCTTAGCCCTTTCAACTAAATCTAATCCATATTTATTTAACTCTATCATTTTAAAACTACTATTTTTTTCATCAACTTGATTATAGATTTTTCTATAGACTTTCCTAATCATCAAATTAACATCAATTCCTGAATCTATTGCAATTCTACATCCCAAAGAATCCTTATCAGAAAATAATGAAACCATAATCTGTTCAGTGCCAATATACTCAGAACCAATCTTTTTAGACTCCAAATATGCACATTCCATAACATAATTTAACCTAGGAGTATTACCCTTAATCTCATAATTGGGCGTATTTTTTCCTATAATTTCTTCAATTAAATTATATACATATTCGGAATTAACCTTACTTTCTTTAAAAATATTAGCAACAACACCAATATCATTTTTTACAAGTCCATATAAAATGTGTTCCGTACCTAAATACAAATGTCCAAATTCTTTAGCTAAATCTTCACCTATTTTCCAAACATTTTTTCCAGCCTCAGTTAACTTGTATTCCATGCAAATACACCTCGCAAATATAGTATTCACATAAAAAAAAGAAACATACATAAATACTGTATGTTTCCTAATAAAACATTATTCTAATTCTGATGTGCAATGAGGACACTTTGTTGCTTTAAACTTCACTTCTGATAAACAATATGGGCATACTTTAGTCTCTGGTTCCTCTTCTTCTTTCTTTTCATTCTTTTTACCTTTTCTAAATTTTTTGCTAATTTTACCTTCAACTTCTTTATTCATCATTTCTATACGTTTATTAATTCCCATAACAACTTTCAATGCTAAAAAAATTGATAATGCAATTATTAAAAAATTAATTAAAGCAGTAATAAAAGAACCTATTCTAATTTGTGCAGTAGAAACATTAATTACCCAATCAGTATACTCAACATTACCCGTAAATAAAGCTGTAAATGGCATTATTATATCCTCAACTAATGATTTAATTATTGATTGAAACGCACCACCAATAACTAAACCAACAGCCATATCAATAACATTACCTTTCATTGCAAACTCTTTAAATTCTTTAAAAAATTTCATTTTATCTCCACCCTTATTCTAATTTACACAATTATTTTATAAGAATTTTCGACATTTTGCAACATTATAATCCCATAACCAAAGTCGCAATATTAAAATATATAAAAACTGAGCATGTATCTAATATTGTACTTATCAAAGGAGCAGCCATAATAGCTGGATCTAATTTAAATTTCTTAGCTATTATAGGTAATATACATCCTAAAGATTTAGCAATTGTAACAGTTCCCATAAGAGTACATCCAACAATTATTGCTAATTTTATATCCTTATACTGAATTAATATTCTTATAGAATTTGCAATAAATAAAGCAATTCCAACCAAAAAGGCAACTCTAACTTCTTTCCACCAAGCTCTAAAAAAGTCTTTCAACTTAATTTCATCATTTGCTAAACCTCTAATAATCAATGTAGAACTTTGAGAACCACAATTTCCGCCAGTTCCCATTACCATAGGTAAAAATGCAACTAATAAAGGAAGTGCTTCAAAAGCGTTTTCATATTTTGTAATAACTCCACCAGTAATAGTAGCTGAAATCATTAACACCAATAACCAAAAAATTCTATTTCTAGCATGCTTGAAAACACTCGTCTTAAAATATGTATCTTCACTTGGAGACATAGCAGCCATAATCTCGAAGTCCTCATCCATCTCCTCGTGCATAACATCCATAGCATCATCAACAGTTACTATACCAACTAATCTATCCTCATTATCAACAACAGGCATAGCAATTTCATCATACTTATCAAACTTTTTAGCAACATCTTCTTGCTCATCCATTGTGAAGACTTTTATGAAATTTGTATCCATTATATCTTTAGCTAAAGTATTCTCTTTGGCCAAAATAATATCTTTCAAAGAAACAATACCAATTAATTTTCTAGTCATTGTAAGAACATAGCCGACATAAATACTCTCAGCATCATCACCAATTTTTCTTATTTTATCAATAGCATCTTTTACAGTCATATTTTCTTTTAAATCAACAAACTCAGTAGTCATAATACTTCCTGCACTATCTTCTGGATATTTTAATAAATCATTAATTAACTTCCTATCTTCTGCCTTTTGTGTTTTTAAAATACGTTTTACAACATTAGCTGGCATTTCTTCAATTAAGTCAACTGTATCATCCATAAATAACTCATCTATTACATTTTTCAATTCCTTATCAGTAAACGCATTTATTAACTTCTCCTGCATATCTGAATCCAATTCAACAAAAACTTCAGCAGCAACATCTTTCGACAACAAACGGTAAACCACTACAATCTGTTCTTCTTCCAATTCATCCAAAATACTCGGTATATCAGCACTATTAACACTTTCTAACATTTTGTGCACATCTGCAAATCTTCTGTTCTCTAATAATTCTTGTAATTTTTTTACCATTTGATTATCTCCCTTCTCTTTATCATTTAAAATTTTCTACAAATTTCATTATTTATCATATAATATCAGAATTCAATAGATTTAAATAAAATTTGTCTAATTTAACATAATTTTCTGCATTTAAGTAGAACAACAGTGGACATTATGATATTGCAAAAGACAAAATTCTAGGCAAATGTCCATGTCTTTGTTCGTTCGTGCCAAGTTTTTTTTTACCTGTGTGCAAAATTTGGCGTAAGCCTTTATTTAATAGGAAATGCACAGCACTTTCCTATTAAACAAAAAAATAATTCTCATTACCGTTGTACAGTAATAAGAATTAAGATTAGCGCTCAAATTAAATTTTATATCCCATACCGTACAAGCTTCAGCGTTATAGGGCAATGAAATTACATTAGAGCATGCCTTGATTCGACATTCTCTGCTAACCAGCGTATAGTGTCTCCACTATTTTGCGGCAGTAACCCGTATCCCTATACTGGCCTCACCTACCATGTATATTTTTACAACAATATTATTATACTACATCGTACACTTTATGTCAACATATGTGTGATTAGTTTGTGATTAATTTAATCCTCGTCTTCTTGCTCATCTTCAGGTTTAGGAACATTTATTTTACATACCTTAACTTTTGAAATTCTTCTATCATCAAACTCTTCTATTTTGAAAACTAATTTATCTGTTTCTATAACATGATTTTCTTCCTCTGTTGGAACTCTATCCATTAACTCCATCAAATAACCTGAAACAGTATCATATTCTGTCTCTATATTTTTTACGCCAATTAACTTTTCAAAATCTAATATAGACATTTGACCATCAACAATGTAAGTATTCTCATCTATTTTTTCATACTTTTCCTCAACAGGATCATATTCGTCATAAATATCTCCAACTATCTCTTCCAAGATATCCTCCATAGTAACAACACCAGCTGTTCCGCCATATTCATCAACAACTATTGCCATATGAATTTTATTTTTTTGCATTTCTTTAAACACTTCATTTATTCTCTTAGATTCCGGTATAAACAAAGTATCTTTTAATAATTTCTTTATCTTAACATTAGAATTAGCTCTTAATAATTCTTTAATATATAAAATTCCTTCTATATTATCAATATCCTCATTATAAACAGGAATTCTACTATATCTATATTCACCCTCAATTAACTTCTTACTAACTTCTGAAACACTCATAGTATCCTCTAAAGCAAACATCTCTGTTCTATGAATCATTATTTCAGAAACTTCCTTATCATTAAGTTCAAACACATTATTAATCATTTCTTTTTCATCATCATTGATAGTTCCCTTTTCCTGACCAACATCTACCATCATTCTAATTTCTTCTTCAGTAACAGTTTCTTCGCTTTCTTTTTTCACACCAAATAATTTTGAAACAACATCAGTTGACCAAGTTAAAAACTTAACAAATGGTGACATAACTTTAGCAAGTACACTTATTATAGAAATAGAAAACTTAGAAAACTTCTCTGCATTTTCCATTGCAATTCTTTTAGGAACTAATTCACCAAAAATCAAAGTAAAATAAGATAAAATAATTGTAATAACAACAATTGAAATATTTTGCCAAACTGTCACAGAAAAAGCATGTGTCAAATCAAATAAAACCTTTGCTAATTCACTAGCAAACACATCTGATGCAAACGCACTAGATAAAAATCCTGCCAATGTAATTCCTATTTGAATTGTTGCCAAAAACTTACTTGGATTCTTTAACATCTTTTCAATTTTTTTATATTTTTTATCTCCTTCTTTAGCTTTTACTGAAATTTTTGCATCATTTAAAGAAACAAAAGCCATTTCTGTAGCTGCAAAAAAAGCATTCAATAAAATTAAACACGCCAACAATAATATCTGCACCTTCACATCCTCCTAATTTTAAACTATTCATTATCATTTCAAAAATAACTTTAAATTATTTACCTAACGTAAGTATACTTATAAATCATGTTTCAGTCAATTACAAATTATTATTAGTAATAGCCTTATATCCACATTTATCAAATTTAGGACTTATTTTAGTAAGACTTTTAATTAAATACATCTTCACCTACTTTAACTCACAAAAGAACAATAGTAGGCTGATTAAATTTTTCTATATTTTAAATTATAAAGTTCAGGCCACATTTAATTGTTCGTGTGTGAAATTTGCTATGCAAATTTCTGTGCAAATTATTTATATTATAGGAAGTTCAGAGAACTTTCCTATAATATAAAAAAAGAGAAAATTGGAAAACCAATCCCCTCTTTCACACAATAATCGAAATTATTTTACATATTCATTTAATGGTTTATTTCTATATTCCAAATCTGGCATTTGAGCTGTTGGAACATATCCAGCTTCTGCATTCATAACATCAGGAATTCTATTAACAATACTTGCACAAGTTAATTCAACTGTACATGGTCTTGATACAACTATTGTAGTATTAGGTTCACCAATTATAGACCATTCATTTTTATCATATTCATCCTCAGCATATACTTTTCCGATACATTCTGATTCAATAACAATTCCTTCTTTTGTTTCTGTTGTAACAACAGCACTCATTCCAGTTGCGTCACCAGCTTTAATATTCATATTTAACGTTGATGAGAATAAATCTGTATTATGAGTTTGTGGAACACACTTTTGACTTTGAGAAATAACTGTTAAACCAAGTTTTTGAGCAAGCCATCCATTAACATTCCACATATATGATGGAGTATATTCTCCTCTTTCAATTATTTTTAATCTATCTTCATCAGACATTCTATCAACTGAAGCAACTTCTTTATCAAAATCTTCCAAAGAAAGTCCTGCACCATGCGCTTTAGCCAAAGCTATACCATAATCTTCAACATTATAACTTGAACTACCTTTTATTTTAGTAATCTTATGTGTTGATCCAGCAATTGAAGAAATTAATTGTCCCCAATAAATATCTTGGTATCCACTACCTGTTATTGTACAATTATTCTTTCTTGCCATTTCATCTAATCTATGAGTTAATATAGGATTTGAATTTCCAGGGAAAAATGCCTCTTCACATGTTGTTATAGCATTTATTCCAAGCTCTGCACATAACATTAAAGGCTCTTCAACATCAGCAATTAAACTCATTGTTGTAACTATGCATATATCTGGTTTTAATTCTTCTAAAACTCTTCTAGCATCTTTGGCATCTTGAACAACAACGCCTTTATGCTCTGTTCCCATAACCTCTCCAATATCTTTTCCTATTACGTTTGGATTAACATCAAAAGCAGCAACTATTTCAGCACCTTTTTCATATACATATCTCATTGTATATACTGACATTTTTCCAGTACCATATTGAACAACTCTTACCTTTCTATCCATAAAAAACCTCCTTTAAAATCTTTTATCTTAAGTATTACCAAGTGTTGTTTTCCTAATCCGATTATATAGATAATTTTTACAATACACAAGTACAATTTTTATATAACTGTATTTCTATAATTAGAAATAATATAATCATCTATCAACAAATTTATATAACATTATTCCTTTGATATACATCTATTAAATTAATACACTCATCATAGTTATCTAAAATCTCACCTATTCCTTGTTGTCTATCAATTATCTGTGAAATTTTACAATTAAATAATTCTTCACTACCTTCTCCCCATATAACAGCTTTCTTATAAATCTGCTCTAATTTATGTGTAATCTTATCCTTTAAAATTCTGTCTAAAATTTCTCTTTTACCAATATTCTCTCGTGTTCTCATTAAAATAATCTTCTTTTTTCTAATTAATGAAATATAAAAATCAAAATCAGTAAAGATTAAACCAAAACCAAGTCTTCTATTTCGAATTTGTATTTTATACTCTTCAATATCAGACGCATCTTCCAATCTCTGCAACTCAGAATTAATACATTCCAGCATTTTCATGTCCATAAATTTTTTTACATCCTCTTTTTCCTTTTTACTCATATCTTTTCCTCCTTAGTTTTCTAGAACCATTATAGAAAATTAAATTTGAAAAATATGTCATAATTTGGAAACTATTATTTTTTTTTATATATTTTTTTGTAAGACAAAAAGCGAAAAAAGCAACTTATTTCTACAGCTTCTTTACTAATTTTGAGAAAAAGCAAACTATTTTAAACATAGAAAAAAACACATAACTAGTGTTATGTGTTTGGTGCCAACGAAGTAGTTATCTACAACTTTTTATAAATTCTTCTGCTATACTAACTAACATAAAAAATAGAATTAACTATAAAAAATGAAGCCACCACTCATACTAACTGTCCGAGTAGTGGCTTGAGGAAAACATATTTATATTATTCCCCTTACAAGTTATTGCCTTTCTTCCTGACCATCATAATTAATATTAATTGTCATACTTTTAGTTTTGCCATTTTCAATTATATTAAAATGTAAGTTAGGCTCACCTTTTCCATTACATGTAATATTAATACTTCCTGTACGATACTCACTTTTTCTTGTTAAAAGAATATTTAGATATGTAGTTTGATCATATATTATCTCAAACAATGGAATATTCTCTCGGTTCCGAAAAGTAGTTTTACAACAGTCAAAGTCAAACCAATAGCCTTTCTTTTTAAACATAGGCAAAATAAGTGGATTAACGGTCACGTTTAGCATTTTTTCTCCTCCTTGTAAATAAATGCACTTTTTACTTGTTTCTTTTAAAATTATAGCATACTTTTCTGTCTATTTCAATATATTTAAGTTTTAAAAAATAAGTAATAGTACACATATACAACCACTAAATTATTTGTTTCTAAATAATTTTTGAGTTGATAAAGTCAAATAAATATAATTTTGTTCTTCTCTTGTATTTCCGTAATTTTAGCCATTGTAAACATTACAAGTTTATATTTAGCAAAATTTATTAAGGTAGTTCTATATTCTTCATCAACTTCTTTTAACATAGTATCAAATTTTTCATACATTTCAATTTTACTATACAAAATATTAGTTCAATCAGTAACAAAGGAGTTTGGCTTTGCCATAAGTCCTAACCCAGTAGGCTTAAGTTAAGTACACTTTATAAAATTTGTATTTATAGACAGCTAAAAAGATATAAAATTATAGTTCTAAACGTAGTGAAATTAAATTTTAGGAGGATTTTATTATGATAGAGATAACTTATTACAAAGAGGGAGATTTTTTTGTTCCTGACTTATATTTGGAAAAGGAGAATTACGAAAATGATTATATTATTGGAAAATATGGGCATTTAAGATTAGAGTATTTGAAAAATCACAAAAAGGCTGAATATATAATAATGTTTATGAACAAGACTTTAAGAAAACATATCGTAGAAACTGATAAACAAGCTAAAAGAAGATTTGAACTACTTATGAAACAAATGCTAGAAAAAAATCCTATTGACGAAAACTTGAAAAATACCAATCCTTTAAAATGGACTGGGCTTATGAATAATTATAAGAATTGTGTAGAAGAAATTGTATTAAATGAATTAATTTATATTTAGCCATCTTAAAAGAAAGTTTCTAAAAATGAAGAAACTTTCTTAAATTTTTGACCATCCATAAATTAATTGAAAAATTTTAATTCTTTAATTCTAGAAATATCTATTTTATATATTTGTTTATAAATATCATCACAGTTTAATGTTGTTACTTTGCTTTCATCAATATTCAACAAGTTTTTTATATTAATAATTTGTTCTTCTGATTTTCCCTCTATTTCCATATAAGTTGGTATCATAGGCCATGAATCTATATCTATTTCTACATCATTTAAAATATATTGTATTCTTTCGTTTTCTTGATAACTTCTATTTTTAAATCCTATTTTTTCTAAAAATTCATTTGCTTTGAAAAAATCTTGTACTTCAAACTCTATTTCCTTTGTTCCATCAATTGTATTACTTACTATATCTTTATAGGTCATAGTTGTAACTTTTCCATTAGTTCTAAGTCTAATCCATTTACCTTTTTCTACTGGTCTTAAATCATAAACATATCTTTTTTGTTCAAATTTTCCATTTATTTTAGCTCCCAATTTTTCTAACTTTTTTATCATTTCTTCTTTATCAATTTCTAAAACCCTAATTTCATATTCAGTTTTCATTAATTTACTCCTTTCAATTTATACTAGTCGTATTTGAAAATAATTTATGTATTTCTTCGATTGATATATCTTCCTCATTATAATTCATAAGTCTATTATTAGATATAATAAAATCAGCATTATAAAATTTAAAATTATCACTAGCACCATATATTAACTTATTTTTCTTATTTTCATAAATTACTTTTTCTCCAGATTTACTATTTAATTTATAATTACATAATATCTCTCTTAGGCTTCTATCTATTTTTTCTTTTTCTAATCTATGTTCTTTAATCCATTTTGTTTGAGATGTATCTTCTTTTCCACATAATAATTCTTTTAATCTTATAATTTTTATATTTGGATAATTTTCAATATAATCATTTAATTCTTTAGCAAAGTTCTCATATTCTATTATATCTGTTAATGCAATATCTAATTTTATTTTCTTTGCTAATTTAAACAACTTAGTTTTTGTATAATCTTTATCATATCTTAATATTTCCATATCTTTTTTACTATTAAGAGATACTCTTAAAATATCAAATTCTATATTTTCTATGTTATTGAATAAATTAAATTTTTCCTCATTATAAAATATATTTCCAGATGTATGAATTCTTATTCCGTTAAACATATTTATATGTCTTTTTATGGTTTCTATAATTAATGCAATTTCTTCAAAGCTATAAAAAGATGGTTCTCCATTTCCACTTATCACCAATCTATTAAATCTTATATCATTATTTTCTAAATTTTGGAGTATGCCTTCAAAATTTACAAATTCATCTTTACTTTCAATAATTTCATTATAGATTTTTCCTGCACTTTTTGCAATACAAAAAGGACAATTCTTATTACAAGTATTTCTTGTTGTTATTAATGTTAAGTTTCCTAAATCCATAAAAAAATAACTCTCCTTTTTTTCGTTTTTAGCACTTTTGTTGATTTTGTCATAAGTTTAAATAAAAATACATTGTCTATTTTTTGGTTTAACAATTATTCCTCCGATATATTTGTTTCTTTTAATTTCTTTTTGGTTTTATCTTTTAAAGTTTTATTATCATCTAAATATTTATAGTTTAGTGCATTTTTACTTGTAATTACTGACTTACCAAGTTCTTCTTCTAAATTATCACGAGTATTTTTAGCTATTTTTCCACCACGTTTTGCAATTTCTTTATTTTGTTCTAAACCATAAGGTCTATGTTTTTTAGCTAGTTCTCTTGTTGCAATTTCACCTAAATCAGTTAAAGCCACTTCTATGTCTGTCATATTATCTCTTAAAGATTCTTTTCTAATTCCTTTAAATTCTTTATATTCTGATGCTTTCATTCCAGACCAAGCCTGATATATTTCATTTGTTAAAACTGCATATTCAATGTTTTTTGTTATACCATTTTCTTTCCATACATCTGTTAATTTACGTCTATCTACAACACCAGTCATTCTTGCTTTAATCCAATTATCATCATAACCACGACTTCTATAATAATCCACAGCACGATTAATAGCAAGTTCTGGATCAAATACTTCATCAATTCTTTCTTTTCCCATTTGAGCTAGCCAAAGTTTAAATGGCTCAGCTTTTGGACTTGGAATTGATTCGATTAGTCTTAATATTCCACTTGTGTCTAATACATCTGTATTATAGAATTTTCCATCTTTTGATTTTAATTTCAGTTGTCCGATTTTTTCGGACAACTGACTACCTTCTTAATTTAGCTTTATTTTTAAATCATTCCAATATTTTCTTGCTCTATCACTTTTTGTTAATGCTCCAACAACATCAACCACACTAAAATAATATTCTTCTTTTTCACTATCCCAAGCACTTCTTATTTCACTGTCTTCAAAAAGATTTGATATTGTTTCTAACTTATTATTTCCCATCAAAAACCTCCTAGTATATTAGATTTCAAACTTACTTTTATTTTCTTTAAAAAAATTATAATATATCTTCATATTTTCTAATTCATACCAATTTTTTGTTATAACAGGGATTGAATCTAAATCATATATTTTAGCATTTGGTATAGATAACAAAAATGGAGAATGTGTCGCTATTACAAATTGACATTTAAAAAATCGACTTAATTCTGATATTAACTGTATCAATTCAATTTGAAACTTTGGTGACAAACTATTTTCTGGTTCATCAAGTAAATATAGGCTATCTTCTTTTAATTCTTTGTCAAAAAATTCTAATGATGTTTGTCCATTGGAAAATTCCATTGCATTTTCTTCTATTCTACTTTTTATAAATTTACTTTGTGTTTTATTTCTAGTTTCGACTGAAATACTTAAATCTTCTAAAGAAGAATAGTTAATAGGATTATATTTATATTGCATATATTGTTTTTCTAATTCTTGCCTTTGGTTGTTCTTCTCTTGATTTTCTATTCGTTTAAATAGAATGTTTTCAAATATATCTTCACTAAAAATAATTTTACTTCCTAAAGGAATATTATTTTCTAAATAATAATTACATTTAGCTGTATACATATCAAAATAATCAGATTTAACTAATGCTTTTCTTCTGTCAATTACTTTTTTATCTTTATTAATTGTCTCAGTTATAATATTAAGTAAAGTTGATTTTCCAGAACCATTATCACCATAAAAAATTGTAATCGGATCAAATTCTATATTGAAAAATTCCTTTTCTAGAAATATATGAAAAGGATATCCGCTCCAATCTTCATTATCTAGTAGTTCAAATTTTTTCAAATATATCATTTTTATTCACTCCTCTTATTATTTATATCAAAAAATCAATGCTTTTTCAACAAAAAACGCCAAATTCATTGACTTTAAGCTAAAATCATGATATATATTATGTGTATTCTAATTAGGAATACAAGAATATTGATGTCTTCTTGGGAACTTTACAATTCCTCAGATGCCAGGCGAAAACGAGTCGCATATAGGATTGCGAGCTGGTTATTAGAAAATGTGAAAAATTTTAAGTAATAGTAAACTTGTCCAGTATTTATAAGTAATTAGAAAGCCATGAGTGCAAAGTTCAATATTCTATTTACATACACACTAAAAAATGAGTACATATTTAAAACTCAAATATTGTTTGAGCTTATTAAAATTGTATTCATAGTAGGTAAATAGAGTATTGGTATATCGCTTATGGTCTTTTTGTTGTGTATTTTTTGCCCTCTCCATTTATACAAAACAAAAAGAGCTTAACAATTTATTTTTGGTATGTAAATAAATTGTTAAGTTAAGCAAAAGAATATATAACAGGTATTAAATATATTCTTTTGCTTTAGCGAAGCCAAACATAAATTATCTATCGTAAGATTAGATAATTTATGAGCCCTCCGCTAGGAGCCCACGACATCTTTACAAAACGAAGTTTTGAAAGTGTCATAGTGGGTTACATACTTTCGTTAGAAAGTTATGTAACAGCTCCCTTCGGTCGCTACTTGCTACCTACAGAAAGGAAATATATTGGACAAGAATAAAACAAATTATTCAGTAGCTAGAGTAGAAACTTATACTAAAACAAGTATTACTAAAGCTGAAAGACACAACGAAAGAAAAAATAAATCATATTCTAATATGAATGTTGATTTAACTCAAACACCAAATAATATACATTATAAAAGATGTGAAACTACCTATAATGAAAAATTAAAAGAATTAATTGATAATGCACAAGTATCTTTAAGAGGTTTAAAAGACAATGCAAAAGTATTTGATGAACTTATATTTGATATTAACTCTGACTATTTTGAAAAACACGGTGGTTATGAATTTGCAAAAAGATTTTACGAAAGAGCTTTTCACTTTGCTGAACAAGAAATGGGAACTGCTAATATTATATCAGCAGTTATGCATGCAGATGAGCTAAATACTGCTTTAACAGAAGAATATGGAAAACCTATATATCATTATCATCTGCATGTTGTAGCAATACCAGTAGTTATGAAAGAAGTAAAATGGACTAAAAGATGTAAAGATAAATCTTTAATAGGAACTACAAAAGAAGTCATTAATCAAGTAAGCCATAGTAAGAAATGGAAATCTGAACAGCTATTAGATAATCAAGGAAAAACTGTATATGATAAAAACGGAAAAGCAGTTTTAGTAAAATCATACAGCTTATTACAAGATAGATTTTTTCAATATATGTCTGATAGTGGCTATAAAGACTTTATTCGTGGTGTAAAAGGTAGTAATCAAGAACATTTAGATGATTTGCAGTTTAAAATTAAAAAAGATACTGAAAGACTAGAAAAAATTACAAATAAAGTTGAAGAAAAGGAAAATTCCTATAATGATTATATGAAATATGATAAGCAAATTGAAGATATTTCAAATTTAGGAAAGCAAAAAAGATTTTCTAAAAAAATTGAATTAGATCAAGAAGATTATGATAATTTAACTGAATATGCAAAAAAAGGAATTGTAGCAGATAAAGAAATTTATGAGCTTAATAATAGAATTGATAATTTAAGAAATGCAGTAGATAAGTGGAAATCTCTATATGATGATATAGTAGAAAAAACAAAAGATTACTTCCATGCTATAAAACTTGCACCACAAAAAGTTACAAATTTCTTTAAAAGTCTATTTGATAAAGAAAAACAAGATGCATTAGAAAAGCAAAAACTTGAACAAGAAAAGATACAAGCTGAAAGAAAAGCTCGTGAGCAAGATAAAGAAAAAGAAAGACTTGAAAAACAAAAATTAAGAAACTCTCCTGAATACAAGAAAAGGAGGGCTGACAGAGATGCAAGATAATGAAAAAATATATAGAATTGAATTAACTAATGAAGAATATGAGTTTTTAGAGAATTTAAAAAACGAGTTTTGTAATAAACTCTCTAAAATGAATAAAGAAGAACGTGCAGAATATTTAAAAAGTTTTTATCCAGAACAAAATTTGAACTTTGAAAAAGAAATAAAAGGTTCTGTTTATAAAGTAAATACCTATTTTAACAAAAATTCGGAACACACTATACTAACTAGATTTTTTGAAATCTTCCAAAAGTAATAGTTTTTGTATTGAATTTTCAGTTTGAAATATGGTATATTATAAACACTACTTGAATTGTAGTAACTATAATTTTATATCGTATTTCAAGCTGTCAAAAGAAAGGAGTAAATAATGAAACAGCTAGAAAGCGATAAAATCACTGCTTTATACTGTCGTTTATCAAGAGATGATGAACTCGCAGGAGAAAGCAATAGTATAAAAAATCAAAAATTAATTTTAAGTAAATATGCACAAGATAACAAATTTCAAAACATTCAGTTTTTTGTTGATGATGGATATTCTGGAACTACTTTTACAAGACCTGCTTTTATGGAAATGATGGAAATTGCTGAACAAGGAAGAATTGGAACAATTATAGTAAAAGACCATTCAAGACTTGGTAGAAATAGACTTGTTGTAGGACAACTTCTTGAAGAAGATTTTGTAAGACTCAATATTAGGTATATTGCTATCATGGATAATATTGATAGTAGTAAAGGGTTAAATGACTTCTTGCCTATTCAAGATTGGTTTAATGAAATGCATGCAAAAAATACGAGCCAAAAAGTTAGAGCTGTTCTTAAAAATAAAGGAGAATCTGGTATCTCACTTGCTAATAATGTACCTTATGGTTATAAAAAAGATGAAAATTATAAAACAAAATGGGTTATAGATGAGCCATCAGCAGAAGTTGTAAAAGAAATATTTAATCTATTTGTTCAAGGACATGGAACTTGTGAAATTGCTAAAATTTTAAGAGAAAGAAATATATTAACTCCATCTGAATATAACGCAAGTATTAGTAAAAATTCAAATACTAATAATCAAGAATATCAATATAAATGGTGTGGAACTACTGTAGCTGGTATTTTAGATAGACAAGAATATATTGGAGATACAGTAAATTTTAAATGTACTACTCGTTCTTATAAAGATAAGACTAGGGTAAAACTTCCAAAAGAAGATAGAAAAATTTTTAAAAATACCCATGAGCCAATTATTGATGAATATACTTGGAATATTGCAAAACAATTAAGAAATAACAGAAAAAAACCTACTAGGTCAGGAAAGAAAAGTATTTTTTCAGGATTACTATTCTGCAATGATTGTGGCAAAAAAATGTATTTTCAGTCTCCTGTAAAGGACTTAAAGAATAAAGACCATTATAGATGTTCAAGTTATAAGCATGATACTTCTCTATGCACATCTCATTACATCTCAGATGAGATATTACAAGTTATTGTTTTAGAAAATATTCAAAGAGTAATTTCGTATGTAAAAAGCTATGAAGATTTATTTATTCAAGAACAACTTGCAAAATCTACACAAGATGAGTTAAAGCATATTTCTAAAAACAAAAAAGAACTTGAAAAAGCCAAAAACAGAGTAATTGAAATAGATAACTTATTTATGCATATTTATGAAGATAATGTATCTGGAAAGATAACAGATGATAGATTTAGAAACTTATCTTTTAATTATGATAAAGAACAACAAGAATTAAAAATAAAAATTGAACAATTGTCAAAAGATATTGAAAATACTGAAAAGAAAGATACTGATATAACTAAATTTATATCTAATGTAAAGAAATATACTGAACTAACTAAACTTTCGCCAGAGATACTAAATGAGTTAGTAGAAAAAATAATAATTCATCAAAAAGAAAAAGTAAATGGTAAAAAAGTTCAAGAAATAGATATATATTATAGAGGTGTTGGCATAATTTCTTTTCCAGTTAGTTTTGATGATATGAAAATGGCAATTGAAAAAATGATAACTAAAAGAAAAACAGCTTAAATATTAAAATAAGCTATTTTATGGGGAGAATGATTTTAGTGTACTTAACTAAAGCGTTCTCCCCTATGAGTTGTGTCATACTAACACAACTTGAGGGCTCTGCGAGGCAATATTTTTTAAAAAAACAAAAAAAATCATCCATTTACTGAATGATTTTTGTATCAATCTGTTCATTAGTTCGAACAGAAACGTCATTGGTGGGCAGGGATGGATTCGAACCATCGTACGCTCTCGCGGCCAGATTTACAGTCTGGTGCCATTAACCACTCGACCACCTACCCAAATATTTAATTAAATGGTGCGCCCTCAAGGATTCGAACCTTGGACCCACCGGTTATGAGCCGGTTGCTCTGACCAACTGAGCTAAGGGAGCATCTCTCAATCGCAAGTCCTATTATAATGGAAAGGTCTTAATATGTCAAGTGTTTTTTATTATTTTTTTATATTAATTTTATTATTTTAACACACATTATAAATAATTAACCTATTCATCCATAATAAAGCAAATAAACAAGTTTATACGTCTAAATTATCATCTATATAGGGCTATTTATCAGAAAATAGCCCTATATCTTTTTTTAAACTTTCTCTTTATATTAAAAGTTATTCTCTCCTCTTCCTTCTGGTAAAGCAGGAAATTCAAGCACAACTCTAATACTCATTACATATTTTATTGTTCTAACTAGTTTTGAATTTTTAATACGTTGCCACAAAGATGGTTTAACATCAAATCTAGTTTCTTGCATATACATGTCATTTAATAATTGATCATCAGCCTTTTGCTGTTTAGCTTGTGCTAATATTGGATTTTGCTTTGGTTGAGCTTTTTCTTTTACCATTGTTGCTGCAGCAATATTAGAACCACTTTTAACAGCAGGTTTTGCTTGAGTTTGAACTGGAGCTTGTTGTTGAACTTGTACTTTTGGTTGTGCAACTTTATTTTCAACTTTTTGAGCTTTAACTGGTTCAACTTTTGGTTGTGTATTAACTACAGTTTGCTCTAATGGAACATTAGCAATTTCTTCAACAGGTGCTGGTATGTATTTCAAAGCATCTGCTACTTCAATTCCTATATAACTTAAAGCCTTTGATTTATCTTCAATTCTTTCCATATCAATTTCAATATGGAAATTAGATTCCAAATTATTAATTCTTGCATCAATTAATTTTCTAGCAGCTTTCTTCTCTTCATCATCAGTTCCTTCAGCAAGAATTTTTAATGATTCGCCTATATCTTCTGAATATTTTGTGCTAGCTAGTTCGATTTCTTTTTCAAATCCTTCTTCTTTCTTTAACACTTTAGATAATGTTGTTTTTAATTCAAAAGCTAAGCTTATATTCTTTTCTCTTTGAATTATCAATTCTTCAATTTTCTTAGTATTTTCTTCAAATTGATTTGTAGCAAATTCAACTAAATCATATGCAGCTTTATATACACTTCTTGGGAAATTTTTCTTTTTAGGATATTCCTCAAGATATGTTTTTATAGACTCAACTAAATCCTTAAAGTAAGTATCTTCTTCCAATTGAACAATTTGCTTCTTACTCTTTGGATTTATCATCTTTTGAACTTTTTCTATATTAGACAATATTTTCTCTTCCGTGATTACCATCCTCACGTTTACTATGCCTTGTTTATTATTAAATAATTTATCAAACAAAAATGACATTGTAAACTGACCTCCTTTGAATTTGTACAACATTAAAATTTAACTACATTTATTATAGCTTTAACTAAAAAAAGATACAATTACTTTTGTATCTTTTTTATATTACATTTTAGTTACAAGTCTTATTTCCCTAGGACTTTCTTAATTTCTTCATGTCTTTTTACCTTTTGTGTAGTTGTCTTTATTAATTCTTGATCAGTTACGATAATCTCTCTTATATACTTATATGCAGGCATTGTTTTATTTATTGTTTTAACATTTTCCCATAAATATTCTTTTATTTTATCTTCATCTATTGTTCCTAAAATCTCTTTCATACGTTCTTTTTCATATACTATTTCTGCATTTATTTTTGATTCTTTCTCATCTGCGTTATTTGCAGGAACACCAAAAACGAAAGACTCTTTAACACCATCAATTCTACCAATTAAAGCTTCTATTTCTTCTGGATAAATATTTTTTCCGTTCTTCAATACTATAACAGTCTTTTTTCTTCCTGCTATAAACAAGAATCCATCTTTATCAAAATATCCTAAATCTCCTGTATGGAACCATCCATCAATTATTGTCTCTTTAGTTGCCTCTTCGTTTCCATAATATTCAAGCATAACAGAATCAGCTTTTGCTATAACTTCTCCTATTCCTTTTTCATCAGGATTGTCTATTTTTAATTCAACACTTGGGAAAGCTCTACCAACAGATCCCACTCTTGAATATTTAGGTAATCCGTTACCAGCTGCTAAAACCGGTGATGTTTCTGTCAAACCATATCCCTGAGCCATATTGATACCTAATGCATTAAATCCCTTCTCAACTTCTGGATCCAAAGCTGCAGCACCATTTATAAATAATCTTACTTTTCCACCTAGCAAATCATGAATTTCTTTAAATATTTTTCTTCTAACATCTATATGTAATTTCATCAAAAAATTGCTTATTTTCATACCTTTTTGAACTTTAGCAAGTTTTCCTTTTTTCTCAATTCCTCTCATTACTTTTTTATACATATTTTCATATAAAATTGGAACTGATATCATTGCAGTAATTTGATATTCTTTAATATTTTCAGCTATATGTCTAATACCGTCACAATAGCAAATTGTTGCACCAGCATATATAGGATACAAAAATCCAACAGTAGACTCAAAAGTATGATGTAAAGGTAAGAAAGAAAGCATTCTATCATTTACACCTATATCAAACATTGAAGCAATATCTTGTATATTAGTACATAAATTTTTATGAGATAATGCAACTGCTTTTGATTTAGCAGTAGTTCCTGAAGTAAATAGCATAATAGACATTTTCTCTCTATCTATTTTAGCATTGACAAATCTTTTATCTCCTCCCTTTATTAATTTTTCACCTTTTTCAATTAATTCTTTTTGAGATAAAACTTTATCTTCTTCCTTTTCTAAATCCATAGAAATAAGATATTTTAAATTTGTATTTCCTTCTTTTTTCACTTCTTTCATTATTGAATCATATGCTTTACTATAAATAATAGCATCAACTTCTGAACGCTCTATCAAACTTTTAATTTCATTCTCTGGTAAGGATTTATCCATAGGTACAACAACACCTGTACCACAAACAACAGCAAGATATGCAACAGCCCATTCATATCTATTTTCTGAAATTACCGCTATTCTTTTATCTTTTAAATTTAAATTTATCAATGATGTTCCTAAAGCATTTACTTGGCTAGCAAATTCTTTATATGAAATATCTCTAAATTTTCCTGGTTCTTTTGTTTTAAATCTAAAAGCTTCTTTATCGCCATAAGCTTTCTCTGATTTTTTTAACATATCTTTTAAATCTGTTATTTTTACAAAATCGTGTATTCCTTTACCCATTTCTTTAATCAATCCTTCCTCAATTTCAGAGCAAACAAGTTATTGTTGCCTATACTCGCGTTTTAAATCTCTCCATTTTAATTTCAAATATAACATATTGTATTATTTCTTCAAACCATATATCATCTTATCAAACTCTATACATAGTTCTTTAACGTCAATTGGTTTACCAGATTTTATTTTATACATAAATCCAGCACATGTAAAAGCAAAGATCTCAGAAGCAATAATTTCACTATTTCCTTCTTTCAATTCACCCTTTTTTATCCCATCTTCAACAATTTCATTAATTTTACTAATATAATCATTTATATATTTTTGACATTTTTGATTTCTTTGATCACTTCCCCATACTTGAGATAAATAAATAGTTATCAAATTTTGATACTTAGTTATTACTCTCAATTGAAGTAAAGCAATTGATCTTAACTTATCAATAGAATTATTTAATTTTGAAACTTTAACATCTATATTATTAATTAAAAGCTTCGTTCCTTCTTCTAATAAAAAGTTATAAATCTCCTCTTTACTAGAAAAATGATAATATAATGTTCCTTTAGCTACTCCCACTGTGGCCGTAATTTCTTCTACGCTTGTTGCATCATAACCTTTTTCAGCAAACAACTTCATAGAAGCTTCAAAAATTTTTCTCTTTGTTTTATTCATAATTTCTATAATCACCCATTACAAAATATATAATATTATATATTTTTAGAGTAAAGTTTGCAATATTTTATTTCAAAAATTGCTGTATTCAGCTATTTTATGCGTATTTTCTAACTTTCAAAACATATCTATCGTTTCTAGTATTTCTGACCAACCCGTCAATTATAAACTTTCCTTTTCCTCTTATGGTTACAACATCACCATTTTCAACTATTTTAGAACCCTTTAAAACAGTTTCATAATTAACTAAAACTCTTTCATCAGTTATATACTCATCTGCTCCACTTCTTGAACATCTTGCTAGTTCTGAAACAATATTGTCAACTCGCATACTAGCTACAATAATCGTCATATCCTCAAAATTGTCAATTTTATTTCTAACATTTTCAATGTCTACTTCTTCAAATTTAGACTTTTTAAATCGTGTTAATTCCATTAATGCTTGCTTTATAAATTCTTTATTAGCATTAAAAATAATAATATCTGCACCATCATTATCCACTAAAATGTCACCTATTTTTGATCTTTCAATACCAATCTTAATCAATGCAGATAAATAATTTCTATGCTCATATTCACCTTTCATTTCATTTGGCAATTCTATTCTTAAAACAGACAATACTGAATTCAAACTTTTTCTAGCTAATCCTTCATCTATTTTTCCAGGATAAAAAACTAATATTTTTCTATCCGCATTTTCGTTTCCGCCATAGAAAAAAGCATTGCCAAGATTCATATTTCTACTAATAATAGCCTGTTCTTTTTCATTTAAAAAATCTGTGTATGTAATTTTATTTCTAGTATTGCAAAATTTTTTCTTATCAAAAACTTTTGCAATTAATAAATCATTTTCATCATCTTTATTCTTCATTTTCGTTTCCAACAAATTCTATAATTTTTCCAGTTATGCTATCAACATCTAAACCGTATTTAGCTTCAATATCAGCTGGTGATCCATGTTTAATAAACTCATCTGGATATCCTAAGTTAAGAATATTACATTCCAAATTAGTCAAGCACTTATCTACTGCACTAGCAAATCCAGAATACTCAATATTATCTTCAATAGTAACAACTTTCTTTGTTTTTTCTATAGATTTCTTTAATGTTTTCTCATCCAAAGGTTTAACAAATCTAGCATTTATAACCTCAGCACTAATATTTTTCTCTTTTAACTTTTCAGAAACCTCCATCGCATATGCAACCATTTTTCCAACAGCAAAAATAGTAACATTCTCACCTTCTCTTAAAATTTCACTTTTGGCAATTTCAATTTTATCATTAGCGTTTTCAAATTTATACGAACCTTCTCCACCTCTTGGATATCTTATAGCAATAGGTCCATCAAAATTAATTGCATATTCAAGCATCATCTCAAGTTCTTCAAAATTTTTTGGAGCCATGACTGTAAAATTCGGAATAGTTTCTAAGAAAGATAAATCAAGTATTCCTTGATGAGTATCCCCATCATTTCCAACTATCCCCGCTCTATCAACACAAACCACAACTGGCAACTTTTGCAAAGCAATATCATGGATTAGTTGATCATATCCTCTCTGTAAAAAAGAAGAATATATTGGAATAACAGGTTTAAGTCCCGACTTTGCCATACCAGCCACCATTCCTAATGCATGCTGTTCAGCAATTTCAACATCAAAAAATCTATCAGTGAATTTCTCTGCGAACTCTGTTAATCCTGTTCCAGCTTCCATTGCAGCAGTAACAGCAACAATTTTTTCATTTTTTTCAGCAAGTTTTACTAATTTTTCTCCCATTACTTTTGAATAATCTTTACTTGATTTTTTTATCTTCTCTCCTGTTTCAATATTAAAAGCTGAAGTAGAATGATATTTATCTGGATTTTCTTCAGCAAACTTATATCCTTTTCCCTTTTTAGTAACAACATGAATTAAAACAGGTCCATCAAGTTCTTTACTAATTTTCAAAATACCTTCCAATTTTTCAATATCATGACCATCAACCGGCCCTAAATATCTAAATCCTATGTTTTCAAAAAACATTTTAGGAATTATCAATTGCTTAATACTACTCTTCAACTTCACAACAATCTTTACTATTTTCTCACCAACAATAGGTATTTTTCTAATAAAATTTTTAGCGGAAATATTAGAATTAATATAAAACTTCTTCGTTCTAAGTTTTGCAAGCATCATTGCTAATCCACCTGTGTTTTTAGCAATACTCATTTCATTATCATTTACAATAACAATCATATTAGTTTTACTTATTCCAGCATCATTTAAAGCTTCTAAGGCCATTCCACCAGTTAAAGCTCCATCACCAATCACTGCAATAACTTTATTATCTTTATGTAATATATCTCTAGCTCTAGCCATACCCAAAGCAACAGAAATAGACGTGCTACTATGACCTGTATCAAAACTATCATATTCTGATTCTGATGATCTTGGAAATCCAGCTAACCCATCCATTTTTCTCAATGACTTCATCTTATCTTTTCTTCCAGTCAGCATTTTATGTACGTACGTTTGATGTCCAACATCCCAAACAATCTTATCTTCAGGCATATTAAAAACAGAATGAAGAGCAATTGTTAACTCTACCACTCCTAAATTTGAAGCCAAATGTCCACCATTTTTAGACACTATATCTATAATTTTTTCACGTAGCTCTCCAGCTAATTCATTTTTTTCATTAATAGTCAATTTCTTAAGATCATCAGGCATATTTACCTTATCTAAAATCATATAAGTCCCCCTACATTGCTAAAAAAGTCAATATCGTTGTAATCACTGGTACAGTAATATTATCAAATCCTTTTATAGAAATAGCCTCCAAAATAGTTGCAACTACAGCTATTCCAAAAGAATCAAAAATCAAATATTTAACTCCTATCATTTTTAATACTATAAAAGAAATAAATAAACTAATTATAAACATAGTTAGCGAACCAGCAATACTCTTTGTTGTTTTCCCTATTTTATATTTTTTACTCTTTATCTTCTTTCCAATTATTGCAGCAAAACCATCACCATATCCCATAATTAATATTCCTGTTGCACCTATTCTAGGATCACCCGCCACATATGCAATAATAGAAACAACTAACATTGAAACAGCATAATAAATTGTTCCAAATCCATCATTTTCTTCACGTTCCATAGATTTTATTAGTTTAAATTTATATGATAACGTATTTATAATTACAAAAGCAATTGGTAATATACATGCTGGCACTAATGAATCAATAAATAACATATAAATAATCCATACATTTGAAAGCAAAACATGTATAAACTTTCTACTAGCTTCTTCCCCAAACTTACTCATAAATTTTGACGTAACAACAACCGCTACTATATATATTGCTGAAACAATAATTCCAACTAAATTATTCATAACATTCTCCTATACTAATCTAAACATTTGTATTATATCAAACTACATATAATTAAGCAACCAAAGATTTTCACTAAAACACCAATATTCGACATTACATCTATATTTTTTATAATACTTTTCTCCACAAAACGCAATAATCAAATATAAGTAAAACTTATATTTAGCATTAAAATAATCAATTTTACTTGTTTACGTAATGATGATATACTCTAATTGTAAACAGAAATTATAAAAACATCTAAGACTGTAAATACAGTCTTTTATTAAAAAGGAGAATTAATATGAAAAACATATTTAGAAATGTTAATTTTGTAAATTATTACTATCAGGCACCTAAGAATGCTCGGTACATTTTAAGAGTATACGATGATGAGTGGATACTAGAAAAGTATTCAAAAGACAATAACTACGTTATCAGTAGAATATCTTTTATGATTAATGTACTTTTCGTAGAAGATTTTCATAAGTTATTGTTGCATTGTCGTCAGGACTTAGTTCCAAAGAGCGAAACTCTTTGGGTTGAAAAGCCTAATCTGATAGAAGGCAATGATCCTGAGCTGAATACGCTCTATAAATTTTGCATAAACGATCCAATTACTGATGAGTTGGAAGCGTTATGGTCAGAAGAAATCTTCTGGGAAAAACCTTTTCCAGAAGACTAGTAACTATTAATTCTATCCCCCCTAGAAGTTATAATAAACTTCTAGGGATTTTTCATTTTATCTAGTTTTTTAAGTAATTTATTCTGTTTTCTATATTGACAATTACCATATTTCTATCAAAAAAATAAAAGCCTTCAATTTCTTGAAAGCCTTTATAAACTATGGCTTGGGTAGTAAGATTCGAACTTACGCATGTCGGAGTCAGAGTCTTTATAAGTGTTTTATATATATTATTATTTATTGTTATATAATATCTCTTAAAACGGCTCTATCTCAAGCATTTTCCCATACCTATTTTATCTAACTTACTATTTAACGACATTTATAAAATAACATATTTTTTAATGCTTTGGTTAGATATTGGTTAGATGTTATTTATGAAATTATTATAACAGATAATCTACTATTGATAAAGAGTTTTTGAAAATTTTCTATAAAAAATTTTATTGCAAAATTACTCTATCTTCACAATAAAATGGCATAAAATCGATTGTGAGGGCTAATTGAATAAAATAAACTTGGACTACTTGTAGTTTTAAAGCTACAGGTAGTCTTTTTAGTTTAAAAAGAGAAATGCAACACCTCTTAAAAAGTGTTTGGTGTGATGAGCCGATGCTATAAAG